>Ga0326728_10003604_pt1 | contig 47591 bp, 40 predicted proteins | sample MB3enrmetagenome_FD_207602 | JGI IMG/M metagenome (GOLD analysis project Ga0326728, IMG submission 207602) | Lab enriched peat soil microbial communities from McLean, Ithaca, NY, United States - MB31MN | ecosystem: Environmental > Terrestrial > Soil > Wetlands > Peat | place: USA: New York...
CCAAGGGGCTGGTCTCGCTGCTGGGTACCCATCAGCGACTCCAGAGTTTAAGTTGAACCGCCGGATGCGGAACCGCACGTCCGGTGGTGTGGGAGGGCGGTGAGCGCAAGCTCACCCCCTACCCGATCTGAGCGTCAGTAGGGCGCACGCCTCGGCGACTATCCGGTCATGAGTAAATCTTTCGATCCCAGCTGCCGGCGATGTCCGCGCCTTGCCGCATTTCTCGACTCGGTGCAGCTGATCCATCTAGACTATTTTTGCAAGCCCGTGCCGGCTTTCGGCGATCCGAAGGCAAAGCTGCTCATCGTGGGCCTTGCTCCCGGCATGCATGGCGCGAATCGCACGGGCCGTCCCTTTACCGGTGACCATGCCGGCATACTTCTGTATGCAACGCTCTTTAAATTCGGACTGGCGACCGCACCCACATCGACGGCGGCGGACGACGGGCTCAAGCTCATGGGTGCGCGAATCACGAACTCGGTCAAGTGTCTACCGCCGGCCAACAAGCCGCTGCCGCCGGAAATCAAGACGTGCAACGAGTATCTTCGGGCCGAGCTCGCCGCCAGCCACACCGTCCGCGCCATTTTGGCACTCGGCAGCATTGCGCATGAGGCGGTGCTGCGGGCGTGTGATTTACCGTCCAAGCCGTACCGGTTTGCGCATGGAGCGGAGCATCGCTTGCAGAGCGGGCGAGTATTGATCGATTCCTATCATTGCAGCCGCTACAACACGCAGACGCGGCGCCTGACGACGCCGATGTTCGAGGCAGTCATCGCCAGAGCGCAGGCCATCGCTGATGCGATCGTGCGATGAGCGTCGTATCCCCGCCATTCGCGCCTAAGTCTTTCGTCGACAGCCTGCCGGCGCGGCCGGGCGTATATCGCATGTTGGATGCACAGGGCGAGATCCTCTATGTCGGCAAGGCACGCAATCTGAAAAGCCGCGTGGGCTCGTATTTCCAGCCGAGCAACGTGCATCCCAAAGTGCAGGCGTTGGTCGCGAAGACCGCGCGCATGGAAGTGACGATCACGAATTCGGATACGGAAGCGCTGCTGCTCGAGTTCAATCTCATCAAGAAGCACCGCCCGCGCTTCAACGTCGTGCTTCGGGACGACAAGAGTTTTCCCTTCGTGCGTTTGGACACGCAGCACGAATTTCCGCGCCTGAGTTTCTATCGCGGTTCACGCAAGGAGGCCGGCCGTTTCTTCGGTCCATACCCCTCTGCCGGCGCCGTTCGCGAGACTTTGCAGCAGCTGCAAAAGCTCTTCCGGCTGCGCAATTGCGAGGATACCTATTTCGCAAATCGGTCGCGGCCATGTCTGCAATACCAGATCCAACGGTGCACGGCGCCCTGCGTCGGGCTCATCTCCAAAGAAAGTTATGCGCGCGACGCCGGCGCTGCCATCAAGGTGTTGGAAGGCCGCAACGACGAAGTCCAGCAGGAGCTCGGACGGCGCATGGAGGCGGCCGCCGAGAGGCTCGATTTCGAAGACGCGGCGCGGCTGCGCGATCAGCTCGCGAATCTCAAGGTGATCCAGGCCCAGCAGATCGTCACGGCCGGCACTGACCACGATGCCGACGTGATCGCCGTCGCAGCCGCAAACGGCGAATACTGCGTCGCGCTCATGTTCGTTCGAGGTGGCCGAAGCTTGGGAAGCACGACGTTTTTCCCGCGCGCACCGTTCGCGGAACTTCCCGAAGTCCTGGCGCAGTTCGTGGGGCAGTATTACTTGGAGCGTGAATCGCCTCCGGAGATCCTGGTCGAGCGCGACTTCGAAGATATGCAGGTTTTCGAGGCCACCTTCGCGGAGCGCTCGGGCCACAAAGTGCGAATCACCTCCTCGGTGCGCGGTCTGCGCGCGCGCTGGCTGGAGATGATGCACAACAACGCGAGCCAAGCGTTGAAAATGCGCGATCTTGCGCGCTCCAGCATCGAAGCCAGTCTCGATGAGATGCGCGAGGTGTTCAACTTGGATGCCGCGCCGAATCGCATCGAGTGTTTCGATATCAGTCATACCGGGGGCACCGATACCGTGGCGTCCTGCGTGGTATTCGGCGTCGAGGGACCGCTCAAGGGCGACTACCGCCGCTTCAATATCGCCGGTATCCAGCCCGGCGACGACTATGCGGCGATGTATCAGGCGCTTACGCGGCGCTACAAACGCGTCCGCGACGGTGAAGCGGCCAAGCCGGACGTTCTCTTGATCGACGGCGGCAAGGGCCAGCTGGCCGAGGCGGCCAAAGTGATCGATGAGCTCGGCGTCGAAGGGATAACGCTGATCGGCGTCGCGAAGGGCGCCGATCGCCGGCCGGGACAGGAACAACTGTTCTTGTTGGGCCAAGAGACGCCCACTATACTGCCGCCGGATTCCAGTGCCTTACACCTGATTCAGCGTGTGCGCGACGAGGCGCACCGTTTCGCGATTGCGGGCCATCGGCGCAAACGGGCGAAGCGGCACAACCAGTCGATACTCGAAACCATCCCGGGCTTGGGGCCCGTCAAGCGACGCGAGCTGCTGAAGCAATTTGGCGGTTTGCAAGGTATATTGCGTGCCGGCATCGACGATTTCGTGCAAGTTCGAGGCCTCGGGCGGGAACTCGCCCAAGTAATTTATGAGCACCTCCACCCCGGGCAATAAAGACGGCAGCCAGCCGGTCGCAACGCATTGGAACTTGCCGAATACGCTGACGTGGCTGCGCATTCTGATGATTCCGGCGATCATCATCCTTTTTTATGTGCTGCCGTATCCTTGGGCAGACCCGGCTGCCTGTGCCGCGTTTGCGCTCGCCGGCATCACCGATAGCCTCGATGGCTACTACGCGCGCAAGCTCGGCCAGACATCGCGGCTGGGGGCTTTCTTGGATCCCGTGGCAGACAAATTGATCGTCGCCGCGGCATTGATACTGATCGTGAGCCGCGATCCTCGCTGGTTCCTGGTCATCGCCTCCATCGTCATCATCGGCCGCGAGATCGCCGTATCGGCCCTGCGCGAGTGGATGGCGGAGATAGGTGCGCGCGGCAAGATCAAGGTATCCCTGTTGGGGAAATACAAAACCATCATGCAGATCGTGGGGTTGTCGTTTCTGCTGTTTCGCCAGAGTCTATTCGGCATTCCCATATACAAGTTCGGGATCATATTGACCGCGGTGGCGGTCGTGCTGACGCTCTTGTCCATGATCGCTTATTTGCGTCTGGCATGGCCCGAACTGCGGGGCAGCTCCCGCCTTTAGTGGGCCCGGAATCCGCCCGCTGCCGCCTCGTTGTCCTTGACTCCGGCGGGCACGGCCCTACAATTGCGCCTCTGTTTCGGGCGGGAATAGCTCAGTTGGTAGAGCGCAACCTTGCCAAGGTTGAGGTCGCGAGTTCGAGTCTCGTTTCCCGCTCCAAAAACTCATTGTTGTCAACGACTTGCGGCGGCTTGCACTCGAAGCGCCGCGGGCTGTTGGTGTGGGATCTGCGGGCAGTCATCTGGACCCGGCACCGGAAGAGAATGCGCTGCCGGGATTGCAAAGGCATTTACGATCCGCCGCTCCAAGCCGCCAACGCATCCCTCACCTGATCCACCGGTAAGAATTCCTGTTCAAGCCGGCCTCTCTCGAGTGAGCGCAGGTGACGGTACAGCATTGACTCCGCTGCAGTGAGCCCAATCGGCGGACTCTCGGCCGCAGGACTTGGCTCGACCACGGCCGACAGCGCTGCGTGGGCCTCGAAGTTGTCGCGCGTCATGAGCAGGGCGCGCAGTTGCGGGCGATACCCGCGTGCGGTGGCCAGCATCTGCAAGCCCCAGGTGTCGAGATCGCCCCAATAGGCAAGTTGCTTTCCGTCGAACCCTGGGGCCTCCAACCATCCGAGGTTCAGGCCGGCGCCCAGGATGGCGACGGTGTCGGGGACTTGGGGAAGTTGATAGAGGCTGGACTCGTTCTCGACAACCAGCACTCTCGAGCCGGACAGGGTCGCCTCCATGAGTTCCTTGGTGGGGATCCGTTGCTGCCTGAACGGGAGCAGCCCTCGCTGCAGCGGCGCGATCAGCAGCCAGTGATCCGTGTCATCCAGTGCTCCCAGGAACGTTTCGAGGCCCAGATCATCCACTTCGCCGTCGAATAGCACGTCCAGCAGTTGCGTCATGAGCGTGCGGTGGCGCTCGAAAAACTTGGTGTCGATGCCGCCCATCGATAAGGCACGCAGCGGTCGGCCGAAGGCACAGCCGGGCGTTAGTTCGAGCGCCACCTTGGCCGCGACAACGACATCGGTAATCCGCTTGTCCTCGGTGAGAAAGGGTTGCCGCACGATCAACCGGTGGAAGCGGGGGTCTATGACTTGTAAGAGCTGCTGCAGGCGCGCGAACTCCGCGTCGACGGACGGATTTCCGGTTGCGGCAGCCCACTCCGATGGTCGACGCAATTGCCAGGATACGGGTACGAGCACGGGTTCGCTCGCGCTGCGAAAATTAACCGGCTCCCACGTGACGTGTCCGACCGTGACTGTGCGCCAGCGCTGCAAATGGTCGCGAACGCGATCGGTTTGATGAGTGAGCTCGGCAGCGGTTGGGCGGCCGATCCCGAGCTCGATGGGCCACGCGTCAGCGTGCAGCAGCCGTAACTCGCGGTTATCGGCTAGTCGCCATTGTTTGAGCCAGCGGGCAGAGAGGTCGGCGGGAGTCTTCATTCGGCGGCGGGCATGGTCCGGTCATGCGCGTGGCGCTCGAGCTCTTCCCAACTAAGACAGGTTGTCGTAGCACGCTGGCCCTTGCGGTGAATGAGAATCGCCGAACGGGTGTGCTCCCGAAGCAGCCGCATTTCCTTGTTGGGAGTAACGAACAAGGGATGCAATCCGAATTCGGTCAACGCGCTGATGATGCGGCTCGCGACTGCGTGCGAACTCTTGGAAAATGCCTCGTCGAGCACGATGGTGCCGAAGAGCGGCCGGGCGCTTCCCGGCGGACAGAGGGCATAGCTCAACGACGCCGTCAGCACGTAGCTGGCGATGATTTCTTTTTCGCCGCCGCTGCCGCCCTGGGAGCCGGTGCGGGTCTCGATGATCTCGCCGGTGTCGTGCCCAATCATGGACACGGAGAACCGCAGCCGGTATCGCGGATCCAGCAATTCACGGGCGCCGACGGTTTTCTTGCGGTCGCTGGCGTCGCGCAACAAGGCGACCATGTGCCGAAGGGCTCGGAAGTGACTCTCACCCTGGTCGTCCTTCAATTCCGCGGATCTTAGCTGGCGCTGTGCCTGTTGCAGCTCACGTAGACTCTCATGGACGACGCGTTGCGGTTGCAGCCGCAAGTAGCACCCGCGCTGGAAGTCCACGCGCCGCAGCGTCAGATTCAGATCCTCGATGCGTTCTTCGATCATCGACACTTCATTGTCGATGTCGCTCAATAGCTGGGTAACTCCCTGATCCGAGGACTGATTGAGATAGGTAATGAAACGTTGCATCTTCTCGGGCAGCGCTTCCTCGGTCAATTGCCGCAGGCGCTCCAAGTAGGCCGGGACATCGACGATGTCGGTTCCGGTCTCGGTCAAGGCCCCGGTATCGACTTTCTTGGCCTTTTCCATCGCCCGCACCAGTTCCTTCTCGACGTCGCTCAATTGTCTTTCCGAGCGCTGGATCGCTTCTATGAGCCGCTCGGCGGCGGACCGCTCGGCGTCGTCCACGGTGTCGATGGTCAAAGCGGCGGCGCCGAGATGCTGCCCAGCGAGTTCTCGTTGCCTATCGTCTAGCCCTTGGCCCGCCCGCCGGAATGCCTTGAGGCGGGCATCACGCGCAGCATCGCGCTGCGATTCAAGGACTGCCTGACTACTTAGAAGCAACTGTTGCCGGGAGCGTTGTGCTCTCAGCAACTGATCGGCGTCAGCCCAAGCTTCCCGCGCCTTCTCCGCGTCCGACTCCGGCTGGTTGAGTGCGGCTAGGCGCGCTGCCAGCGCCTCGGCCTCGCGTTCGGCGCCCGGCAGATCGATGTCGCTGAAGGGCACGTCGATGAGGGAATTCAGCAGCGTGATGACGTGCTGTGCTTCTTGTGCACGATGCTGCGCCGCTTCAGATTCCCGCTGAGCCTCGTTGAATGCGGAATCTGCCGCAGCCAGCGACCGCGCCAACTCGGCCAGCCGTGCCTTGTTATCGAACCCGGTCATCCAATTGGCTTCGAGCGACCGTTGGTCCTGCTTATCGAATCGGCCGATCTTCCCCGACATCGTGCCCTCGATGGTGACGGCGAAGGGAACACGATGAAGCGCGTCGGTCGAATCGACGCAATGCCGATCGATTCCCGCGAGAAAGGCCTTCACTGCTTCCCGGTATAGATGGGCCTTGAACTGGAGCTTGCGTGCAAAGCTGTCGGCAAAGAACTCGACCGGATCGTGCGACGGTTGTACTTCGAGCAATCGCACGTGCAAGCGATTGTGGCGCGCATTGATCCATCCCAGCGCCCTTGCGATGTCGGCGGTCGGGACCAGGACCCGGAGCCGTTCACCGCCGAGGACGCGCTCGATGGCTCCGCGCCACGCCTGTTCGGCCGGCTTGACCTCGATCAACTCGGCCACATAGGGGAGAGCATCTTCATCGAGGCGCAGGAACTCGCCGAGTTCCGCTCGAAATCGTTGGTAATCGCCGGGTACGCTCGACCCGGGACGAGACCGAACCTGTTGAAGTTCGTCCTTGAGAGACTGCAATTCCTGTTGACGGCTCTGCTTTACCGCGCCGTGTTCCCATGCTGTCTGCTGCAATTGCCGACAGGTTTCGCTCTGCCGGGGCAGCAACTGGCGTGCGGCATTTTGGCTGTGTAATACTGTCTCGGCATCCAAGCTGCCATCCAGCGCAAATCGACTGGTCAGGCGACGATAGTGGGCGGCATTGCGGGTCCGCGTGTCGATGATTCGCTGATGGCTTGCGATCAGTTCGAGCAGCTGCTCAACATTCGAGCCGCCCAGTTGCAAATAGACCAGGCGCAGCGATTCCGTTTGCCCCTCTTGGAGGCGCAGTGTTTCCGCTAGTTCGTGTGCTTGGATCGCGCCCGCTTCGAGGTATGCATCGAGCTGTTCCAGGCGATGTGACCACAGCCGATGCGCTTCCTCGGCATACCACACCGGGAGCACCGTCTTTATTTCCAGTTCGATGGCGAGGCGATCCTGATGCTGTTTGCGCAGCTCCCACCCGTTGGCCACTGGCTGAAGGGACAGCTGCTGTTGGCGCGCGATCTCCAACTCGGCGTGAATGGCCGCCAGATCGTCGAACTCCTTGGCCACCTCGGCGGCCCGATCGAACGCGGAGCGATCGTCGAGCACGAGTTCCCGAAAGATGTCGTCGATACTGTCAAGCTGCTTTAAGCCCGCGGCGCGATTGAGCAGGGCAAAGGCATTTTCGCCCACCTCGAAGAAGCGCCTCACCTGGGCCAAATAGGGACCCTTGGAGTCATGGACCTGCAAGCCCGGTGTTTCGCGGCCCAGTGCCTTGAGCGCGCGTGCGCCTCCCTCATGGTGAATCTGGAGCCAGTGATCGAGAGATTCATCGACAGCCTGGGCATATATCCACAGGCGTTTTAAGTCGGCTAGGGCGGAACTCGTGCCATCCAGGGAGAAGATGGCGGCGATGTAGAGCGGCGTCTCGCCGTTGCTAAAACGCGCCGCGATGGCGCTCACGGTCTTGCCCGACCGAGCGATGTGCTGATTATCGCCGCTGTTGTTACCGGGCCCCGAGACGCCGCGCACATAGGACACGAGATCCCGGTCGCTGTCGTGGCCGCCGGTGGACGCCAGGTTGTAGCGCGGCGCGGCTGCGATCAAGGTCATCAGCGCATCGACCAACGTCGTCTTGCCGCTGCCCGTGGCGCCTATGATTGCGGTGCCGGCGGGATCGATGGGAACACTGTGCCGGCCCGCGAACGCGCCCCAGTTGTACATATCCAGTTCCGTCAGCACGTAGGTCGATGCCAGAGTGGCACCCGGCACAAGCCGAATTCCTGACGTCTCGGTTGCCATCAGGATTCGTCCGCATCGGGGGACGATAGTGCCGACGCGCGGTGACTCGCGTCCCGAAAGGTGTGCAGAAGATTGGTCAGATTCTCCGGATTCGCCAAGTGCGCGATGATGGGGCGGATTTGAAGCTGGTCGTGCGCATCCACCTCGGACACCAGTCCATAGCCCTTGAGCTGTTCCAGCAATCCGCGCAGGCGCTTCTGTTCCTGCGCGTCGCTGCCCAGGTTTCCCAGGTACATCTGCAAATGCGGCAGTAAGTCCTCGATGGCAACCGTGGCCGCGCTCGCGCCCAAGCCCGCTTCCTGCTCGTGGACCACGAACTGCTGCCGGAGGATGGCCACCAGCAACGATTGCTCCAGGTTCATGCGCTGGCGCCTGACGAGCGGATGCGACCATTCATCATCGACCTCCATGGCCGGCGCCGCCACCGCGACATAGGCAATCCCGCGCAGTTCATCGATTTTCATCGCGAGGTCCAGGGGCTCGAGGATCCGTGCGATGTCGCAATTGCCAGTCACCGCCGCGCGATACAAATTCGGCTTGCTGGCCGATTCCAGCAGGCCGTATTTGAGCAGCTCCAACGCGGCGTCCTTGACGAGCCGCGGTGTGAACGCTTCGTCGGGATTTTGCTCGTCCATGGTCATTGCATCCGACACTTACACTTCCCAATCGATGCCCTGAAGGGCGGCGGCGCGCAATTCGATCTTCGGTACCCGAAAACGCAAGCGGACGCCGTCCGCGCACACGACGTCCACCGATTCGCGCTCCGCATGCACGGGAACGTCGGCCTCGCGGGCCATGGCGAGCCAGACGGTGAGGGATTCGAGATCATGGGTCGGGGGCAGCTGCTTCGCAAGATCGGCAACGCCGGCAATGGCACCGGTGACCGATAGCCATTCGATCGTGTCCCGCACTAAGGCCTGTCGGTCGAGACCCGCAAAGGACAGCCAGAAGTCGTCCTCGATCTGATTCAAATTCGTGGACTGGGGCTCGAGTTCGAGATTTCGATCCGTATCCTGTTCAACCGATTTGAAACGCAGGCGTTCAGCCAGCGGCAGGTTGGCGTTGGGGAAAGCCACGGGCGGCAAGGGACTTGCGCGCCAACGTAGCGTCGCGCTGTGCCAGTCCATGTCCACAGCGCATTGAAAGAGCTCATTCAGCAACAGGCCGACGCGGTGATGTTCCGCCGCCAAACCGGATTTGAGAAAGCCTTTCACGTCACGCTCGATCCGTGCACGCGCCTGGATCACGGCTTGCGATTCCTTCACGAGTCGCAGGATCAACCAGCGCAGATCATTGTGCTGCTGTTGATTCAACGCTGCGGCGGAAAAGGGGTGCGAGAGAATGGTCCTCAGGCGCAGCTTCATGTCGTCCAGTTCGATCTTGCGGCTCAGTTGTTGCTGGAAGCCGTGAAACACCCGGCCTTCCGGCGTGTCGAGCAGCTTGTCGTGGCCATCCAGCAATTTGTCCATGATCTCGCCGCGATGGCTGTCACCGCCGACCATCGATTGACGCAGCGTCCGGTCTGCGTCGCGCCAGGAATCTTCCACCCGGCGAAAGTCCGCCCGAAGGCTTGTCGCCAGATTGAAGATCTCCCGAATGCGTTCGATCGCCTCGTGACGATCGAGCACTTCCACGTGACCTGCCTCCACGGCCGAGAGCTGTGCTTCCAAGGCGGTGATCTGCTCGCGAATGCGCTGCGCTCGGCTTTTTGGATCCGGGTTCAAACTGCCTTCGACGCTTTCGATTTCGCGCTGTACGACGGATAGTCGCGACGCGGTGGACGTCATCACGCGGTCGCCCAACGCCTCGACGAATCGCATGGCCTCCTCGAGCGCGTCCGTGGCATACAGATTGCCGCCTCGCTCAACCACCAATTCGCGCTTGATCCAGTCGCGCAGCTCTTTTCGGGCGAGCGCAGTGCAATCGGCAGTGCCGATGTCGAATTCCGCATGATTGGCGTGGTCCGCCAAGGCCTGTGCGAGGGACTGCAGCGCGTCGTCGAAGCCCACATCCCCCTGGGCATCCTCGAACAGACCTCGCAAACAGCTCAGGACCAACGGACCTCGGCGGGAGGCCAACAGCAGCCATGCCGGGTGTTGATACCGCGCATGAATATACGCGTCGGTGCGCTCGCGAATGGTGAGGTCTGGGGGCATGGCAGGCATCTTAGAGCCCGTCGCACGAAAGGTTCAAAAATTCTCTTGCGGCTGCGGTATGCCGCTCTAAGGGCGGTGGATTCCGCGGGTGCGCTTGATGTGCTCTTTCAGCATTAAAATGAGGGTCAGGGGCGCCTCCATGATGAAGTGCTCGTCCCGCAGTGCCTGAAGTCACGTTGCGTCAGCCGCTGTCCTCTTTCGAGGTCGACCGCCTTTGCGACCGTCGGCTGCCAAGAATGAATTGCTGCGATCAGTTGCGGCCGCGCGGCGATCGAGTTCTTTGTGCTCCGTCTTGCGCGCGTCGTTGTGCGCTGTTGAGCTACCTGCTAAAATAAAAAATCAGCCGGGAGACCAAAGAGTTACGCGATATGGGCCACAATCTTGCCAAGGTTGTGGTTGCGAGTTCGAGTCTCGTTTCCGGCTCCAGTTTCTAGAACCCCGGCTAGCCCGGGGTTTGCTATTCCAAGTATGGGCTAAGTGGCAGAGTGGTCATGCAGCGGCCTGCAAAGCCGTGTACGCCGGTTCGATTCCGACCTTAGCCTCCAATCGATCGCGTTATGCTACGTTGCGCTTGCCCGCCAATTGCCGCAGCAGATCTCGGTGTAGGGCAACGTATCCCGGGGCACTCACGATGATGCTGTTCCGTAACGCGTTCGCTCGGGCCGGCTTCGGAATTGCCGTCGTTCGGGTTATTCTTGTTCCTTAAAAGGTTGGAAATATTGGAGCGCTGAATGTCCGAAGATAGCTCGAACCTGGTCACGCTGCGACCGGCGAATTCACCCAATAACTTCGATTTGCGGCGCGTGGGTGCGCATCCGGATTACTGGTATCCGGTGGCTTGGTCCGACGAATTGAAGGTGGGCCGGGCACTTGGACGCCGTTTCGCCGGCGAGCCGATCGTGATTTATCGCGGCAAGAAGGGTCAGGTGTTTGCGCTCGAGGACCGGTGTGCGCATCGGCAGGTGCCGCTGCACTTGGGCGTGGTGACCGGCGATGAGCTCAAGTGTCATTATCACGGTTGGACCTACAATTGCAGCGGCAAATGCGTGGCCATACCGTATCTCGGTGCCGAGCGGCTGCCCAACGGAGTCAAGAGCTATCCCGCACGTGAAGTGGATGGGCTGATCTTCGTGTTTCCGGGCGACGCGGCTTTGGCGGAAGGCCGCTTGCCGGCGGCGCTGGGCTCCTCGCAGCGCAAGGACTACAAGACTCGACGGCTCAACCGCGAGGTGGCTTGCCATTATACGTTCATGCACGAGAATCTCTTCGACATGAACCACCAGTTCATGCACCGCAAGCATATGGGTTCGATCAAGGCGCGGTGCCTCGGAAGAAGCCACGGCGAGAACTGGGCGCAGGTGGAGTACAGTTTCGCCCGCTCCGAGGGTAAACAGTCGGTGGGCGAACACGTCATCGTCGATCTGATGCGCAAGCGCGGTGAACCGAAAAAAGACTTCTCCGACCACATGCGCATTCGCACCGACTATCCGACCCAGAGCCTCAAAGTGTGGGTGGGCCGGGACATCAAGACAACGGATGAACCGGTGTTGGACGTGTGGCTCGGATATACGCCGTTGGATGCCGGGCAGCGGACCAACCGAACGTATGGGTATCTGTCGGTCAAGAAGCCGCGGATGCCCGGAATCATTCACGCCGTCTGGCCGCTCGTGACCTGGTTCACCGAGAACATTTTCCGCGAGGACAAGGAAATCGTGGAATACGAACAGCAGGCGTATGAGGCTCAGGGCACTGATTGGAACAACGAAGTGTTTCCGCCGCTGCATGATCTGCGCACCGTGCTGGCGCGTTGCGGGCGACCGATGACGTAGGTCTGGGCGTTGCAGGCGCAAATAAATCTGACATCGAACCGTATCGCGCAACTGTTAAAGTGGCGCCCCTGTTCGAGGAGTCAGGATGCGTCCAGTGCAGCGACAATATGGCCGGTTGATTGCGTGCGTGCTGCATGTTCTCGGCTGTGCGGTCGCCGCATGCATTGTCGTTGCATTGGCACGGTTGGATGCGCTGGCGGATAGCGTTCCGCCGCCCGACGCGAGCGGTGCCGAGCCCAACGTCCCGGCGGGCGGTCTGTCGGGATGGCTCAATCCATCGACGGCTCCGTTCATTCCGGTGCCGCTGATCGGGTCTGACCCAAACAGTGGCACCACACTGGGAGTCCTGCCCGTTTGGATCAAAACCGACGACGATCACGAGATCCGCCGCATCATCGCACCCGATGTGCTCCACAATCCGTATTTTGGTTACGGCATGGACGCGCGCGTGTACGCCTATTCGTCGAAGGACGCGCAGTGGTCGATCGACGCGGGCATTAAAGAGCGTGTCGAGCGCGACGTCGACGCCGAGTATCAGATCGGGCGCCTGCGGGAGCAGCTTTGGTCCATGAATTACACTCTGATCTTCGACCGCAGCGGTACGCCGCGTTTCTACGGTGTCGGGAACGAGTCGCCCATGATCAATGAGAGCAACTACACCAACACCCAGGAATTGGGCCAGGTGCAGGTCGGCCTGAATCTCACCCATGTCTGGCAGATTCTTTATACCGGACGTTTTCGATCTGACGACGTGACGCCGGGCACCTTGGAGGGCATCGCGTCCATCGAATCCCGATTCGGCCGCATCTTGGGCGTCGGTACCAACAACCAGTTGCTGAACCGCCTCTCGATCATTTACGACACGCGGGATGACTTGGTGGTGCCAAGCCACGGAATGGAGTGGGTTGTATATGGCGGCGGCGCCGCTCGACGTGGAATATTGAACGAATCCATGTACAGCGAGGCCGGATTGGATGGCCGTGATTTCTGGCCGGTTGCCGACAATACGGTTCTCGCGGCCCACGTCGCGCTGCGCTATTTGCCCACGTCACACGAAGTACCTTTCTGGGCGCTCAGCAGTCTGGGCGGTGGCGTCAGTCAGACCGGTGGCGAACAGCCGTTGCGCGGCTACGGCGAGGGACGATTTTACGATCGGAACTCGTTTTCCACGTCTGTTGAGTTGCGTCGCACAGTGCTGTCGTTCGATGCCGTCTCGACGCGGGTGGATGTGGAACTCGCTCCATTCGTGGATATCGGTCGAGTATTCGCAAGAACCAGCACCGATCCGTTCGAACAGCTGCATCACGTGTTCGGTGTAGGATTTCGCGGGATCGCGAAGCCCTTCGTGGTCGGCAAGGTGGACATCGGCTACGGCAGTGAAGGCGTTGCCGTGTTCACCGGTCTCAATTATCCGTTCTAGCGGAACTGGGAAATTTGCGCGCAGTTCGATGAGCGCGCGCGCCGCGGCGAGCCGCCCGTTTCTGCGGATGGGCGACGGTTGGTGCATAATGCAACGATCCAGCCCATGTATATTGCGCCGGCTTGTTGCACCATCGAGAGAATCACAATGCCCACTTTGTTCGATCCTATTCATTTCGGCAGCATCGAGTCTGCCAACCGCATCGTGATGGCGCCGCTCACCCGCGACCGCGCCGGCCCGCATCAGGTGCCGACGCCGTTGATGGCCACTTACTATGGCCAGCGCGCCTCGGCCGGATTGATCGTATCCGAAGCCACGCAAATTTCTGCCGAGGGCCAAGGCTATTTGGACACGCCGGGCATATATAGCGCGGAGCAAATTGCCGGATGGCGGCGCATCACCGACGTCGTTCACGCGAAGGGCGGCAAGATCGTGCTGCAGCTGTGGCACGTCGGCCGTATTTCCCATGTCTCCTTGCAGCCCAACGGGCAAGCGCCGGTATCGAGCACGTCAAGACGCGCAAACACCAAGACATTCACCGCCAAGGGATTCGAGGAGGTATCGCAGCCGCGTGCCCTGCGGCTCGATGAAATGCCGCGCATCGTCGCGGACTATCGGCAAGCTGCGCGCAATGCGATCGACGCCGGATTCGACGGCGTGGAGGTTCATGGCGCCAACGGCTACTTGTTGGAACAATTTCTACGAGACACTATCAACGATCGTACCGACGCGTATGGTGGACCTCCGGAAAATCGCGCGCGATTGCCGCTCGAAGTCATGCGTGCAGTAGCCGCTGAGATCGGGGCAGGGCGCACCGGCTTGCGTCTCTCGCCGGTGACGCCGGCCAATGACGCCGCCATCGACAGTGATGCACAGGGTCTATTCAATTACCTGGTCGAGCAGTTGGCGCCGCTCAAACTCGCATTCATTCACATCGTGGAAGGAGCCACGGGGGGACCTCGCGACTACGCTCCCTTCGATTATGCCGCCCTGCGCAGCCGATTCAAAAAGGGCAATGCGCAGGGTGCGTGGATCGTGAACAACGGATACACGCGGGCCATGGCCATCGAGGCCGTGGCGAGCGGTGCTGCCGACATGGTGGCGTTCGGCAAGCCGTTCATCAGCAATCCCGATCTGGTAAGCCGGCTGCGCGCCGGCGCACCCTTGGCGTCGTTGAACCCCGCGACACTTTACGGCGGTGATGCAGTCGGATATACGGATTATCCCGCCCTCGACCCGGCGACCGCTGAAGCGTAATACTTTGCCGGAGAACTTCCCGAAGTTGCGTGCTGAAGGTTCGTTGACGGTCAAGACCGGCCGACGTCCGCCTCCCGCGCGGACCGTCCGCCTCACCGTGTTGTTTGCCGATTTACGAGGATACACCGGCCTCGCGGAACGGCTTGCCGCCGCGCGAATCGTGCCGCTGCTGGATGAGTTTTTTGGCGTGCTCGCAAAGGCCACGCTGTCGCATGGCGGTACGGTTTTCCATATGGCGGGGGACGGCATGATGGCCGGCTTCGGCGGACGCGACTCGAAACAGGATGGGGCGCGTGAGGCGCTTGCTGCCGGTCACGCGATGTTGCAGCATTTCAGCACGGTGGCAGCACGCTGGCGCAATGACCTGCAGATCGAAACCGGTATCGGCGTGGGGCTTCATTTGGGCGAAGTCGCGATGGGGCTGCTGGGGCCGCCGGGCCGGAGATCGACCACGTTGGTCGGCGATACCGTCAACGTCGCTGCTCGACTTTGCAGCCGCGCCCGAGCCGGAGAGGTGCTGTTGTCGTGTACGGTAGCGGCTGCCTTGGAGATCGACGACGGTGAGCGCGAACTCTACGTCGGACCGATTCCGGTACTGCATCTGCCCCAATTCGAACTGCGTGGTCGAAGAGCGCCGTTGGACATCTGGTGCGTGCCGGCGATGGAGCGCGTCGCGCTGTAGCGGACCTCTGCTAGACTTTGTGGTTTTTTGGCCCTCGTGGCGGAATCGGTAGACGCAACGGACTTAAAATCCGTCGGTTAACAGCCATCCCGGTTCGAGTCCGGGCGAGGGCACCAGCAAGATGCCGACTTTGAACGTGTTGAGTAGCGGCTGATCTCAACTTAAGGTCTTCAGGCGTCCAGCAGCGCTTGCCTCAATTCGGCGACGCGCCCTGGCAGCGCGATCGCGACCTCATCGACTTGCTCTTCGGTGAGTCCCAGCCATGACATGGCGGCTGCATTGCGGGCAATCGGCGCCGGTTCCAGCGTGAAGGTGCTGCCGCTGGCAAGCGCTAGAGCGGCGCCCAGATTGATGAGCGCGGCCAGTGCGCGATGAGGCTCAATGGCAGCCATCGGATCGTGATGATGGCGCGTCGCCGCGATGAGAGATTCCGGCAGCTTCCATGCCTCAAAAATTACTGCGATGCATTCCTCATGTCCGACGGAGGCGTACTCCGATTCCAGGGCACGCATGTCACGCGTGTCGTCCGACTTGCGCAGATCGATCATCGCAGTGACGCCAGGTGAGTCGAGACGCAGCTGCACGAGGATTCCGAGATTGTGCAGCAGTCCCGCAATGAAGGCGTCGGAGGCCAACGCCGGGTTCTGGATCCGGGCCAGGGATTCGGCCGCAGACGCGGTAGCGAGGCTATGCTGCAGCAGCGCCCCCATGTCGACCAGAGACTGTTCGCTGCCCGGCGACATGGAGCGGTCCAGACACGCCGCTGCGGCAATTCCGCGTACCGCGTCGAGGCCCAAGACCACCACGGCGCGATCCAGGGTCGTGATGGAGCGGGACTGTCCGTAGTAGGGCGAGTTCGCGACGCGCAGCACCCTCGCACACAGGGCGGGCTCTTTCCGCAGTAGCGTCTCCACCACGCGTGCATCGACTTCAGAGTTGCAGAGCGCAGCCATGATCTGCGGCGCGCCGTGCGCACCGGCGCCGAGCACGCCGATAGATGCCGCGTGCTTCAGGATCTGCGCACGGTCAACGAGAGAGTGGGCGCGATGCGGGTAGTCCATTGGTGGAATCTTATCGGGCAGATGGTCCCAAAGTGGTGTGAGTCGGATCACAGATCGGGCCACTGCTTGATATCGCGTTACAAGAACACCTCGTTGTGCCGATAACGAAAGGCGGGCAGTAAAACGAATGCTTCGGGACTTGAAAAGGGCACCTATCGGTCATGGACCAGGAATTGACTTCAGGCAGCGGGTGCGCAAAGCCTAGCGCTGCCGCGACGGTTGCAAGCACGCCTCGTCGGACTCCGTGGGAGCCCTTGATTGCGACCCCAGATACCAGCGGTTCAACAGTTGCCGGGTGGGCCGCCATCCTGGTATTGACGGCAGGCGTGGCCGAATCGGCTGTGCTTGCCGCAGTTCTGAACCCGGCCCTATGGGGACGGGTAATGGCCACCGGTGCCCTGTTGGCACTGATGGCCAGTGCCCTTGCCGGGGTCCTGGCGTCGTACTTGCACGGCCGGACGGCATTGCGCTCGCACCATCATCGGCACCGTCAAAGACTCGGCGAGCTGCAGCGCGATCTGCGCGCCATCACGGACGCGCTGCCGTCAATGATCGGATATTGGGACAAGAATCTCATCAGTCGCTTCGCAAATCGCGCCTACGAAGTGTGGTTCGGCGTCGATCCGCAGGCGATGTACGGCATGCACATGCGGGATCTTCTCGGCGAGGACCAGTTCGAGCGCACCCGCGCATACGCTGAAGCAGCCCTTCGCGGTGAACCGGTCACGTTCGAGCGCGATCTTCCAGTCGATGAAGATCAAACGATCACCCACCTTCTGGCCCATTACATACCCGATGTGAGTGACGGCGAAGTCAAGGGGTTCTATGTGATGGTGTACGACATCACTGCGCTCAAAGAGGCTCAACGACGCCTCGCAGAGAGCGAAACGTTTCTCGAACAAGCGGGGGCTGTATCGGGAGTAGGTGGATTTCGCGTGGACCTGCAGTCGGGCCGGCAGACGTGGACGCGCCAGACCTTCAAGATTTACGAGATGGAGACCGATATTGCTCCTTCTGCAGAGGAACTGGATAAACTCATGGCGCCTGAGGTCGGCGCGCGGCTCTGGAAGGCCATTCGGGTTGCCGCGGAAACAGGCGTGGGCTACGACATTGAAATCCCGGTGGCCACGGCTCGCGGTCGATCGATCTGGATTCGGACCATTGGCGTCGTAGAGTTCGAGAATGGCAAGCCTGTGCGGGTCGTGGGAGCCGTCCAAGATATTACCGACCGCAAAGTCGCGCAAGAGGCGCTGCGAATCACGAGCGAGCGCCTCGCGCTGGCGACCGACGCTGCCGGTATCGGTGTCTGGGAATGGGACATCAACCGCAACGTGCTTCGCTGGGACGATCAGATGCACCGCCTGTACGGCCATACTCGATCCGCCGAAGATGTGCCCTACAGCCTGTGGAGCGACAGCCTCCATGCCGACGATCGCGAGCGCGCCGAGCAGGAGATCATCACCGCGCTGAACGCCGGCCCGAATTTCGACACTGAATTCAGAATCGTGCTCTCGACCGGCGAGACTCGTCATCTGAAAGCCGCGGCGCAGGTCCAGCGCGACCCGGGCGGGACCCCGTTGCGCATGGTGGGCGTGAGCTTCGACATCACTAAACGCAAAGTGGTCGAGCAAGCGTTGATCGAGAGTGAATTGAAGTTTCGTTCGCTGTTCGAACTATCGCCGGTCGGTATTACGCTGAACGACATGCGAAGCGGGCAGTTCCTTCATCTGAACGATGCATTGGCGGCGCCGACCGGCTACACCCGCGAAGAATTGCTGAACATGACCTATTGGGACGTCACTCCGGCCCATTATGGCGACCAGGAAAATGCTCAACTGCTGTCGCTGGAGCAAACGGGTCGGTATGGACCGTACGAGAAGGAATTCCAGCGTAAGGACGGGAGCACCTACGCGGTGCTGCTTTCCGGCATCCGTATGAAGGATGCGTCCGGACGTCCGTTGATCTGCTCCATCGTTCAGGATATTTCCGTGCGTAAGGCCATGGAGTCGCAACTGGCTGACGCCGCGCGGCGCGACAAATTGACGGGTTTGGCAAATCGCGCACTGTTCATCGAACGGCTGGAGAGGGCCGTTGCGCGTGTACGCGACGGCGAGCAGCCCCTGTTTGCGGTGCTGTTTCTCGACTTCGACCGCTTCAAACTCATTAACGATACCCTCGGTCACGACGCCGGCGATGAACTGCTGCGGCAGATTGCCCGGCGCCTGCGACGCGAATTGCGCGCTTCCGACACCCTGACAGTCGATGAAAGCGGCAATGTGGTGAGCCGCTTCGGAGGCGATGAATTCCTCATTCTGATCAACGACCTTAGGACGCCGGATGACGCAACTCGGATCGCCGAGCGTCTGATTAATGCACTGGCGCCCGCCTATGATCTGCAGGGCAGTGAGGTGCATTCGAGTGCGAGCATCGGGATCATCACCAGCGACCAGTGCCAAACCAATGCCGAGGACGTCGTGCGCAATGCCGATGTGGCGATGTATGAGGCCAAGCGCGCAGGCCGCGCTTGCTCGGTCGTGTTCAACGAGGCCATGCAGACGCGCCTGACCCGCCATGTGACGATCGAGAACAACCTGCGGCGGGCGCTTGGGACATCCGAGTTGTATCTGGTCTACCAGCCCATCGTCGAACTCTCGACCGGCAAGATGATCTCGGTCGAAGCGCTGGTGCGTTGGAACCATCCTACGCTCGGCGAGATTACCCCCTCGGAATTCATCCCGATCGCGGAGGAGTCGAGTCTGATCGTCGCCCTGGGTCAATGGGTGCAGAAAGAAGCCTGCCAGACGATGGCGATGTGGCGCAACCAGGATCCGCTGCGCGCCCCCCGCACGATCAGCGTCAATGTCTCGCGCGCCGAGTTGGCGATGGGCCGCAGATTGCTCGAACAAGTGCGCGTCACGCTGGAGCGGGTCGGGCTGCCCGCGCAGTGCTTGCAGCTCGAGGTTACCGAGCGTGAAGTCATGCGTCACCCTGAAGAAGCTCGTGCGCTGCTGCTCGAGCTGCAGGCGCTCGGCGTACAACTTGCCATGGACGATTTTGGTACGGGCACTTCCTCGCTGGGCTGTCTACGGAACTATCCCTTCAACACCATAAAAATCGATCGCTCCTTTGTGCAGGACTTGACCGGGAGCCCAGATGTGCTGGCGGTCATTCATGCCACCGTCAACCTGGTCGAGAACCTGGGAATGGCGAGCCTCGCCGAGGGCGTCGAGCTACCCGCCCAGGTTGCCATACTTCTGTCGCTCGGTTGCCGTTACGCGCAGGGCTACCTGTTCAGCCGCCCGGTGCCGGCCGCCTTGCTTCTCGATGCAGTAGGTTCCCGCGTCCCCGCCGCGCCCGTGGGGGCTTAAGTTTCCCGTGCAGCGGTCGATACGCTATCAGCCGTTTCAATCGCACTGCACATTCACGGAAGCGCCTCGCCATGCAAGATGACGTGATGACACCGAGCGACTCAGCCGCCTCGCATGACTCGCTCATGCGATTCTTACACGCAGCGCCGCTAGGCCTGTTGCAGGCTGGGCTCGACGGTAGCATCGAAACCATCAACGCGACGGCGGCGACTCTGCTCGCACCGCTGTCTTCCAATGGTCGCCTCGACAATCTGTTTGCCGTGTTGATCGAGGCCATGCCGCAACTGCAGGCGATGGTCGCGGCGTTCGATCAGGATACCGGTACCGTCTGCGAATCCGTTCGCATACCGATGGCCGGGCGCGCGGATTCCGCCGTCTCTCAGATGCCGTGCGTCGGAGTTTTCAAATTGGATGCAGCTCGGCTGTTGGCTACGGTGAGCGATGTCGTTGTCGAACCGGTCAATCACGAACGCGCCTCGCGGCGCAGCGTCATGGCGGCCGAGCTGCGGCAGGCGCTCGCGGAGAACAAGCTATTCGTGCAATACCAGCCCATTGTCGCGCTGCGGCACGAGGGCGCCGGCTTTGGGGTGATGGATCGGAGCGCGGGCGTCGAGGCACTGGTGCGTTGGAATCATCGGATTCGCGGTGCGGTGTCGCCGTTGGAATTCATCAGTGTTGCGGAGGAATACGGCCTGATAGGCGCGCTCGGCGACTTCGTGCTGAATACCGCCTGTCGTCAATTCATGAAATGGCAACTCGAGCTGGGAGTCCGTGCACCGCGGCTGCTGGCGTTGAACCTCTCGCGCATGCAAATCGTGCAACCGGGATTCGTCGCCTCGGTTGGGAATATCGTGAACGCCAGCGGCATGGCTGCCGAGCAGCTGCAACTCGAAGTGAATGAAAGCGTGGTGGCGCAGGATGAAGCGGTCCAGGCCCGCTTGCGAGAACTCAAGGCACTCGGGCTGGTGCTTGCGCTGGATCACTTCGGGACGGGCTCTTCGCTGACCACGCTGCACCGGCTGCCGGTGGACGTCATTAAAATCGATCGTTCCTTCATCAACGAGGCAATCGCCAGTGCGCACCATCGGGTGTTGATCGAATCCATGGTACGCGTCGCCAAAAGCTTGCGAATGAGCACGGTTGCGGAAGGAATCGAAACCGAAGCGCAGCTCGCCATGGTGCGGCAATCGGGCTGCGCGAAAGGCCAGGGATTCTTCTTCGGCGAGGCCATTTCGGCCGCCAACTTGGAGCAGTGGTTGAGTTTGGACTAAGTCGCAGTCGATTAAGGAACTTGCGTCGCTCCGTAGACTCCGTAGACTCCATCTGGGGAAAACAACGGAGCATCGTCATGGCGTATGGTTTCAGAATCGGTTTACCGCTAGCGTTGTTGCTTGTCGTCGGGGCCGCGGCGGCAGACCCCCAGCATGAGCACGGCGGTGGTGGCGAGCGATCTGGCGGTCACGGCGGCGGTCACCAGCCGGAGCCGCATCCTGGTCCCAGCGGCTATCAGCGAGTCGAGGAGCCGCACGGATGGAACAATCGGCCCGCGGCAGTGGATCGAGGCGCCTATCAGCATAATTTCCAAGCCGCCCGAAGCTACAAAATCGGCCCCTACCACCGTCCTCCGGGCTGGTCCGCGCGCCGCTGGGGCTACGGCGAAATTCTCCCCCGCGCCTTTTGGGTTCCCCAGTACGTACTGGCCGATTACTGGCTCTTCGCCCTTGAAGTGCCGCCCGTCGGATACGAATGGGTGCGCTACGGCGCGGATGCGTTGCTAATCAACACGAGTAACGGTGAGATACTGCAGGTGGAGTACGGCGTCTTCGCTTGAGCGTCAAAAAGCGGGAACGCAGTATGAATTGCTGATTAGGGGTCTTGCTTCGCGCTGCGCGGGAGCGGGGGTAGGCCGATTGCGCGCCCCAACCGGTCTCGCCCGGTCGCGCAGGCAGTTCTGGCGTCGAAAGAAAAATCGCGTTGTCACTGCTCAGTTCCTTACCCCAATTCAAGCTCGCTTCCACGGATTTGCTGCGAGATGCGACTTACCGTCGCCTCTGGACGTCCATATTGATCTCATCGTTCGGCGGCCAGGTGACCCTGCTCGCGTTGCCGCTATCGGCTGCGGTGCTGCTGCATGCCTCTCCGACACAGATGGGTTTGCTGACGGCGATGGAAATCGCGCCCTTCGTCCTATTCTCGCTGCCGGCCGGAGTGTGGCTCGATCGCGTACGCAAGCTGCCCGTCTATGTGGTCGGGGAGCTGTCGATCGCCGTGACTGTCGCCACGGTGCCCGTGGCGTGGTGGCTCGGCTGGCTGTCGATTCGGTGGCTATATTTCGTCGGCTTCGTGATCGGTTCGGTAAACACGACGGCGGGCAGCGCTGCGCAGATCGTGCTGACACAAATCGTGCCCCGCGAACGCTTGGTCGAGGCGCATGCCAAGAACGCGCTGGCGTCGTCAACCGCCGAGGTGACGGGGCCCGGTGCGGCCGGTGCACTGATTAAAATGACGGGTGCTCCGGCTGCTTTGCTGGCCGATGCGGTGTTGCTGCTCATTTCCGCGTCGATTCTTCGCGGCGTGCCGGTCAAGGAAACACCGAGTACGCGCAATCCTGCGTTCTGGCCTGCCATGCGTGAAGGTCTGAACTTCGTGCGCGGCAATCGACTCCTGATTGCGATGGCCGCTTGCGTCGGTACTTGGCAGATGTGTAACCAGGCTGCGATGGTGATCCAGATCCTGTTCGCCACCCGGCAGCTGGGACTGACGGAACGCGGGGTGGGATTGAGTTATGTCGCCTTGGGAGCGGGAACGGTAATGGCCAGCGCAATCGGATATCGCGTCGTTCGCTGGATGGGAAACGGTCCGACCCTGGTATTGGGCTTTGCAGTGAGCGGTGTCGGATGGCTGGTGCTCGCGGTGGCGCCGCTGAATGCGTTCGGCGTGGCCGCCTACGTCTACATGCTGTTCTCCTTCGGCGTAGGCGCCGTATTCATTTTCATCAATTTCCTGTCGCTGCGGCAGTCTGTGACGCCGGCATCGATGCTGGGCCGAATGACGAGCACCATGCGGTGGCTGATCCTGCTGCCGGCCGGGCCCGGCGCACTGCTGGGCGGCTGGCTGGGAGAACACCTGGGATTGCGGGTAGCCTTGGGATTCGCGGGCAGCACCGCGGTGCTGCTTTCTCTGGTGGCGCGGCGGCTCGACGTGATTCGTAACGTGAGAACCCTCCCGACGCTGAAGGCCGAAGCGGTGACGCCCTATTCGGCGAATTCCGATGCCGGCTGAACCCGCGCCGTGCCATTGCGCCGGTCGGATCGGCCTCATTTCCGATACCCATGGCCTCTTGCGCCCCGAGGCCGTGACGTTCCTCGGTGGCTGCGGACTCATCATCCACGGCGGCGATGTCGGCGATTCTGCCATTTTGGACGCACTGGGGCGCATCGCCCCGGTCATCGCCGTCCGCGGCAACAACGATAAGGAGCCATTGGCGAAGCAACTCAAGGAGGCCGAATTCATCCAAGTGGGCGACGTCCTCGTGTATGCGATTCACGACCGGTCGCAGATCGACACCGATCTGCGGGCTGCAGGGGTTCGGGTGGTCGTCTCCGGGCACTCCCATAAACCGCTCATCGAGGAGCGGGATGGCCTGCTGTTCGTCAATCCGGGGAGTGCCGGGCCACGGCGCTTCAATTTGCCGATCGCTCTCGGCGAGTTGCTTATCGACGGGGCTTGTGTGTCGGTGCGGGTCGTCGATCTCGCGGATGCGCGAACCCACCAAATCTGCCAATTGCGAAGCTTGCGTGAATAGGTAGCTTCAACCTGTTGATTTTGCTAATCTTGCATCTCCATGAACATCGCTGCTGACGGTCTCTGCGTCGAGAAGGTCCACGTTTGGCGCGGTGATCGCCACGTACTCAAGGGTGTCAGTCTCGAGGTCCGACCCGGTGAGTTGATGCATGTTTCGGGTGCCAACGGCACGGGCAAGACCACGTTGCTGCGGGTGATCACGGGGTTGCTGCGGCCGGAACAGGGCAGCGTAGCGTGGCGTGGCAAATCGATAATGGCCGCGCCCACCGACTATCAGAACGAGCTCGCATACGCCGCGCACGAGCCGGCGCTCAAAAGCGATCTGACCGCCCTTGAGAATCTGCGTTTCATGGTGGGGCTGCGGCGCCGCGTAACCTCGCGCGAGCTTCAGGCAAGCCTGGAGCGGACCGGTGTCGCAGGCTGCGCGGATCTGCCGGCGCGCGTGCTATCCGCCGGACAGCGGCGTCGGGTTGCCATGGCTCGTATATTGGCCGTCCGCGCTGCGCTGTGGCTGCTCGATGAACCCTACACCAATCTCGATGCGGCGGGATGCGCGCTGCTGTCGGCGCTGCTGGTAGAACATACCGAACAGGGCGGCTTGGCCCTCGTGGTTGCGCATCATGACCTCAATGTAGCCGCGACGATGCGTCATCTGGGGCTGCAAGGATGAGCGTCGGCGTCTGGGAGGCCTTTGTTCTGGTGTTGCGCCGTGAGCTCTGTTTGAGTTTCAGGCGCCCGGATCAGCTGATCCAGCCGTTGGTGTTCTTCTTGATCGTGACCACTTTGTTCCCGTTGGGGTTGAGCGTGCAGTTGTCGCTGCTGCGGGAAATGGCGCCGGGCGTGCTTTGGGTGGCCGCGCTGCTGGCGTCCCTGCTGTCGCTGGATGCATTGTTCAAGAGCGACGCGGATGATGGAACCTTGGAACAGCTGGCGCTGTCCGGCCAGGGCCTGTATGTGATCGTCCTGGCGAAGACGCTGGCGCATTGGTTGGTGAGCGGCGCAGCATTGGTGCTGGTGTCGCCCGTGGTCGGCACGGCGCTGGCCATTCCGCTGACGGCGTTTGCGACCATGATGTTGAGCTTGGGTATGGGGACGTTGACGTTGAGCTGGCTGGGCGCCATCGGCGCGGGACTCACGGTGGGACTCAAACGCGGCAACGTGCTGTTGTCCTTGATCGTTCTGCCGCTGGCCATGCCACTCCTCATATTTGGCGCCGGTGCCACCGATCGGGCCATTTCGGGAACGAGTGCGGCCGGTGCCTTGTATTTGCTTGGAGCGCTGTGCGTGCTGACATGTACTCTGGCGCCATTCGCCGCGACGGCGGCGCTGCGGATCACCCTGGAATAACGCGAGAATGGCTATGTGGACGTGGTTTTATCGGCTGGCGTCACCGCCCTACGTTTATCGGGTCGCCGCAGCGTTGACGCCGTGGTTCCTCACCCTGGCCGCGATCGCGATCGGCTGCGGATTGATCGCGGGATTGGCCTTTGCGCCGCCGGATTATCAGCAGGGGGACGCCTTTCGGATCATTTATGTGCATGCCCCGAGCGCCTGGCTGTCGTTATTTGCATACACCACCATGGCTTTGGCCGGTGGGATCGCGCTGATATGGCGCATCAAGATGGGTCATGCGGTGGCTGCCGCCTCGGCGCCCATCGGCGCATCCTTTACCCTGGCTGCGCTGGTCACCGGATCGCTCTGGGGACGGCCCATGTGGGGTACTTATTGGGCATGGGACCCGCGGTTGACCTCGGAGCTGATTCTGTTGTTCCTGTACGTCGGCGTGATGGCGCTGCGGCCGGCGTTCGAGGATCCGGGCCGGGGCGACCGAGCAGCGGCGCTATTGTCCATCGTCGGCGTGGTCAACGTGCCCATCATCAAATATTCCGTAGTGTGGTGGAACTCGCTGCATCAAGGGGCCACGGTTGCTAAACTTGGCAAGCCCTCCATGCCGGGCAGCATGTTGTGGCCACTATTGACCATGTTTCTCGGATTCATGTTGTTCTATGGGGCGGTACTGTGTATACGGTTGCGTGGCGAGGTGCTCAATCGAGAGCGCCAAGCCGTGTGGGTGCGGGAGGCACTCAAATCATGATTAGCAGCAGCTTCTGGTCAATGGGCGGTTACGCACGCTACGTCTGGCCCTGCGTCGCCTTCGTATGCACCGTGCTGGCCTGGAACCTCTGGTCGGCCCGTCGCTACCTCGCGGCGGCTCGGCAGCGAGCGGCACGGGCGTTGGCGATGGCCGCGAGCGACAGTGCATGACTCCCCGACGCAAGCGCTTGTTCGTGGTGCTCGCCATTCTGGCGGGCGTGGGGGCTTCCGTGGGGCTCGCCGCGATGGCGTCACGCGAGCAGATCATGTTCTATTACGACCCTACCCAGATCGCGGCGGGCAAGGCGCCGGTCGCCAAGCGCTTCCGAATCGGCGGGATGGTGGTGAAGGGAAGCGTGTCGCGCAAACCGGGTGATTTGGAGGTGCGGTTCGTGTTGACCGACTACGCCCATCAGGTCCCGGTCGAATATACCGGTGTGTTACCCGATTTGTTTCGTGAGGGGCAGGGTATCATTGCTCACGGAACCATGGGTGCCAACGGTGCGTTCGTGGCAGACGAGGTGCTGGCTAAGCACGACGAGAAATACATGCCGCCGGAAGTGGCCGCATCGTTGAAACAGAAGGCTGCCGGCAAGCCCATCACTTGAGGCGTTGGAGTATTTAGATGGCACCGGAACTCGGGGTATTTGCCCTCATCTTGGCATTCTGCCTGAGTGTCTCTCAGGCATTTTTCGGGCTCGTCGGCGCTTGGCGCGGCCGGCCCGTCTGGATGTCCGTCGCCCGTCCCGCAGTGACGGGTCAATTCGTGTTCGTGGCCGTCGCTTTCGCGTGCCTTGTGTATTCCTTCATCAACGGCGATTTTTCGGTGCTGTACGTCGCCCGAAACTCGAACTCCCACCTGCCGCTGTTCTATCGCGTAGCTGCCGTGTGGGGAGCGCACGAAGGCTCGCTGCTGCTGTGGATCTTGATTCTGTCGATCTGGAGCGTCGCGGTCGCTGCGTTCAGCCGTCAGTTGCCGATGAGTTTCTCGAGCCGTGTGCTCGGCGTCATGGGATTGATCAGCAGCGGCTTCCTGTTGTTTACGCTGTGGACTTCGAATCCGTTCGAGCGCCTGATTCCGGCGGCGCAGGACGGTGCTGATTTGAACCCGGTATTGCAGGACTTCGCGCTCGCGATTCATCCGCCCATGCTTTACACCGGTTATGTTGGATTTTCCGTGGCGTTCGCGTTTGCCTGTGCAGCCATGCTCGAGGGAAGACTCGATCAGGCCTGGGCTAAATGGACCCGGCCATGGACGCTGTTTGCATGGCTGTTCCTCACGATCGGCATCGCCCTCGGTAGTTGGTGGGCCTACTACGAACTCGGCTGGGGCGGATGGTGGTTCTGGGATCCGGTGGAGAACGCCTCGTTCATGCCGTGGCTGGTGGGCACCGCGCTCGTCCATTCGCTGATCGTCACCGAGAAACGCGGCATCTTCAAGAGTTGGACGCTGCTGCTTGCGATCTTCGCGTTTTCGTTGAGCTTGGTGGGGACCTTTTTGGTCCGCTCCGGCGTGATCGTGTCGGTGCACTCATTCGCGACCGACCCGAGGCGGGGCCTGTACATCCTGGCATTTTTGGTGCTGACGATCGGTGGCTCGCTGACGTTGTACGCGTGGCGCGCACCCAAGCTGTACGCACCCGGCGGCTTCGAAGTGCTCTCGCGTGAATTTTTCCTGCTGGTCAACAACGTGATCTTGGTGAGCGTGGCGGGATTGGTGCTGTGGGGTACGCTGTCGCCGCTCGTCTATGAGCTGCTCGGTATCGGCAAGATTTCCGTGGGGCCGCCGGTATTCGCCGTGATGTTCTTGGTGCCCATGGTGCCGTTGATGGCCTTTTTGGCGGTGGGTATGCATTCGGCCTGGCGGCGCGGCAAGCTCACCGGCGCGGCGCTGCTGCTGTGGGGGATGCTGGGGCTTGCGGTGCTGCTTGCCGTTGTCATTCAGGGCGTCTCATTCGGGTCGTTCCATTGGGTGGGACTGGTGGGACTGAGCTTCGGTTTCTGGATCATTTTTTCTGCACTGCTCGAACCCCTACGCCGGTGGCGCCAGGGTCAGCGCGTTCCCACGGCGTTGCTGGGCATGGCAATCGCCCATCTCGGCGTGGGATTGTTCGCCATCGGCGCCAGCGGTGTCGAAAGCTACAAGATCGAGAAAGACGTGGCGCTCAAGCCCGGTGGCAGCTTCGCCATTGCCGGCTATGACTTCCGGTTCGTCAATGCGGTCGACGTGCGCGGACCGAACTACGATGCTGTGGAAGCTTTGGTGGATGTGACGCGGGATGGCAAGCCGGTAGCGATCTTGAGACCCCAGAAGCGCCACTTCTGGGTACAGCAGACCGACAACAGCCAAGCCGCGATTTCGGTCAATTGGTCGCGGGATCTGTTCGTCGCCATGGGGAACTCCTTGGGTGACGGCGCTTGGAGCATGCGTATTCAATACAAACCGCTGGTTCGATATATCTGGCTGGGCGCTTTGGTCATGGCGCTGGGCGGGTTCATTGCGGCTACGGACCGGCGCTACCGCAATAAAGTGCCGGCGGCGGTTGCCGACGCAGTGCCCTCGACGCCGGATCCGGAGCCGAAACTCGGGGCTGCGTGATGTGGAAATTTCTCTTGCCGTTCGCGGTATTCGTGGCGCTGGCAGTGCTGTTTGCATTTGGCCTCAATCCAAAGCGCGACATCCACGCCTTGCCCTCACCACTGATCGGCAAGGCCGCGCCGTCGTTTTCGCTCACCGACGTGATGGACCCGAACCGGGCGGTCAGCAATGCGGCGTTCAAGGGTCAGGTTTACATAGTGAACGTATGGGGCACCTGGTGCGAAGCCTGCCGGCAGGAGCACGAGGCGCTGCTCGGCATCGCCCGGCAGCAAGTCGTACCCATCATTGGGCTCGTCTACATGGATCAGCGCGACAATGCGAAGGAATGGTTGGAACAATTAGGAAATCCTTACACCGCGGTGGCGTTCGACACCGACGGCCGTACGGCGATCGATTGGGGGGTCTATGGAGCGCCGGAAACATTCTTGGTGGATGGGCAAGGCCGAGTCATCTACAAGTTCATTTCGCCCATGACACCCGAAGTTTGGCAACGCGAATTTTTGCCGCGTATTGCTGCCGCCCGTCGAGCCGGCGCGTGAACTCGAAGCTGCCACTGCTGGCCGTGGTTCTCGCGGTTTGCTTGTCGGCCGGTGTGCCGGCACGCGCGTTGGATGCCAACGGTCAGCTCGAAGATCCCGTTTTGCAAGCGCGCTACGAACGCATCACGAAGGATCTTCGGTGCTTGGTGTGCCAGAACGAATCGATAGCGGACTCCAATGTGGAGTTGGCCAGCGATCTACGGCGCCAAGTTCGCGAAATGCTCAGCGCCGGTCAGAGTGACGATGCCATCTTCGATTTCATGACGGACCGCTACGGTGAGTTCGTGCGCTTCAACCCGCCGCTGGAACCGAAGACTCTGTTGATCTGGGGAGCGCCGTTTCTCGTTTTGGTCCTTGGGGTCGTCATTATTTTTCGCATCGTACGCCGCCGCTCGAGAATGCCCCTCGACGATGAACCCGCGCCGGGACCCCTGTAGTCCATGACTACGTTTATCGTCGTCGCGGCCGTCATGGCTGCGCTCGCTGCGGCCGCCGTGGCGGTGCCGCTATGTCGTGATCGTCAAAGCCGAATGGTCGGCGCCCTCGCCGGGGTGCTGATCGCCGGGGCGGCGGCCGCACTCTATCCGCTATGGTCGAATTGGAATTGGCGTGCGCCGGCTGAGGCCCAAGCAGCAGGCCCCGACGTGCTTGCCATGGTCGCGAAGCTCGAGACTCATCTGCGCGAAGATCCGAAAGATCTGGCGGGCTGGCTGATGCTGGGCCGCTCCTATCTGGCCCTGGAGCGCTTGGACGATGCGATCGTCGCTTACGATCACGCGCGCAAGCTCGATGCCGACAGTGCGGAAGCGGTGCTGGGATTGGGCGAGGCCATGAGTCTTCGAGCGGGAGGCAACATCACCCCCGCCGCAGCCCAGCTGTTCGAGCAGGCCTTGACGCTGGAGCCCGGCAGTCCGAAGGCCTTGCTCTACGGCGGCTTCGCCGCCGCGGCGCGAGGCGACTACGCGGTCGCACGTACCCGCTGGTTGGCGCTCAAGGCCTTGCACCCGCCGGCCGAGATCGACCAACTGCTGGACGCTAGAATCGCAGAGCTCGGCCCGGCCGGCGGAGGCCTGGCTGCGGCCGCTCCCGCTCCTGGGATGGCGCCCGCGGCAGGGGGCGCCGCCGGCGGCGCAGCCCCGGCGTCTGCGCAGGGCGCGGAAGTCACCGTGAACATCAGTATTGCGCCGGCGCTCAAGGCGCGACTCACCCGTGAGGCGCCGTTATTCGTATTCGCGCGCGAACCCGGCGCGCAAGGCCCGCCTTTGGCCGCGAAGCGCTTGACCAGCGCCGCCATCGGCACTCAAATTCATTTGTCCGCCGCTGATTCGATGATGCCCGGCCGGGTTCTGCTCAACGGCCATCAGGTCTCCATCACCGCGCGCGTGTCCTTCAGCGGTCAACCGCTGCCGGCGGCCGGCGATTTATACGGGGAACTCACCTATGCTGTCGGACATGATGGAGCACGCGATCTCGTGATCGATCGGGTCGCCGAATAGGGAAGACTCATGCTGATGAAGGAATCGTCGCCGGCCGCCGAATCGTGGTTCACGCTTCGCCTCGGAAAATGGCTGCTGCTCATCATCGGCGTCGCGATCATCGCCTTGCTGGCACTGCGGTTGATACAGGCATTGAGCCCGAACAAGGCGCTCGCTAGACCGATTGCCATTCCCACCGTGTCGGTCACCGAAGTCGGGGTGAGCACGGTGCCGACGACCATCGAGATCACCGGCACCATCGCCGCACGGTACGACACGCCCATCGGCGTCGAGGGGGATGCGGGCCGGATCGCAGCCATCAACGTGGAAGCCGGCGATCACGTCAAGAAGGGCCAGGTGCTCGCGCGCCTCAACGTGTCGGTATTGCAGCCGCAGGTTGCCAATCTGGAAGCCGCGCTCGAGCAGGCGCGTGCGGAAGCGGAACTCGCGGATGCGGAATACCATCGTGCGGTGACGGTGGGCTCCGCCGGTGCGCTGTCCGTCGAAGAAACCCAGCGCCGAAAATCGAGTGCGGTAACCGCTGCGGCAAAAGTAAAATTTGCCGCAGCACAGTTGGCCGAGGCCCAGGCTCGCCTGGCGCGGGCCGAGATACGAGCACCGGCCGACGGCATCATCCTGACTCGCAACGTCGAGGTGGGACAAACGGCGACGCCCGGCGGCGAAGCGCTATTTCGGTTGTCCGAGGGCGGTGAAGTGGAACTGCGGGGCCAGGTTGCCGAACAGGATCTGCCTCTGTTGAAAATCGGCCAGGACGCATCGGTGCGGCTCACCGGTACATCGCAGCCATATCCCGGCAAGGTCCGTTTGCTGGGCGCGGTCATCGATCCGCAGACCCGGTTGGGAACGGTGCGCGTGGCGCTCCAGCCGGATCCGAATCTGCGGCCTGGGGCGTTCGCCCGCGCGGAGGTCACCGTGAGCTATGCGGAGCGCACCATACTGCCGCAGACCGCGATCCTGATAGACGAGAAGGGCAGCTACGTTCTGGTGGTCAACGCGCAGAACAAGGTCGAGCGGCACGCCGTGCACGTCTCCGGCATCGTCGGCAATGGCGTGAGCATCGCCGACGGGGTAAAAGATAAGGATCGGGTGGTTGCGACCGCCGGCGCATTCTTGCAGCAGGGTGAGGTCGTCAACCCCATACGGAAAGACACCGGCTCTTCATGAAGAACATTTCCGCCTGGGCCATCCGCCATCCCATCCCGCCCATGGTGTTGTTCGTGGTGCTGTTCTTTTTGGGCGTGGCGGCGTTCATTCGATTGCCAATCAACTTGGGTCCGGACATTTCCTTTCCGCTGGTCAGCGTCAGCATCGGGCAACCGGGCGCCGCGCCGACGGAAATGGAACCGCAGATTGCGCAAAAGCTGGAAGGTTCGATCGCGAGCATCGGCAATGTGCGCAACATCATCACCTACATCGTCGAAGGCGCCGTCGATATCGACGTGGAATTTCAGATCGGCACGCCCATCGATCGTGCGGTGACGGATGTGCGCGACGCGGTGGCGAAGGTACGCAACGACCTGCCGCAGGGCATCCTGGAACCTCTGGTGCAGCGAATCAACGTCGATGGAGATGCCATCGCGTACTACGCGGTAACGACCACGACGCTCACGCCCGAACAGCTCAGTTGGTCCATCGACAATGGCGTCACCAAACGGCTGCTCGCCATTCCCGGCGTTGCGCAGGTATCGCGCAGCGGCGGTGTGCGTCGGGAAATTCGTGTGGAACTGGATCCCGGCCGGCTGCAAGCATTGGGGCTGACGGCGTTCGAGGTCAATGAACAAGTGCGCGCGCTCAATCTGGATGCGGCCGGCGGCAGGGCGCAGGTGGGCGGCGGCGAACAGGCCATCCGTGTTTTGGGAGGCGCCAAAACGGCGGCGGCGCTGGCAGATACCCAGATCATGGCCCGCGGCGGCAGGTCGTTCCGCTTGCGCGAAATCGCGGACGTGCACGATGGCATCGAGGAGATTCGCAGCATCGCCCGGCTGAATGGACGGCCGGCTACCGCGTTCGGAGTCTTCAAGGCGAAGGGCGCCTCGGATGTCAGCGTGTTCAAGGCGGTGCAAACCGAACTCGTTAGAATTCAGACCGAGACGCCGGCGCTGCATATGACGCTGATATCGAACACGGTCGACCATACGCTGCGCATCTATGATTCATCATTGAGCGCATTGATCGAAGGGTCGCTCCTCGCCGTGGCCGTCGTGTGGCTGTTTCTGCGCAACGTGCGCGCCACCGTGATTTCGGCGCTGGCCATCCCGCTATCGGCGGTTCCGACGTTCGCTTTCATGCAGTGGATGGATTTCACGCTCAACCAGATCACGCTGCTCGCATTGTCGCTGGTTGCGGGCGTGCTGGTGGACGATGCCATCGTCGAGATCGAGAATATCGTCAGGCACATGCGAATGGGGAAGAGTGCTTATCAAGCGGCAATGGATGCGGCGGACGAAATCGGGTTGGCGGTCGTGGCCACCTCGTTCACCATCATTGCGGTCTTCCTTCCTGTGAGCTTCATGAGCGGAATAACGGGTCAGTATTTCCGGCAATTCGGCTTGACCGTCGCCGTGGCGGTCTTCATTTCGCTCATGGTGGCGCGAATGATCACGCCCGTGCTCGCCGCCTATTCCTTACGGCGCGGTCTCATCCACACGGACGAGCACGCCGACGGCCCCATCATGGCGCGCTACTTGTCGCTGCTCCGCTGGTGCGTGGCCAATCGTTGGAAAACCATTGCCGGCGGCGCAGCGTTTTTCCTGTTATCCACCATGGCCATGACCATCATTCCGCAGTCCTTCCTTCCGCCCGAGGACTTTGCGAGTTCACAACTCAACATCGAGGTGCCGCCGGGCGGCACGCTCGAAGACACGGCGCAAGTGTCTGCCGCGGCGGCGACCATGCTCCGCAAGTCGCCCGAAGTGACCGACGTGTTCGAGTTCGTCGGCAACGGCGACACGGGCGAAATACGCTACGGGAATATCTATGCCAGCCTCGTCCCGCGTACCGATCGCAAGTCGAGCCAGAAGGAGTGGGAGCAAAGCATGATGCCCATCCTCAATCAGGTGCCGGACGGCCACCTGAATTTCACCAGCCAAGGCCCCGGCGGTGGCCGGGATATCGAATTTTTTCTCGTCGGTGATGACCCGCCATTGGTCGAAAAGACCGGTCACCAGCTCCTCGCGGAAATGAAATTGCTCAACGAGATCCGCGATCCGCAGATTCGCGGCGATCTGTCGCGTCCGGAAATTGTCGTCAAACCGCGGCTCGATGTCGCCGCCCAATTGGGGGTGAGCGTCGAGAGCATCAGTCAAACCATCCGCATCGCGACCCTGGGCGATCTGCCGCAAAACGGCGCCAAGTTTTCCTTGGGTGACCGTCAGGTTCCCATTCGTGTGAGCCTGACCGAAAGCGCGCGCCGTGATCTTTCGACACTGCAGAATCTTCCGGTTCCGACTGCATCGGGCGCCGCCGTGCCGCTCAAGTCGGTCGCCGACTTAAGCTTCGGTCAAGGCCCCTCGGTGGTGCGCCGCTACAATCAAACGCGCCGTTTGCGCATGGAGGCGGATTTGAGTCCCGGCGTCGAACTCGGCGCGGGCACCCAGAAAATCTACAACTTGCCGACGATGAAGAACCTGCCGCAGGGCATGCGTATGGTGAAAACGGGCAACACCGAGTTCTTTCAGGAAATGATGCAGAACTTCGCGCTTGCCATGGGTGCCGGGATTCTGATGGTGTTCGCGGTATTGGTGCTGTTGTTCGCCCGCCTGTTTCAGCCCATCACCATCTTATCGGCGCTGCCGCTTTCCGTCGGCGGCGCCGTGCTGGCGTTGCTGCTCACCAATCGACCCTTCTCTATCGCGGTGGTCATCGGATTTCTCATGCTCATGGGAATCGTCGCGAAGAATTCCATTCTGTTGGTGGACTTTGCGATCGAAGAGATGCGCGCCGGCAAATCCCGGCTGGAGGCAATCCTGGAGTCGGGTCACAAGCGGGCGCGACCCATCGTCATGACGACGGTGGCCATGATCGCCGGCATGTTGCCGGTCGCCCTGGGATGGGGTGGGGACAGCGATTTTCGATCGCCGATGGCGATCGCGGTGATCGGCGGCCTGGCGACTTCGACGTTGCTGACATTGATCATCGTGCCGGCCATTTTCACCGTGTTCGACGACATCGAGCGTTGGATCGCGCCCAAGGCCGGCAAGCTCCTGGCCGAACCGGTCGGTACGATCTCGGGTGAGTTTCCGGTCAGCCCGCGCCACGGCCGGTAAACGCGCCGGGCAGACGCGCGTTGTTTTTGTCCATATGACGGTGAAAGCCTACATGCTGGTGCTTGCGGTGCTGTTGTCGGCTCTGCCGCCGGCGGCGCGCGCGGATCTGCATGACGCCGTCAATTGGGCCCGCGTGCAAGGATGCGCGCGGTCGATTCGAATCCCGCTGCGCGACAGCCCGAAGCTGCGGCTGGCGGCGCAGCAGATGGCAACCGGCATGTCGCTGCATGCGGCGCTGTCGTCCGCCGGCTATCTTGCCGCACGGTCTTCGGCGGTGCATTTGTCGGGCGCGGTGAGCGACGCGCAGGTGAGCCGAATTCTCTCGGCCAACGATTGCGCCGCGCTGACCGATCCTCGCGTGGTAGAGATGGGTGCGCAGCGCCGCGGTCGCGATCTGTGGATAGTATTTGCGGCTCCGGTGGCGCTGCCGTCGATCCGCGATGCGGCCCTCATTCAGCGGCAAATTCTGGATCTGGTCAACAGATCTCGGGAGAGCGGCCGCCGCTGCGGAAGCAAACCGTATCCTGCGGCTCCGCCGCTCGCGTTGAATCCGGTACTGACCGACGCGGCGCTTGCCCATTCGCGGGAAATGGCCTCCTATGATGAGTTCGATCACCGTGGCCACGATGGCAGCTCGCCCGCGGCGCGGGTTGCGCGGGCCGGGTATGGAAGTTACCTCATCGTGGGTGAAAACATCGCCGCGGGCGCGATGACGCCGGCGGAAGTCACACAAGGTTGGCTCGACAGTCCACCGCATTGCGAGAACATCATGGACTCGCGCTTTTCGCAGATCGGCATTGGGTTCGCGGTGAATACGGCGAGTCCCGAACTTGTCTATTGGACCCAGGATTTTGCGGCGCCACGCCGCGATCACATTCCCGGCAGGACAGCACCTAATCCATGACGGCATGCGCATCGGCGGGCGCATCGCCGCGTCGTGGTGAGCGCAGAAACAGCAATAGCGGAAGTACCGCGATCGTCAGATAGAGCATCAGCCGAAAATCATTGATGTAAGCGATCATGGACGATTGCTGGGTGATCATGGCGTCGAGCGCTGCGGCGCCGCTCGGCCGCGCCAGATCGTAGGCCGAGGCTACCGCCGGATTGTTCCACGCCGGATTGGCATACGTGATCCGCTCGACCAGCGCGGCATGCGTGGACACGGTGTTGCGCACCAGTACCGTTTGCACCAGCGAGATGCCGATGCTGCTGCCGATGTTGCGGACGAGACTGAAGATGGCCGTTCCGGGGGCGCGCATGGCCGGACTCAGCGTGGCAAACGTGGCAGCGCTCAACGGCACGAACACCAGTCCCATGCCGATGCCCTGTATCACGCCCGGCCAGATGATGTCGCCCTGCGACAGGTCGAGGGAATACTGGGTCATCTGCCACAGCGCCACCAGCGTGACGGAAAAGCCGGCGAACAAAATCAAACGTAGATCGACTTTACCGATGATCCGTCCCGCGATGAGCATGGCCAGCATGGTGCCGAGGCCGGATGGCGCGGTGACCAGTCCGGTGGTGGCGACCGGATAATCGAGCAGATCCTCCAGCATGGTGGGCGTGAGCGCCCGGGTCGCATATAGCACCAAGCCGACGATGAAAATGAACAGCAACCCGGACACGTAGTTGCCGTTCTTGAGCAATCGGTAGTCGAAAAATGATTTGTCCGCGCGTGTCAGAGCGGTGTGGGCAATGAAGTATGTGAAGGCAACCACCATGGCGACCGCTTCGATCCAAGTTTCCGTCGACGAAAACCAATCGTTCTGTTGACCCCGATCCAATAGCAATTGCAGGGCACCGATGGCCAAACTCAACGATGCAAAACCGAACGGATCGAATTGCATGCGGCGTGTCGCGGGCGACGGCCGGATAAATCGCCAAATGCCGTAGGTCGCGAGCGCCCCGATGGGAACGTTGATGAAAAACACCCAGCGCCAGTTGTAGCTGTCCGTGAGCCAGCCACCCAGGGTGGGCCCGAGTATCGGACCCACCATGACCCCCATACCCCAAACCGCCATGGCCGAGCCCTGTTTTTCCGGGGGGTTGATGTCCATCAAGACCATTTGCGACATCGGTACCAAAGCCGCACCGAACACGCCTTGCAGCAGCCGGGCCGCGACGATTTGGGCTAAGGAATCAGACAATCCGCACAGTGCCGAGGCGACGGTGAATCCAATCACCGAGATCATGAACACGTTCTTTTGCCCGAAGCGGTCCACCATCCACCCGGTCAACGGTGTCGCGATCGCCGCCGCCACGATGTATGCGGTCAGCACCCAGGCTATCTGGTCTTGGGAGGCCGACAGGGCGCCCTGCATATGTGGCAGGGCCACGTTCGCGATCGTGGTGTCGAGGGTCTGCATGATCGTCGCCATCATGATCGACAGCGTGATCATGCGGCGATTGAGCGGGCGGATCATGACGCGGCGTCGATCCTGCGCTGCAGGTCCTCCAGGACACTGGTTGCCGTTTCGAGGTGGAGGGGATCGATCTTGGCGAGCAACTCCTTGCGCACCGCGGCCGCTTCGGCCTTAACCTTGTCGTACAGGCGATAGCCCGCTTCCGTGATGATTACGTGCTTGATGCGTCGATCCGTGGTCGACACCTCGCGGGTGACCAATCCGGATTTCACCAAGCGATCGACCATGGCCACCATGGTGGCGCCTTCGACAGCGAGCCGGTCGGCCAGTTCGGATTGCGACAGCGGCCGGCGCGCTTTAGCCGCCACGGCAATCGTCATCCAACTCGCCTGGCTGACGCCCAGAAATTTCAGGCGCCGATCGATGGCTTGCCGCCACGCGCGGGCCGTGCCGTGCAGCGCGTTTGAAAAGCGTTCTTCGAGCTCGTCCATTACAAAGCTCTCTAATCATTAGTAGGCTAATAAATATACCATACGCAATTCCGGGAACCCAGCCACGCGATCGGCAAAGTTCGCCGTGCGCCGTTCGGGCCTTGGTTTCGCGCGCGCGATTGATCCGTCAGTTGAAGGGCGCTTCGCCGCTAGCTTTTCACCCACGTTACCGTGGCGATGCCGGCAAAAGTCATCAGCAGCGAGCCGATCAAATGCACGGCAATGGTGCCCATCGCCCAGGCCATGCGGCCGCTTTGCATGAGCGTCACGACCTCGGCCGAGAAGGTGGAGAACGTGGTCAGACCGCCGCAGAATCCCGTGGTGACGAACAGCCGCCATTCCATGGGGGTGCCCGGGTTCGCGGTGAACACGGCGAGCGCCACGCCGATCACGTAGCAGCCGAGGAGGTTCGTCGCCAAGGTGCCGGGCGGAACCGTCGGAAAATAGCGATTGAAAATCAGCGCGAGTAACCAGCGCAACAGGCACCCAAGCATGCCGCCCGCCGCCACCGCAATCATCGATCGCCACCACGTCATACGGTAACCGTTTTATCTCGTACCAAGAAATAAACCGGCGCGCCGACGACGCTATTTAGACCGTATGGCGCCAGTGAGGCCGGCAGAAGGAATACGCCGGAACCGATGGTGTCGCCCACCAATGGCACGCACGTCCAGAAGCCGAGCAAATGCGGTCGCTGGGCGTTCTGCATCAGCGATCTGAAGATTGCGGGACGTTGACAGATCGCATCGGGCAGATCGTAATCGCTTTGGCAGCGCGAATCAAAGTTATGGAGAAGCCTTTGTCATCGGAACGCTCTAACGTCCTGCACAGCTGGTGCGTACAAGCCGAATGGAATGCACCCACCGTGGTCGGCGGTGAAGGCGCGCACTTCTGGGACGACGCGGGCCGACGGTATTTGGACATGAGTAGTCTGGCCGAGTGCATGAATCTCGGACACCAGCATCCGGCGCTGATCCGCGCCATCCAGATTCAAGCGCAGCAGCTGTGCTTCGTGAACTCGAGTTGGGGCGCGACAGCGCGCGCCGATCTGGCGGAACGCCTCCTGGCTCGCTCCGGCTTTGCCGGCGGCCGGGTGTTCTTCACGTTGGGAGGCGCCGACGCGAACGAGCATGCCGTGAAGTTCGCGCGGCAGGCCAGCGGTCGCGCGGGCGGCAAGGTGGTGACGCGGGAACGGTCGTACCACGGCGCCAGTTACGCCACCATGGCGTTGTCGGGCGACAGCCGTACGGGGCAGCTTGACGCGGAGCCGTTTGGCGTGCTGCGCGTGCCGCCGCCGTATGCCTACCGCTGTCCCTACGGAACCGATGATCCGATTGACTGCGCCAAACGTAACGTGGCGCATATCGGCGAATCGATCGCGCGCGAGGGATCGCGGAACGTAGCTGCGGTGTTGATGGAACCGAATGCCGGTACCAACGGAATCATTGCGCCGCCCAACTATTGGCCGCTGTTGCGGCAGGAGACCCGTAAACACGATGTGTACCTGATTGCCGACGAAGTGATGAGCGGCTTTGGCCGGTGCGGAGAGTGGTTCGCATGGGCTGCCTACGGGGAGGAGGGTAGGCCGGATCTGATGACTCTCGCCAAAGGTCTGACCGGTGCGCATATTCCGTTGGGCGCCGTCGTGCTGGCGGAACACGTCGCGGCGAATCTCGAGCACAGCATGTTGTCGACGGGGTTGACCTACTGCGGTCACCCGCTCGCCTGCGCCGCCGGCGTTGCGGCCCTTGCCGCGTATGAGGACGAACGGCTGATCGAGCGGTCCCGGTGCCTCGGACGCATCATGCTGCGCCGGCTCGAGGACATGCAGAATGCGCATGCGATGATCGGCGATGTGCGCTGGGGTGGCGGGTTGTTCGCCATCGTCGAGTTGGTGAAGGATCGGCGCACGCGCGAGCCCCTTGCGCCGTGGCCGGCGGTGCATCCGTCCATGCATTTATTCGTGAGCCGCGCCCGGGAACGCGAAATATCGTTCGCAATTCGCGGTAATCTCATCATCCTCGCACCGCCGCTGGTGATTCTCGAAAGTGATCTCCAGCTGGCGCTCGACACCATGGATCGCTTGCTCGGGGAGTTGAATTGGCAATGAAAAACACACACATCAAAACCGATTTGCCGGGCCCCAAGGCTCGTGAGTTGCTTGCGCGCGATGCGCTCGTGGTTTCACCCTCGTATCCACGGGACTACCCGTTCGTGATGTCCCACGGCAAGGGGGCTGAAGTCTGGGATGTGGACGGCAACCGCTTTTTGGACTTTGCGGCCGGCATTGCCGTTTGCAGCACCGGCCATAGTCATCCGGCGGTAGTGCGAGCCATCAAAGATGCAGCCGAGCGGTTTTTACATATTTCCTCGGACTATTGGCACGAGGGCCAGGTTCGGCTGGGCGAGCGGATCAACGAATTGTCGCCGATGAAACAGCCGGTGATGAGCTTCTTCGCTCAGTCCGGCACCGAAAGCGTCGAGGCAGCGCTCAAGCTGGCGCGTTATGTCACCGGCCGCGGCCGCTTCATCGGATTTCTGGGCGGATTCCACGGTAGAACCATGGGGTCCCTGGCGTTTACGTCCAGCAAGTACACCCAACAAAAAGGCTTTTTTCCGACCATGCCGGGCGTCATCCATGTGCCGTATCCGAATAACTATCGGCCGTTGTTCGCCGGCCTCGATCAGGGCCGCGCCGTGCTGCGTTATATCGAGGAGGTCCTGTTCGTCCACAACGTGCCGGCCAGCGAAGTCGCGGCCATCCTGGTCGAACCCATTCAAGGCGAGGGCGGCTACCTCGTTCCGCCCGATGGATTTCTGGCCGGCTTGCGCGAGCTTTGCGACCGACACGGCATTCTCCTGATTTTCGACGAGGTTCAGTCCGGCATCGGGCGCACCGGCAAGATGTTCGCATCCCAACACTGGGATGTGGCTCCCGACATCATGACGTTGGCGAAGGGTTTGGGGTCTGGCATGCCCATCGGCATGATGGTCGCCAATCGCACCATCATGCAGAAATGGTCGCGCGGCGCTCATGGGAACACCTTCGGCGGCAATCCATTGTGTTGTGCGGCCGCGCTTGCGACGCTCGACCTGGTCGAGCATCGCTATCGGGACAATGCCGCCAGCGTTGGCGATTACTTCATGAAAAAATTGCGCGGGCTCACGGACAAGTATGCAGTGATCGGCGAAATCCGCGGCAAGGGACTTATGATCGGTATGGAACTGGTGACCGATGCAGCCAGCAAGACTCCGGCCAAGGAATTTTGCGATGCCATCATCACACGCGCGTACCACAACGGCTTGATCCTGCTGTCCTGCGGCCAGAGCACCGTTCGCTTCATGCCGCCCTTGATGATTCGCGAATCCGACGTCGATGAAGCCGTGGACCTGCTCGATCGTACGATGGCCGAAGAACTCTCGAGTACGCACCTGCACGTTGCTCGAGGCGTGGCCACCGCCTGAGCATGACGTCGATGGCTTTCAGGCGAGTGCGTGCTGCGTTGCTGCTGTTGATGGTGAGTACGATGGTGGGCTCCGGCGTTCTTGCCGCCGCGGCCGAAGAGAAACGCTTGTTCATTTATAACTGGACCGACTTCATCGGTCCCGACACCATCGAAAAATTCGAGAAATTGACGGGCATCAAGGTGACCTACGACGTCTACGACGCGGAGGAGACCATGGAAGCGAGGCTCATGGCGGGCAGTTCGGGATACGACGTGGTGAGCGCGTCGACCGACTTCTTCAGCCGCGAGATCAAGGCCGGCGTCTATATTGCCTTGGACAAATCCAAGTTGCCCAACTGGCATAATCTCGATCCGCGGATATTGGACATCCAGGCCGCCTACGATCCCGGCAACGCCCATGCAGTACCGTACCTGCATTCCATCAACGGGTTCGCCTACAACGTCGATATGATCAAGGCGCGCATGCCGAACGCGCCGGTGGACAGTCTGGACATGATATTCAAGCCGGAAGTGGTGTCCAAATTCGCCGATTGCGGCGTGACTTTTCTCGACTCGGCGGAAGACGTGCTGCAGCTGGCGCTGCGGTACTTGGGACTCGATCCGAACACCACTGACGCCAAGGACTTCGAGGCCGCCGAGGCCATGCTGCTGAAAGTGCGTCCCTTCATTCGTTCTTTCGATTCGTCGGAATACATGAACGGACTCGCCAACAAAGAGGTTTGCGTCGCGATGTCATGGTCCAGCGACTATGCGTTGTCGAGCGCACGCGCTCGGGCCGTCGGGGTTCGGTTGAACCTGGCGTTCACCGTGCCGAAAGAAGGCGCCAATCAGACGTTTTCGTCGCTGCTCATTCCCGAGGGAGCTCCGCATCCGCAAGCCGCCTATCAATTCATCAACTTCATTCTGCGGCCGGACGTCATCGCCGAAATTACCAATTCGATCTATTACGGCAACGACAATATCGCGTCGCGATCCTTGGTCGATCCGCGTATTCTCAATGACGTGACGCTCTATCCCACACCGGATATGGAGCAGCGGCTCTACAGGTCTGCGGAAGTGACCGCGGCGACGGAGCGTATTCGTACTCGTACGTGGACCCGCGTCAAGACCGCTAAATGAGTGAACGATGAGGACTGCAATGGACAGAATCGTCAGTTTCCGGCGGATGGAAGATGGTACCCGCGAAGACTACGAATTGTTGGATGAAGCCGAGCGTGAGTTCGTTCGCCGGCTGCCCGATCGCCTATTGGCATCGCTGAGCAGGCTCGATAATTCGCTCGAGGGATATCCAGTGAGCCGCCTCGAGCATTCGCTGCAGGCGGCTACCCGTGCGATCAAGGACGGGGCCGATGACGAACTCATCGTGGCGGCACTCATCCACGACCTCGGCGACGAACTGGCTCCTTACAACCACGCGGCGATCGCCGCCGAAATCCTGCGGCCGTATGTGCGCCCGGAAGTGACGTGGATCGTGGAACAGCATGGGTTATTCCAAAGCTATTACTATGCCCATCACCTGGGCGGTAACCGCAATGGGCGCGACAAGTTTCGTGATCATCCCTGGTACCAGGCGTGCAAGGATTTTTGCGCGAATTGGGATCAGTGTTCGTTCGATCCCCACTATCGATGGGAGTCGCTCGCCCGCTTCGAGCCTCTGCTGCGAGAGATTTTCACCCGGCCGCCGCACGACCCACGGTATGTGACTTAAGTTGGCGCTTCGCGCCGAATCTACGGCGTCGCCCTACGGGCACGCGACGCCGTCCTGTAACTGCCGCGAGCACTAAATCGCTGCAGGCTCGAGTTGAACGCATCACCGGTCGGCCATCTGCGCGTCCATGAGGCGATGCCGTTCCGCTCGGCGCATGAAGTATCCGGCGAGCAGCACGCACGCGCCGACCAGGCAGATGATGAGGCTGGCGAGTGCGTTGATGTCGGGGCTGACGCCGAGTTTGACCTTCGAAAAAATCACCATCGGCAGGGTGCTTGCCCCGGGGCCCGACACAAAGCTGGAAATCACCAGATCGTCGAGCGACAAGGTGAAGCTGAGCAGCCAGCTGGACGCCAGCGCCGGCGCGATGCCGGGCAATGTGGTATCCACGAAGGCGCGCACCGGACCGGCACCGAGATCCATGGCGGCTTCCTCCAGCGATCGGTCCGCACTTTGCAAGCGCGACTGGACGGTGATCGTCACATAGGCGGTGCAGAAAGCAATGTGCGCGATTACGATTGTCGTGAAGCCGCGATGCGGCCAGCCGAACAGATGCAGCATCGATACGAACAACAGCAACTGCGTGATGCCGGTGATGATCTCGGGCATCACCAACGGGGCGTTGACCATGCCCGTGAGCAGCAGACGGGTGCGGAATACCTTGAATCGGACCAGGGATATCGCAGCCAGGGTGCCAAGGATCACTGCGCCGGTGGAGACGACCACGCCGATTTGCAGCGACAACCATGCAGCATCGAGAATCTGGTCATTATGCAATAGCTGCGTGTACCAGCCGGTGGAGAAGCCGCCCCAGACGCTCACGAGGGCTGAAGCATTGAAGGAGTAGCCGATAAGCACGAGAATAGGCACGTATAGAACGGCGATGCCGATGCAGAGGATCGAAATTAGCAGCGGCGATACACGCTCGTTCATGAGGCTTCCAACTGCTTGGTGCTGTAGTGCTGGTAGAGGGCAATCGGGCCGACCAGCAGCACCAGGAATGCAATGGCGACGGCGGAGGCCACGGGCCAATCGCGGTTGCCGAAGAATTCATCCCATAGCACGCGGCCGATCATCAGATTGTCAGGGCCGCCCAACAGCGTGGGGATGACGAATTCGCCGATCGCGGGGATGAACACCAGCATGGAACCGGCGATGATCCCCGGCACGGACAGAGGCAGGGTGACGTCGATGAAGGCGCGCCACGGGGGGCTCCCCAAGTCGGCCGCCGCCTCGAGCAGGGAAGGGTCCAGCTTCTCCAAGGTTGCGAACAGCGGCAGCACCATGAACGGCAAATACGAATAGATGATGCCGAGGTACACCGCGAAGGTCGTCCGCATGATCTGTAAGGGGTGATGGATGATGCCCAGCCACAGCAGTGCCGAATTGAGCAGCCCGGTCTCGCGGATGATGCCCTCGAGCGCATAGACGCGCAGCAGGAACGAGGTCCAAAACGGGAGAATGATGATGAGCAGCAAGATACTTTGCGTACTTTTCGAGGTCCGTGCAATGGCGTAGGCCATGGGATAGCCGAGAGCCAAACAGATGAGCGTGGAAAAAAAAGCCGTCTTTATCGAATATAAATAGGAAAGGCCATACACTTGATCGGTGAACAGATACTTGAAGTTGCCGAGGTTCAACGTCATGTGGACATGCCAATCCGGGCTCATGGAAAAGATATCCGTGAACGGAGGCACCCTCACCGCGGTGTCGGCGAAGCTGATGACCAGAGCGAACGCGAATGGAATGAGAAAAAAAACCAGCAGGAACAGCAGCGGCGGCAGAATGATCAGCCATTTACCGTGGCGTTTCAGCCACGCGCCGCTCAAGGTCCCGCGCCCGTCGCCGCGCGGCCGCGAATCAGCCATGAGCGTGAACTTCAATTGAGCCCGCGAAAAAAGACGAACAAGGAGGCGTCCGGAGCGCCCCGAGCGCGCAAGACCCATAGCCGGCAGCGCCAGCGATTGATCGAGGCATGCATATCGGCGCTGCACATCTACGGTCCGTCACGGACCACCGTGGAAAAAGTCGTGGCGATTGCGAAAATGTCACCTGGTATCGTTCGATTCTACTTCGACTCCAAAGCCGCCATGCTGGTCGCATCGTTGCAATTCCTCGCCGCCGAATTCGAGGAACGGCTGTTGGTCCCCGTGGCAAAACTCAAGTCAACGCCCATAGCCGCTCTCGAACTGATCGTCGATCTGTATCTCGATCCGGACATTGCCAGTCCCCGCAAGGTGTCCGTTTGGTATGCATTTTGGGGCGAGGCGAATTCCCGGCAGGAATACTACGACATTTGCGGACAGAAGGACGAGAGCTTCGCAGCACTGGTTCGCGAATTGATCGAAAGTTTGATCATCGAGACCTCCCAGCCGCAATTGGACCCGGACGGAATCGCCCTCGGCCTCATCGGCGTGCTGGAAATGCTATGGCAGGATTTCGCATTTCGAACGGAGCGCAATATCGATCGTGCCGCAGCCAAGGGGCGCTGCATGGCCTACCTGCGTTCGATATTCCCCGGCCAGTTTGCCGTAGCGGACGGCCACGCGTCGCGGCCCGTGGCCCTACCGGTCGGCGTCGGGCGATTGCCGGGATGGGCGTATGCGGACGCGCGCATTCATGCGATGGAGCGCGAGCTGCTGTTTCAGCACGCTTGGGCGGTGGTGGGCCATGAATCGCAGGTGGCGCACGCGGGGGAATTCCTGTGTATCGACAGCGGCGCCGAACGGGTATTGGTGGTGCGGGACGCCTCGGGGGCCGTGCATGCGTTGCGAAATAGCTGCCCGGAGTCGCCGCACACGCTGCTCCTCGCCCGCCGCGGCCGCTTGGACGCGGGCATCGAGTGCAAACTGCACGGGCTACAGTTCCGTTTGAACGGTAAGTGTGCGACGGGATTGGGGCGGATGGATTTGGGGGTTCTCGACTGGTCGTCGGTGGGCGGCCTGATGTTCGCGAAATCAGCCGCCCGCGAGCGCTCGGCCGACGCGCCGGCCCCCGCAGCATGGTTCGACGCGCCACTGCCGCAAGGTTTGATGATGCTTGACCCCCCCATCGAATTGCCTGTAGCCGCCGATTGGAAAGTTGTGGTCGAACAATGGCTCGATTCGTCCATGCACGGCGTGGCGCCGAGCTGTGCGGTGGATTCCATGGTTTGGCATGCCGCGATCTTGAGTGACCCCGGCTGGAGCGGGCGCCGCTATCGGAAGCTGATGGCGTGCACTTCGGAACGCACCTGGCGCCGGCAATTCATCGCGCCGAATCAGTTGCTGGAAACGCGCGCCGATGGCTTGGCGGTGGTGCAGGCGATTCCCGTCGCGCCCGGACGTTGTCTCGTGCGCCGGCTGGACTACAGCGTGCTTGCGCCGGACGCAGGCGCGGTGGCGGTGCTGCATCTTGCGCGGCGTTTGGGGCCGTATGCGCGAAGAACGACGCTGGATGTAGCGGAATCCGTACAGAAGGGGATGGTCGAATTCGGTTATCAAGTCGCGCCCGGCGCGCCGACTTCGCCGGCCGTCGCTTGGTTTCGCAATCGCCTCGCCGCCCGCATTCCGGCACTGGCGCGCCGCCAGCCACCGACCGATGCTTGAAAATTCACTATACTGGCGACCTTCGCGACGATCACTGAATGGGAGAATTTCGTATGACCCTGGCTTCCTTGAGCACCAGCGACTGGCATGCACGCGCCGCAAGCGTGCGTTACGAGACCGGACATTTCATCGACGGCAAGGCGGTGGATTCGGTGGCGAAGGGCCGTTTCACCGTGGTCAATCCTGCCACCGGCGCGCCGCTGTGCGAAGTAAGCGCCGGCACCGCCGCCGATATCGATCTGGCCGTTGCAGCGGCGAAGCGCACCGTGAAATCCCGGGTATGGAGCCGCATGGCGCCTCGCGATCGCATGGCCGTGCTGGCGGCGTATGCCCGGTTGATCGATGCGAATGCCGAGCGCTTCGCGCTGCTCGACACGCTTTGCATGGGCAAGCCGATCTCCGACATGGTGAATATCGATGTGCCTTCTGCGGCGAAGAATTTCGCCTATTTCGGCGAGCTCGTGGACAAAATCGACGGCACGGTGACCGCCACCGCGCAGGACGCCTTCCATTACATTTTGCGCGAGCCGCTGGGCGTCGTGGGTTGCATCGTGCCGTGGAATTACCCGTTGTTGATGGCGGCCTGGAAAGTCGCGCCGGCGCTGGCGGCGGGCAATTCGGTGGTGCTGAAACCCGCGGAACAGTCGCCCTTATCGGGGCTGCTGATGGCTCAGTTGTTCATCGAGGCGGGCGGCCCGCCGGGCGTGTTCAACGTCGTGAACGGCTTGGGCGAAACCGCGGGCGCTGCATTGGCGCTGCATAACGACGTCGCCAAGATTGCATTCACCGGCTCAACGGAGATCGGCAAGCAGATGCTGATTTACGCCGGCCAATCCAACATGAAGCGCGTGGCGTTGGAATGCGGCGGCAAGACGCCGCAGATCTTTCTCGCCGACATGCCCGATATGGACACCGCCGTCACCTACGCGATCAATGGCATCTACGGCAACATGGGCGAGGTGTGCAACGCCGGTTCGCGGCTCTTGATCGATCGTCCCATCGCGGAGGAATTCATCGCCCGATTCATCGAAAAGGGCAAATCGGCGTATAAGGCCGGCGACCCGCTCGATCCGTCGACCAACTTGGGGCCGTTGGTCACCGCATCGCACCGCGCGCGCGTGATGAATTACATCACCCGAGGCAAGAGCGAGGGGGCGCGCTTGGAATTCGGCGGCAATACACCGGATCTGCCGGGTGCCTACGTCAATCCGACCCTGTTCACCGGCGTGAACAATCGAATGACCATTGCTCAGGAAGAGATCTTCGGACCGGTGGCGGCCGCGATTGAAATCGACGGCATTGCCGAAGCTTTGGCCGTGGCGAACGATTCGATCTACGGTTTGGCCGCTTCGGTATGGACGCGCGATCTGTCGGTGGCTCACAAAACGGTGCGGGACTTGGAGGCCGGCGTCATCTGGGTGAACTGTT
>Ga0326728_10003605_pt1 | contig 47588 bp, 42 predicted proteins | sample MB3enrmetagenome_FD_207602 | JGI IMG/M metagenome (GOLD analysis project Ga0326728, IMG submission 207602) | Lab enriched peat soil microbial communities from McLean, Ithaca, NY, United States - MB31MN | ecosystem: Environmental > Terrestrial > Soil > Wetlands > Peat | place: USA: New York...
CATTCGCCTGCTGGCACTACCGCCCTACGCGCCCGAGTTGAACCCGCAGGAACATGTCTGGGACGAATTGCGGGAGAAAGAATTTCCGAACCGGGTGTTCAACCATTTGGATGCGGTCATCCGGCAGTTGGAGGATGGCTTGCTCCGCTTGGCCGCCAACTCCGAAGGCCTTCGCAGTCTCACCGCTTGGCCATGGATAATTAGGCTCAACTTGAACGCTTATTAGAATTAGATAGGGCACCCAGACCGGAGCGCTGAGGAATGTGTAGTGTCCGCGGGGTGGGCTTTTCGTAACAAGGCTTTTCGAAGCTGTTAGAGCATTCGCGTAAACGATATATATGGATACACAAACCCGGTAGTCTTTCCGGATTCCTTCAAATACGAACCGGGCGCGAGATTTCCGACGCCGAAGCCAACCAAAGTCTTGGGGTTTACGGAATATTGGAACATCGCATCCACGCCTTCCCCGACGTGGTTGCTGGTGGCCTTGACGTTGTACACCATCCGCGTGCCGAAGGTATTGTACAAGCCGTCCTGCACGGTGGGCAGCCAGGCGTCGCGGAAATAGATCTTCACCTGCAGCTTCTTGAGTGGCGCGATTTCCGCTCCGGCCCGCCATTGGGCAAGATTGCGCCAGTAGAACTGGCCGGTCAGGCCGTTGATAGGCTGATTGGAGCCATATAGGCAATCGAACATCTGACGATGCCCGTCCTTGCGGTTGTCGTCGCCCGAAGCCCACAGGTAGTCGCTGTTGAAATGGGGCGCCCAGGGGAGCTTCGCCGCGGTCCAGCCGCCGCCGGCGACGTAACCGAAGGCCTGAATGGTATCGCTGGCGTATCCGCCGCCTTCGCGAACGGCCTCGGCGTTATAGTCGAATCCGCCGCGGATCTTGCCGATCACGCGCATGCCGCCGTAAATCACGTCGGCATTGCCCAGTTTGCCGTTCTTTCCCTTCACGCCCAGGTCCGTCTTGGCCATCACGTAGGGCTCAATGCTGGCGCCGGGCAGCAGCGTGCCAAGCGTGCCGTAGGCCGTATAGAACCGTTCGCCGGGCTTGTTGCGATCCATGCGATTGGGGTCGTAGAGCAGCGGCGATCCGGCCGTGACACTCAGATTGAAGAGCTTCGTCGAGACCGTGGCGCGCGCGATATCGAACGTCTTGGTGACGTTGCTCCACTCTCCCGTGGAGAGCAGGCGGCCCGATCCGAGGACCATGTCCTGCCGGCCGGCGCGCAGCTTCACGCCGTTGCCTTCAATCGCGCCCACTTCCACGTAACCCTGGCGGAAATCGAAGGGATCGACGTAGCTGGATGACGGCACGGTCTTGTAGAACTCGGCGCGGGCATCCTGGCCCTCGCCATAGACACGGAGATACGACGTTGGCTGGAAGGCTACGCCCATACGGATGCGCGTAAGGGCGTAGGAATCGGCCGGGGTGAGAGCGAAATCCGAACCCCAGCCGCCTTCCCAGCGGGCGCGCACCGAGCCCTGAAACTTCACGGTGCGTTCCAGAAATGCTTTTAACCCTTCCGAACTGGTTGCGGCTGCCGGGTCGGTAGCGGCCGAAGTGGCTGCGGAACCTTGGGCGGCGCCCGTACCCGCAGAGAAATGGACTGCGGCTCCCAACAGGAACGGGACAGTCAGATGTCGAAGACTCATAATGGCCGTTTCGACAAAAGACCGAAAAGTATGAATCGCCGCAGGTTGTCAAGAAGTTCATCCGGGGAAAGAACCGGCGCGATACCTGTGGGGCAGGCTGGTGGCCCGCCTGGACCGCCGGGTGCCGGCGAGTGAACTGGTTATCCCCGGACTGGCCCAAAGGCCACAGTGGACATATCGGCCAATTGGCAAGAAGCGCGAGGGACGTCAGAACAGGGGTGCGCGGTAGCCACGGCGCCAGAAGACCGAGAGCCGCGGCGATCCCTCGGGACGCTTCACACGGACCTTGAGATTGTGGAGTTTGCCGTCCCGCAATTCGCGCGACGGCGTGAAGCCGAGCAGGTACTGCGCGCGCAGTTCGCGGCCGATCCGCTGCGCCACCGTCTGGGCCTCGCGTAAACCGGCCAGTTGGTAGTAGCGGCCCCCGGCGCGGCCGCACATGGCCGCCAGCGGGTTGAAGACGGGCATCTCGTCGGTATTGCGGTTGACGGCGGCGGGCGGCTCCGAAGTGTCGATGGCGTAGACCTGGACGCCGGCTTCCACCAGCTCACTGGAGATCTGAGCTTGCGAATAGCGGCTGAAGTTATCGCCGCCGTCGGAGAATATCACCATGGCGCGGCGCGGGTTGTGCGCCCGCTGGAACTGTGCCAGCGCGGCATGGACGGCGTCCCACAACGACGTGCGCCCGCTCGCCGGCCGGGAGAACACGGCGCTCCGGATCTGTCCCGCATCGGCAGTCCAGGGCACGGCGGCGGCGGCGCGATCCGCGAAGCGGACCAGCGTGAACTCGTCTTGCTCGTAGGATTCGGCCAGCAGGGCCCCGAGCGCGCGGCGCATGAGCGCGAGCTTGCCGGACATGCTGCCGCTGGTGTCGAAGACCACGGCGAGGGAGAGCGGCACGTCCTGCTCGCCGAAGTAGGCGATGGTCTGCTCCACTTTGTCGTCGAAGAGCCGGAAGTCGGCGCGAGTGAGGCCGCGCACGGGGTGGTCCTGAGGGTCCACCACGCTGGCGCCGACGAACACGAAATCCGAATCGGCACGGAATCCCGGAGGGTCGGCGGATCGGCCGGCGATGGCACTGGCAAGCACGAAGACAGCCGCGCGAGCGATTCCCAGGTTCATATAACTCAATCTTGCGCCACGGAAATAGGCGCGAAACTGGATCGCCGGGGCTGGAACGTACTGGGGTCCGGCTGGTACTGGCCCCGGCACTCCGGCCCCTGGTAGCGCTCAACCTGTTAAAACAGATGGCATGAGCCTGGAAACTTCACGCCGGCAATTCTTGACGGCGGCTGGCTGCGCGCCTCTATTCGTGCGCGCTGGCGGCGTGCGGCTGGCGTTTGCCGGAGGGTTCCATATGGTGGACGACGCGGCTAAGGCGGGGTTCCGGGTTTTGCCGCGGCGCGACTTTGCGGCGATCCTGGCCGACCGGTCGGTGGACGCGGTATGCGTGGACACCGCGGCCATGGCTATCGAGGCTTGCAGGGCGGGGAAGGACGTGTGGGTGGAAGCGCCGGTGTGCCGCTCCATCGAGGAGGGGCGGCAGATGGTCGAGGCGGCGCGCGAACACGGCCGCGTGGTGCAGGCCGCCACGGTTTGGCGCTCCAGCCAGCCGGTGCGGCAGGCGCGTCTGGCGGTCCGCGGGGGAGAACTGGGCGAGATCGTCTTCTGCCGCGCGTTCGAAGGCGCGGCATCCGCCAGTCTCACCCACCTCGTGGACCTCGTGCAGTTCTTCTTCGACGAAGCCGTGCCGTTCTCAATCGCCGCGCAGGGAAGCGGCGCCAACCTGCTGGCCACCTTCCGCTACCCCGGATTTGTGGCCTCGTACGAGAGCCGCGGCACGGGTCCGGCCGGCATCGCCTTCCACGGCGCCACGGCTACGCGGGTGGTGTACCCGCGCGAGGATGGCGCCCGCGTGGCCCACTGGCGCAACTTTCTGGAGTGCATCCGCTCGCGGCGGAGGCCCGTCTCCGACATCGAGACGGGCGTGCGCTCCACCGCGGCAGAGCTGCTGTCGCGGTTGGCGGTGCGCCGCGGAACGTCGATTTCATTCGAAATGGAGACCAACCTATCATGAGATATCTTTCCATCGGCATCGCCATCGCGGCGCTCTCCGCGGTGGCGGGAGCGCAGAGCCTGACCGGAGTCTGGTCGGGCAGGTATTCGTCCGACGACGAGGCGCGCGTGATCGTGCTCGGTCTGGACGCGGACGCCGCCGGCCATCTCACCGGCTACTTGCGGCTGCCGCAGGCCGACGAGCGAATCGTCGATGGCCGCGTCAGCGGCGGCGTTTTCTGGTTCATGAGCGAACGCGACGCCAACAACAACACCACTCAGCAGCGCATCTACGGCGGCGAAGCTCAGGGCGAGAAGCTGCGGCTCATCATTCCCGGCAACCGCGCGCAGAGCATGGAACTCAAGCGCGTCTCGTCGGACCGTCCCGCGCCGATGATGCCCGTCCCGCCCAAGGTCTCCTTGCCGGCGCCGCCGCCGGTCGCCTCCAACGGGTTGGCGCAAACGCCGCCCATGGGCTGGAATAGCTGGAACAAGTTCCAGGGCAAGGTTACGGACAAGGTGGTGCGCGAGATCGCCGACGCCATGGCGAAGAACGGCATGAAGGACGCGGGTTACCTCTACGTCAACATCGACGATACCTGGGAGAGCGCGCGCGACGCCACGGGCAACATCCGCTCCAATTCCAAGTTTCCCGACATGAAGGCGCTGGCCGACTACGTCCACGGCAAGGGCTTGAAGCTGGGCATCTATTCGTCGCCCGGACCCAAGACCTGCGCCGGCTACGAAGGCAGCTACCAGCACGAAGCGCAGGACGCCAAGACCTGGGCGGCCTGGGGCATCGACTACCTGAAATACGATTGGTGCAGCGCCGCGCGCGTCTACGCCCCCGACCAGGCCACCATGCAAGCGGCCTACGCCAAGATGGGCGAAGCGCTGCTGGCTTCCGGCCTGCCCATGGTCTACAGCCTGTGCCAGTACGGCATGCTCGACGTGGGCGAGTGGGGCGCCAAGGTGGGCGGCAACCTGTGGCGCACCACCGGCGACATCGGCGACCGCTGGGACTCCATGCAGAACATCGGCTTCAACCTGCAGATGGGCCGCGAGAAGTACGCCGCGCCGGGTCACTGGAACGACCCCGACATGCTGGAGATCGGCAACGGCGGCATGAGCGAAACCGAATACCGCACGCACATGAGCCTGTGGGCGATCCTGGCCGCGCCCCTGTTGGCCGGCAACGATCTGCGCGACGTGGCGCCGGGCATTCTGGAGATTCTGAACAATAAGGAAGCGATCGCGGTGGACCAGGACAAACTGGGCAAGCAAGGTACCCGCGTGTCCAAGCAGGGCGACCTGGAAGTGTGGGCGCGGCCGCTGGAAGATGGCGGCTACGCCGTCGGCCTGTTCAACCGTGGCGCGTCGGCCGCCCAAGTCACGGCGCAGTGGAGCGACATCGGTATCGCGGGCGCACACGCGGTCCGCGACCTGTGGGCGCATGCCGGCCGCGGCACGGCGTCGGGGTCTTACTCCGCCGAAGTGCCCGCGCACGGCGTGGTTTTGGTTAAGATAGCGAAATGAACGTCGAATGGGTACGGCGCGTCTGTCTGGGGTTCCCGCATGCCACCGAACAGGTGCAGTGGGAAGACGATCTGGTGTTCAAAGTCGCGGGCAAGCTGTTCGCGGTGGCGCCGCTGGTTCCGGCCAAGGTGACGCTCTCGTTTAAATGCACGCCCGAGGAGTTTGCGGAGCTGACCGAGCGGGAGGGCATCATTCCCGCGCCCTACATGGCCCGCGCCCAATGGGTGGCCCTGGAACCGGGAGCCACCCTGCCCGCCGCGGAGTTGAAGCGCTTGCTGCGGCAGTCGTACGACCTGGTGGCCGCCAGGCTGCCGAAGAAGACGCAGGCGGAACTGGGGAAGTGAGCGGGCCCGGGAGTGGAGCGAGTGCGGTTCACTCAGGACCAGCCCTAACTCAACCTTCCTACCACACGCGGCACGAATTCACCGGCGTCATGGGCTGTCCCTCTTTGCACCAAAAGGCCTTCCGGAATTCGGGCATATTCCGCACCACGCCGTTCACCCGGAAGCGCGCCGGCGAATGCGGATTGGTTTGGACATTCAGCCGCGCCACCTCTTCGCGCTGGTTTTCGCACCAGATCTGGCCGTACGCCAGGAAGAACCGCTGCTCCGCGGTGAACCCGCCGATCTCCGGCCGCTGGGGGCCGGCCAGCACGCTCTCCAGCGCCATCAGGGCCACGCGCACGCCGCCGTTATCGGCGGTGTTCTCGCCCAGCGTCAGGCGGCCGTTCACATTGGCGCCCGGCGCCACGGAGAACGTCGAGTACTCGTCGGCCAGACAGGCGGCCCGCTTTTCGAATTCCTGGGCGTCCGCCTCGGTCCACCAGTCTTTCAGATTGCCCGCGGCGTCGAACTGGCGGCCCTGGTCGTCGAACCCGTGGGTCAGCTCATGTCCGATCACCGTCCCGATTCCGCCGAAGTTCACCGCATCGTCCATACCGTTGTCGTAGAACGGAGGCTGCAGGATTCCCGCCGGGAAGTTGATGTCGTTCATCTGCGTATCGTAGTACGCGTTCACCGTGGGCGGCGTCATCTGCCACTCCGCCCGGTCCACTGGCTTGCCGATCTTGTTCAATTGCCGCTGAAATTCGAACTCGTCGCTTCGCAGGTCGTTGCCCAGCGGATCGTCGCGCCGGATCTCGACACTGGAATAATCGCGCCACTTGTCGGGATACCCGATCTTGTTGGCGATAGCTTGCAGCTTGATGGCCGCCTGTCGCTTGGTCGTGGGACTCATCCACGAAAGCTGCCGGATGTCTTCGCCCAAGGACTTCTCCAGGGTCTGCACCATGGTCAGCGTGCGTTCCTTGCCCTGCTGGCCGAAGGTGCGCTCCACGAATTTTTGGCCGAGGGCTTCTCCCAGTTGGGCGTCGGTGAAATCCACGCAGCGCTTCCAGCGCGGGCGCATTTCCTTGATTCCGGCCAGGGTCTTCCCGAAGAAGTCGAAGTTCTCGCTCACGAACGCGGTGGGCAGGATGCGCGCCTCGGCATGCACCAGGTGCCAGGCGAGGTAGGTCTTCCAGTCGTCCAGGCTGGTGCTGCGGATGGCGGCGTCGAGCGCCTTGAAGAAGTCCGGCCAGACCGCGTTGAGGCTGTGCAGCTCCGGCGCGCCCGCGGCGGACGAGTATTGGGCCCAGTCGAAGGACGGGATCAGCGCGGCAAACTCCTTCACGCTCATGCGGTGATACTGCTTCTCGGGGTCGCGCCGCGAGACCAGGTCGAGCGATCCCTTGGCCAGCTCCGTCTCCAGACGCAGGATGGTGGCCGCGCCGGCCTTGGCCTGTTCCGGCTTTTCGCCCAGCAGTTGCAGCATCCGCTGCACGTGGACCACGTATTTCTGGCGCAGCTCCACCGACTTGGGATCGTCCTTCAAATAGTAGTCGCGGTCGGGCAGTCCGATGCCGCCCTGGTCGGCCTGCGCGATCACTTGGTTCGAGTCCTTGAAGTCCTGGCCGGAGGAGAACTGAAACAGCACGTCGGCGCCGATGCGATGCAGGCGCGCCACCACGGCGGCCAGTTGCGCCTTGTCCTTGAGGTTACGAATGCGCGCCAAGTCGGGCTCCAGCGCGGCCAACCCGCGCGCGTCGATGGCCTTTTCGTCCATGCAGGCGGCGTAGTAGTCGCCGATCATGCGGGTCACGGCGTCGCGGCCTGGAGACGGTTTGGCGGCGTCCTCCAGAATCTGGTGCAGGGTTTCGCGATTGCGATCCATCAATTCGTCGAAGCGGCCCCAGACGGCCTGGTCGGACGGAATGGGGTTGGCTTTGAGCCAGCCTCCGCAGGCGTACTGGTAGAAGTCCACGCACGGGTCGGCGGACTGGTCGAGGGCGCCGATGTCGAACCGCACGCTGGAGGGCGTGGAGAGCGTGGCGGGCTGGGCGAACGCCGCGCAGGTGCACAACAGGGCGAAAGCGGCTGTCTTGAGCAAGCGGCAACTCCTAATCATTCAATTCTACGCGCCAACCCGGCTTTGTGTGCACCGGGCCCAAGCGCAATGATATACTGCGGCACAATACCAATATGGCCAACATTCTGATCCGCAAGCCTCTGAGCATGCTCACGGCGGAAGCCGGGGAGTCGGGGGAACACAGCCTCAAGCGCACTCTGGGCGTTTTTCAGCTCACCGCCCTGGGAGTCGGAGCCATTATCGGCGCCGGGATTTTCGTCATGTCGGGCCTGGGCGCGCACTATGCCGGACCGGGCCTGATGCTCTCGTTCGTTCTCTCGGGTTTGGGCTGCGCGTTCGCCGGCCTGTGCTACGCGGAGTTCGCCGCCATGATTCCGCTGGCGGGCAGCGCCTACACTTACGCCTATGCCACGCTGGGCGAGTTCTTCGCGTGGATCATCGGTTGGGACCTGACCCTGGAATACGCCATGGGCGCCAGCACGGTCTCTTCGGGATGGTCCAACCACTTCATCGAATTGCTGGACATGCTGCATATCAAGATGCCCTTGTGGCTGGCATACGATCACTGGACCGGGCTGGAAATGGCGGAGAAGAGCATCGCCCGGCAGATCGCCCTGACCGATCACTCGCTGGTCCCCGGAACGCAGGCCTTCCTGGCGAGGATCTCCGATCTTGTGGCGGCGCAATCGCCGGACCTGGTGCGGCGGGCTCACGATCTGTTGGGCGCACCCCGTCTGTTCGGGACCGAGATCGGCTTCAATCTCCCCGCTTTCCTGATTGCGCTGGTGATCACCGCCATCCTCACCATCGGCATCAAGGAGAGCGCGCGATTCAACGCCACCATCGTGGTGGTCAAGGTGTCGGTGGTGCTGTTCGTGATCGGGCTGGGCGTGATGTACGTGCATCCCGGCAATTGGGGTCACGGTTGGTCCTCGTTCGCGCCCATGGGTTTTTCGGGAATCGGCGCGGGGGCCGCGTACATATTCTTCGCCTACATCGGATTCGACGCGGTCTCCACCACCGCGCAGGAGGCCAAAAATCCGCAGCGCGACTTGCCCATCGGGATCATCGCCTCGCTGCTCATCTGCACGGTCCTCTATATCGCCGTGGCGGGAATCTTGACCGGGATGGTGCCGTGGCAGAATGTCAACGTCGAAGCTCCCGTCGCGCGGGCGTTCATGGACCGCGGGCTCGACGTGGCTGCCGACGTCATCACCCTGGGCGCGCTGGCCGGACTGACCAGCGTTATGTTGGTCATGCTGCTGGGACAGACGCGCGTGCTCTACGCCATGGCCAACGATGGGCTGTTGCCCAGGAAATTCTTCGCCGACATCCATCCCCGTTTTCGCACGCCGTGGAAGAACACCATTCTGGTGGGCCTGCTGGCCGCCGTGGTGGGCAGCTTGACGCCCATCTCCGACATCGGGAAGATGGTCAACATCGGCACGCTGCTAGCCTTTGTAATTGTGTGCGTGGCCGTCGTGTTCCTGCGCCACACGAATCCGGATCAGAAGCGCCCCTTCCGCACGCCCTGGGTTCCGTTGGTGCCGATTTTGGGCGTCCTGTTCAACGGCTACATGATGTACAAGCTCGGCTGGGTCAACTGGGCGCGGCTGATCGGCTGGCTGATTATCGGCCTGTTCGTGTACTTCGGGTACGGCCGGCATCACAGCCGGGTGCAGGCGGCGTTGGGGAAGAAGTAGTAGGGGCAGGAAAGCTGGGAACCCGCCAGCCGAGTGGACAAGGCGCTGCGGAAGTGTATCCTGAAGGGTAGAGGGACTCGGGAGATGGACGTCAGACAGGAAATCGCGAAGCAAGTCGAAAAATTGCCCCCGGAGATGCAGGAACAGGTGCTCCGGTTCGTAGCTTCTCTCCCGGCTTCGGCGCCGGCTGGCGAGAACGGCGCCCGGTTACGTCAATTCTCAGCGTCTCTCGACTCAGTATCCGCCCAGCAGATGATTCAAGCGATCGACGAGGAGTGCGAGCGAGTTGACGCCGGCGAGTGGTAGATTCCTGCTAGATACTAACATCGTCATTGCCCTGCTGGACGGGGATGATTCGGTGCTCTCTCATCTGGACCGGGCACCTGAAGTTTTCATCCCGGCGGTGGCGCTCGGCGAGCTGTTCTTCGGAGCTGCGAAGTCCGGTCACCCCTCTGAGAACACGGCCAAGGTGGAGCGATTCGCGGCCGGCCGAGCCATCGTCTCATGCGATCTCGATGTCGCCCGCGAATACGGACGTTTGAAACAACGCCTGAAGGAGAAGGGACGGCCGCTTCCTGAGAACGACGTCTGGATCGCTGCCGCGGCGAAACGTCACGGAATGGTCCTCGTGACCCGGGACCGGCACTTTCAGGAAGTTGGGGATTTGCAAACTGCGGACTGGGCCGTCCAGCCGTGATTTCCATTGCCCGCGTTGGACCTCGTCCAGTTGCGGTGACTGGGCACGGGAGCAAGCTGTTCGCGGCTCACGAGGCCCCATGCCATCGCGTCCGGACCTTCCGGGCGCGTCATCGCGGGCTAATTGCGGCCGGTGTGTATAATTAAGCATGCCTGTCGTCTACGATGTCGGTAGCGCGCAGTTTGACGATGCGGTGCGAGCGGCGACCCGCAAAGCTTTCGCCGAGACCCTTGCGGCCGGGCTTCCTGTCTTCTATGTCGACGGCGACGGTCTCAATGTGGTGGAGCGCACCGATGGCCGGAGATTCGAGATCCGCTGGCTGCCGGGCGCCCCGTCCGGAGAAAACTACGAAATCACCCGCGAACTGACGGCGCACGCCGCCTAAGGCAGCGTGGCGAGCGGAACCGGTTCCAGCATGGGTCAAACTGTGAACCGGTCTCGATGATTGCCCGGCCGTTTGCCGCCGTTCCCAATCACGCCAACCCCCGCCTGAGGAGCCGCCCGGATCTCGACCCGCCGCTTCCCTCTCGATCATGCCGCTACGCTTGATGGGAAGGGGGACTTCACGGGAGAAGTCGCTTCACAGACTTGCGTAAATGCGCGCTGCGACATACAGTCCTTGCTTTCGCAGAGATTGACATGGCTTCGTCCGAGGGTAAGTTGGACCTGCGCCTGGCAGACGATCGTGCTGAAATTCTCACGCTCCTGACCAAGCATGGGATCGCCTTGGAACCAGCCGCGCTGAACTTCGCCGTGTCCGAGCTTAGCGAAGATTGGTTGGTCGCGTGGGCTATGTGGGCCTCTGCAATCTTCAATGTCAGGATCTCGGAAAAGGACAAGTCCGGGGTTTGGCTCGCGACGTGGGCTGAGATTGTCTCCTCCATTTTCGATATGAGGGACGTTGCGGGTGTCAGGGAACAGATAAGGAGGCTCCGTATTCCCTCCCATGAAGCACTCGACACCAGCCTGGCAATCCGCGTCGCTGGGAGGTATGCCCGTCGGGGCTTTGCAGTCAATTTCGAGCCAAACGGTAAAGGGTGCAGCGACCTGCTTGTTGAGAACAGTTCCTTCCGTTCATACGTCGAAATCAAACGTGAGAATGAGTGGGAACACAAACGCTTGTTGAGTGCCCAAAGCCTCTCGAACGAAGTCCTCGGGTGCTTTGTACCCCTCTATCATTGGTTGAAAGACAACGAGCTTCGGCTCGAGATCAAGTTTTCAATGCTATTCTCGAGCAGCGTAGTTCCGGCTATTCTAGCTGAAGTCGAGAGGCAGGTTCGCCAGGCTGAGACCCTCACGGAACTGCCAATTAACGCCGTCCGGGGGAGCCGGTACATCGTTCTACCGCGATTGGATGCGCCCTTCTATAAAGGGATCCGTTTCGGCCGGATCGTTGGCACCGGAACGGTTGTGCAGTTGGTCCCACAGAACATGCCGATCCAAGTGGTTTTCGATTGGGAACACAACCGGGATGCCCTCAAGCGGCGTATCCGCAAAGCGTCCCGTCAATTGGCGAACGATGCCGCGATGGATTCCGATGCGGAGGGATTTCTGGTCCGCGAAGGATCGCACGGAGAAGTCGCTAGGGAGACGATAAGGAGTAGCTTCTCCTCGCTGCCAGATAGCTGCCTTGGTGTGGTACTTCTTTCAGATCCGGGCTGCGTGATTCCGAGATCAGATGTATCCGCCGAAGTGGCCCGGGTGATGGGGTTCGCTGGTTCGCCATAACAGGAGAATCGGGACGCACCGGACGTTTCCGGGGTTTTCTCAGCGATTGGTCCTGGGAGACGACGCTCACGACAGTTTGCCCGGCGCGGGTTTTCGACCACATGGACGAGACACCATCTCGGGCCTGTGCCGCCCGCGGCCCGGTTTCGTCTTACAGCCTATACCCTTCCCATCTTGCCACCACCGCGCTGGCCAGGCAGTTACCCAGCACATTTATAGACGTACGCGCCATGTCCAATAAGGCGTCAACGCCCAGCAGCACCGCCGCGCCTTCCATGGGCAGATGGAACGTGGTCAGTGTGCCGGTCAGAATCACCAACGCGGCGCGCGGGACGCCGGCCACGCCCTTGCTGGTAAGCATCAGGGTCAGCATCATGAATAACTGGTCGCCCAGGGACATGCTTTGCCCGGCCGCCTGCACCACGAAGACCGAGGCCATCGAGAGGTACAGCGTGGTCCCCACCAGGTTGAAGCTGTAACCGGTGGGAATCACGAAACCGACAACGTGTTTGGGGACGCCGAACTCCTCCATGTTCTCCAGGGCCAGCGGCAGCGCGGCCTCGCTCGAGGCAGTGGAGAATGCGATCAGGAAGGGTTCGCGGACGGCCTTGTAAAAGCGGGCCAGCGGAATGCGGCACAACGGGATGGCCGGCAGCAGGATCACCAGGATGCACAGCGCCGAAGCCACGTACATCGTGCCGACCAGCTTGCTCAAACCGAACAGCACCTTCAGCCCCTTGCCGCCCACGGTCACGGCGATGGCCGCGCCCACGCCGAACGGCGCCAGGTACATGACGTAGCGGGTGAAACGGAACATCACCTCGGAGAGCGAGACGCAGAACTTGACCACCGGTTCGGCCTTGGCGCCGATGGCCGCGCAGGCGGCGCCGAAGAGGAATGCGAAAACCACCACCTGGAGCACGTCGTTGCGCGCCATGGAGTCGATGATGCTGGACGGGAAGATGTGCTCCAGCACGCTGGCCAGAGTGGTCTGGGTCTGCGGAATGGCCGCGTCGGCGGCGCTTCGCTGGATGGGGACGCCGAGGCCGGGCCGCACCAGGTTGACCGCGGCCAGCCCCAGGAAGAGCGAGGCGGTGGTGACGATCTCGAAATAGAGGATGGCCTTCCCTCCGATGCGGCCCATGTGTTTTAGCTCGCCGCCGCCGGCGATGCCCGCCACCAGCGTGCCGAACAACAAGGGCGCCACGATGCAGCGGATCAGCCGGAGGAACACGTTGCTGACGGGGCTTAACTGGACCGCGACCGCGGGCAGCAGAATTCCCACGGCCACGCCCGCCGCCATGCCGATGAAGATCCAGGCGGTCAGCGAAATCCGCTTCATCGTTCTCCCTTCATCGTTCTCCCCACTTGAGCTTCTGGCGCAGCACGTCGAAGAACATCTGGTGGGGCGGGCGGATCAGCCGAAGGGCAAAGCGGGAACTGCGGCACACAATGGTATCGCCTTCGAGAATCGGCGTGCCCACCTGGCCGTCGATGGTCAGGAAGACGCCTTCCTCGGGGCCGCGCGAGTGCACCCGGATCACGCTACTCTCGGGCACCAGCACGGGACGGTTGGTCAGCATGTGCGGGCAGATGGGCGTGATGCAGGTGGCCTCCACCTTGGGAAAAATGATCGGTCCGCCCGCCGAAAGCGAATACGCCGTGGATCCCGTGGGCGTGGAAATGATCAGCCCATCGGCTTTGTAGGCGCACACGAACTGCTCGTCGACATACGTGTCCAGGTCGATCATGCGGGCCAGGGCGGCTTTGGTGATGACCGCGTCGTTGAGCGCATCGTACGACGCCACCACCTGGCTGCCGCGCAGCACCTCGGTGCTCAGGAAGCGGCGATTGGCGATGCGGTGCTCTCCTGCCAGGGCGCGCTCCAACTCGGGGTACAGCTCGTCCTGGGTGATGGCGGTGAGGAAACCGAGGCCGCCCATGTTCACCGGAAACAGCGGGATCTCGCGCCGTCCGATGGCGCGCGCCGCCGAGAGCAGGGTGCCGTCGCCGCCCAGCACGATCACCAGATCGCAGCCCTCCGGAACTTCCGGGCGCGGCCGGCCCGCCACGCCGCCGGCGTAAAAGGCGGTCTGCTCGTCGATGCGCACGCCCAAGCCGCGCCCGTGCAGCCAGTCCAACAGTCTGGGCACGATCTCGGCGGCCGCCTGCGAATTCGGTTTGGAAATGACGCCGACCGTTTTAATGATGAGCATGCAGCAGGAACTCCTTGTTGCCTTCCGCTCCCAGAATGGGGCTTTCCATGATGTGGGTATCGAATCCCAATTCCGTCACCGCTTTCGCCACCCGCTCGCACGCCGCCCGGTGCAACTCCGGCTGGCGCACGATTCCGCCTTTTCCCACCTGTCCCTTGCCGACTTCAAACTGCGGTTTGATCAGTATAACCATTTGCCCGGCCGGAGATAGCAATGGGACGGCCGCCGGCAGAATCAGGGTCACGGAGATGAAGCTGGCGTCGCAAGTGGCCAGCGCGACCGGCTCGCCGATTTCGGCGGGCGTCAAATGGCGCGCATTGATGCCCTCGTGCAGCACCACCCGCGGATCGGTGCGCAGTTGCCAGGCAAGCTGCCCTACGCCCACGTCCACCGCGTGGACGCGCGCCGCGCCCGCCTGCAGCAGGGCGTCGGTGAACCCTCCAGTCGAGGAGCCGATGTCCAGGCAAACGGCGCCGGCCACATCGATGGCGAAGTGGCGCAGCGCGGCGGCCAGCTTAAAGCCCCCGCGGCCGACGTACGGGGGACGCGCCACCACCACCAGCGCGGCATCGGCGCCCACCGGCTGCCCCGGCTTGGAGGCTTTCTGGCCGTCGACGCGCACCTCTCCGGCCATGATCAGGGCTTGCGCCTTTTCCCGCGATTCCACGAGGCCGCGGTCCACCAGCGCGCGGTCCAGCCGGGTCTTCATGACTTCCGTCGGACGATGTGGTCGGCCAGCTCGTGGAGGCGCGCCGCGCGGCCGTCGAAGGGCGCGAGCACCAGGTGGGCGCGCGCGCATTCCTCTTCGGCCATGCGATGCGACGCTTCCAGTCCGTAAACCGCCGGAAAGGTGATCTTGTGCTGCGCGGCGTCCTTGCCGGCCGTCTTGCCGAGCGATTCGGAAGGCTCCTCGACGTCCAGAATGTCGTCCACAATCTGGAACGCCAGTCCGATGTGCTCGCCGTAGCGCGAGAGCGCCGCGTACTGTTCCTCGCTGGCCCCGGCATAGATGGCGCCCAGGCGCAGGCTGGCGCGCAACAGCGCCCCGGTCTTGGCGCGGTGTATGGTTTCCAGCAGCTTGGCGTCGGGCGGCTGGCCTTCGCCTTCCAGGTCGGCCACCTGCCCGCCGATCATCCCGCCCACGGTTCCGCTGGCAATGGCGAGTTCCGCCACCAGGCGGGTCTTGCGTGCGTCGGTAGTGGCGAGCTGCGCCAGCACCTGGAACGCCACGGTGAGCAGGGCATCGCCGGCCAGGATGGCCATGGCGTCGCCGAACACCTTGTGGTTGGTGAGCTTCCCGCGGCGGTAATCGTCGTTGTCCAGCGCCGGCAGGTCGTCGTGAATCAGCGAGTAGGTGTGGATCAGCTCCAGGGCGCAGGCACAGGCGGCGACGCCGGAGCCGGCTCCGGCATCCTCGGCGGAATCGGAGACGGCGCGCGCGGCCTCGATGCACAGGATGGGGCGGATGCGTTTGCCACCCGCAAACAGGCTGTAGCGCATGGCCCGATGGATGGTTTCCGGGGGCGTCGATTCGGAGGGGACCAGGCGGTCCAGTTCCGCGTCCACCAGCTTCTGCTGCTGGGCGAGATATTCGCGCAGGTTCATGACGTTTCGGATTTCTCGGGACGGAACGGCTCAGCGGCGATCTTGCCGTCCTTGCGGACCAGCATTTCGACGCGCGTCTCGGCTTCTTCGAGCTGTTTGCGGCAGCGGTCGCTGAGACCCACGCCGCGCTCGAACAGCTCCAGGGCGCGCTCCAGCGATAGGTCGCCGGCTTCCAGCTCCTTGACCACCTTTTCAAGTTCGTCGAGCGAGGTCTCGAAGGACTCCACGGGCTTCGCGCCAGACTGGATTTCCGCCATTGCCTGATTCTAACAAAGCGCCGCACGGGCACGGTGCGCGATGCGCTTTCGGCCTCCGACCGAACATAATGTTCGGTGAGCCTCCTGCCCCCATTGAATCTAAAGCAGTTATAAATCGGGACGGTACATTTTGTTCGGTCACGCGCGGCTAAAGGGGATTTGGGCCTGGGTTGCAAGCCGCGGCGACTGACCCGTACATGATCTTGTACGCGGAAACCGCCGAGGGGTCTGAGCCGTCGAATCACACCCCGTGCCGTGCCGGGGCGAGAATCTCAACCTTCGGAAAATAGCTGCGATACCGGGCGGCATCGCGGGTGGGCAGCGCGAGGCGCCCGATGGCGGCATGCGCGCCAATGTAGGAATCGGGCAAAGGCGAGGTCCGCGAGCCGCCCCGGCGGCGGTATAGCAGGGAGCTTTTCCCGGCCAGGAAAGCGGCCTCCCAGGGGAGCGGTTCGCGCCGATACAGAGCTGCGGGAAGAACTGCGTCCAGAGTTTCGATTTCGGTATAGCCGATCGACACTTCGGCATAGATGATCGGGTTGATAATCAGGGCGGTGTACTCCGCCACCTCGGCGAGCGCGCGCGCGGACCAATTCCCCCAGGTGGGATCGTTGGTAGCGACGTCAAGCAGGACGTTGCTGTCCACGAGCGCGCCACGGCACGCGGCACGGCGGGACTGCAGGCTGGCGATGGCCTGGGGCATTTGCGCCGTCTTCGGGCTTTGGTTTCGCCCCGGGTAAGCGCCAGGATTTCATCCGTGCTCATGCGAGTGTCGGCGGTGCCGCGGAGGGCTTCCAGCGCCAGACGCCCTGGTCCGCTTTCACCGGCTTGGCGCCGGGCCTTGCGGATGCAGGCGCAATCCCCGGCCAACTCGAACTCAACCTTCGTATGCGGCAGCAGCCCGAGCCGGTTACGAATCTCCTGGGGGATGGTGACCTGGCCCTTGCTGGTAATCTGCATCGTAAGACTCCTGCCAGTAAGAGTAGGCCGAAGACCATCCGGTCCGCAAAGCGAGGTCCCACATGCGCGCTACTTCTTCAACTGCTCGATCTCGGCGTCCAGCTTCTTCTGCTGGTCGGCGGTGAGTTGCAGGGAGCCGTCGTTGCGCGCGGCCGTCTTGACCGTCAGCAGAATCGACTTCTTCTCGTCGGCGTTGAGCGCGGAGTACTGCATCACGGCTTGACTCAGCTTCTCTTCGCCCGCGAGGCCCGGGACGGCGTCGGCCTTCCTGGCGTCGCCCTTCTTGCCGCCGCCTTTCTTGCCGGCTTTGGCTACGCTGTCCACCTCCTGATCCATGCCCTTCTGCTGCTCCGCGGTGAGCTGGGTACGGACCTGCCGGCGGGCGGCCAGCTTGATGGTGGTCATGATTCCCGCCTGGTCTTTCGCCGAGAGCGAGGTGAAGGCGATCAGCGGTTTGGTGACCGATTCCTCGTCGTGGAGCAACGGCTCGATCTTGAGCTGCTGATCGCAGGTCAGGCCCATCTGCGCGGTCAGCCGTTCCAGCAGCGCGTGTCTTCCGGGAGGCAGTCCGGCGCACGGTTGGGACGCGGGCGGGGCGGCCTGTTGCGCCCAGCCGGCGGCCGACAGAATCAGGGCTGCGGTGGTAGTTCGTAGGATGGTCATAAGCTCTTTCAGAATTGGCAACGTAACCCGATCTGCATCACGCGGGCCGAACCGGCCGAAGTGATTGTGCCGGCGTTGGACTTGTCCAGCGTATCGGCGGGCAGTTGGAAATTCGTGTGATTGGTGGTGTTGAATGTCTCCCAGCGGAACTGCGCCCGGGCGCGCTCGCCAATGCGGAATTGCTTGGACAGCGCCAGGTTGATCGCCACCGACCCGGGTCCCTGCAGGATGTTCCGGCCCGAGTTTCCGTAGCGGTACGCGCTGTCCGGCACGCTCTGAAATGCGTTCAGGTTGAACCACATGGTGGCCGAAGGGTTGGGCAGCGAGCCGTTGAGCAGCCGGTCGGGCCGGGTGGCCTCAGCCAGGTCGATGGATGGACTCGAATACTGCGGTGTGAACGGCTGTCCGCTGTGGATCATACCGCTGCCCGCGAGCTGCCATCCCCGCACCAGAAAGCCGCGGAACGGCAGCAGGTAGGCGAATTCCATGCTGAAAACACTGCGCATATCGAAATCCGAAAGTCCGCGCTCGGCATTCACATCGAGCGAATTCTGGGCTCCCTGGTAACCGCCCGCTCCGGCGTAATTCAATCCGGAATTCTCGTCGATCGATTTGCCGTAGGTGTAGTTGGCGCGGAAGAACAGCCCATGCTCGACGCGCTTCCGAACCGTGATGGTGCCGGCGTTGTAGCTGGAGTTTTCGCCGAACGTGTAGTATTCGGTGTCGCCATACCCCGCGTAGGGCCGCAGGGTGCTGGATGGCGTCCGTATTTCCTGGTTCACATCGTACTTCCGCCCCAGGTGCGTGCCCTTCGACCCCTGATAGCTGGCCTCAATGGCGACGCCCCTGCCGATTTCGCGCTCCACCGTGAAGTTCCAACTCTCCAAATACGGCGACGGCGCGTGCAATTCCCATCCGCTTGTGGTGGTGGTCCCGCTGACCTTGGCGAGAGAATCGGGGAACGGATTGGCCAGCGTGAGCCCGCTTGGATTGCCGGTCGGTGAGGTGAAGGACTGCGAGATGGAGTACGGGAATCCGCCGGTCAGGTCGGTCCGCATGGCGCTCAAGCGCGAGCCCGTATAGAACACTCCGTACCCCGTCCGGACCACCGTGCGCCCGTTGCCGAACGGACGCCAGGCCAGCCCCACCCGCGGCGCCAGGTTATCGTAGTTGGGATACACCAGGGCGAAAGGCAGGCCGTAGCTGCTCGACTGCCCGACATAGTTGGTCAGCCCGACGCTGGCCAGCGTGGTGGCGAGATTGGGGACCGTGCTGTTTCCCGCCATAATGACCAGTCCGAGCGAAGGGATGAAGTTGGTCAACTGCCCGGCCTGCTCGTAAGGCGGCATCTGGATTTCGTACCGCAGCCCGAAGTTCAAGGTCAGGTTGGGGTGCAGCTTGAAATCGTCCTGCGCGTAGCCCGCGTAATTGGTTTCGAAGATATGGTTTGTTACCGTTCCGATTTTGCGGGATGTGCTGCTGGGGAATCCCAGTTCGAAATCCGCGATGCCGTCGCCGGTCATCTTCGCGTTGAAGGTGAACGTGCCGTTGAAATTCGAGTTGGTAGGTTGATAATACTGCACGCGCAGAACGTCTCCGCCGAACCGTATGGTATGGCGTCCCTTGATCCAAGTGATACCGTCGCTGTAATCGAAGTTATTGACCACATAGCGGATGGGGTCCGATGTGCTGTCTCCCAAAGTTTCGAATCCGGTGATGCTGAACTTGGGGAAGCCATCCAGGCTGGGGTCGTTGGTGGTGCCGGGAATACCGTACTTGGCGGCCCAGTTGGTCCCCGAATACCCGCTCAGCTCGCTGTCCTTGGTGCGCGTAAGGCCCATGCGGAACTCGTTGATGAGCGTCGCCGAGAACATGCGCGTCTCGGAAACCCCCAGCAGCAACTGGCCGGTATCGGTAGTGGCCGGAAACGTTCCCGTGGTGGTGCCCGAGAAGGGATTGGTGGAAGTTTCCCAACGCTCCATCACCCGCATTGCCAGGCTGTCTTTCTGCCCGAGCTTCTGATCCACCTTGAAGAGGAAGTTATCCCAGCTATCGGCGCTTACCGCATAAGAACGCTCGTTGTTGGCGCCGATGAGGTTGGGCAAAGGATAGTAATTCATCACCTGCATGGCGCTGGAAGACAGCCGCGACGCGGGTATCTTATTGCCGGGAAAACAGGCCGAGGTGACCGTGGCGGTGCAGGAGCCGCTGGCCAGCGGGTCCTTGATGGGGATCAATTGGCCGGTGGCGCTGTAGGATTGCGAAAAGTCTCCCTGCCGTTCCAGCATGCTGGGCACCACGCCCAGATCCGTCGACCCCGAGACCTGGCGGTAACTCTCCCAACTTACCAGGAAGAAGGTGCGGTCGCGGCCGTTGTACAGTTTGGGAATCGATACCGGCCCGGTCACGGTGGCGCCGAACTGGTTGCGGCGCAGTTCGCTCTTGGCGGCGTCGAAGAAGTTGCGGGCGTCGAACAGATCGTTGCGCACCAACTCGAATACCGACCCGTGAAGGTCGTTGCCGCCGCTCTTCAGCGCCATCGCCACCACTCCGCCGGCCAGCCGGCCGTATTCCGCCGAGAAGCCCGAGGTCAGCATTTTGAATTCCTGAAGCGAATCCAGCGGCGGCCGGGCTTGCGCGCCGGCGTCGCGAGGGTTGAAATCGTTCAACCCGTCGATGGTGACGTTGCTGGCGTCGGCGCGCGCCCCGTTGACCACGTAAGGAGATCCCTTGGCCGATTGTTCGGCCGGCTGCACCCCCGCCACCAGCATGGCGAGGTCGTTGAAGTCGCGGCCATTGAGCGGCATCTCGGTGATCTCGTTGGGTGCGACTACGTCGCCGCGCGACGAGGTTTCGGTGTTCAACAGCGGGATGTCGGCTTTGACCTCGACGGTCTGCATGATCGTGCCCACGTCGAGCGTCACATCGAGGCGGGCCGTCTGGTCGGCCATCAGTTCCAGGCTGGTCTCGCGCAGTTGCTTGAAACCGGCCTTCTCGATGCTCACCTCGTAAGTGCCCGGCGGCAGGTTGGTAATGGTGTACTGGCCGTCAATCTGCGATTGAGCGGTGCGCAGTTCGTTGGTATTGACATCGCGGACACGAATGGTGGCGCTGGCCACACCGGCGTGTGAAGAGTCTACGATTCGTCCCACCACGCTCGCGGTGGGCGCCTGGGCGGCCAACAGGCCTGCCATGGCGGCCGCTACCGCAAGAATCTCTGCAAACTGCCTGGTTCGCATGGAAGAGCTCCTATTAGTGAGTCACAATGACTCACTTACCCTTGGGTGGTTCCATTAACTCGACCCGGTTACCGTCCAGGTCGTACAATTCCGCTACATTTTTACCGTTTTCCAAAGTGTGGGTCTCAATCTCGCGGAAGTTCTTGGCTTCCGGTTTGGCTCTCAGCATGTCCGCGACTTTGGGAACATCCGGCGCCGAGAGGCAGATGTGGTCCTTGACGTGGAAGCGGTCGATGGACTGGGCGCGGCGTTCGAAGCCCAGTTCGAAGCGGTCCGGACCATCGCCGATACGGCGCTTGCTGCCATCGCCCTCGGCCGCGAAGCCGAAGACCTCGCCGTAGTATTTGGCGGCCACTTCCTTGTCGTTGATGAGGATGCCCAGGTGGTCGATCTGAGTCGAGATCCGGCTGGCCGGCATGTACTTCCCCTTAGAGATCCCGGTGCGGCTGTCGGGCAGGTACTGCACCGCCTGTATGGTGAATCCGAACGGGTCGGTGACGTCGAAACTGAGGTCGCCGGCGGCGTCCTTGCCAACGCGGTCGGGAACCTTCTGTCCGATGGCGGCAAAATAGTCGCGCAGCGCGCGCGCGTCCACGGTTTCAAATGCGACGTCGTGCAGATAGCCGTGGTTGGTGGGGGGCTCTAGAATCAGCTCGATGAACTGGTGGTCGTTGATCTTGACGAAGACGATGTGCTCGGAGCCGTCGGCGTTCTTGAGGGAGAAGGCTTCCTGAAATCCCAAAAAGTCTTCATACCAGGCGCGCGCTTTCTTGAAGTCGCTCACATAGTAGGCCATGTGCGCGGCGCCCACCATCCGCGGGCGGGCGGGGGCCTGCGCGAACAGGGGCGTGGCCAGCAGGGCCGCGAGCAGGAAACGGACAACCACTCTCTTACGGTCGTGGCTCCCTTCGGAGCGCGCGTAAGCCAGCGGCTTCGCGGCAGCGCCGAATCTTGCGGTCGGGGAACTAATCGGCTTCATGGGCATAGTCTCACTTGGCGGGATGTGGCGCGGGCGCGGTGGAATTGGGCGCGGGCTGGCCGTCCACTGTGTTCGGTTCCATCACTTCGATGCGCGTGCCGTCGGGATCGTACAGGTTGATCTGGCGTTTGCGGTTCACGCCGACCGAGATTTCCATGGGCTTGCCCTCGGGCGGTGTATACAGCCCTTTGGCCGCGCGCTTCTTCAATTCGTCGAGCGTCTTCTGGCAGTCCGGAACCATCAGGCACACATGGTTCTTACCGCCGCGGCCGCTTGGCTCGGGAAGTTGGTTGTAGAGCATCAGCTCCAGGTAGTCGTCGCCCTCGGCCGGCCGCATATTGACCCAGCTCAACATGCGCGGCGATGCGCTGCCGCGCCAGAATTCCCGGAACCCCAGGATGCCGCCGTAAAACGCGATGGACTTATCCAGGTCGCCGACGAGAACGCCGAGATGCATGATATGGTCCGAGATGCGCGTGTCCGGGAGAAACTTGCCCTTCTCGCGGGCGGTCCAACTGTCCGGCTGGTACTCCACCATCTCCACGATGTGGCCGTCGGGGTCCTTGATATTGAAGTTCTTGTTGCCGGTCTGGCCCTTGCCCACCTTTTCCGCGTTCCCCATGATGGCGACGCCCCTGGACTTCAGGTAGTCGAACATGCGGTCGGCGCTGTCGGTATAGAAAGAGATGTGGTTCAACTGGCCTTCGCCGCGGTCGGCTTCGTTGAAGATTTCGAGGTACTGGAGGTCGTTGATTTTGACAAAGGCGATGCGCACGCCGCCACCTTCCTTCTTGGGAAGCGTAAACGGCTCGGCGTACCCCAGGAACCGCTCGTAGAACTGGCGGGTCTTCTCCAGGTTCTTGACGTAGATCGCCATATGCGCGACACCCAGGACTTTGGGTCGCGCAACGGCCGCCGGCTGGGCGAGGGTCGCGCCTGCGATGGCCCCAGCCACCAGCGTGCCCACCAGGAAACGGTTCTGCATGACGTTATGCTAGGCACCCGGCCAAGCATTAACAAGGAAATTCACTGTCAATCCTGAGGCTTGTACAATCCGGCGCGTTTTCAATGGGATAGCCGCGAAGTCTTAACGTAAAGACCGGCTTGGAGCGGCCCTGCAACGGCGCTATAATGCAACCAACCAGGGGTTGGCATGTCTCACGGTCAGGCGGTCGATACCGCGAACGCGCGCAAGTTGCTGATCGAGCGGGTGGCGGCTAGCCGCTACATCCATCGCTCTGCGCGGTTGCGGGAACTGCTCCTGTACCTCGCGGAGCGCGTCCTCGCAGACGAGGCTGCGGAAGTCCACGAACAGGAAGTGGGACACGACGTCTTTGGCCGGCCGGCCGACTACGACACCACCAGCGACAACATCGTCCGCGTCCACGCCTCCATGTTGCGCAAGCGGCTGGAGCAGTACTTTGCCTCCGAGGGTGCGGACGAGCCGCTGATTCTGGAGATCCCCAAGGGGAATTACGCCCCGGTCTTCCGCGAGCGCCCCGAGCCCCCGCCGATCGCGCCCGCGCTCGAGCCCGCGGGCCGCGCCACCGGCCGCCGCGTCTGGGCACTGGGAGCGCTCACGGCAGCCCTCGCCTGCTCCACCGCGTACCTCTTGGCGACCCGCCCCGCTCCCGCGCTTGGGGTGGTATCGTCCAAATCGCCCACCGTGCGCCTGTTCTGGTCGCAGCTATTCCGGCCGGGCCGGACGACGGACGTGGTTCTGGACGATGCCACGGTCGCCCTGTACCAGGAGCTGACGGGGAAGACGCTTTCATCGTCGGAATATTCGGACAAGAGCTACCTGCGCAACCTGGCGGCCACGGCAGCCGCGTCGAACCTGGATGAGCAGGTGGTCGCGCTATTCAAACGGCGGAACTCGAGCTTCGCGGACGCCAACTTCCTATGGAAACTGTTGCAGGTGGCGGGTGCGGGGCCGGGACAGACGGCCCTGCGGTTTGCCCGCGACTATTCGTTCCGCGAACTGCGCGCCGACAACGCCGTGCTGCTGGGCAATCGGCGGTCGAACCTGTGGGTGGAAGCCTTCGAACCGAAGGTCGGATTGCGCTGGACCTATGACGCGGCCGGCGAATCCTACTATCCCGTGGACACCTGGAACGGCGGCAAGAGCTACCACTCGGACACATCCGGCGACACCCGCGAGGGCTACTGTGGGATCTCCCTGTTGCCCAATCTCGGAGGAACGGGGACGGTGCTGATCGTCTCCGGCACGGGCGGCAGCTCCATCAATGGCGGCGCCGATTTTCTGGCCGACGAGCACGCGCTCTCGGCTTTGCGTAAGAAACTGCCGACGGCCAAGGACAAGCAATTCCCGTACTTCGAAGCGCTGATCCGCGTGGAGGGCCGCAGCGCGTCGCCGCGGAACTCCACGATCGTGCTGTGCCGCGCGCCCAAGGGGTAGTTGGGTCGAACGGCCGGTAATTAAACACATGAATGGCCACGGATGAACACGGATAAGAAAAACCCAAAGAACGTTTTTTTGGTTTTATCCGTGTTTATCCGTGTTCATCCGTGGCCATTTATGCTTTTCGGAACGAGGTCTACAGCCGGAAACCCATGTCCTGACCCACCAGGAAATCCACTCGGGGCGGCTCCACTCCCAGCATGCGCAGCAATGTGGTCACCTGGCCGCGATGGTAGCTCTGGTGATTGAGTAAGTGCAGGATCGCCTGCCACAGCGGATACGTCCACTCCTCGCCCCGAGTGCTGATGTAGGTCATAGGATGGGCCAGCGTTTCTTCGTCCAGACCGGCCAGGTATTGGCGCATTTCGCGTTCGATCGAGCTCCAGCGCTCCACCACCGCCGTCAGGGTGGGAAACTCGTCGATGGGGAGAAGCGTCTTGGGAGCTCTCCCGCGCCAACGTTCCAACCAGATCCACTCCACCGCCGCCATATGCGCGAGGGTCTCGCGCACCGTTGGAAAACTGCCGCCGATGGGCCGCAGAAACTGTTCCGTACTTAGAGAAGCGCACGTCTGGAGCTGGCGGTCGCGCGCCCAGTAGTTATAGCGGAAGGCCTCGCGAATGACCGGCAATAGTTCCATAGGCGCCCAGTGTAGCATTTGTGAGCGCGGTTGCGTCCGCATGGCGCTTCCCGCAACAATCGGGATGTGGAGAACAATCGTCGAGCGGACAGCATCTGGGCCGACCTGCTGCGCATTCGCGCCGAGGCCCCGCTGGTTCACAACATAACCAACTACGTGGTCATGAACATCACCGCCAACGCGCTGCTGGCGCTGGGCGCATCGCCTGTCATGGCCCACGCCGAGGAGGAAGTCGAAGAGATGACCGCCATCGCACGGTCGCTGGTCGTCAATATCGGCACGCTGAGCGCGCCGTGGATCGCCGCCATGTTCAAGGCCGGCGCCGTCGCCAAACGGAATGCGCGGCCCATTGTCCTCGACCCGGTCGGGGCGGGCGCCACCACCTTTCGCACCGAAACCGCGCGCAGCTTGCTGGACCAACTCTCACCGGCCATCGTGAGAGGCAACGCCTCCGAAATTCGGGCGCTGGTATACGACGAGCGGAGCACCCGCGGCGTCGATAGCGCGCATCTCTCGGACGCCGCCTCTGGCGCCGCCGAAGCGCTGGCTGATAGGCGCCACAGCGTGGTGGTCACCAGCGGCGCCATCGATCTGATTCTGTCGGACGGCGCGGCGGCCCGCGTCTTCAACGGGCACCCCATGATGGCCAAGGTGACGGGCATGGGGTGTACCGCCAGCGCCCTGGCCGGCGCGTTCGCCGCCGTGAATCCATCGGCGCACGATGCGGCAGTGAACGCCATGGCCGTGATGGGGATTGCCGGCGAATTGGCCGCCGGCCGTTCGCCGGGGCCCGGAACGTTCGTCCATCAATTCCTGGACGCGTTGTACCTGCTGAAGGAATCCGATATTCGGGACCGGCTCAAGGTTGAGGAGCCATGAAGCGCGCGCGCGCTTGGGAGTTGTACCTGGTCACGGACCGCGGCCTGTCGGGTGGACGCCCCATCGAATCCGTGGTGGAGGCCGCGGTACGTGGCGGAGCCACCGCCGTCCAGTTGCGGGAAAAGGATTGTTGTACGCGGGACTTCGTTGAACTGGGCCGCGCCCTGAAGCGACTGCTCGCGCCCCTAGGGGTTCCTTTGATCGTCAACGACCGGCTGGACGTGGCGCTCGCCGCCGGAGCCGATGGCGTACACATCGGACAGCGCGACATGGATTACGAGACCGCGCGCAGGCTCCTGGGTCCGGACGCCATCGTCGGTCTCTCCATCGAGACCGTCGAGCAGGCGCGGGCGGCCGAGTCGCTGGACGCCGACTATCTCGGGGTCGGACCGGTGTTTGCCACGGCCACCAAGACGGATGCCGCACCGGCGCTGGGACTGGCGGGCCTGGCGCAAGTGCGCGCCATCTCGCGCCACCGGATCGTGGCGATCGGAGGGATCGGCATCGGGAACGCGGCACAGGCGATCCATTCCGGGGCCGACGGAGTCGCGGTGGTTTCGGCCATTTGCGCGGCCGGCGATCCCCAGCGCGCCGCGCGAGAACTCCGTGAGTCGATCGACGCCGCGTTGCGCGCCCGCGGCCGTTGTGGGGCAGGTTGGTAACCTGCGGCCGAGTGGCACTCGGCCCTGGGCGCCAATTGCAAACGACCTCTAGCCGACTATTATGTTGCGCCCGTTTCCTTCATAGTATAAAGTACTTTCTATGAAACTCGCGGACCTGATCTTCATCGTTCTCTTTCTCACGGCCGTCTCCACCTTGATAGCCGCGGCCGGGTTTGCCCTCCGCCGGCAATTCGGCCGCGCCGGGCGGATCCTCGGCCGCCTTCTGGTGTGCGCCGCCGCTTACATGGCAATCGTGATCGGGGTGTCGCTGCTGGCGCCCCGGCGGGTCGTAAGCGTCGGCGATCCCCAGTGTTTCGACGATTGGTGCGTGACGGTCGCCGGGTTCCGGCGAATGCCGGAAGGCGGCAGCGTCCGCTACACCGTGGACCTGCGTTTGTCCAGCCGCGCCCGCCGCGTCTCGCAACGCGAGAACAACCTGGCCGTCTATCTGACCGACGCGCACGGCCGGCGTTACGATCCGCTGGCCGATAGCTCGTACACTCCCTTCAACGTTCTGCTGGGGCCCGGGGAATCGGCGGCCGTGAGCCGATCCTTCCTGGTTCCGGCCGCGGCCACTGAAGTGGGCGCCGTGATTGCGCACGAAGGGGGATTCCCGATCGGCTGGTTCATCGTCGGTTACGACACGTGGTTTCGAAAACCGCCGGTGGCCAAACTGGAGTGAGGGCGCCGAGCGCGAAACCGGCGCCGATTCGGCGGAAAGGGCGCGGCGGATCGCGGGTTTCGGGGTTATGTAGCCTGTCGCCGAAATTGTCACCGAATTGTCGCCGAAATTGGTAGTTGCCCCGGCTCGGGATGCGTGCTATCAAGCAAGAGAGCTTATGCGCGCATTGGCCTCGTACCGCGAGGCATTCCGAGTCGCCGTACGGTCCGTGCACTCCAGCAAACTGCGGAGTTTCCTCACGCTGCTGGGGGTCATTCTGGCCACCACCACGCTGATCGTGGTGATGTCGCTGGTGCATGGCATGGACGTTTACGTCGCCGAGACGGTGTCCGACATGGGCACCGACGGCTACCAGGTGCAGCGCATCCCGCTGCTCGGCGACTTCGATCCCAAGAAGATGTTGGAGCTGGACAAGAAGAATCCCAAGCTCCGCGCCGAAGAGTATCAATACCTCAAGAGCCACCTGACTCTATCGCGGGAGTTCGGCATGCAGGCGTCTTCCAGCGTCAGGGTGCGGTACAAAAATCAGAACCTGGATTCCGTGGACCTGACCGGTGTTACCGCGAATATGGCGGTGATCTCGGATATCGGCGTGGCGTCCGGCCGGTTCCTCACGGAAATCGACGACCGGCGGCGCACCGGGGTGGTCTTCATCGGCGAGGACGTGCGCGATAAGTTCTTCGCCGGCGCCGACCCCCTGGGCAAGACCATCACGCTCGACGGCGCCCCGTTCGAGGTGGTGGGCACGGCCGCCAAGCGCGGATCGGTCTTCGGTTTCTCGCGCGACAGCTTCGTGATGATTCCCATCGGCACGTTCTTCAAGACCTTCGGCACGCACCAGGAGCTCAACTTCAACGGCCTGGCCATCAGCCACGACCGGCTGGAGGACGCGCAGGACGAAGTGCGCGCGCTGCTGCGGGCCTACCGCCGCCTTCGTCCCAACCAGGCGGACAATTTCGGCCTGCTGGCCTCCGCCTCGCTGGTGGCGCTCTGGGACCAGCTCACCAAGGTGCTGGCCACCATGGCCGTGGGCATCGTATCCATCTTTATGGTGGTGGGCGGCGTGGTCATCATGAACATCATGCTGGCGGTGGTCACGGAACGGACTTACGAAATCGGCATCCGCAAAGCCGTGGGCGCGCGGCGGAGCGATATCCTGCGCCAGTTTCTGATCGAATCGTCGCTGCTCTCGGCCTCCGGCGGATTGATCGGCGTGGCGCTGGCCTGGCTGCTCACGCTGCTGATCCGCGCGGCCGTCGGGATGCCCATGGCGGTGCCGCCTTCGGCCATCTTTATCGGGGTTGGGGTGACCGCATTGGTGGGCTTGTTCTTCGGCGTCTACCCCGCGCGGCAGGCGGCCAAGCTCGACCCGATTCACGCCCTGAGGTGGGAACGATGACGCTCTTCGAGATCTGGTCGTCGGCGCAGATGGCCATCGCCACGGTGCGCGAGCACAAGACGCGCAGCCTGCTGACGGTGCTGGGCGTGATCATCGGCACGGGCACGGTGATCGCGGTGGGCTCCATCATCACCGGCGTCAACGGCGTGATCACCGACCTGACCACGGCGTTCGGTCCCGAGACCATCTTCGCGTTCCAGTTCAACCTGGGTTTTCGGGGCGTGATCTCGAGCGAGGAGTTGAAGCGCAAGAAGTTCACCTGGGAACAGGCGCAAGGGCTGGCCGACCGGTGCCCTTCGGTGGAGCACGTGTCGCCCTACCTGTTCAGCCCCAACACGTTCGGCCAGGGCGGCTGGGTGGACCGCGCCAAGCTGGGCAGCCGCGACCTGTACAACGTGGAGATCGCGGGAACCGAGGAGGGCTACGCCCAAGGCGGCGCGCAGAAGGTGCTGTGGGGCCGCTTCTTCACCGACGAGGAGAACCGCCACCATCAGCCGGTGGTCGTCATCGGAGAGCACGTGTACAAAACCCTGTTCCAGAGCGGCGATCCGGTGGGCAAGTGGATCGAAGTGGACGGGCATCAACTGGAGGTGGTGGGGGTGATCGGGCGGACGGTGGAATTCCCGGGGATGGAGGACCGCCGCGTCCTGCTGCCGTACTTCACCATGCACAAGATCTTTCCCACCGCCGACCAGATCATGTTCGTGATCCTGGCGCGCAAAGGGATGGTGGACCGCGCCATGGACGAAGTGGAAGCGGGGATGCGCACGCTGCGCAAAACGCCGCCCACCAAGCCCGACGACTTCTGGCTGTCCACGGGCAGCCAGATGCTCGACGATTTTCACCGCATCACCGGCACGGTGGCGCTGGTGATGATCGCGATGAGCTCGATCGGCCTGCTGGTGGGCGGAATCGGCGTGATGAATATCATGCTGGTGTCGGTGACCGAGCGGACGCGCGAGATCGGCATTCGCAAAGCCGTGGGCGCGCGCAAGAGCGACATCGTGGTGCAATTCCTGACGGAGGCGGTGGTGCTGACCGGCCTGGGCGGCCTGCTGGGAATGACCCTGGGATGGATGATCTCGCTGGCCTTCCGGCTGATTTTCCCGAGTTTGCCGACATCGGTGCCCTTATGGTCGGCGGTGCTGGGAGTGTGCGTGAGCGTGGGGGTCGGACTGTTCTTCGGCACGTGGCCGGCGATGAAGGCTGCGCGGCTGGATCCGGTGGTGGCGCTGCAGTACGAGTAACGACCTTGCGCTACCAAGCGGGCTTAGAACGCCTGCCGCGGCCCTACCCCGGGCCGGGGACCGCAACCGGGATGGCCCCGCGCTTCTGCCAGACATGAAAATTGGCCTTGGCAGCCACATAGTTCTTGTCTAGGTCCGGTTCCAGCAACAAAAGGGCGGCGATGCGCCGCACGATGTGGGTGAACTCCCTTGCCTCGTCTTTCGTAATGTCGCGCCCAAGCACCTCACGCTCACGATAGCTGAGCCACTTCTTGAGCACTTGGTAGCCGCCGATGGTATAGTCCCAGACAGCTTTCGGCACGTTGCGCCAGTGCGTCTCGTTGTTCAGATAGATGTCGAGCGTGCTTTCGCCCCACAGCGCCATCAGATCCTCGGTGGAAATCGCTTGCTCCGAGGCACCCTCCCCAATTGCGGCTTTCTCGTCGCCAGTGAAGTCCCGCTTCTTTTCCAGGCCACGGCCCGGCATCACGATCCCCTTCTCTTTGTGGGAGTGACCCCAGCCCGCGTTGATCGTGAGGCTCAAGCCCTTGGGGCCGGTGATTCTACCAAGCGGGTTCAGCTCTTTCCTGAGCTTGCCGGTCGTGACACCCAGAACAGGCTTCTCTACGTCGAGCAATTGAGCGACACTTGCCCCCAATTGCGCTGAGCGCCGGAGGGCTTCTAGGGGGGCGGGCAATGGGATATGTGGCCAGTCCGCGCGAATGGAGGCGGCGTGGTCGGATAGGTACAGCGGTGCATAGAGGATGGCGAGCGCATGGAGCCAGACAGCGCGGCCCAGTTCTTCGTTCTCATCGGGGCTTATATTCGTAAGCGAGGCAAGATAGGACCTTGCGGCCTGCGAAAGATTAGCGCTGGTGTGCTTGGGACCGTCCAGATGCTCAAAGACGCTCCCCTGACCGGTTGTTTGCGGAGACACCTCGGCGGGGGCCGTGCCGAGCCGGAGCGGAATCGCAACGGCATTCGGGCGAAGCAGATGATAGTCAGGCAATGCGGTGGTTAAGAGTGCAGGGCTACCTTCTTGAGGTCGCTCCGCGAAGCGCCGGACAATAAAGAAAGGTTCTCCTTCTGCGCGCTGCGCAACGAGTTCGGGCCGAGGTCTGTTCCACAGCAAGGGAACGCTGCTGTAGTAGCACCAACGGTCATCGAATGGGTACAGCGCGTAACGCTTCAAGCGTGTCGCGTCGTAGCCCTCAGAGTTTTGAAGACGGGCGCGCGTCGAAGCGGGATCAAAGCCGCCAGCCGTCCTCGCAAGACCCGTTCCGCCTGCTGCAAAAGTGGCCCAGTCAACCGACGTGTCAAAATATCGCGTCATGAGTTCCTCAAGCGGTTCGCGATCGTGCGCCATGAGCGCACCTCTGCGCATTTCCTGAAGGCCGCTGATCGGCTCCTCTTCGGCGAGTTCGACAACGGCTGGCCAATCGCAGTAATCGGCTCCGGTCTTCGATGGCCGAAAGGAGAATCGGTTGTTCGCTGCGGGCTCGACCTGTTCGTACTGAGAGTCAAGGTCCCCTTCTTCGTCAAGCGTCTTCAGAAGCAGCGCTCGCTTGTCCGCTCCCCAGAATTCGCGGTACCTGACGAGGGCTTGAGGCTTCGCAGCCCCAGTCTTGGCAAACAGGCCGACCGAAGTGCCAAGCCGGATGCCCTCGCGGTTGTACTCGGTGGAGAAGACGCTCGGGTCCGGCCGGCCATCTGGCGCGAGCTTTCCAGTCTCCCGGCTGTCTCCGTTGAGGCAGTCTATCCAAGCATAGTCAAACTCTCCGCAGAACCGCTTGCGAACCACCACAAATGACGGATCGCTCAGATAGGAGTAGCTGGAGATGTAGCAAACGATCCCGCGTCCGGTCATTTCCGCAATGCGCCGCTCCGCGAGGCGTAGAAAACGCACATACAGTTCGTCAAGATTGTATTTACGGATGTTCCACTCCGACGACAGACCATCCTTATAGGGCTCGACAAGGCCCTGCTCTTCTTCGGGACTGACGCCGGAGAAGGCATAATAGGGCGGGTTTCCGAGCACAACGAGGATGGTCTTATCGCGTTTTACGAGTTCCGCGGCGTTTCGTTCGTCCTCCAGTTCGGGAATGATCCTCTGTTTCGGTCCCTTGGGCGGATTCCAGCCGGTCAGCGCGTTGGTGAGATAGACTCCCACGCGCTCGTGGAGCCTCTCCGACAGCGGCGCTCCCATGTTCTGCAGGAGCAAGCCAAGCTGGAGGTGAGAGACGACAAAGGGGGCGGGCAGCAGCTCGAATCCAAAAACGCGCTCCATCGCGGCAGTCTTCACGTCTTCCGCGGTCAAAGCGTCTCCGCCTTCGGCCTTGAGCGTTGCCTCGATGTGACGCAGCACTTCTACCAGGAACGCGCCGGTCCCGCAGCAGGGATCGAGCACGAACACGTTGGGATCGGCGAATCCGTCCGGGACATTTAACTGGTCTCGCAATACGCGGTCGATGCGCGCAACCATGTACCGCACAATCTCGGGCGGCGTAAACCAGACACCCAGCCTCTTGCGCAGCACCGGATCATAGGCCGCAAGGAATGGCTCATAGAAGTACTGCACAGCATGGTGCTCCTCGAAATTGGAGAAGAACGCCAAACGGTCCACGCGGTTGAGGGCCGTTTGCGTCCAGTCCAATACCTCCTCCAGGCCGAGCGCCTGCAGCTTCGAGGGCGTCGCCAATTGTTCAAAGAGTGTCCGAATCATCGGCACGCTGAGCGACCATGCCGCTTCGTGCCAGTTGAACCTGTCTTTGAGGCCGGTCGTGGGGCGCTTGCACCACAGCACCCACGCCGAGAACACCCCGTAGAAGAGCGTCTGCACCAGCGAAGAGCGAAAGAAGTGCTCGCCATCCTCCCCGGTGAACTTGAGCCCCAGGGCTTCCTCCAGCGATGAACGTAAGATTGCAAGGCCGGGAAGGTCTGCCGTGCTCTCCATGCGGGCCTTGGCGTCGCGGGCGTAGGAGGCCAGAAACCACGCGACCTCCTTTGGGGTGGTCAGCGGCGCGGCCTGGAGCAGCACCCGTACGAGATATTCATGAAATGACGCGCCGAGCGACGCCGTCAGCTTCATGGGGTTAGCTACGGCCTTCCAGAACGTCTTGTCGGAGGGCGCAAGCGTGAACGCCTCCAGTGTCCTCGGTTGGCCGTTGACGCGCGCCATGATAACGAACTGCCGCAAATTGGTCACGAGCACGAGGCCGTACTTGTTCAAGTATTTCGCCACCTGCTGGCCGCCGGCAGTTTCCTGCGCGTCCTCATCGGGCGGTTTGATCTCAATAACACCGCGCGCTGGGATAAGCCCCTCGGCCAGGGGATCGTCCGCTGAGGATCTCTGATCGGAAGTTATCAGGGCACCATCCGGCAGGCCCGCGCCGATGCTGTGCGGATGGACAATGCAGCGCACACGCGGTTTGAGCCTCTTGCCGATTGTGTTCAGCAGATTCGAGAGGTACGGATAATAGGAAGTTTCCTTTACGCCCACCCCGCTCAGATGCGTGTCTCGGAGGTCCGTAAAGAACGCCTCGATATGTTCGAGTTCTCGCAACCCACATTATCGCCCCTAAATCGCCGGAACTGCTAGGGGGGCAAGCCGGCTCGGACCTCAGCTAACGCCCAGCCATGACTTCAATGTTCCGGCAACCGCTCACCACGGGAGGGGTCCGGACACCTACGTCCTCCATGCGATGGATGGTGACGTGGTCGCGCCCAGGAAAAGCTGCGTAGGCCAGGACGCAGGTCCTCATCGCGACCGCGCCCGATGTTGGGTCGGCTGGCGGGAAGGAAGAACCGGTCTGCGGTAGGATCAACGAGGCGGTCGGCAATCTCTATGCCGCCACTTCTGGAGGCGGCCTGATATTTCCACAACCACCTAGCGCCGTATTGCTACAATAATGCTGTGGGCAATATCGAATTTGCCTGGGATCCGCGCAAGGCGGCGGCCAACATCGTCAGGCATGGCGTCTCGTTCGAAGAGGCGCGGACCACTTTCTTCGATGAATGTGCCCGGTTGATCGACGATCCGGATCATTCCGCGGAAGAAGATAGATTCCTATTGCTGGGATTCAGCATTCAGGCGCGGTGTCTGCTGGTTAGCCATTGCTACCGGGAATCCGATTCGGTGATCCGCCTGATTTCGGCCAGACCCGCCACCGCGCGCGAAGAGAACGAGTACTGGAGTTTCCGATGAGAAGCGAATACGATTTTTCCAAGTCGCGCCAGAATCCGTATACCAAGCAGCTCAAGCGTCAGATCACGATTCGACTGGATGCCGCGGCGGTGGACTACTTCAAACAACTGGCCGTCGAGTTGGGCATGCCGTATCAGAACCTCGTCAACCTGTTCCTGAGGGACTGCGCCGCGCGGAAACTGCGTCCCGCCATTCACTGGCCGGCCGAACCGTCCGAGCGTCCGCCGGCGGCGGGGCGGCGGGCGAATCGGCCAAAAGGCTGAGCGCGTCGCCCGCCGCATGGCCCGCCCAGTCATTGCGCCCCGCGACTACCTGTGCTACATCATGGTGCTGGGAGGAAACGTGGTCTTTCGGCGCGACGCGGCCGTGTTGGCCGTCATTCTGACCTCGGGGCTGGTCTTCCGCGGTCTAGCGCAGGCTCCCAGCGGGCCGGGCGCGGCGGAGCAGGACGCCCACTTCAACCTCGACGTCAACCGCGTGGCGGCAACGTTTTCGGTGACTGATCGCAGAGGCCATTTCGCCGCCATGACCCGCGACGACTTCCTGGTTTTCGACAATCAGCAGCCGCAGAAGATTCTGGAGTTCTCGGCGGAATCGGAGCTGCCCCTGCGGCTGGCCCTGCTCCTGGACGCCAGCGGCAGCGTGCGCGATCGCTTCCACTTCATTCAGGACTCGGCCGTCGGCTTCCTGACCAGCAGCATCCGGCCGGGCCACGACCAGGCCATGCTGGTCAGCTTCGATATCACGCCGGAGGTGGTTTCGGAGTTCGACGGGGACGTGGACAAACTGGCCGCGAAGATCCGCGAGGTCCGCCCGGGCGGCGCCACGGCGCTCTACGACGCCATCGATCTGGCGGCGCGGCGCATGTGGCAGGCGTCGCGCACCGGCCGGTTCCGTTTCGCCATCGTGATCTTCAGCGATGGGGACGACAATGAGAGCCGGCTGACGCGCCAGCAGGCGCTGGAATCGGCGCAACGCGCCAATGCCGTGCTGTTCGCCGTCTCGACCAGTGAACAGAGCGTTCCCACCCAGGGCGACAAGGTCCTCAAGTTTCTGGCCGCGGAGACCGGCGGCACCGCGCTCTTCCCGTTCAAAGTCGAAGACCTGGCGCGCTCCTTCGAGACCATCGCCAAGGAACTGCGCCACCAGTACAACATCCTGTACCGGCCGGATGCATTGGCCGCCGATGGCCAGTTTCATACGGTGGAAATCCGCCTGAAGCAGCCCAAAGGCGGATTCCTGGTGCGCGCCCGCAAGGGCTACTACGCGCCGCCGCCTCCAGCGCCGGGCAAGTGAACGCGGGAACCGGGCTCCGGCGGCGATGCATCTCGAGCGGCGGCGCGGACTCGCCCGGTCGGCGACAGTTGCGGCCGCGGCGCCGTTTCCGGGGATGTTGGGGACGCTATGGAAATGCAGAACGCGTCCCTGGAATGGGTGACCTGCCGGTGCGCCCACCGGCAGTCGGGGATTCAAACCGGCCCGCTACCCGGCTTCTTGTAGTCCCCGCGGCTGAAATACTTTTCGAGCCAGCAATACAGCGCGATGAACAGGTACCGGCTGCCCATCTCCCGGATCTTGAGCTTGGAGATGCCCGAGCGCCGGTTGCGCCAGGTGATGGGCATGACCGTCCAGGAGTAGCCGCGGACGATGGTCTTCAGCGGAAGTTCGACGGTCAGGTTGAAGTGCGGCGACAGGAACGGACGGCAGCCATCCAAGGCCCTTCTGCGGTATGCCTTGAACGCGTTGGTGAAGTCGTTGAGCGGCGCGCCGAACATCACCCGCAGGAAGAGGTTCGCCAGGCGGTTGATCAGCAGCTTGTGGGCGGGATAATCGATCACGCCGCCGCCCTTGATGAACCGCGAACCCAGGACCGCGTCCCAGCCTGCGTTGAGCAGTTCCCAATAGCGCACCACGTCGCGGCAATCGTCGGATTCGTCGGCCATCATGATGACTACGCCGTCGCCCCGGCTGTGGTCGATTCCGAGAACAATGGCCCGCCCAAAGCCGTTCTCGCCGCTGTTCCGCACCGGCCGCAGAGTGGGCACACGCTTCCGCAGCTCCTCGAGAACCGCCCACGTGGAATCCGTGCTGCCGTCGTCCACCGGAACGATTTCGTGCTCCACGCCGTGGATGCGGAGCTCTACGTGAAGGTGCTCCACGGTGGAGGCGATGGCGCCTTCTTCATTGCGGCAGGGAATCACCACCGAGAGGAGCTGGATGGGCTCCTGCTTGGGTGGCTCCGTCGTCCTCTTCACAAGCGGCTCCCGCCTGAGTCCGCGGCGCGGCCGGCGGCGCGGTTTCCGGAGATCGCCAGCCTCATGAGACCGCCTGGCCCGTCCGCCGCTCGATCCAGCTTTCGGCGATCTCCTGGAAGATGCCATCCAGGGTTTTGGTGACGCCCCATGCGGGATAGTGCGCCTTCATTTTGCGCAGGTCGCTGTAGTAGCAGATGTGATCGCCGATGCGGTTCTCGTCCACGTATCGCCACTTCATGGGGCGTCCGGTTAGGTACTCGATCTTGCGGAACGCTTCCAGAATCGAGCAGGCATTGCCTTTGCCGCCGCCCAGGTTATACACCTCGGCCACCCGCGGAGCCTTCCAGAACTCCAGCATGAATCGCACCACATCCTCGGAGTGAATGTTGTCGCGGACCTGCTTGCCCTTATAGCCGTAAACCTTGTATTCCCGCCCGTCGAGATTGCACTTGATGAGGTAGCTGAGGAAGCCGTGCAGTTCGACGCCCGAGTGGTTCGGCCCGGTCAGGCATCCTCCGCGCAGGCAGCAGGTGGGCATATTGAAGTATCGGCCGTATTCCTGCACCATCACGTCGCCCGCCAGCTTGGAAGCCCCGAACAACGAATGCATGGACTGATCCACCGGGAAATCCTCGGGAATGCCATTCTCGAAAGCCGGATCGGCATAATCCCAACGGGTCTCCAGTTCCCGAAGCGGAATGCGGTTGGGACGGTCGCCGTAGACCTTGTTGGTCGACATGTGGACAAAAGGCGATTCCGGACACGACCTCCGGGCGGCCTCCAGCAGGTTGAGCGTGCCCACCGCGTTGACTTCGAAATCCAGAAACGGAATCGCCGCGGCCCGATCGTGCGACGGCTGCGCCGCGGTGTGAACGATGAGTTGGGGACGCAGCTCGTCCACCAGCGCCAGCACCCGGTCGCGCTCGCGGATATCCAGGGCTTCGTGGCGATAACCGGGGATCTCGCGGCGCAGGCGCTCCAGCACCCAGCTTGTATCGCCTTCCGGTCCGAAGAAAATGGCGCGGTGATTGCTGTCGATTCCAGTGACCTGGAAACCCTGCCGCGACAGAAAGACGGAAACTTCCGAACCGATCAGGCCACAGGAGCCGGTCACCAAAGCGGAACGTGCGGACATCACTAACGATTATAGGGCCTCTCCAATCGCGGGAATCGCGCGCCCAGGCGATGCAGCCCCTCGCCGGCGTGCGCCGGGAGATCCTCCCAGGCCGCACCCTCGATCCGGGGAAAGCCGTTCCCCGGCGGCGCCCCGCCGGCCCGGGTCACATCCACCGGAAACCGTCCAGGACTTGCAGGCGGCTCGATTCGTTCCAGGTGTGGGTTCCCAGCAACTCGGGCCGCCACCGGGGAGCCACCCCGCCGGCCGGGCGTTCCTCAAACTCGGCCGGCGTTAAGCGGACCACCTCGTTGACCTGAATCGCATAACCATAGCGTACCGAGCAATCCTGCGTGGGACGGTAGAGCCGCCCATCCCTCCAAAAGAGGTTCCCGGCGGAACGGCAATTCCTCGCGGAAGCGGAGATCGGACTGCAAGGGTGCAGATTCCAGGCGCCATCCAACCGGTTCGACCAGAAGAGAAAGGTTTCCATGAATGGCTGCACGGTGGTCGTGAAAAAGTACCAGCGATCGTTCAGAAAAAGGGGCGTGGTGTCGACCAACGTCAAGCCCTCCACCAGCGGCGCAACCAGCTCGACTTCCTCCGGAAAGCGAGAGAAGCGGTAGAGATCCACGCGGCCGGCTTCGGAGCTCTCGGGCAGCAGGAACAACTCGCCGCCGGCCGGCACCACGCAGGGATAGGACAGGTGATAGGCCCGCTCCAGGACGATCTTCATCTCCGAGCAGGAGCCATTCTCGAACACCTCGACGCACCCGAGCCGCCCTTTGGACGGTCCCGCGGCCACCTCCTCAAAGAAAAGATAGGTGCGCCCGCCGGTCTCCCACGGAAAGGGGTCGGCCATCTCCGCGCTCCCCGGAGGGAGCGGGACGTCTCGGAACCCCGTTAAATCCGGACGGCCGGGACCAGTTATGGAAGCGCCGGAGTTGGGCCGAATCGCCGTGAACCACCCGGTTTTCTGGCCGCGGGCCTTCCAGCGCAGACGCGCGCTTCTCGCCAGTTTCCCAAGGACGAATCGCCCCGCTTGCCAGCCTGTCGGATATTCCGAGGGGGTCGCCGTTTCGATGGGAACCTCCGGAAATCCCCGAAGCCGGTCCTCGAACTGCCGGCCCGCGGCGCGAATTCTCAGGCACAAATCGGCCAGCGTCCGAATCGTCGCGGCCAGCGGCTCCTCGGCGTTCTGTGTTAGATAGAGTCCCTGCAAAGTGGAGGTTTCCGCGGTTCGAACCGCCCGCCCCCGGGCCAATGAGGATTCGTGCCAGTAAATGGTCACCGTCGATGTCGTTTCATTGTTGGCCACTTCGTCCCAGAAGGGGATGATCCGATTGCCTTTTCCGAAACGGACAGTGAAGGCTCCATGCTCCGCCAGGCCGCCCAATTCCAGGTGGGGATCTGGGGCGGCGGCAAGCCAGACGAGAACCCCGCAACCGGCGGTCCGGATTTCGTCGATGGACTCGAAGCTGGCGGATTCAGTCCCGCCGGCGGTAAGATCCCCGAATGGATCGAATCCCGCCCGACTCGCGGAATAAAGGCGATCCGTCAACCATGAGGGTCGCTTGGATACCGCCTGAGGCCGGCCGGTGTAAGTGAGAAGGCGAACGTCGATTCCCGGAAGCCCGCTTAGAAACGCGAGCAGGGCATCTACCCATGGTGATGGGCGGCTGGCGTCGGGGACCACCCCGACCCGGAGCGGCTGTACGTGGTTCGATGGGGCGTCCCTGAACGGCAACAGTAGCGTCCACTTCTCCGGCAGAAGGGTCATTGGCTGTCCTTGGTAGATTGTACCCCTAAGGTTCAGACCCTTAGACCGGCGCCGGCTCCAGCCGGAAGAGGAATCCAACGGCCGGGCAGTGTCCGGCGCATGGACGGCGGAGCCAGCCACTCTTCTCTTGCGGCAACCGTCTTGCCGCCTTTTCTCAGATAGCCGGTAAGCGATGTGGCGTAAGCACTCGTGCGTGCGCCACAACTTCGGGTCTCGTGATCTGTGAGAATCGGGCTAGAGTTTCCCACCGATTCCGCCGATAAGGTTCTTGATGCAGTGGATTTGTGTTCTAGCCGTGTCGGCGGCGTTCGCCCAACAGCCTGCCGCGCAGCAACCGGCGCCGCAACCAGTTCCGCCCGCCAAGGCTGCCCCCGCCAACGCGGCTGCCGGCAACACAGCTTCCGGCAAGGTTGCGCCCAGCAGCAACCCACCCGTCACTGCGGTGCCCGGTAACACAGCCCCCGCCGGCGCAGCTCCCGCCAACACGGCTCCTGGCAACGCGGCTCCCGGCAACGCGGCTCCCGGCGGCACGGCTCCCAAAGCCGAGCCCGCCGCTCAGGGCACGGCTCCCACCGCGGCCGAGGTCATGCGCGCCTCTATCGAAAAGCAGCGTGCGTCCATCCAGAAACAGCGCGACGCCATTCGCAAACAGGCTGAGTCCGCCGGCGCCTGGCTCAAACCCGGAGATCCCCCGCGGCCAATTGGCTTCGATTCGCCGGCGCTACAAGCCGATTGCGAACCGCTGGCCGATGCCGTAATGGCGCCGCTCATCGAAACCAACGCCAAGACGCACGAGGTCAAGCCGGAACTGTTGCGCGCGGTGATCGAACAGGAATCCGGCTACCGCCCCTGCGCCGTATCTTCCAAAGGCGCACAAGGTCTGATGCAACTGATGCCGGAAACCTCCCAGGAACTGGGCGTCAAAGACCCCTTCGATCCCAAAGAGAACGTTTCCGCCGGCGCCCGGTTTCTGAAACAACTGGTGGACAAATACCAGGGCGACCTCTCCAAGGCCCTGGGAGCCTACAACGCCGGATCGGCGGCCGTCGATCAGGCGGGCGGCGTCCCGGAGATTCAGGAGACCCAAGACTACGTGGACTCCATCCTCAAGAAACTCGGCATTACACGAACTGACCCGCCGAGTAGCCCGACGCCCAAGCCCACTGGAAATTGAATCCGCCCAACTGTCCCGTCACGTCCACCACTTCGCCCACGAAGTACAGGCCCGGCGCCTTCTTGGCCTCCATGGTCTGTGACGAGAGTTCCGCCGTATCCACGCCGCCCGCGGTAACTTCCGCTTTTTCATAGCCCTCGGTGCCGGCGGGCTGGATGCGCCAGGCGTGCAGCGCGCTCGAGACCGCCTGCATCTCGCGGTCGCTCAGTCCCGCCAGCGGTTTGGCGCCCGGCAGCGCGCCCGCCCGCAGATCCAGCCAGCGCTCCGCCAGCCGCTTCGGCAGGAATCGGCTCAACCCGGTCCGCAGCGCCGACCGGTCGCCCGAGGCCCGCGCTTCCCGCAAAACCGCGATCAGGTCGATCCCCGGCAGTAGGTCGATTTCCAGCGCTTGGCCCGGCTTCCAGTAACTCGAAGCCTGCAGGATAGCCGGCCCGCTCAGCCCGCGATGCGTAAACAACATTCTTTCGCGAAACCGCTGTCCGCCCACTCCCGCGGTGACGTCGGCCGCGACCCCCGCCAGGCCGCCATAGTCTTCCCGGTCCGCGCGCGCGAAGATCAGCGGCACCAGCGCCGGACGGCAGTCCGCAATTCGCAAGCCGAATTGCCCGGCCACTTCATACCCGAACGCGGTGGCGCCCATCTTGGGAATCGACAGCCCGCCGGTGGCGATTACCAGGGACGCCGCGCGCCAGGCGCCGCGCGCCGTGTCGACCCGATATCCGCCGTCCCCGTTTTCGCGGCTCACCTTCCGCACCGCGCAACCGGTCACCAGACGCACCCCCGCCGCCGCGCATTCCGCTTCCAGCAAGCTGGCGATCTGGCCGGCCGAACCGTCGCAGAACATCTGCCCCAACGCTTTTTCGTGGTAGCGAATCCCGCGGCGCTCCACCAGCCGCAGGAAGTCGCGCGGCTGGTACCGCGCCAGCGCCGACTTGGCAAAGTGCCGGTTCCGCGACAGGAAATTCTCCGGCCCGGTGCGCAGGTTCGTGAAATTGCAGCGTCCGCCGCCGGAGATCAGAATCTTGCGCCCGATCCGGCCGTTGTGTTCGATTACCACCGCCCGCCGTCCGCGCTTTCCCGCTTCGATGGCGCACATGAGCCCCGCCGCCCCGCCTCCGATCACCACCACGTCGACCGCCGCGTCCAAATCCGGCATACTGTCTAATGTTACAGGCTGCTATTCTGTCTCACACGGAGGCTGCCATGAGCAGACGAGTGTTGATTGTGACGGGCGACGGCGGGGATAGCTATGAAGCCCTGTACGCCTGCCAGCGTTTGCGCGAAGCCCGCTGGGAACCGGTGGTAGCTGCGCCCTCGCGGCGCCGTTTGCACATGGTTCTCCACGATTTCGAATCCACCTGGGAAACCTATATCGAGCGCCAGGGCCATTCGCTGGATGCCGATGTCGCCATCACCGCCGTGGCCGCGCGCGAGTTCGCCGCCCTCATCCTGCTGGGCGGCCGCGCCCCCGAGTACCTGCGCAACGACGCCAGCCTGCTGTCCCTGGTGCGCGAGTTCTTCGACCACGGCCGCTGCATCGGCGCCATCGGCCATGGGGTCCAGATCCTCATCGCCGCCGACCTGATCCGGGGACGCACCGTCACCTGCCACGCCCACGTGCGCATCGAAGTGGAGCGCGGAGGCGGGATCTACGTGCCCAAGCCCGCCGTCCGCGACGGAAAACTGATCACCGCCCAGACCTGGAAGTGTCATCCCGAGTTTTACCAGGAGCTCTTCGCCTGCCTGGAAAGCTAGGGCTTCTCGAGACAGGATACCCTCCCGCCCCACGGCGTCGCCTATCGGGCGCAGCACATCTCGGTGGCGATCAAGCGTGGCGTAGCGGCGGCGTCCTGGATCGCGAAGTATTTTTCCTGCTCCAGGCGGCGATACACGTCGCCGGCAATCCCGGCCGCCAGAGGCCCAATCGCCGGCCGGCCGCCGGTCAACAGCACCACCACCACCAGCTTGCGCTTCCCGGTTTCGTTGTACGATCCGAACCACCCCAGGTGGGTGTGGTTGTCGTCGCTGCACGTGCCCGTTTTCCCGGCGATAGGAGCGTCTTCCCTGGCCCGGTGCGCCGTCCCGAACTCCACCGCCCCGCGCATGCCCGGTTCGAGGATCGGAATCAGATGGCCGATCTCCAGGCGCCGCTTCACGCGCGGCACAAAACCCGCCGCCTCGGCCACGCTGGTCGGATATTGCAGGTAGTACATGGTCCCGCCGTTGGCCACCGCGCCGAGCAGCGCCGCCAGTTGCAGCGGGGTTTGCAAAACCTCCTCTCCGAAGCTGGTCAGCATCCCCACCCCGCCGTTCTGCGGGGACGCGGACGGGTAGTGCCCCGGCTGCTCGCCGATGATGTTCAGCCCGGCCTTCTCTCCGTATCCGAACAGGTGGGAATAGTAGCTCACCTTCCGAAAACCGAGGAGTTCCCCCAAGGTCGAGAAATACAGATTGTTGGAGTGCGCCAGCGCGTAAGTCAGGTCCATCTTGCCGAGTCCGTCGAGGCGCAGCTTGGTGGCCGGCTGGATGATCTTTTCGCTCAATGCCGCCAGCGCCACCGATATCTTGATGGTGGAGCACGGTTGAAACCCGGAGCTCAGGGCGATCTTCTGGTTCACCATCGAGAGCACCCGTCCGGTGCCCGAGTCCACTACCACCACCGAGCCGTTGTACGGACCCAGCGCCCCCACGGCGGCGCGGCGGACATCCAGGTCCTCGCCATCCAGGTTGTCGCCTTCGGTGGAATCGGCATAAGTCGGTTCCGTCCAGGGACCGCCGCGAATGATGGGCGGCGCGGCCGCGGGAAGAGGCGTCGGGCCCATCGCCGGGCTAGCCGGAGCCGCCGGCCGCTGAACCTGCGGCGCGGCCTTGGTCACCATGGCTGCCTGGCTGGAAGCGGCTGGCGCCAGGCGGCTTCGGGTTATGGTCGCGCGCGACTTAGCCGCCGCGCGGGCTTTGGATTTGGCTTGGACCTGGGCGGCCGAAGACACGCCGGCCATCGCCAGCATCACAATCGGCGCCATCCAGGCAATCCGCCGTGTTCCGGACTTGAAGCGATTGCGCAGACCCGTCATATACAGATATCCATGCGGGCGGAAGATTGATAAACCTGAGCCAGAGCGCCAATCGAAAACTCCGGCCGGAGCAGCCGGACTTTTCGATTGTGAAGTCCCCTTCGGTTGTTCGTCAAGATGCCTTCGCCACATTTTAACATGAGGATAGGACCCTACTTTATGAATCGGCAGAAACCGCCCGATCCTCCACCCTTTCCGCTGCAAATTCTGCAGGACCGGATCCTCGGCTGCGAGCTTTGTCCGCGCCTCCGCCAGCATTGCTCCCAAATCGCCGCGGTGAAGCGCCGGGCCTACCGCGATTGGGACTACTGGGGTAAGCCCGTGCCTTCCTTCGGCGATCCCCAGGCCCGCATTCTGGTGGTCGGTTTGGCGCCCGGCGCCCACGGCTCCAACCGCACCGGCCGCATGTTCACCGGCGACCGGTCGGGCGATGTTCTGTACCGCGTGCTCCACCAGGCCGGCCTGGCGTCGCAGCCCTTCAGCGGCTCGCGCGACGACGGGCTGGCGCTCTCCGGTCTCTATATCACCGCCATCGCCCACTGTGCGCCGCCCGGCAATAAGCCCACACCCGAGGAGATCCGCAACTGCCGGCCGTACCTGGAGCGCGAGCTCGATCTGTTGGCCAACCTTCGGGTGGTGGTGGCGCTGGGCAGGATCGCCTTCGACACCTACCTCGACGTCTTGAAATCCCGCGGCGCCATTTCCAGCCGCGCGCCCTTTCCGTTCGGTCACAACCGCCATTTCACCACCGCGCCCGGACACCCCCGGCTGATCGGTTGCTACCACCCCAGCCAGCAGAACACGTCCACCGGCAAGCTGACGGAAAAGATGCTCCTCGACGTGTTCCGCAAGGCGTGCCGGTTCGCGGCTGCCAAACACCCCGGAGCCGCGAGCGTGTAGAGGCTCGCATAGGTTGTACTACTACCTGCAGTCTATTGCTGTCCAGCGCGGATTTTGTGGGGCAGGTTGGCAACTTGCGGCCGGTTGTTAACTGGCCTGGGCGGCCCCGTGCAAACGCCGACCAGGCGGGTTCACAACCCGCCGCAGGCTGACAGCGTGCCCCACGAAGTCTCTTGACACCTCCATCCTGATGGATATATATATTGATTGAGATATATGCCCCCAGAGCCTCCGCCCCCCGAATCGCTTCTCCCCCTGAAGCCCAACTGGTTTCACGTGCTGCTGTCCCTCGCCGATGGGGATCAGCACGGCTACGGCATCATGCAGGAGGTCCTGGACCGCACCGGCGGCAAGATCCGCCTGTGGCCCGCCACTCTCTATGGCACCCTGAAGCGCCTCATCGACGCGGAACTCATCGAGGAATCCGACGTCCGGCCGGCCCCGGAGGCCGACGACGCGCGCCGCCGCTATTACCGGCTCACACTCTCCGGCCGGCGCGTTCTGGCCGCCGAAAGCCAGCGGCTGGAGGACTTGGTCCGCGTCATACGCTCCAAGCGCAGCCTGTCGGAGGCGGAATCATGATCCCCTCGGCGCGCCCCGTGGCCATCGGCCTGCGCCTGTACCGCGCCCTGGCCAATGCCTTCCCCTACGAATTCCAGAACGCTTACGGCGACGAACTCATGCAGGTGACCGAAGACGCGATCGAGCGGATCTGGCGCCGTCACGGCATCCTCGGCTTGCTGCGTCTCCTCGTGGACATCGCCCTGCGGATTCCCGTCGAGTACGCCGCGGAATTCTCGGCCGACATCCGGTATGGACTGCGCATGCTGCGCGCCTCGCCTGGATTCACGGCCGTGGCGCTGATCTCGCTGACCCTGGGAATCGGCGTCGCCACCGCGGCCTACAGCGAGATGAACGGCTACGTCATGCGCGACGTCCCCGCCGTTCGCCATCCCGACGAGTTGGTCCTGTTGAAGAACCCGGCTTCGTTTCCCGACTATCAGCGCTACCGCGAGCGCGGCGATCTGTTCGCAGGTACGCTGGCCTACCGCGCCCCGGTGCCCTTCGGCATTTCGCTGGGCGGGCGCACGGAACGCGTCTGGGGCCACCTGGTGACCTCTTCGTATTTCTCCACGCTGGGCGTGCAGGCCGCTCTGGGCCGGGTGCTGAACGCGGGAGACGACCAACCGGGCCGCGCGCCCGTGGTGGTGGTCAGCAACCGCTTTTGGCGGAACCACCTGGGCTCCGACCCGTCGGCTGTCGGCAAACCGCTGACAATCAATGGGCAACCGTGCACCGTGATCGGTATCGGCCCGGAGGACTTCCAGGGCGCCTCGCCCATGATTTATGGCGCCGACGTCTGGCTGCCGCTCTCGGTGGGCGCATCGGTGGCGCCGGAGCTCGCCGATAACGTTCTGGAACGCCGCGACCTGGCGGTCTTTCAGGTGGTCGGCAGGCTGCGCCCGGGCGTCTCCGAGGCGCGCGCCCAGGCCGCACTCGACGCCATGAAGCGGCAAATCGAGCAGGAGTTCAGCGACCCCAACCGGGATCTGCCGGGACGGCGCATTGGGCTGGCGCCCGGCGGTAAGTTGATGCCAGTGGACAAAAAGGACATTCCGATGTTCACCAGTTTCTTCATCGTGTTGGGCGGCATGATCCTGCTGATCGCCAGTTCCAACGTAGCCAATATGATGCTGGCCCGCGCGGTGGACCGCCGCAAGGAAATCGCCGTGCGCCTGGCTCTGGGCGCGGGCCGCGCCCGCCTGGTCCGGCAATTGCTCACGGAAAGCTTGCTGATTGCCGCCGCGGCCGGCGGGCTGGGGTTCGCCTGGGCCGCGTGGCTGATGCACGCGGCGTCTCAGTTGCCGATGCCTTACTCCGTGCCGCTCACCTTGAATCTGGAGCCCGACGGGCGCGTTCTCTTGTTCACGCTGGCTCTGACGGCGTGCGCCGGTCTGGCTTTCGGCCTGGTTCCCGCGCTGCAAGCCACACGGCCGGATCTGACCACGGCGCTGAAAGAAGGCGGCAACCTGCGCGTTCGCCGCTTCCGCCGCCTGAGCATGCGCAACCTGCTGATGGTCGGCCAGATGGCGGTGTCGCTCGGGCTGCTGCTGATCACCGGGACCCTGGTGGTGGGCCACCGCCGGATCGCGAATGTCGAGACGGGGTTCGATCCCCGAAACCTGTATCTCATTTCGCTCGATCCGGTGCGCGACGGCTATCCGGCCGCCCGAACGGCGGAATTCTTCGAGAAATTGCTCAACCGCACCAGAAGTTTGCCGGCAGTCAGCGCCGCGGCTCTGGCCAGCGACACCCCCATGAGCATGATCGGCAAGCCGGGCGTGCAGTTCGCCTACGACGGAATTCGCGGGAAGGAGCTTAATGGCGCGGCCCAGTTCGCCGTGGGAAGAGATTACTTCGACACTCTGGGCGTGCCGATTGTCCTGGGACGCGGCTTCCGCAAAGAGGACGAAACCGATGGCGCGACGGCGGTGATCGTGAGCGAAAGGCTGGTGAAGGACTGCTGGCAGGGCCGCGATCCGCTGGGCCGCCGCATCGAAATCGGCAACGAAAACCTGCCTACGTTCGGGTTCGGCGGAGGCGGCGGGTCCAAGCGCGGCGCGCGCCTGCCTGGAAAGCCACGCGTGTTCGAGGTGGTGGGAGTCGCCCGGAACCTGAGGATTGGCCTGAACTTTGGCGTCTCGAATGCGCCTTCGATCATCTACCGCCCGCTGCAACCCGCCGATACCCTCCGGCCACCGTGGATGGGCTTGACACTGATGGTGAGAGCCGTCCCGGGTGTGGATGTCCTCACCCCGGTGCGGCGCGAGATTTCGGCGATGGATGACCGCGTCAAACCCTTCAACGCACGCAGCATGCCGGAACAGATCGATGGCCTGATGTTCCAGGTCAAGGTGGCGCTCTGGACGTACGGCTGCATCGGGATCTTCGGCCTGATCCTGGCCTCGGTTGGCCTGGCGGGTGTGACGGCGTATTCCGTGACCCAACGCCGCCGCGAAATCGGTATTCGTATCGCCCTCGGCGCGCAGCGCAACGACGTGCTCGGCCTGGTGATGAAGGAGGGCGCGATTCTGATCCTGGTCGGCGCCGCCATCGGCATGGCCGCCGGGCGTGGAGGGCTGCGGCTTCTCGCCGCCGTGCTATCCACCATCGCCCAGACCGCCGGGACCAGCATGTCCGACCCCGCGCTATTGGTGGGCGCGCCGCTGCTGCTGGCGGCGCTGGCGCTGATTGCCTGCTACGTGCCCGCCCGCAAGTCGCTGCGCATCGACCCGGCGGTTTCGCTCAGGCAGGAGTGAGTGCGCAGTTCGGTTCGTTCAGGATCCGTCCGAGGTAACGATGCCAGCCGCTCCCTCACGGTCATGGCAATGGAGCCGTTTGCGGTTGGAGCAGGCTGGGAAGCTGATCGGTTGCATGGCCCAGCGCACGGGCCAGACTCAATTTAGCCAAGTT
>Ga0326728_10003606_pt1 | contig 47585 bp, 44 predicted proteins | sample MB3enrmetagenome_FD_207602 | JGI IMG/M metagenome (GOLD analysis project Ga0326728, IMG submission 207602) | Lab enriched peat soil microbial communities from McLean, Ithaca, NY, United States - MB31MN | ecosystem: Environmental > Terrestrial > Soil > Wetlands > Peat | place: USA: New York...
AACCAGCTGCTCCCGGATGACCGGCGTGTGCTTGAAGAGATTGACCCGGCCAGGGTGCAGGGGGTCTATGCCATCATGGGAGAGACAATCGTGCAGTGGGGACAGGTTCCCCCGGTCGTTCCTGCACGGGTCGACGAACAGTTAATCGCTGCCGGGGACCGGCTATGACGTTGATTCGATATAGGTAAGGCTGTCGGCTACCGCACCAGCACCTGAAAAAGTTTTTAGGAGATCTTTCCCGTCAGTAACAAGTATTTCCGGGATACCTTCTTTTACCCGGAAGACCCGGACCAGCAATTCAATCTCGTCAATCTCTACACCATCCACGAGCGATGATGCAGGTTCGAGCTCGAGCCGTTCCCGCGCCAGCTCGTCAGGCGCGCTGCGGAAAAAATAGTAGAAGACCTGCCATGCGTTCAAAAGATCCGAGACCAGCAGCTCGCGCAGAACCGGCCCGGGCAGTTCCTGCAGCCGGCGAACGAGTGCATCTTCGTCCTCGCCGCTCTCTTCGAGCAGGCAGTCTGCGATCCTGACCAGTTCGGTAAAAGAGGGAACGGGACCTTCGCTATCCATGGGATAGGGTTGGCCTCCCGGGGCAAAAAGGGTGCCGTGCAAACCTCACGGCAATAAACTATAATGAGGCCGGGAGGGAATGTGTACAGGTGAAAGACGAGGATACGGACTGGCTGATCTACCACCTCATCGCGCAGGAGCCGGGGATCACATCCGGAACTCTTGCAGATAAAAGCGGGTTGGATGGGGCAGTTGTTACCGCCTCGCTCGAACGGCTTGACAGAGCCCTCCTCATCGACCGGACCGACGGGCAGGTACGGGTTCTCTCCGTAGGGGAAGCACTCGTGAAATGCCAGGCAAAATACGATGACACGCTCCCGTACGTGATCGAAGACGGCGTGATAAAGGCAAGGAAGAAGTAAGACCATGACGGAAAAGGAAGTTGCCATACTCCGTATCGGCCACCGGCCCGAGCGTGACCAGCGGGTGACCACCCATGTCGCCCTGACCGGCCGGGCACTCGGCGCTTCGGGGATGTTTCTTGCCGCAAGCGACAAGGGGGTTGTGCAGAGCGTCCTTGACGTTGCCGACCGGTGGGGCGGGAGATTTTTCTGTGAGGACAATGTCCGTTGGCGCACCTGTATTAAGGACTGGAAGGCTGCCGGTGGAAAAGTCGTCCACCTCACGATGTACGGAATTAACCTGCCCGATATTATCAGCGAGATCCGGCCATGCGAAAAGCTTCTCGTGGTGGTAGGGGCCGAAAAGGTGCCCGGAGAGATGTACGGCCTTGCGGACTACAATGTCGCTGTGACCGGCCAGCCCCACTCGGAGATAGCAAGCCTTGCGCTGTTCCTGGACCGCCTCTGTGAGGGAACGGAATTTTCCGGGGAATTCCCCGGAGCAAAGATCCGTATTGTTCCCTCCCGGGCCGGGAAGCAGACGGAGGAATTGTGAAAGGGCGGGTTCTTGTCGCCGGGTTTACCACGCGCCATGTGGCGCAGTCCGCCGCCCTTGCCGGGTACGAGGTCTGTGCGGTCGACCATTTCTGCGACCAGGACCTTTCCTGGTACACCCGGGACCGGATCCATTTTGAGGACCTTGCCGATCTCCCCGATGCCATCGCCCGTATGGGTGAGCGGTACTCCTTTGATTTTGCAATCGCTACCTCGGGAGCTGAGAGCCTTTCTTTCCCGGTCCCGCTCTGCGGCACTCCCCGCGAGCGCGTGGAACGCTTCCTTGATAAACGGGAGATGCAGCATTTTTTTGAAGACCTCAGCATCCCGGTCCCCCGGGTTGCAGCCGAAGGAAAATATCCCGTGATGGCAAAACCGATCCGGGGGGCAGGTGGCTGGCGCAACGCGGTGCTCATGGATGCTGCATCAGAAAAAGAATGGGTGTCCCTGTACCCGGACGTCCCCTACATCCGGCAGGAAGTAGCAGAAGGGATCCCGGCCAGCGTATGCTGTGTTGCAAACGGTACCGTAGCCCGGGCGATCGCCGTAAACGAACAGGTACTCCGGGGCGAGGGCGAATCCGCGTTCGGGTTCTCCGGGTCGATCACCCCGTTTCTCCACCCCGCGAGTGGAGAGATGATCGCTCTTGCCGAGAAGATAGCCGCCGCAAGCGGTTGCACGGGAACGCTTGGCATCGACTTTGTGATCGGACGCGACACGCCCCGGGTCATCGAGGTGAACCCCCGGTTCCAGGGCACGCTTGACACGGTTGAGGCTGCATATGGATGCAGCCTCTTCCGGTTCCACGTGAATGCCTGCGCAGGGACGCTTCCCGTAGCACCACCGGTACAGCAGTTTGCCGCACGGCGGATCCTCTTTGCCGACCGGGATATCACCCTTGACACGGACTTAAAAGTGCTCGCCCCCTCGGTCTCGGATATCCCGTGGCCAGGGACGTTCTTTGAGGATGGGCAGGCGATCACCAGTGTCTCCGGCACCGGGCCGACGCGCGACGCTGCGCTGGATGCGCTGGATAAGAATATTAGCACTGTCCGACAATATATGCGCTGATGGATCCAGTGGACGAAGTGCTTAATAACCCGGCAATGCGGGCATACATTCACCGGCTGATCGGAGACGAGGGGATCAACCTTCTGGAACGCTTCCCAAAGGAAGGCGAGCACAGTGACGAGGACCTCGCCGCGAGCACCGGGATCAACTTAAACTCCGTGCGCCATACCCTCTATACACTCTATGAAAAGAGACTGGCCGAGTACCACAGGATCAAGAACAACGAGACCGGCTGGCTGACCTATCTCTGGCAGCTCCGGATCGATCATATCCACGATTCCATCCGCGAGGACATGGAGATAGTACTGAGCAAACTCGAACACCGGGCACAGTTCGAGGAAGAGAACGATTTTTACATCTGCAAGGAATGCCACGACATCTATACCTTCACCGTGGCGATAGGCAATGATTTCACCTGCCCGAACTGTAACCAGCCGCTCGCCCATTTCGAGAACGAGATGCTGGCAAAAGCGCTCCGGGAGCGCATCGAGAGCATGAAAAAGACGCTCGGCCATGCCTGAGACCCCGGACCACTGCATCGCACTTCTCCGGGATGCCGGGTGCAGACCGAAGGTGATCGCACACTGCCGGGCCGTCTGCGCCTGCGCAAACGAGTTCGCCCGGCGATCAACGCTTGCCGACCCGGACCTGGTCACGGCCGGTGCACTGCTCCACGACATCGGCCGGGGGAGCACGCATTCGATCGGCCATGCGCAGCGGGGAGCAGACATCCTGCGCGAGAAGGGTTTTCCCGAGCAGCTGGCCAGAATTGTGGAGTGCCACACCGGCGCCGGCCTGACCGCGGACGAATGCACACTTCTGGGGCTCGCTCCCCGCGACTGCATGCCGCAGACCATAGAAGAAAAGATCGTCACCAACGCGGACAACCTGATCGCCGGTTCACGCCGGGTGATGATCGATGAGGAGATCGCTTCTGCTATCCACCTGCCAAAAAAGATCCGGAAACGGATGTACCGGCTGGCAAATGAGGTGGAGCTGCTCACCCGGTAAGGAAATTCTGCTGTTTTATCGTTTTACAGGATGACCTGCCGCACCTGCGGGAGGGCGCGGATCTCGTTTATCACGCCGGCAGGAAGCGGGTCCTCAACAATGATCACCAGTTTCGGGTCCTCGGAGAACTGGGGGTCGGTAACAAAGATCTGCCGGATCGCAAGCGAATGTTTTGCAAGCACCCGGACTGCTGCGCCAACGATCCCGCGCTCGCTTGCGTCTTTGGGCATTACAACAATGACCGAGAATCCCAGTGTCTCTGCCACCCTGCTCAGGTCCGGGGTGGCCCGCAGGTTAAGGAAGATCTCGCGCAGGAACGGCCGTTCAAGAATGCGCCTCGCCGTGGAGTCCACGACGCGGCGGTCCGAGCCGATCGCTTTTGCAACAGAGGTGGCGGGAATCTCGATACCATTGCAGCAGACCCTTCCTTCCTCGTTGACCCCAAAGCCGTTTTCGAGGAAGAACCGAACCACCCGGCCCTGGGATGGCGAGTCGGCAAATTCGTGGATAATGTCAGCCCACATATGTTCACCGGGTATAACGTAGGAAAATATACATGTATGCCCCAGATCTGCCATCAGCGTATACTAACGAAGTGCAGATCACCGGTTTATTATTCTGGCCGCGAACCGTGCGGCCGGGCCTGCCCGGGAAACCATTTCCGGCGTGGATAGGATGCAATAGGCCATAACATTCTTTTAGATAGACAACCTTTTTGTTATGGCACAGAAGCAGATGTCAGCCGGCTTCTCCGGCGGCGGTTGTTGTGCATTTCCTCTTCCCGGGCGAGGGTAGCCAAGCCAGGTCAAAGGCGCTAGGTTGAGGGCCTAGTCTCGTAGGAGTTCTTGGGTTCGAATCCCATCCCTCGCATTCCTCCCTCATAGTCAAATCTGTTCTCGATCGCTTTTGAAAAGTTCAGATCCTTGTTGTCTGATAATGTTTAAGAGTACCCGTAAGGTGACTGTAACAGGTCAGTTATTAGCCGTAACACCACACCCTGGCGGGGGGTCCCGTTATATCAAACGCGAATACGCCGGAAAACACTTTCACATACACAGATAGTACAACGGATTTTCTCAACATATCGGAAGCAGATCGATCTACCTTACAGGGTAGATCGATCTCTGGCCACCGAAGATTTTTACTGGAACTTCCGAAATTATCACTGTGCAGGGCTACCTGCTGCAGAATCCGAGATCCCCTTGAGCGCAATTCCAGAAGCAAATACTGTTGCAATTAACGAGATTGTAATTGGACTTGAAGAAGTTATTGTGGAAAGAGAACCACCCGTTGCGGAAAGAGCCAGAAGGCCAGCAGCTCCACCAAGGATAATGCCCACCATTCCGCCAAGGTAGTCTTCACCGCTATTCGGGTTTCCAGTACTGGCCCCCGATTTGGCAGGGGCGAAAGCAGTGCCTTTGCTCTGGACTATTTCATGGACGAGACCGCCTAAGGCTCCAACTGCTATAACCGTCCAGAGGACATCGTCTGTAGCACACGCCCATAATGCGAGAACAACAACGATCACTGTAGAGATAAACGTCGCAAGTAGGGACAACTTTGCTTTCCCAGTCAGAGTCATATCGAGTTTTACTATCGGTGTATCACTATCGATCCAATCATAGCCGAATATACCACATCCAATGATAATCAGAGCTAAGCCAAGAGATAAGAAGAGATCCATCCTTAATGCAGATTGACTCCAGGTACCCAATAACGCCGCCTCTCCACCGATCAGCAGCCCGAAACCTGCGATACCCAGTATTATCCCCAACCCCTTAACGTACCCAAAGGTCACCATTCTCACCAAACGATCCCTTCTCCTCCATTATTATTTATATGTTTTTATGAGTTGTGTAGTTATTGCAGTACATTTAAAAAATTATTAATTATATTTATTGTCGCAATTATGTCCTGTTTTCAAAAACCGCTCACAAAAACAAATCTTTACTCATGGCTCAGACCCGGCCTGATCATCAGGTCATTTCAGGCTCCAGCCCTTTTTCTTTGGGGAGATTGACTTCCAACAATCACCCACGGGCGCTTGTTCATGGAGATAACTCCCCAGGGACAGGCATTTCCCCACCGGGCCCTGCAAGGGCAGAAAAGACAATCATTAATACTGTCACCTCCGAACATCAGCTAACAAATATCCCCGGTGATTACCAGAATCAAAACGGACATTCCCGGGATCATATCAGGACAACTCCGGGCGGGACGCGATTCTTTCATGTTTGGTAAAAAAACAAAACAGGATCAAAAACAGGACGATGGATCAGACAAGCAGTTTCATTCCCTTCCTGTCGAGCAGCTCTATACCCTGCTTGGTACTTCCGCGCAAGGACTCAGCTCGCAGGAGGCGGCAGCCCGTAAGCTGCAGTACGGGCCAAACGATATCTCGCAGGTCAGGAAACGCCCGATCATCCTCCAGTTCCTGGAGCATTTTAAGAATTTCCTGATCATCATCCTGCTCATTGCGGCCGTGATCTCTGCGTTCACTGGCGGGATCACCAGCGCTATCATCATCATCGTGATTGTGTTCATCAGCGTCACCATCGATTTTTTCCAGGAGTATAGGGCCGGGCAGGCAGCCGAGCTCCTCCGGAAGAAGATCATTACCAATGCCTCGGTCCTCCGTGACGGCACCATGCTGGAGCTGCCCATTTTCGAGCTTGTTCCCGGGGATATCATCTCCCTTTCTGCCGGAGACATCGTCCCTGCCGATGCCCGGATGATCGCAGGCCGGGACCTCTACGTGAACCAGTCGGCCCTGACCGGAGAGCCCTATCCGGCGGAGAAAAATCCGTCGGATTCCGATCATGCCAACTCCCTTGCTGATGCGGAAAACTACATCTTCCTTGGAACCTCGGTGGTGAGCGGGACGGCGACCGCGGTGGTCACCAAGACCGGCCTAGCGACCGAATTCGGGAGCGTAGCAAAGACGCTCGTGGCCCGGCCGCCGGAGACAGAATTTGAGCGTGGCCTCAAGCACTTCAGTTACTTAATGACCCAGTTCGTCTTTTTCCTCGTGGTCTTTGTATTCTTTGTCAACGCGTTTTTAAAGCAGGATATCTTAAATTCGCTCCTCTTCTCCGTTGCCCTTGCGGTCGGGATGGTGCCCGAGCTCCTGCCCATGATCCTCTCCCTCAATCTCTCCAAGGGCGCGATCGCCATGTCGGAGAAGGGGGCGATTGTCAAGCACCCGGCCTCGATCCAGAATTTCGGGAGCATGGACATCCTGTGTACCGACAAAACCGGGACGCTTACCGAGAACCAGATCGCGCTCGTCCGCCATCTCGACACTGACGGAAACGACAGCGAGACTGTTCTCACCTATTCCTACATTAACAGCGTCTTTGGCACCGGGCTCAGGAGCCCGCTCGATGACGCAGTGCTGCGGTTCCGGCATCTCGATATAAGCGACTGCGCCAAGATCGACGAAATCCCCTTCGATTTTGTCCGTAAAAGGGTCTCGGTTGTTGCGGCCCGGAAAGGCGGATCGGTCATCATCTCCAAGGGCGCTCCTGAGGAGGTCCTGCGGATCTGTACTGCCGAAGAGCGGGGCGGGGCGATCCAGCCCCTTACTGACGAGGCCCGGGCCCGGATACAGAAGATCTACGAGGAGCAGAGCGCCCAGGGCTTCCGGACGCTCGCGGTCTGTTACCGGAACCTGACCGGTACCCAGCCTAAATTTACCGTGGACGATGAGATGGAGATGGTCCTTGTCGGCCTCATCACCTTCATCGACCCGCCCAAGGAGAGCGCCCGTGAATCGGTGCAGCTCCTTGCCCGGTCCGGGATCGATCTCAAGATCCTCACCGGGGACAATGAACTGGTGACACGGAAGACCTGCGAACTGATCGGAGTTACCGTAAAAGGAGTCCTTACCGGTGCCGAGATCGAAAACCTCGATAGCGAGGGACTCGCCCGGGTGGTCGATGGCGTGACCATCTTCTCACGGATGACTCCGGTCCAGAAGAACCGGGTGATGAACGCTCTCAAAAAGAACGGCCACGTGGTAGGGTTCATGGGCGACGGCATCAACGATGCGCCCTCCATCCGGGAGGCCGATGTCGGCATCTCTGTTGCAAACGCAGTGGACATTGCAAAGGAGTCGGCAGATATCATCCTCTTAAAAAACGATCTCCGGATCCTCCATGACGGGGTTATCGAGGGAAGGAAGACCGTGGGCAATACCATGAAGTACATCCTGATGAACACGAGCTCCAACTTCGGGAACATGTTCAGCGTGGCCGGGGCCTCGCTTTTCCTCCCGTTCCTGCCCATGCTCCCGATCCAGATCCTGCTCAACAACCTCCTCTACAGCGTATCCCAGGTAGCGATCCCGACCGACAACGTGGATCCCTCATACACTGACTCCCCAAAGACATGGGACATCAAGTTCATCAAGGACTTCACGATATTGTTCGGCCCCCTCAGCTCGATCTTCGATTTCATCACGTTCTTTATCCTGCTCTACATCTTCGAGGCCAATTCTGCCCTCTTCCAGACCTCGTGGTTTGTGGAATCGATCTGCACCCAGACGCTGATCGTCTTTGTCATCCGGACCCGGCTGGTGCCGTTCTATAAGAGCCGGCCCAGCCGTTTGCTGATACTCTGTGCAGGAGCAATAACCGCGGTCGGGTGCCTCCTTCCCTTTACCATCCTCGGCAGTTTCTTTGGTTTTGTCCAGCCACCGCTCGCGTTCTTTGCAGTGCTCGTGTGCATCGTGATCGGATATACTCTCCTCGTTGAGCTCGCAAAAATCTGGTTCTACCGGAAATACTCTTCCTATATCGACAGGAAGAAACCCGCGGTTGGTTAAGACTGTGTGAGAAAACCGGTTTTCCCTTTTTCCACCGGTTACGGACGCAACGATCCTTGCGCTGATAAACCGGGAATTCTTCCGTTTTCCCTCTGTCGAATTCTTGTCGTGATTCCCGGCAGCCAACAAAAACCGGGCGGAGCGCAAATTAAAGAACCGGAACATCGTACATACTGACTGACCAGTCAATTTAAAAACAGGTGTACTCATGCTTTACCGTACTGTTCCCAAAACCGGCGATAAACTCTCCATCCTCGGCTTCGGCTGCATGCGCTTCCCGTCGAAAAACCGGGGCATCGATGAAGAGCGGACGATCCGGCAGATCCGCCACGCAATTGATTTCGGGGTCAATTACCTCGATACCGCCCCGGCCTATCATTTCGGGAAGAGCGAACAGATCCTCGGCAAAGCATTGCAGGACGGCTACCGGGAAAAAGTGAAGATTGCAACAAAACTCCCGCACTGGTCGGTGCGCGAACGCGCCGACATGGACCGTATCCTCGCCGGGCAGCTCGTTACCCTCCAGACCGATCATATAGATTACTACCTGCTTCACAGCCTTGGAAAAGAGAGTTGGGAGAAACTGGAAAAACTCGGGGTGCTTGAATTCCTCAATAAGGCAAAAGCACAGGGAAAAATTAAAAACGCCGGGTTCTCGTTCCATGGGACGCTCGACGCGTTCAGACAGATAGTAGACGCATACGACTGGCAGTTCTGCCAGATCCAGTACAATTTCCTTGACGAACAGAACCAGGCAGGCACAGCCGGCCTCAAATACGCGGCAGGAAAAAACCTTGCCGTGATGGTGATGGAGCCACTGCGGGGTGGGAACCTTGCCGGGCCGGTGCCGGAAGAAGTGCAGAAAATCTGGGACGAGGCGCCGGTGAAACGCTCGGCGGCAGAATGGGGCCTGCGCTGGGTCTGGGACCACCCGGAGGTGACTGTCGTCCTCTCGGGCATGAACAACGAGGCCCATATCGATGAGAATATACGGACCGCAGGCACGGCACTTCCTCAATCGCTTTCCACCGATGACCTTGGACGTATCGACCGGGTCAAGGAGACCTACAGGAGACTCATGAAGGTCGGCTGCACCGGGTGTGGGTACTGCATGCCCTGCCCGTCCGGGGTCGACATCCCGGGCTGCTTTGCGCTCTACAACGCGCACCACCTCTTCCCGAACGACCGCGCACCGCGTTTCCAGTATATCGGCCATCATGGCGGGCTCATTGGCGATGTCTCGTACGCCGGCCTCTGCCGGCAATGCGGGAAGTGCGAGAAGGCCTGCCCCCAGCACCTGCCAATCCCCCGGCTCATGAAAGACGTGAAAGCAGAGATGGAAGGAATGATGAGCGTCATTGTGCCGGTCCTCAAAGGGGGCCTCTGGTGCATGAATACCGCGTCCCGCGTGCGCTCGTTCTTCTTCAAAGGGGATGCCCCATGACGGATCAGGCCGCTCCCGGATCCGTTGTCATCCCTGTCCCACTCGGCCACGTGAACTCATTCCTGATAAGGGGCACCCGGCCGGTGCTTGTCGATACCGGTTTTCCGGGCAGCGCCCCAAAGATCCTTGCGACTCTGCAACAGGAGGGATACAAGCCATGGGAGCTTGCGCTGATCATCATCACCCACGCGCATCTCGACCATACCGGGAGCGCCGCAGCGCTCGCCGGGGCAACCGGTGCTCCGGTGCTTGTCCATAGGGCTGAATCAGAGTACCTCTCATCGGGCGCGAGCGCCCCGATCATCCCGGCCTCGCTCACCGGCCGCCTGTTCCGTCTCATGATCGGAAAACACACACCCGCGCCGGATCTTGCCGTTACCCCGGTGATCCGGATCGATGCACCGTACCGGCTCGACGTGTTCGGCATCGATGGCACGATTATTCCCACCCCGGGCCACACGAACGGGTCGCTTTCGGTATGCCTGGCAAACGGCAAGTGCATCGCGGGCGATCTGGTCACCGGGATGTTCCCTCCCCACCGGCCCCGGCTCCCGATCTTTGCCGAGGACCCGGAGACTGCCAGAAAAAGCATCCGCACACTCCTTGACACCAGACCTGAAACGATCTATGCCGGCCATGGCGGGCCGTTCTCCCGGGATCAGGTAGAGGCGCTCCTGAGGTGAGAGGCATGGAACCGGTACACGACAAACGGGACGCGATCCTCGCAACCGCACTCGTGCTCTTCTGCGAGCGCGGGTTTTACGGCACGCCAACTTCCTTGATCTCCCGTGAGGCAGGGGTCGCGACGGGGACGCTCTTTTTCTATTTTCCCACAAAGGAGGAGCTGATCGATACCCTGTACCGGCAGATCAAGAGCGAGGCGGGGGCGGCCCTGAAAACCGGGGTCAACCATGAACCGGTAATAAAACAAAAGCTCTGCCGGGTCTGGGAGAACGCGATCACGTGGGCAACGGAGAACCCGGACAAGTTCCGGTTCATGGAGCAGTTCGCCCACTCACCCTTTGTATCCCCGACAGCCCACGAGGAGGGCATGTCCCATTTCCTCTTTTTGCAGGATCTGGTCCGGGACGGGATCAGCGAGAGGATCATCCGGGATTACGACCCGGGCCTCCTCTGCTCGATCCTCGCCGCCTCCCTTTCCGGCATTGCCCCCCGGATCATGGCAACCCCGGATCCAAAACAGCGGGCGCTCCTCACCCGGCAGGGGCTTGCGTTCCTCTGGAACGGCCTTGCACTCAATCCGGATACCGAACCCTTCAGTGCGGCCGGACGAACGGCAAAGAAAAAAAGGATCAGGAGACCATGAACACTATAACGATCCGGATCCAGACCAAAGACCGGCGACAAACCTGTCACCCGGCACCAACCATGACGGTGAACCATCCATGAACGGCATTCCATGTCTTCCCAGCTCGTCCTCAGGGCACACACCCCGGGTTCCTGCACTGTCCGCTGACTCCCTGCACCTTCCCAAGGGAGGCCGACCATGACCGCACCCGTGATCGCAGCCACCGGCCTTAAGAAAGTTTATGGAGATCTCGTCGCAGTTAATGGCATCAGCCTCTCGGTGGAGAAGGGCGCGCTCTACGGGTTGCTTGGCCCCAACGGCTCCGGTAAGTCGACGATGATCAAGATGCTGACCGGCCAGATCCGGCCTACCGCCGGCACCGCGACCGTGCTCGGCCTTGATGTCCGGCAGAACCCCATCGGCGTCAGGGAACGGGTCGGGATCATCCCCGAGCAGGAAACTCCCCCAAGTTTTCTTACAGCAACCGAGTACCTGCAGTTCGTGGGTGCGATCCGGAAGATCCCTGACATTGACGAGCGGGCCACCTGGTGGTTCGATTTCCTGGATTTTGCGGACAAGAAAGACGTACTCTGCAAGGATCTTTCCCGGGGGACCCGGCAGAAGCTGATGTTTGCGCAGGCCTTTATCCACAAGCCGCAGCTTGCCCTGATCGATGAACCGCTTATCAACTTCGACCCGATCATGCAGCATGTGGTCAAAGACTACCTCACGGAGTACACAAAGGCAGGAAACACCATCTTCCTCTCAACCCACATCCTCGAAGTGGCCGAGGAGATCTGCTCAGGCTTTGCGATCCTGCACAAGGGAAACATCCTCCATACTGGAACTGTTGCCGATCTCACCGCGGAGCACCAGCATCTTGACGACTTCTTCCTTGCACTTGTGCAGAGGAACCGCAATGTTTGAGCTCTTCATTGCGATGGTCAAAGAGGAGTGGCGGGTCCACTCCACGATGTTCGGAAGCATCTCGTTTGCGCTCTTTCCCATCCTTATCTTCTGGATCGCATTCATGGGCTCGTTCCTCCTCCCGCTCATGCGCCACTCCCTGCCAGCCGGGGAACTTTCGCTTGTCCTCCACGCCAACTACCTGATGCTCGGTTTCATGGTCGGGGCATTCGGCCTTTTGGGGGCCGAGGTAATGAACCGCCGGTTCGGGCAGGCGAGCCTGCTTGCCTACTCAGCCCGGAGCCTGCCGCTCTCGGAACGGTTTATCTTTGCAAACTTTGTCGTCAAGGACACACTCTACTACTTTGTCCTCTGGGTGCTCCCGCTTGCGCTCGGTTTCCTGCTCGCCTCTCCCTTCATCGGCGTCCCGCTCACCCTGCCACTCCTTCTCTCCCTTACCCTCACGCTCTCGTTCCTTTTCGGCCTCTGCCTGGTCTTCTTCCTCTCCTCGGTCTATTCGCGCTCGAAGCCGGCGCTTGCCGCGATCCTCGTCATTCTTGCCGTGGCAGCAGGGGCAATTGCCCTCTCAACCGGTGAAAACCCTGCCCGTTTCTTCCCGCCCGTGATGCTCTTCAACGCATTTTCGTGGCTGAACTTTGCCCTCTCCTGCGTGGCCATCGTGATTCTCTTTACGGTTTCGATCTGGCTCTTCACACCCGAAACTGCCGGGACGACAAAACATTATCCCGATACGCTCGCGCCTCTTGCCCGGAAACTCTCTTTCTTTCCCACGCCTCCCCTGGCCGCGAAGGATCTTATCGACATGTACCGGAGCGGGGGCATGGTGGGCCAGACACTTTTTTCCTTTGCCATTCCGCTTATCGTGATCTGGTTCTTCCTCTCGCTCCTCAACAGTTATCTGCCGTCCTACGGTGTGCTGCTGGAGTTTGCCATCGTCACCGGTGTGATCGCGTCCACGATGTACACGTGGCTGACGATGTTTGACACGTTCGGGGCCTATGCCTGCCTTCCCATCAGCGTCCGCACGCTCATCAAGAGCAAGATCGCTAGTTTCTCGGTTCTCCAGACAATCCCCGCGGTCTTTGTGGCGCTTGCTGCCCTGCTCTCCGGGCAGGCGCTCTACCTCCTCCCCGCGGTCGTACTCTGCCTCTCGATCTCGTTCTACAGTCTCGGGATCACGGTCTGGCTGACCGGCCTCTCGCCCAGCGTTCTTGTTTACAATGTAAAAGTAATGGTAACCTATCTCATCCTGATCGGGATTGTGCTCATTATTCTCTCCGCGATCGCGTTTGCCGCCCCGTTTGCCGCTCTTGGCGCTGTTATCCTCCTTGCCCCTGCCGCATTCTTTGCCCGGCTCGGCTTTGCAAAGTGGGAGGCACGCGAGCAGCCGGGGTTCTGATCATTTTTCATAAAAAAAGGAATATTTCTATCATCGAAAAACCGATAGCAGGATGATGACGCTTTCCCTCACCCTCTCCGCCACCGAGCGCGTCCTGCTTTGCCTTGCCCTTTTCGTGATCATCATCTTTGGCATTAGGATGACCGGGACCGTCATGACGATCATCCTTGTCGCGCTCGTCCTTGCTCTGCTCCTCTACCCGGCAACCACATGGTTGCGAAGACGGGGGCTCCCGTACCCGGCCGCTGTCGGTGTAGTGACAATCGCAGCGGCGCTCTGTATCGTCCTCTTCGTGTACCTGACTGTTGCCTCGTTTAACGTGATCATCGCCGACATGCCGCAGTACCAGAGCGAACTCGCGCTCCGGCTTTCGGACATCACCACGCTTCTTTCCGCACACGGTATAAGCACCGGCAAGCTCCTCTCATCCACACCTGACCTTTCAAACATTATCCCGGCCCTCCTCTCGTCGCTCATGAACCTCGGCGCGGATCTCATGGATATCTTTTTTGTCGCGGTGACGACATTTTTCATGCTGCTCGAAGCGCCGCCGCTGATCGCACGGGCCGGGGCGATGCTGAAAGGGAGCCCGGAAAAATTCCGGCATCTTGCAAAAATGAGCGGCTTTGTAGTCGATTTCATGGTGGTGCGCACTGAGACCAACTTCGTCCACGGTGTGCTCTTTGGCGGGGCGCTCGCAGTGATGGGGGTGCATGCCGCTATCCTCTGGGGGATACTGACCTTTGTCCTTGGTTACATCCCGTACTTCGGCCTGATCCTTGCCGCAATACCGGCAATTTTCTTTGCCTGGCTCCAGTTCGGCATCTGGGGTGCGGTCGCGGTCATCGCCATGGTCTGTATTCTCAATCTGGTCGTGGAGAACCCGGTCTTCTCGTACCTTGCGGCACGTAAGTTCGAGATCCCGGCACTGGTTGTGATCCTCTCGGTGATCTTCTGGGGCTGGCTGCTCGGCCTTGCCGGGATGCTCTTTTCCATCCCCTTCACACTGATGGTGGTCACGCTCTTTTCGTTCAGCGATGAGTTTGCCTGGATCAACACGCTGCTCGGGCTCGACCCCCTCTTTGCTGAGAAAGAGAGTGACCCCACCGGGGGTGCGTGAAGGGCACCGGGAACGACAGGGAATGCCGGGAAACGGTGTGCGGGAAGTATCGAAAACATTTTGGGGACCGGGCCGGAACTACCGGGTATGTTATCCCGGGAAGAACAACAGGAATACACAGGCTTTATCGAGGCCCGGCTGCGGGAGTATACCTTTGCCCGGAAGATCCGCTCAAAGATCAGGAACCTGTTTGTCAGCAGCGCGAGGATGAACGACATTCGCGGGCGGTTTATCGAAAAGACCGGCCCATTTTTTGCCGAGCATGTAAGGAGACTGTCGGGCAATGATACGTTCATGACAGAACTGCAGATCCAGCATTTCGAGCAGAGGATCCGGACGCTGCCCAAAGACACGCTGATCCGGCTGTACAATGAGCTGAAACAGATCAAACAGGTCAACTCACCGGCGGTCAGGGAACAACTGTTTGATCATTTCTGTAATACCCTCATCCTGACCTACAGCCTCAATGGCTGGTTCCTCCATATCTATGCAGAAGAGCTCAGGAAAAAACAGCAGTAGGGAGGTCCGGGGTTTGGGGGAGGGAAATTCCCAGAGAGCCGTTTTCCCCTGATAAATCGCACGGCAAAAGGCCGGGATACGGGCATGTGGGGCCCGACAGCCAGAACCCTGCCCTTTTCTTCAGACCTGTCGATCACCGTTACCAGTACTTTCCTCATTTCAGATTGGATCAATAATCCCCAATTTTCCTGCACACACCCAATCCGGATTCGGGCCCATAATGGTCTCCGGGGGCCCGATCGGGTACCAGACGATACAAAGTCCGGCCAAAAAAACACCCCTTACAGAACACCGCTAAAGGGGAAATATAACGCCCCGCAATTTGACCGTTTTTGGATTTTCGCCACAAATCGCGGGGATAATTTCTGTGGTGGACAAATTGGTTCCATTTTTGTGTTCACCACCGGACCCTGAGGGGAAAATAAACCCGTTTAGGCCCCGGATTGAGAGGCGAGACCGCATGTCTGAGGGCAGGGCGGTTTTTATCACATAAGGGAGGGGATAATTGAGAGAAGTACCGGGTACCGGCATCCGGGAATATCCTCCTGTTAAAGGATATCATCTGTTCCGGGTGCAGGAGAGATACCGCGCCGATACCCGGATAACGCATTCTAAATAGTGTATTCCAGATACTCTATTTTAGATAACTCATTCCAGATAATGCATTGTAAATAATACATTCTAAATGACAAATTCTATTTAGCAAGTCTTATTTAGTTAATGCAAGTAAACATGATCTTGTATTATTATGCATATCATGGAAGGATTTCTCCCCTGGCAATGGTGTCTCGTATGGTGGCTTATTGCCCTGCCGTTTCTCATTGCAGGAGTAATCGAACTCAGATCGCTGCTGCGCAAAGACCGGGAATATCTCCCACTGCTTGGTGTGTGCGGGGCGTTCATCTTCATATTATCCGCACTCAAATTACCATCGGTCACGGGCAGTTGTTCCCATCCGACCGGTACCGGGCTTTCGGTCATGTGTTTCAAGCCCTACATTACCGCGGTCATCGGTTTTATTGTGCTGCTCTTCCAGGCACTCCTGCTCGCACACGGCGGATTGTCCACGCTCGGGGCCAACATGGTCTCGATGGCAATCGGCGGCCCCCTTGCAGGCTATGGTGTGTACAAACTGCTCAAAAACACCAATGTGAATATTTTAGTCACCGTGTTCTGCGTAGCGGCAGTGGCAGATATTGTCACCTACATCATCACATCGTTCGAGCTTGCCGTCGCATACCCGGCCGCTGTCGGAGGAATTGCTGCATCTTTTACCGCATTCTTTGCGATATTTGCAATTACCCAGGTCCCGCTCTCGATTATCGAAGGTCTTGTTCTTGCACTCGTGTTCAAGTACATCCTCCAGCTCAAACCGGACATCATCGGGAAACTGGGGGTGTTCTCGAAAAAGCAGATCGATGCGGCGCTTGGAACAAAGACTGGTGTTCCGGAAGAAAAGGTGTGATTATGTTCGTGAACAGGAAACTTGAGATACTCACGCTGATTGGCCTTTTCACGTTTGTGGTACTCTTCATCATAGTCAGCGGCCAGTCTGGCCATGAATTTTCCGGGTCGGACGATGTCGGATCGGAAAAGATTGCACAGCTGACCGGTAAGCCGGTTGATTCATTTACTCCCATCATTCCCCAGTACGTACCGCCGAGCGGTGAGATTGAATCGACTCTCTTTGCGCTGCAGGCAACATTCGGAGGCGTGATAGTCGGTCTCGTGATCGGGTACTGGTACGGAAAGAAAAGACAATCTACTACGTCCTGATTACTCATGTTAGAAGATTTGCTGGATGATGTCGCACAGAACAGTACATTCCGGCACATCCACCCGGGGACCAAGATCCTTCTGGGTCTTGGTTCCCTTCTTATCTGTCTGGTCTCCCCCACACCGGTTATACCGCTGGTTTCGGGGATTGTCATCAGCCTGGTTCTTTTAATTCCCGCACGCGTATCACCGCTCGTGTATGCGGAACTCCTGCTGGCACCTGCCATATTTACGGCCTTTAGTATCGTTGTCCTCTTATTCATGCTCGGCGGCGGGGAAATCATCTGGCGTTTTTCCCCGGTATACTGGATCAATCTCACGATTACGGATAACGCAATCCGGCAGTCCGAACTCATCCTCTGCCGGGTGTTCGGGTGTGTGGTCTCGCTCTTCTTTATTGCTCTGACTACCCCCATGACCGATCTCTTTGATATCATGAAACGATGCAGGGTTCCTCCCGAACTCATCGATCTCATGATGATCATGTACCGGTACATCTTCATCACCTACAGGCAGGCTCATGAAATCTGGCAGGCTCAGGTCATGCGCTTGGGTTACAGCAGGGTAAAAGAGAGTATCCATTCATGTTCGACATTATGCGGGATGCTCTTTATCTCCAGCTGGATTGCAGGGGAGGATCTGATCCATGCAATGGACGCCCGGTGTTATAACGGGAAAATGCCACTTCTTGAAGAACCGGAACCCGTACGAATGCGATCCTTTGTACCGGTACTGGCGTACCTTGTCGCACTTGTTTCGCTTCTTCTCATGATTATTACCAATACCGTCGTGATATCCCCATGACAGACCACATTCTTGAAGCTGATAACGTACGGTTCCGCTATCCGGGAGCAGGAGAAGCATTGTGCGGCGTCTCTTTTTCCGTCAGAACCGGGACAAAAACAGCCCTCCTTGGAGCAAACGGTGCAGGAAAATCCACTCTCCTCCTGACGCTCAACGGGATGCTCCGCCCCACAGCCGGTGAGATCAGGTTCCATGGCAAACCTTTGGCCTACTCCCGTAACGAACTGCGGGAACTCCGGCGCCGGGTAGGTTTTGTCTACCAGGACCCGGACCGCCAGATTCTTGCCCCCACCGTCTGGCAGGACGTGGCGTTTGGTCCGGCAAATCTTGAGTATGACGATGCAAAAATCCGGCACGTGGTCAAAGAAGCACTCGGTCAGGTCGGGCTCGCGGGTTTTGACCGGAGGGTACCTCATCATCTTTCAGGTGGTGAAAAGAAACGGGTTGCCATTGCCGGTATCCTTGCCATGGATCCGGACATTCTCGTCTTTGATGAACCGACAAGTTCGCTCGACCCCGCTGGTGCCGCGGACCTCATGGAACTGCTCGATGAATTCAACGCAAAGGGAACGACGATTATTATCTCAACTCATGATGTGGAACTTGCGTACCACTGGGCAGACCAGATCATTCTCATGAACAAAGGGAAGGTGATTCATGCGGGCACCCCCGAGGAGGTCTTTACGAATCCCGCGCTCGTCACGTCCTCGAATCTCCGAATGCCTGCGGTGCTGGAAGTCTACACAGAGCTTGTCTCGCGGCAGATGGTGAAAAAAACGCAATCACCAAAGTCTGTCCTGCAGCTGGTCAGTTCGCTTGAACAGAATTTCAGTAAACCACGGGCAGAAAGAGCCCTTGGAACCATAACAGTCTGTGACGTGGATGCAACCGGCTCTGATGAAATTACGGCATGGATAGCAGACCATCCGGGGTTCAGGCGCGGGGCAATGGGAACCCGGGCGAAGACTCTTGCCGAGCGTAAATCGATCGCGCTCGATTTCACGTACGGCGTGATCGACAAAGGCATTTTGTGGGCACTCGTCGGGGAATACTCGGTGCTCCTGACACCGGCATCGATGGTGCCACATGTGTACCGGCGGGTTGATACCTATTGCCGTGAGAGCGGCAATACGATTGCCGTTATCCCTATGAGCACTAAAACCAGATCTCGCCCGAGGGAAGTTATAAAAAAAGAAGATCAAAAGGAATGAGCCTTCACTCTGATGATCATGACCGCCATGAAAATGACCGGCGATTCACATGAATATAATGAGCCCCATGATCATCGTCACTGCGGGCCCGGGCAGGATACGGATGACGTACCCCGGACCACAGAATCTCATGGGTAGTGTCATAAAGGGAGAGATACGCTCAGGGATCCGACAGGAGCTTTGAACAGGGTTACAACAAAATTTTCTTTAACATAAAAAATGCAGGTGATCTATGGCCTCTCAACTTATCGATCTCCTGATCAATCCTGATGCGTTTTTCCAGAAGCGGATGGCAGAGAAAGAGAACCTCGTCATTCCGGCCCTTATCATCCTTGCCGGGGCAATTATCGGCGCAGCATCCGGCTATCTGACATCCACCCTGACCTCACAGATGATAGGGGAGGCAGGTTTTGGAACTGGTTTTGTGGTTTTCATCTCCGTTATCGGCGCGTTTATCGGTGTCTTTGTCTACTGGGCTATCGCAACGGGAATTTTTTACCTGATCTCCATGCTTTTTGAAGGTAAAGGCAGTTTCTCCCGCAGCCTTGAAGCAACCGGGTATGGGTTCCTTCCGCTGGTTTTCGGCTACCTTGTGACGTTCGCTGTGGCGCTTGTATATATTCCACGGATCACGCTGCCGCAGCTCTCCCAGGAATCGCTCAAAGATCCCCAGGCAGTGCTGAACGCGACGAAAATCTTCATGACCGACCCGACCGTGGTGCAGTTCACCCGGATCACCATGGTCGTCTCCATCCTCTTCCTGCTCTGGAGCACATACTGCTGGATCCACGGAATGAAACATGCACGGCAGATGACCCTGAAGAATGCCACGATCTGCGTGGGTGTCCCGGTCTTTCTCTACATCCTCTACATTCTCGCGGTGATTCTCCTATCCACTGCTCTCTTCCAGATGTGAGAAGACCCACCCTCCCTTTTGTGGATCAAATTTACATTTCTGTACCAGACTTCCGGGCCAGGTTCCGGGACCCTGTTCCTTTTTCTCTCCGGACCGGGTAGCGGTGATAACTGCGAATACGGGAGGACCGGGCTGCATGAAATATCCGGCCTCCCGACTGAAAAGTGAATAAATTTATTTAAATATTACTGTGGCGTTCGATCAAGTATGGTATACGCTCTCTTTGAACGGGTAAAAGGGATCATCCTGAATCCCATTGGCACCTTCCAGGCATCGCGCAACGATCCGGAAAAGACCGTGATCGTATATTTTGGCGTGCTCCTGCTGTTCCTAGCCATCATGTCCGCAATTGTTACTGCGATCACGCTTACCGCGCTGAACATGTCTGGTATTTTCGGCAGGATGATGCCGGTCTCCGGGACGACCTTTATGACGCTGATACCGGTCATTACCTTCTTTGAAATCCTCATTGTCGGAGCTGTTTTCACGCTCATAGCCGGGCTCTGGATCCATCTCTGGGTCTGGATCCTTGGCGGGAGGAACGGGATTCTGCAGACCATGAAGGTATTCATGTACGGGATGACACCATCCCTGGTATTCGGGTGGATTCCGCTTGTGGGCATCCTCTTTGTGATCTGGTCGTTCATCCTCGACATTCTCGGCATCCGCGAGCTTGCCGGGCTCAGCACCGGTAAAGCGGCACTCGCGATGATCCTCGCCACCCTCATCCCGCTCATCATCGCTGTCTACCTGTTCGCTGTCATCTTCCTGCCCTTCATGCACTCGGCTATGGCCATGACCCCGCGGGCCGGGTATTGAAAAACTTTTTTTTATTTTTTTATTTTTGTCCTGACAAGCTGGTTTGCGACCGGAAGGAATCCGATGTCGTTTGAATGTGATCTCTGCCGTGGTCAAGGAACTGTTATGATAATGAACCAATCGGGTTTAACGCGTGCTTCTGGTGCCGTGTTTGGTGGTAACCGTCAGTCACCATTAAAAATTAAGTTTAAATAATAAATGAGAACCCGGAAAAGTAGGACGGGAAGATCCGATGAAGGATTTTTTGTTCCGAAGATCAACCTTGGTAGGACCTTCCTTGATTGACTACATCTACAAATGACAATATAAGCATTGGTACCCTCACCATGAGAAACACCCGGGACAGGGGACATAACTCCGTTTTACATCAGCATTAGATTTAACCCCTCTCTCGTTTCATTGGGGTATATGCTTGAGGAGTTCTGCGAAGGAAACCATTGCGATCAATACGCCCCTTCCATGGGAGGGTCTTTTGCAAAGTGTCTCATGATGCAGAGAGAATTATCCCGGGTTTGTTATTGCCCTCTCGGAAATAACAAAATTGTTTTCCCGAGTACAAAAAAATGAGGGGATCCCAATGTCTGCAATCGGTTCGGCAAGAGCACGAACCGCACTCCTGGCTTTGCACTCTCTCTTGCAACATCTGCCCTTCTTTCCTCCCGTTCTTAGGCTGAATAATACTCTGTGGGATGGAAGATATGCTTAAAAAGATGTGATTTTGATTAATCCTTCTGCACCTGCCCGCAGTCCGGGCTGAACCTAGAGTTTCAGCCTTGATGTCGCGGATTTTTTGTTAAGTTTCGTCAATGAACTCAAAAACAGGATTTTTCTATTAATTCGAAATCAACGCCACGAAAAGATTTTGTTAATTTTCGAACTTTCCAATTCAAGCCTAAGGCGAGATTTGAACTCGCGACTTCCTCCTTACCAAGGAGGTACTCTGCCGGGCTGAGTCACTTAGGCACAATTTTCTTATTTGCGTATCAGCAAACAGTCGGTCTTTTACTAAGGAAGTACGCTTCCGGCTGAGCCTCACAGGCAAATTGCCTAGATACATTGTAGGTTTACCTTATAAAATATTGCGGAAACCTCCGGATTTCCCGCGTAATATGCCACCGGATTCCATCTCATTTTCAAGAAACCGGCACACCGGTTACAGCATTTTTTCCAGCAGGTGCATGCTCTCGATAGCGCCATCGAAATCCTCCACCTCGATCACCGGGGAGCCGCCGCCCTTCTTCACGGCCTCCATAACGGGTGTAAAATTGATGGTTCCCTTCCCGACAGCCCAGTGCGAGTCGGCCGAACTATCGTTGTCGTGCAGGTGATAGTGCTGCGCCGGGCGTTTGAGGAATTCGTTAAGACAGCAGTTCTGGTGCGCATGTCCCACATCGAGCGTGAAGTCACAGTCGCCGATCAGCGGGAGCTCGGCCGGGGTTTTGAGAAAAAAATACTCCCAGTTACCCATGTTCTCGACCGAATATGCGATCCCGTATTCCCGTGCAGCGGCAGAAAGCTCCGCAAGCGACCGCGTAAGCTGCTGCTCTGCCTGCGCCCGTTCCTCAGGCCACGCGAAGTAGCCGGGGTGCACCACGACCACCGCATCCACCTCAGCGGCAATCGCAAAACACTCCGCTATAACCTCCACGCTTGCCCGGCGGATTGGCTCCAGCAGGCTTGCGAGGTTGGTCCCCCGGCAGGGTGCGTGAATGGAGAACGTGCAGGAATGGGAGAGGAGAGGCTCGGCGTTTTTGAGGAAATGACGACCCTCGTCCATCACTTCAATCGATCCGGTGACCTCAGCGATCCTGTCCAGCGCCAGCGGAAGCGGTTCGTGATGGAGACAGAGGGTGGAGATGCCCAGCATTAAAAGGAGAATTGAGGGGGGGATGACCATAAACGTGCTGATCCGGTGTTAGGGGGGAAACACCGGGTCAGACCGTGATGAAATGTGAGAGTGGAATTATGCGGGGACACGAGGGTTCGTGCCGGTCAATGAACATTGAATATGAGGGCTCGTACACCTCATGACCTCTCCGGGGCACGACGGGCCAAGGACAGGTTTACTCTCCCCTGATCCGCCGCGGGGGCGCCCCTTCGGGGGCGGCGGCGTCCATCGCATCAGCAAGAAGAAGGGGTACTCCCTACATCTGAACTGTCCCGGCACGGTTCCCGGGACCCGAACTCTTCTTAAGGAGAGAAGTACCCCGGCATACACTTCAAAAAAAGATTATTTTCTCATATGAACATCGAGCTGCGGGAACGGGATCTCAATACCTTCTGCCGCGAACCGTACCGCGATCCGGACATTGATGGCATCTTTTACCTCGTCCGGGATATTGTAAGCCTTCGCCCAGACGTAGATCACAAACTTCAGGCTCGAATCCCCGAATTCCTGGAAGAATATCTTCGGCGCCGGCTCGGCTGCGAAATATTCCGTGTTCTTAATCGCGTCCTGCACGACCTCAGCGAGCACCTGCTTGACCCGGAGGACATCGCTCCCGTACGCGACTGTGACCGGTATCGTGTACCTGATCTTCGGGTCGGGTTCCGAGAAATTCACCACGCTGTTGGAGGTGATCTTGCTGTTGGGGAGGGTGACGATCTTTCCGTCGATCGTTTTAATTCTCGTGCTCCGCGTCCCGATGCTCATAACATCCCCGTAATGGGTGTCGACCTCAATCCGGTCACCGATCTTGAACGGCTTGTCGACCGTGATGATCGCGCCGCCAAAGAAGTTGGAGATCAGGTCCTGGGCAGCAAGCGCAAGGGCGAGGCCGGCGATACCTGCACCGGCAAGGAAGGGAGTGATGTTGATCTCGAGGTTGACAAAGACCAGCATGATCCCGGCAAACCAGACCACGTAGCGCACAGCCAGTTCGAGGAGATCGATGATACGGTCATCTGCATCCCCTTCGGTCAATTTGGCAAGCTCCCGCCCGTAAATACGGATGATATCATGGAGGAGGGAGGACGCGATCCAGGTCCCGATCAGGATATAGATCGAATTGAGCACTTTGTCCGAGAGGATCCAGGCGTATTGCACCGGGACGATGTCGAAATATTTCAGGGCAATGTAGACCGAGATCGCAAAGATACCAACCTGTACCGGCGTGCCGATCGCGGCGATAATGATATCGTCCCATTTTGTCTCGGTGGTCTCGGCAAACTTCTCCAGCCAGCGCACGATCATACGCGCGATTCCCGCGACAGCAAGACCGGCAATGATGGTTGCAACGGCGAAGAGCAGGTTGTCACTCATATACGTATACTTATGTTGCAGGGTTCTAAATAAGTATAAGATAACATGGCGACGGGAAACGAGATAGCAGATACACTCCGCGGGCTGGTGGACCGGGATATGACCTTTATGCACATCTGCGGCACCCACGAGGCAGCCATTGCCCGCACGGGATTGCGCAGCATCCTCCCGCCGCAGCTGAAGATCGTCATGGGCCCCGGCTGCCCGGTCTGCATCACGCCGCAGGGCGAAATCGATGCCGCGCTCGATCTTGTGGAGAAAGACTGCATCATCGCAACCTACGGTGACCTCCTCCGGGTGCCCGGCTCGAAAGGATCATTGGAGTCCTGCGGCGGGGACGTGCGTATCGTACAGGGGATCCATAAGGCAGTCGAGATCGCGGAGAAGACGGATAAAGAGGTTGTATTTATATCGGTCGGTTTTGAGACCACCGCCCCGACCGTGGCAGCGTCCATCCTTTCACGGCCCCCAAAGAACTTCTCGATCCTTTCCTGCCACCGGGTGGTGCCACCGGCGATGAAATGGCTGCTTGAGCAGGGCGAGGCAAAACTTGACGGTTTTGTCCTGCCGGGCCATGTCTGCACGGTGATGGGCTACGAGGAGTATGAGCAGTTCCCTGTCCCTCAGGTGGTCGCCGGGTTCGAGGCCGAGGATATCCTGCTTGGCCTGGTCATGCTTGTCGAACAGATCCGCGAGGGAAAGTACCGCGTGGACAACGCGTACCCGCGGGCTGTCTCGCGGGAAGGAAACGTCAAGGCAAAGAAGATCATGTACGAGGTCTTCGAGCCCTCGGATGTGGAGTGGCGGGGATTTCCCGTCATCCCGCAATCCGGGCTCCGGCTCAAGAAGGAATTTGAGCAGTACGACGCCCAGAAGAAGTTCGATATTGTGTACCGGAAAGTGAGCAAGCACTCGGCCTGCATCTGCGACCGGGTCCTCCGGGGTATTGCCCAACCGACAGACTGTAAGCTCTTCGGAAAGGTCTGCACGCCCCGGACCCCGGTCGGACCCTGCATGGTCAGTCACGAGGGCGCCTGCAAAATCTGGCACCTCTACCAGGTAAAAAACCTGTGATCACCGGAGATCCTTTGCCTTTATATGGATGCACACAAGATTATGTAAGGTAAAATCAGCCTCGGTAGGGTAGTGGATATCCTAGAAGCCTCCGGAGCTTTTGACCCGGGTTCGAATCCCGGCCGAGGCGTTTTTGCTTTTCGTGAACTCAAAACGGCATGCTCACATCGTGCAACTGTTTTTATGTTTTATCTGATCAGGTCAGGTCTTGCCATCCACTTGAGGGCCATGGTGGAATGAGAAAGGGCGGCTCGGATTCAGAAGAAAAGTTTGGGATAAAAAGTATTTAGAAGACCAGTCCCGGTGCGAGGAACGCGATGGATGCAAATCCAACCGCAACGATCGCAAGGCCGGCCATCAGGAAATAATCCCCCGTCCCGAACCTGCGCTCGCGCACCCGGGTCCTTGTTCCCGTCCGGTATCCCCGCATGTCGATGGTGAGACCGAGCACGGTCGAGCGCAAAAGCGCGTTTGAGACCAGCGGGACGACGATGGGCTGGACACTCCTGACCTTCCCCAGCAGCCCGGTCCCCGGGTTATAGCCTCTGGCCAGCTGCGCCTCATGAATTCTCTGTCCCTCAATCTGGAGGGTCGGGATGAACCGGAGGGCGATGATAAACATGAGGATATAATCGACCGGCATGTGCAGCCGGTCCAGTGCATGCACGAGATCCCGGGGTTGGGTGGAGATGAGGAAGAGCTGGAAAACGAAGATCAACACCACGAACCGGAGTGCCAGCACAATCCCGATCGCAACTCCCCCGGCCGTGACCGGGATCGCACCCCCGATCACCGGTACCCCTTGAGGGATCAGGGTGCCGAGGGTGGCTCCATTGGGCATCGTGAGTATCGTGATGACGATAAAGACAACACTCATGATAAGGAGGAGCTGGAGCTGCTGGACCAGCTCGCGGTGGAGCCGGGTTGCGTAGGCTAAGGTAAGCAGGGCCGCAACCATCAGGAGCAGGAAGAAAATGCCCGTTGCAAGGACACAGATCACACCAATAACGAGGATAAAGAGGATTTTTGTAAACGGCGAAAGCCGGTGAAAGAGCCCATCCTTGTGGACGTACTGCAGGATCTCAGCCATTGGTCCGCTCCTGTACCTGAGTGTCCGCGAGCACGCGCCCCTGGTCCAGGGTGATCGTCCGGTCTGCGCAGTTCTGCGCGATCTCCCGGTTATGGGTGATTATGACCACGGTATGCCCATTTTGCTGGTGCTTCTTGAGGATTTCCATAACCATCTGCGCTTCATCACCGTCAAGGCCGGTCGTGGGCTCGTCAAGGACGATGATCTCCGGTTGCATGGCGACCACGCAGGCGATCGCCAGGCGCTGGCGCTCGCCCCGGGAGAGCCACCGGGGGTAGAGCGTTTTTGCGTGCAGGAGCCCGGCCTCATCGAGCGCTGCATCGATGACCGCGTCTCTTGTGTCCATCCCGAGGTTCTCAAGACCGAACGCAATCTCGTCCCGCACCGTATCGGCAAAGAACATGTGGTCCGGGTTCTGGAAGACGAGGCCGACGTCCCGGGCGAGATCTGCGATCGTGCAGTCCTTCGTATTCCTTCCGTTGATGATAATGTCCCCGGCCGTGGGGGTGAGCAGCCGGTTGAACTGCCGGACGAGCGTGGTCTTGCCGGACCCGTTCTCTCCGACGATGGCGACAAATTCGCCGGGCGCAATAAGGATGTTCACATCATGAAGGGCCGGAACATCGCCATATGAGTAGAACAGGTGCCGGACATCGATGGCGGGAACCGCGGTAGTACCTGCCGGTATTTTCGGTGACGCACTGTCCCTGATCCCGGAGAAGTCTGGTACGACCATCTTCCTGATCCGGTCGTCCCTGAGCACGTCTTCCGGTGCGCCGATGGCCGCAATTGTACCGTGCTCCATCACGACAAGGGCATCAACGATCTCCCGGAAGTGCCCGTACTTGTGCTCGACAATGAGGAGAGTTTTTCCCTGCTTTTTGAGGTTTGCGAGGATCTCCACGATCCGCCGGGTCGCATGCTCGTCCAGCTCGGACGTGGGTTCATCGAGGATCAGGACATCGTTTCCAAGCGCGAGCGTTGCCGCAAGAGCGACGCGCTGCTTCTGGCCCCCGGAGAGGTTATGAGGCGAACGGTCTTTCAATGCCGAGAGGTAGGTGACCTCCATGACAGAGGCAAGGCGCTTTTCAATCTCGTCCGGGGAGAGGCCCCGGTACTCGAGCGCGGAGAGGATCTCCTCTTCGACAGTGGTAAAGATCATCTGCGCCTCGGCATCGTCAAAGACGATCCCGATTTTCTGCGCGATGTCGGAGAGCCCGGTATAGTCCGCAACGTTTTTGCCGTTGATTGTCACCACGCCGGCTTTTTTGCCACCGTACTCATGACAGAGGATCCCGCAGGCAGCAAGGCAGAGCGTGGTCTTCCCGGCGCCTGATGGGCCGGTGACCATGATGCAACGGCCTTTCTCAAGAACAAGAGATAAGCGGTGCAGGGCTTCCTGCACCGTGTGGGGATAGGTATAGCTGACTTCTGATAGTTCGATCATTCCTGTCCTCGTACGAGCACCCTGCTTGAGGGGAGGTAGAGGATCTGGACGATAATTGCATTAAATACTGCCGTAATGACCACAATCGGGACAAAAATGATGACAAAGGCACCGAGGCTGCCATGGTATGCAGCAAGGATGGTCGCACTGACGCAGAGGATCGCGACAGCGGCAAAGGAGAAACCGCTCACGAGTGTTGCGATGAACGTGGTAACGGTCGGGGCAAGTTTTGTCCGGGCCGAAAGGAGCGCGTAGAGGCCAAAGCAGGTGAGGGCACCCAGCGGTTCGCTGATGAGGTTTGCCGGGGGGAATATCGAACTGGATATCAGCATCGAGAGGAGGCCGGCAACGATACCGATCCCGAGAGCCTCGTAGACTTTGGGCCGGATCAGGATGATCGCAAGGCAGTAGAACGCTATGATCATATTGGGTGTGAGCGGCGTATGGAGCATCGCAAGGAAATACCGCAGTATAGCGCCGACAGCAAGGAGGATTCCAACTATGGCAATATCTTTTGACTTCATGATTACATCTCACCGGTAATTATGCACAGGTATCCCGTAAGAGCACCACAAGATGCAGTTGGCATCGCCGGCTTACGGCGACCAGGCCGTACCTGATGTATACTTTTGCTCATTGATGTATTAAAATGTAACTTTGCCGTAATGGGGGGGACTTACCGTTTCTTTGGATCCATTCTCCGACGGAGAGTTCGCGGGCCGGATTCAGGCCCGGGAGGTTCCAGGGGAAATGGTGCCAACGCCCGAAAAAATTCTTCATAAAAACGGGTATTTTTGGGAACGGGCCGTTTTAACCGGGAAAAAACCGTGCAATTTAGCAGCGTTCCTTTCATCGCGAAAAACGGGAGGATCAAATGGTCGTGCAGAGCGCCGGGAGGGAAAGGAACGCTTCTATGACCGAAAATAAAGAGGGTTCTGTACCGGGCAAAAACCGGATGCTTTTTCCCGGGAAATACCTGAGATCCGCTGCCGGTATCATTTTGCGATGCCAAAGGGAACCACCCGGATGACGGGATACCCTGTTTTTCCATCAGAAACACCCCTCATGGTGATGCAAGGGGCCATACATCGGTACAGAAGGTTGATTACGTTTCGCTACGCTCTTTTCGTGTAGGAAGAAACGCCATGCCGGGCACTGCCGACCGCGATGAGATCTACCGGGAATCCCTCGCACTTCATGCACGAAACCACGGGAAACTGGAGATCCGGTCCAAGGTCCCGCTCCGGAACCGGTACGACCTCGCCCGTGCCTATACTCCCGGGGTTGCCGAGGTCTGCCGAAGGATCGGCAAGGACAAAAACCTCGCGTACCGCTACACCCTCAAGGCAAACACTATCGCTATCGTCACTGACGGGTCGGCAGTGCTTGGGCTGGGGAACATCGGAGGCCTTGCTGCGATTCCCGTGATGGAAGGAAAGGCGATCCTCTTCAAGGAGTTCGCGGGAATCGACGCGTTTCCTATCTGCTTTGAGAATTACGAGACTGACTTTGTCGACCAGGTAAAAAACATAGCGCCGGTCTTTGGTGGGATCAATCTCGAAGATATCGCTGCCCCAAAATGCTTCGAAGTGGAAGATGCCCTGCAGGATATCGGGATACCGGTGATGCACGATGACCAGCATGGCACCGCGGTGGTCGTGCTCGCAGCACTCCTCAACGCCTGCCGGGTCACCGGGCGAAGGTACGAGGACCTCAACATCGTAGTCTGCGGCGCCGGGGCGGCAGGCTACTCCATCACCCGTCTCCTCAGGTGCATTGGCTATGACCCGCTTGTATGCTCGATGGTCCGCGAGATCACAGTCTGCGACACGCAGGGCATTATCCACCGCCAGCGCGAGGGGCTCTACCGGAACAAGTACAAGTTTATCTTAAGCGAGGAGACCAACAGCGCGGGCCGGACCGGCTCGCTTGCTGATGCAATTGAGGGAGCGGACGTGGTGATCGGCGTCTCGGCCCCCGGAATTATCACGCAGAAGATGGTCAGATCTATGAACAGGGACCCGATTGTCTTTGCGATGGCAAACCCGGTCCCCGAGATCTGGCCGGACACGGCGATCGAGGCCGGGGCGGCAGTTGTCGGCACGGGAAGGAGCGATTTTCCCAACCAGATCAACAATGTGCTTGCCTTCCCGGGCATATTCCGGGGGGCGCTCGATGCCTACGCTACCCGGATCTCTGATGAGATGAAGGTCGCAGCCGCTCATGCGATCGCCGGGTGCGTTAAAAAACCGCACCGGGGGCATATCCTGCCAAGCATCCTTGACCGGAGCGTGACAAAAGCAGTAGCTCAGGCAGTCGCACAAGCGGCAGAATCTTCCGGGTGCCGGAGAGAGATTTGACCACCGGTTTCCGGGACATTCAACTGGGTTCAGCCGTACCCGGTGATCTCGTAATCGATCGTGGTCGAGTTCTGTGCACACTCTTTCCCGTGAAGGAGCACCTCGTCAATCATCTTTTTGAGCAGCGCAGGGTAAACCGCACCAACCATCTCCTGAACGGGCTTTCCGTCGCAGAAGAACTTGAAGGTGGGCGTGCTCCGCACCCCATACCGCTCGGCAGTCCACGGGCTGGAGAGAATATTGAGCCGGACAAACGCAACCGTATCCCGGTATTCCGCGGCGTAGTTCCGGAAATAGGGCTCCATCTGGTGGCAGAACGCGCAGGCAGGGCTGTAAAACATGACCGCCACGGGTTTCTTCTCCTTCTCCACGAGCGCCTCCCAAGTGAGATCTGATGCATCGGGAAGCGGATCCGGCGACTCAGTTCCTGCCATACGAGACCTCTCAGCCAGTGATGAGAAAATCCGGCTCATATAGTTTATCCTCATAATAATGTCCACCATATCCACCAGACGGATGTGACGGGATCCGTTGGCACCAATCCGACCCGTATTCTTTTACCCGGTTCCGGGCCGGTACCGAATTCTTTATCGTATATCACCGGGATACGGTACTGAACTGGCCAAACGGCGAAAGGGATCACCAGAAATGCCCCGCAATATTCTCTTTTCTCCCGGCCCTTATGATGCAGAAGTTCCCGGTGAAGCCATATGGTAAAACGCTACCTCTCACTCATCTCTTTCGAGGAGGCGTTGTCTCTCCTTAAAAGTTCGTTTGCCGTACCCGGGCGGACAGAGACTGTCCCGGTCACCAGGGCGCTGAACAGGGTGATCGCAACACCGGTCTATGCACGGTACTCGGTTCCTGAGGTCAGCCTTGCGGCCATGGACGGCATCGCGGTGAAGAGCCGGGATACGATCGGGGCCTCCGACCAGACCCCGGTTACTCTCGATGATGTGGCCCGGGTCAACACCGGCAACATCCTTCCCAACGGGTTCGATGCCGTGATTATGATCGAGGATACGTGGGAGAGCGATGGGAAGTTCCAGATCCGTAAAAGCGCCGCCCCGTGGCAGCACGTGCGCCCGGTAGGGGAAGACATCCGGGAAGGCCGGCTCGTGCTCCCGAAAGGACACGTGGTCCGGGCTTTCGATATCGGGGCACTTGCAACCTACGGGATCGCTGATGTGGAAGTGACTGCGGCCCGTGTCGGGATCATCCCGACCGGGAGCGAACTCGTTCCCCTCGGTGTCCGGCCCCAGCCCGGGCAGGTCGTGGAGAGCAACACGATCATGGCACAGGTGCTCCTCGAATCGATGGGGGCAGCGTGCGTGCGTCTGCCCATTGTCCGTGACGAGCCCGTACTCATCGAAGAAGCGCTGTGCAGTGCCGCTGAGGCAAACGATCTCGTCATCATCTCGGCTGGCTCATCGGCCGGGACCCGGGATTTTACCGCAGGCTCGATTGCAGCCACCGGGGAGCTGATCTTCCACGGCGTTGCAGTCAAACCGGGCAAGCCAATGATGCTCGGGAAGATTCATGGAACCCCGGTCATCGGGTTACCGGGATACCCGCTCGCGGCCCAGACCGTGCTGCGCGAATTTGCAGTCCCGCTTCTCGAGCACTGGGGGCTGGCGCCATTTCCGAAATACTCAGTCCGCGCACGGCTCGCCACCCCGCTCTCCTCTGATCTCGGCTTTGACGAGTTTGTCCCGGTTTCGGTCGGGAGGATAAATAACCGATACTGGGGGATCGCCCGCTCGCGGGGCGCGGTGGTGCAGATGGCGACGGTCAGGTCAAACGGCTATACGCACATCCCGGCCCGGGTGGAAGGGTACGATGCGGAGCACGAGCTGGACGTTTTTCTCACGACAGACCCGGCGAACATCGAGCGAACCCTCATCTTCTCCGGCGCCATCGACCCGGTCCTCGAAGAATTGGGGAACCTCGCCCACGACCAGGGCCTTTTTATCCATACGGCAGGCGCCGGCACAACAGGCGCGATACTGGCGCTCCAGCGGAACTCCTGCCATGCAGCGCCGATGAGCCTGCCGGCGTTCTCTCTTATCCGGGAATGCAAAACACTGCTGCCATACCTCGAGTCAATGGACCTCGTCTTTGTCAACATCGCAACCCAGATGCAGGGCATTGTCTCGTCAAACGAGGTGCTGCCCGACAAACTCGATGCTGTCTGCTGGATCAACTCGCGCCGGGATACCCCGGCCCGGCACCTCTTCGATGCCCTGCTCGCATCGCACAACCTTTCATCCTCAAAAATCCGGGGCTATGAAAACGAGGCCGCAACTCCGGGAGCAGTCGCAGCCGCAGTCCGGGCCGGGCAGGCCGATGCCGGCATCTGCTCCGATGGGCTTGCCGCATCCCACTCTCTCCGGTTTCTTCCGGTCGCAGAGGAGCAGTACGAGCTTGTGATGCGTCGTGAGATGCTTGCCGATCCCCGGATCGTCACCCTCATTGCACTCGTCCAGAGCCCGGCGTTCAGGGCCCACCTCGACCGGACCGGAGCCTGCCGCACCACTTTAACCGGCAGGATCCGGAGCCTCTCTTCTGATACCCCGGATGTCGATACATTCTCATCCTGATACCCGGAAAAGGGTGCAGGAACCGCTGACATTTTATAGGCTGCTTGCGGACAGTTCCTGCAGGAAGCCGGATAACGGCAGGTGAGGGGAACCGGTATGGAGATGCTCATCAACGGAAAGGCAGCGCCTGCTGCCGATGCAGCGTGGATCGACGTGAAAAACCCGGCAACCGGCGAGCTTGTCGACCGCGTGCCCGGCGGGTCCCGTGAGGATGTAAATGCAGCTGTTGAAGCAGCGGATGTTGCCTTTGGCACATGGTCGGAGAAGACCATGCGGGAGCGGGGGCTCCTCCTTGCCCGGGCCGCGGAGCTGGTGCGCCGTGACCATAAACAGCTCGCGGAACTCCTGACCCGTGAGCAGGGAAAGCCGCTCCGGGAGTCCATTGACGAAGTAAGGGGATGCGCAAACATCTTTGAATATTATGCCTCCATCGCGGGTCGTCCCGCCGGGGAGGCGGTCAGCCTGGGAAAAGCCGGGGACTGCCTGGTCACCCGGGTCCCGCTCGGTGTCTGCGCCGCGATCATTCCCTGGAACATGCCGGTCATTATCATGGGCTGGAAGGTGGGGCCGGCACTCCTTGCCGGAAACACCCTTGTCCTGAAGCCCGCATCAACGGCACCGCTCACAAACCTCACTGTTGCAAGGCTCGTGCAGGAGGCCGGCGCACCGCCCGGGGTGATCAACGTAGTGACCGGGCCCGGGGAGATCACTGGAGAGGCGCTTGTGCAGCACCCGCTGGTAAAGAAGATCTCCTTTACCGGGAATGGGACAACAGGCCGCCGGATCCGGATGCTTGCGGGTGATCAGCTCAAGGCCCTCACGCTGGAACTGGGCGGATCCGACCCGATGATTGTCATGCCCGATGCCGACATCCCCAAAGCCGTCGAAGGGGCAATCAGGGGCCGGTTCTACAACGCCGGCCAGATCTGCACTGCGGTAAAAAGGCTGTACCTGCATGAGAAGATTGCAGGAGAGTTTATGCACCTGCTCACCACCAGGGTGGAGAGCCTGAAGATCGGAAACGGTCTGGTAACGGGCACGGAGATGGGGCCGCTCAACAGCCCCGGCCAGCTGGACCGGATCGCAACAGTCGTGCAGACGGTCACCGACCGGGCGGAGGGGACGATCCTGACCGGTGGTTGCCCGGTACCGGGAAAAGAGTACGAGCGAGGCTTTTTCTACCGCCCAACCCTGATCGCGGATGTGCAACCGGATTCTGCGATGCTAAAAAATGAGATCTTCGGGCCGGTACTTCCGGTGATGACTGTACCGGACCTTGGCACAGCCATACATGAGGCAAACCGGTCGCAGTACGGCCTCGGGGCCTCAATCTGGACCCGGGATCTCGCAACGGTAAAAACGGTTTTTACAAACGTGCATGCCGGGATCATCTGGGTGAACCGGCACCTGACCGTGCCTCCCGAGGTGCCTTTTGGCGGGACAAACGAAAGCGGGATCGGCAGGGAGAACGGTTTTAACGCAATTGACAGTTACACGCAGACAAAGACGCTGTACCTGGGCTGGTAAAAAAGGAGATCCCTAGGAACGCCGGCGGAGCAGGATGACCGCGGCGATCCCCCCCAGGCATGCGGCCGCTGGCAGGGGGGCGCCCTGTGTGGTTGCCGGGAACGCAGCTGTGGCCGGTGCCGCAGTCGTGACCGGCACCGTCAGGGTACTGTTACCGGTAACTGCTGCCGCTGTCCCTGCAGATGTTGCATTTGAGGAGGAAAGGCCGGGGATCGGGCAGGTGTCCCCGGTGCTGTTGCAGTCCGTTGTGGCCGGAACCACCGTGAACTTTCCGGAGGCGGTTGCGCTCTGGGTGACTGCACTGACCGTTACCAGATACTCATCAGGAGTAAACGTGGATGTATCCACGGTAAACGACCAGGTATTCTGGCCGGCACTGCCGGGCATCACCGTCACCATCCCCCCGGCGCCGGAGAAGCCGGAAGGCGCATTCTTTGAGGTCGGGGCAAATGAGGAAGATGTGATATCAACCATCAGGTTGTCTCCCGCGGCAAGGCTTGTCGTCCCGTTCAGGGTAAAGTTCTCACCCTGCTGGATATCACCGATGGAGTTGACGGCAACGGTCGGCTGGCTGACAAAAAACGTGACTGTAACAAAGGTGTCATCGATGTTCTGGCTCCCGATCGCGTTCATCAACGCGGTGACGGAGTTCGGGCTCTGGAGGCTGCCGCTACCGGTAAGCTGGTAGATGGCCTTTCCCGTCTGGACATTTTGTACCGTCCCGGACGATGTATCATACACGATATCGAACTGCCCGTTCTCCATCGGGTGCTGGACAATGACAAAGTACTGCCCGGGGGCGAGGTTGGCAGTATCGGTACCCTTCAGGTCATACTCGTAGGTGTTATCGTTGTTGACCTGAACGGTAGTGACTTTGACGAAATTGTACCCGATGAACCAGATCTGGAGCCCCACCTGCGGGTGGCCGGTGGCGATACCGCTGATCGTGACCGGGTCGCCCTGCGCGATGGTGGCAATCGACCCGATACTTCCGGGTGAGAGTGTGATCGCTGCTGCGCAGGGTATGTAGAGCGCACATACCATCAACAGGAGGCAGGTCAACCGGCAGACATTTCCGGTGAGAGAGGGGGCATTCATGGCAGGACTTCCTTTTTCGTATCTGGGTTCATTCTCCGGCTGGGACTGAAAAATCGCTCGTCCTGAAATTGTAGGGCGGGATCCTTAAAATAACCGGCTCACAGCGATTCCTGCCTTCTGGCCCGAATAGGATGGTCGCTGTCTGATGGGAGGGAGATGCCGGCAACCAGGACCAGTCCCGCCCGTCCCCACACTCCCGTAAACGTGCTGCATTCCCGGTTGCTGTATGCAGGAAATATAACATTTAAGGGAATACGGCTCCTTGTATGATCCATGGATAAAGGACACCATCACCACCACGATGGAGATTTCGATGCCCGACTTGCGGCCTGCGGCGTTGCCGAACCGGTACGCACCTACCTCTCCCGGTGCGCACACTTCCATTCGTCACCGGCACCGGGCCTTCTCATCGGCGCATACATGGTGGATTATGCCCTCGAATTGCTGGACGCAAACCCTGACGAGAAACTCTTCTCGGTATGCGAGACCCCCAAGTGCCTCCCCGATGCACCGCAGGTGATCGCCCACAGCACAACCGGCAACGGCCGGCTTAAGGTGATCCCCATCGGCAGATTTGCCCTGACCTTAAACCGGGCCTCGGACAAACCTATGGCCGACGCGGTCAGGGTCTATGTCGACCTTGAGAAAATCAAGCAGTTCCCGGTGATAGATTCATGGTTCTCGAACAGCCCTGAATTCAACAAGCACACGATGGGAACGAACCTCCAGGAGCAAATCTTTCTTGCCGGGCGGAAGATCCTGTCGTACGAACGGGTGCGGGTGCCGGTCACCTTCAAGGAGCCATGGAAGCCGGTAACCTGCCCCTCCTGCGGCGAGACCGTGCCGGATTACCTGGTCGTTGACGGGAAATGCGGTGCCTGCGGTCCGATGAAATATTACGAGAAGATATGAACGTGGGGATATGAGAGATCCTTGCTTTCCGCACGTAAAAGAAAATATCACCCTCTCTTTTAACGGTGTGACTATTACCGTTCTTGCGGGTTATTTGCGTATTCTACCGGATGATTGATGGAAACTGATCCGCCACGGAGGAACCTCTTCGGAGACGACGACACTCCCCTCTGTGATCTTCCCTATAGCCAGTGAACTATTCTTCCGGGAGAGAAAAATCAATAGCCAAAACAAATTCAGGAATATATATCGTCAAAAATGAACCCCAAAATGAGAACGTGAGTGGGAGGAGTAAGCCTCCTTCTGTTCATGCGGCATTCAGCTCTGCGCCAAACCCGGGCGGATACCGAGCGATCCATTGCCCTGTTCTGGCTTGCACCCGCAGGGATTCGCCGTTTCATCGTATCCTGTTCCGTTAAAGCGCTCAGCGGGTTACTCGCGCGGGTGATCCGCACTTCTCGCCCTTACGGGCTCGGCCGCATCATAACTGGGAACAGGCCGTGTCGTTTCTGTGCCATTGCCGTGACTCTCGCCACCCATACTTGTGTATGGCTGCGTGCCCGGTGGGTGGGGGGACTTTCCTCAGCGGCCACATATAAGGCCACCGTCAGCCGCTCTCTCCCTCTCACGAGAACATATGCGCGAACGATCCTTAATAATGGCATTGATGGGCCGGTATAAGAGCGCCGGGTTCTCCCCGGGAGGGATAACTAATTTAACAACCCCTGCTGAAAGTGTCACAACAGAGGTACGTGCCATGCAGCTCCTGACTCCCGATGAAGGTCTCCTCGCAATCCGGCTCGCCCGGGGGGCCATCGAATACACAATCACAAAAAAGCCAAAACCGATGGTCCACTTGACTCCGGTCTTTGCAGAGAAACGCGGGGTCTTTGTAACCCTGACAAAACAAGGCCAGCTCCGGGGCTGCATAGGCTTTCCCTACCCGGTGATGCCACTGGGCGATGCCATAGAAGATGCCGCAGTCGCCGCAGCCCTCCAGGATCCCCGGTTCCCCGGTGTCGGGAAGCACGAGCTCGGGGACCTCGATTTTGAGGTGACCGTACTTACCGTCCCCGTTCCTCTCGAATGCGACCCGCAGGACCGCCCGGCTCATATCGAGGTCGGACGCCATGGCCTCATCGCCCGGGGCTTTGGCACGAGTGGCCTCCTCCTCCCTCAGGTGGCAACCGAGTACGGCTGGGATGCAAAGACCTTTCTCGACCATACCTGCGAAAAGGCCGGGCTGCCCCGTACCTGCTGGACAAAAAACAACGTGGAGATCCTCACCTTCGAAGGCCAGATATTCACCGGCTCGTTTAAGGGATCGGTTTAACTTAATAAGACTGCCAATCATCTAGGCACAGGAGTACCCCTTGGGCATGGCGATCACCTTCGAGAGTCTGGACAGCGATATAGCAGGGCGCACGGGAAAACTGGGTTCCGCAAAAAAGATTATCCGGACACCAGCGTTGCTGCCGGTTATCAACCCCCACCTGATGCTCGTGACCCCAAAGGAACTTCGGACCATGGGGGTCGAGGCGCTGATCACCAATGCCTACATCTTTTCCCAGAGCAGGCAGTACAGCGAGCGGGTCCGGGAGGAAGGGCTTCACCGGCTGCTCGATTTCGACGGCCTGATCATGACAGATTCCGGGTCGTTCCAGCTCTCGGTCTATGGCGATGTCTCGTTCACCAACGAACAGACACTCTCCTACCAGCGGGATATAGGAAGCGACATCTGGGTGCCGCTCGATATCCCGACCTCCCCGGATGCAGACCGGGCCACCGCCGAACGGGAACTCGCGATCACCATGGAGCGTCTCCGCGAGGCAAAGGATCTCTTCGGGAAGGATGCCCCGCTTGCCGGGCCGGTACAGGGCGGCATCTACCCGGACCTTCGCGAACAGGCAGGTAGAGCGGTCGGCGACCTTGGCTTTTCCTTCTGCCCCATTGGTGCGGTCGTGCCGCTCATGGAGGCGTACCGTTACCGGGACCTCGTAGACGTCGTCATGGCCGCAAAACGCACGATCCCCCGCTCTGCATGCGTCCACCTCTTCGGTGCGGGCCACCCGGCCATGTTTGCGCTTGCCGCCGCGATGGGCTGCGACCTCTTTGATTCTGCCGCATACGCCCTCTATGCAAAGGAGGGGCGGTACCTCACCGCGCACGGCAGTTTTAAGATTGACGAACTCGCCGATCTCCCCTGCGCCTGCGCGGTCTGCCGCAGCCATACGGCCGAAGAGCTGCGCACCGCAAGGGACCGGACCCGGCTCCTGGCCCTCCACAACCTCGCCGTTACCCTTGCCGAGATCGCGCGGATCCGACAGGCGATCACGGACGGGACGCTTTGGGAACTTGTTGACGACCGGTGCCGGAACCACCCGCAACTCCTCGCCGGCTACCGGGAACTGCTCGGACACAACGCGGAACTCGAACCCTTTGACCGGGCTTCCAAACGCCGGTTCTTCTACCGGGGCGACGAGAGCTGCGCCCGTACAGAGGTCCTGCGGTACCAGCGGCAGCTGGCCCGGTTGCGCCTCGGAAAGGATGTGCTGGTTGCCTGCGACGCCGGGCATCGCGAGGGATACGACGATGTGCTCTTCTTCAAGCCACCGTTCGGGCCCTACCCTGCCGGGTTAAAAGAGACATTTCCTGTCGGCCCGACCGAGATCCCCCCATGGGACGAGGTGATGGTGCGGCAGGGATGCCGGGGTATCCGTATGCTTGCCGAGAGCCATAAGGAGAGCAGGATCTCTGTGTCCGGTCTCCGCACCTGGTATGCGATCTTCTGCGAAGAAGTCGGGGACGCAGCGGAGCTGGTCGAATGATCCGGTTCGATATCAAAAAGCGGGATGGCCTTGCCCGGACCGGTCTTGTGAGCGGCGACGGGATACCGGGCCTTCAGGTGCCGTTTCCTGCTGCCCTCGATACAGACGCACTCTTCTCTTCGCTTGAAGTGCGGGGCGGCACTAACGTCCCGCTCTCCGCTCCGGCGGCATTTGCAAAAACATACGTCCCTACGGGTACCGGCCAGCCAGTTACTATCCACCCGGCGCTTGAGAACCCTGCCGTAAGCGGGGACGTGGTGATGGCTGCAAACTGGCACACAGCACTCGCCAACCCCCGGCAGTACGTCGCATGGCTCAAGGCGCTCAAAGAAAAGACACCGCCCGACACGCTCTGGTATGCGCCGGCGGCGGCCTTGCCCTCAAACGTACACATCCTCTGCTACACGGGGTTTAGCCTCTTCGATTACACCGGCGTTGATCTCATATCCGCGCAGGGGATGTTCTGCACACCCGAAGGCGAATTCCCTGCTGACGCACAAAAGGGCGGCATCTGCAGCTGCGAAGGCTGCCGGAACAGGGACCTGAAACTGCACAACCGACTCGCACTGGAGCATGAGGTCGCCTTTGTCCGGTATTTTATAGGGCTGTCGAAACTCCGCGAACTCGTCGAGGCCCGGTGCCGGATGAACGCGAACCATGTTGCCATCATGCGCCACATCGACGCTGATTACGCATGGTCAGAACAGTACGCACAAGTGGCCCGCAGCGGTGTGATGAGGGCAAACTCGGGGGAATCGATGCAGCGGGTCGAAGTCCGCAGATTTGCAGAGCGGCTTCTTACCCGGTACCGGCCGCCGAAAGCCACGGTCGCCGTCCTCCTGCCCTGCTCGGCAAAAAAACCCTACTCGCTCTCGCAAAGCCACCGCCGGTTCCAGCAGGCAATCGCCGGCCGGGCCCACGAACTGATCGTCACCTCACCGCTCGGTCTTGTCCCCCGCGAACTCGAATGCGTGTACCCGGCAATGCACTACGATGTCCCGGTCACCGGCTACTGGGATGCGGAGGAGTGCGCGTACATCTCGGACATTGTCGCCCGCTACCTCTCGCTCCACAACTATAACCGGGTGATTGCCCACCTCGAAGGCGGCGCACTCAGGGTAGCGGAGATGGCAGCAGCGATCTGCGGCATCACGCTTGAGTATTCCTGCCGCGAACACCCGGCCGGGGATGCAGCCCTGTCCCAGCTCAGTCGGGCCCTCGACTGCGAGCGCCGGGTAAAAGACGACCGGCTCCATGGCATGCTCTCGTACCAGTTCGGCTGCGAGGTGGACACAAAAGGCATGCTCTCCCGGGGCCATTTCCCGGAGCTGTTCTACGCAAAGAACAACCAGCAGCTTTTCTCGATCGATACCGGCACCGGCATGTTACGCCCGACTTTTGAGGGCTGGGGCCTTATCCCGCAGGGTTACCGGGTGACCATCAGCGACTTTGTACCCGAAGGGGACGTGCTGGTCCCGGGCGTGGTGGATGCCGATCCTGCAATCCGCGAAGGGGACGAGGTGCTGGTTGTGGGGCCAAAGGCATGGGCCACGGGAAAGGCGGCGATGTCTACCGCAGAGATGAAAGGGTCCCGCCGTGGCGTAGCCGTCCGGGTGCGTAAAATAAAGAAGTTGTAGGTCAAATTCATAGGATACAATCGCAGATCATCCATGGAGTGAAGTACTTGTTTTATTGTGATATGACTGGACAGGCCCGGTGGGAAATGTGACGTCACCCATCGTAGTTGCCGTCCCAAAGGAGCTCGTACCCGGGGAACAGCGGGTGGCGACAGTACCGGACGTGGTCCGGATCCTGAAAAAATCGGGCTGCGAGGTCCGGGTAGAACACGATGCCGGGGCAATGGCCTACTATCCCGATGCCGCTTTTACCGCAGCGGGTGCAACAATAGTCCCCGACCGGGATGCACTGTTTGCCGGTGCCCGGATCGTTCTTGCGGTCCAGCCGCCGACCGTTGCTGAGGTGGAGCAGCTGCCGGAAGGCACCATTGTTGTCGGGTTCATGAACCCGGCGGGCAATCTTGAGGCCATCAAAAAGATGCGTGACCGCAAAATCACCGCCTTTGCCCTCGAACTGGTGCCAAGGATCTCCCGCGCCCAGAGCATGGACGCGCTGAGTTCGCAGGCAACCGCCGGCGGGTACGTCGCAGTCATCCTTGGAGCAGAGCACTGTCCCAAGTTCCTCCCGATGCTCACCACGGCAGCCGGCACCATCCGCCCTTCCACGGTGCTCGTACTTGGTGCCGGTATCGCCGGCCTTATGGCGATTGCCACGGCAAAGAGGCTGGGTGCCCTTGTCGAGGCCTACGATGTCCGGCGGGCCGCGGGCGAGCAGGTAAGAAGCCTTGGTGCAAAATTCCTTGAACTTGAGATCAATGCCGAGGGCCAGGGCGGCTATGCCCGCGAGCTCACGGCAGAGGAAAAGGTAAAGGAGCAGGAGATGGTCTCAGCTGCTGTCGCCCGTGCAGATATCATCATCACGACCGCAGCCATTCCCGGCCGCAGGGCCCCTGTCCTTGTCACGAAAGAGACCGTAGCCACCATGAAGCCGGGCGCAGTTATCATCGATATGGCTGCAGACACCGGCGGCAACTGTGAGCTCACACAGGCCGGAAGAACCATCCAGGCGAACGGTGTGACCATCATCGGGCCAAAGAACCTCCCGGCAAAGGTGCCGTTCCACGCAAGCCAGATGTATGCAAAGAACCTCCAAACCTTCCTCACCCTCCTTATTGATAAGAACGGCTCGCTTGTCACCGAATATACCGATGAGATCCTGACGGCAAGCCTCCTTGTCCACGCGGGCACAGTGCGCCACCAGCCAACGCGCGATCTCCTGGAGGGACTAAAACCATGATTGATACCACCATGCTCTGGACCGCAGTCTACATCGCGATGCTCGCCGCATTCACCGGCTATGTTGTAATCAGCCGGGTCCCGGTCATCCTCCACACGCCCCTAATGAGCGGGTCCAACTTTATCCACGGGATCGTGCTTGTCGGTGCCATGGTGGCGCTTGGCCTTGCCACGACCCCGCTCGAACAGGCTATCGGCTTTATCGCGGTCATCCTCGGCGCGGCAAACGTCACCGGCGGCTATATCGTGACGGAACGGATCCTCCAGATGTTCGACCGGAGCGGAAAGAAACCAAAGAAGGAGGCCTGATATGATCGACCTCTCCTGGATCATTGACCCGGTTTACATCGCGACGATCTTCTTCTTCATCATCGGCATGCACCGGATGAGCCATCCCCTTACGGCCCGTAGCGGGATTGTCTGGGCCGGCGCCGCGATGCTGATCGCAACGCTTGCAACCTTCCTGACCCCAAACCTCACCAACTTCGCGCTGATGGTAATCGGGATCGTAATTGGCGGGGGCTTTGGCTACATTGCGGCAAAGCGTGTCGCGATGACCGGCATGCCCCAGATGGTCGCGCTCTTCAACGGTATGGGCGGCGGGGCGGCTGCCGGGATCTCGGCAGTCGAACTCCTCGGCACCATCAATGCCACAAGCTCTCTTGCCATGATCGGCGGCATCATCGGAGCCATTTCTTTCGCGGGCAGTATCATCGCGTTCTTAAAACTCCAGGGATGGATGCGGCCGCGGCCGATCACCTTCCCGGGTCAGCAGATCCTAAACACGGCAGTCCTCGTGCTCGCCATTCTCTCTGGTGCCTTCATTATCCTGCACCCCGCGTGGCTCCCGCTTGATGTCGCCATGTACCTCCCGCTCTTCTTTGTTCTCTCGCTGGTCTTCGGTATCCTCATGACCCTGCCGATCGGCGGGGCCGACATGCCTGTCGTGATATCGATGTACAACGCCTTTACCGGCCTTGCAGTCGCGCTCGACGGGTTCTCGTTTGCGACCCCCAACTACGCTATGGTTATCGCAGGTATTATCGTCGGCGCGGCAGGTTCTCTCCTGACACTCCAGATGGCAAAGGCGATGAACCGCTCGATCGCCAACGTATTCTTCGGGGCATTCGGCGCAACCGAGGAGGACGGCCTCTCGATCCAGGGCAGCATGAAACCGGTCGAGGCAGATGACGTTGCCGTTATGCTTGCCTACGCCAACAAGGTGATCATCGCCCCCGGGTACGGCATGGCAGTCGCCCAGGCCCAGCAGAAGGTTAAGGAACTCACCGACTTGCTTGAAAGCAGGAACGTCACGGTGAAGTTTGCGATCCACCCGGTCGCCGGCCGTATGCCCGGGCACATGAACGTGCTCCTTGCCGAGGCAGGAGTTGCCTACGACCGCCTCTTCGACCGGGACGAGATCAACCCGGAGTTTGCCGGCACTGACGTTGTCCTGGTCATCGGAGCAAATGACACCGTCAACCCGGCGGCGCACCGGCAGGGAAGCCCGCTCTACGGTATGCCCATCCTCGATGTCGAACAGGCCAAAAACGTCATCGTCCTCAAGCGCGGACAGGGCAGGGGCTTTGCGGGGATCGAAAACGACCTGTTCTACCGGGACAACACAAGGATGCTCTACGGAGATGCACAGGACACCGTGGGAAAGGTAGTGCTGGCCCTCAAGAAACTGTGAGGATCTCCCAGAAGGCTACAGGGATATTACTCTTTTTTCGGTTCTGCTACGATAACGACGAATAGTAAATTTTTCACTTTAAAGGAAATTGAATTTAAACCGCAGATGCGAGAGAACCCAATCGTCGGGATGGGCGTTCGATCATTACGATGCCACCCCCTCCTCGCTTTCGCTCGGAGCCGCTCGGGCACCTCTTCGGGCCCTCGCTGGGCAAGTATGTGTCCGGGCCCCCACTCCTTTGCTTCACCGCCCCATTCACCGAATCCGATCTAACATCAGGATCACGGTAAGTGCGCAGCGCAAAACCCGACGAGGCGTTTTCCCGCGTCCGGCACCGCTCCGTTTCGGCGGCTTGGGTATAAGTTGATCATTTTCTGATCCGCCGCGGGGGTGCCCCGTCGGGGGCGGCGGGAGGCATCACAAGGGGGTATGGGAGCATCAGCCCCCTTCATCATGACCGGATCGGACAAACGCCAACAACCAAATGGGTGGAGGGGGAATCCCCCTCCTCATTTTTTTAAAGAGAGGGCCACCCCAATCCTGATTGGGTAGGGGGTACCCCTCTCATCCTCCACCACATGTTGCATCGTTTCCTGTGGACTGTTGGCGTGAACTCGTACAAAAAGAAAAACCGGGACAAGGGGTAGTCCCTCCTCCAAAAAGGGTGGGGCCCCCACCCCCCGACCAACTTTTTTATAGCCGGGGACCCCTCCCCCTCCTCTCCTGATATACGTGGGGACTACCCCCCTTTGTTCCAGCACCGGGACATGTGCTTCGCGTGGAACCTCCGACGAACGGGGGAGGGGTACCCCCAGGCCTTGCGGATCTCAAGGCAGGCCCTACCTCCCTCCTTCTTTTTTTTGCGGGAGGAGTCCGCCTCATCATCAGCACAAGACCACGTATTCCTGCGTTCCCACCCCGTTTCCCGTGGCCCCGCCCACATGTTTAAGAACAAATATCGTCAAAATGTAGAGAAAACATTACAAGGAGTGTATTAAAATGGACTTTGGAAATCTTGGCGGCATCGGCGGCTCTCTTGCCGGTTTCATCGCTACACCTGAAGGTCAGGCCGCAGTAAAGAATTTTCTTGCAACACCAGACGGGATGAACCTGCTTAAGAGTTTTGCCACATCATCCCAAGGCCAGCAGGTCATCATGAGCATCCTTCCCTCTGTTGTGGATGGGATGAACCTGCCCGGGCCGGTCAAGGACATGATCAAGAGCGCGGTCCCGGCCAGCACAAGCGGCAGCACCACACCCACCTCTCAGTAGAGGTGCCCTTTTTTTCTTTTGCACGCACGTGTGCAGGCTTTACGGCATTTCGGCCCATCTGATGGCCCGGCTGACCGGTGATCTTATATTGTAGCCGGATAGATTGTGTTATTAGGAGAGAAGGGGGAGTTTTTATCGAAGATGCGATTCCAATCCCTGACGGTCAGGTAGCACGCAAACAACTGCACTTCTTCTGGCTTGCCGACTGTTCTGACTCGATGCGGGGAAAGAAGATTGCAACACTCAACCAGGCCATCCGGGAGGCGTTGCCTGAGGTCCAGAAGGCAGTCTCCGCATACCCGCAGGTTGATATCCGTATGCGGGCAATAAAATTCTCCAACGATGCCACATGGCACGTCGGCCCCGATCCGGTCCCCTTAAGCGAATTTGTCTGGCCGGAACTGGAGACAAGCGGCCTGACCGCAACCGCAAAAGCCATCCGGCTGCTTACCGGCGAACTTTCCATCGAGCGCATGCCCCGCCGGGGACTCCCGCCGGTCTGCATCCTCATCTCTGATGGGTTTTGCACCGATCCCCGCGAGGAGTACGATGCCGCCATTGCAGATCTTGGGAAGATTCCCTGGGGCATCAAGGCGGTCAGGCTTGCCATCGCCATCGGTGACGAATCGGATTACAATGCACCCGAACTGCTCAAGTTCACCAACCAGGAATCTGTCGGCCTTCTTCGGGCGCATTCTCCCGAGGAACTGGTCGCGTACATCAAATGGGCCTCGGTCAGCGCCTCAGTCGCCTCCTCCCGGGGGCGGAGCCGGGGCGTCCCGGCCGGGGATGACACATCGAATGTTTCCCTTGAATCCCCGCCGCAGATGATCACGTCCAACACCGATCTGTTCTAGAATAATTATGCCGTCGCCGGAAGAATTCTCCTGCACCTGCGACACCGGCCTTGGCTGGGCATTCGGGTGCAGCCGGACCGGGGCTTCCCATCTCAGGGCAGACCGACCCTGCGAGGATGCCTACGCCCTATGGAGTGGTTCGGCCGGGGCACAGCCCTGCATCGCGTTTGCTGTCGCCGATGGCCATGGCGATCCCCGGCATGATCTGAGCAGGACCGGGGCTGCCCTTGCCGTGAACGCCGCCATAGGGGAACTGGTAGCATTCCACAGGTCCTACGCCGTTGGCACTATACCCCGCCAGCAGTTCCGCGCCGGGTTCAGGACAGATTTTCCCCGGCTCGCCACCCGGCGCTGGCGGGAGCTCGTGGCAGAGGACGCAAAGCGACAGAATCGTTCCAGCTCCCCTGCCCCGCAGGCACCCGGGCCGGTGGAGCCGGTCTTTACACGGTATGGGACGACGCTTTTGGCCGCGCTCGTTGTCAGCGACACCATCCTTCTTGCCCAGATCGGCGACGGCGATCTCCTGCTGGTCAGGCCCGGCGGTATTATTGAGTTTCCCCTCCCGAGGGATCCGGTCCTCGCGGGAAACGAGACGCATTCACTCTCATCTGCCGATGCCCACCTGCTCTGGCGGACCGCAACGATCGACCGTGGCGAAGGAGGCGTCCTGCTCGGTGCAACCGACGGCATATCGGACTCCTTTGCCGGCTCCGAGAGCGAGGAGTTTTCCATTTTTGTTCACAGCCTTGCTGACCGGATCCGCACCTACGGGACCGAGGCCGTGGCTGCTGCGATGGGGGGGTGGCTTGATCGCTTCTCTGAAATTGCAAGCGGCGACGACATGACCCTTGTCTGGGCCTGTATCAGGCCCGAAGAACAACCGCTTCAGCCGCAGGAAACGAGACCTGATACCGGTGCGTCCTTACCATCAGGAAAAGGGTGGTAGCCGTGCCTCTCCCGATCGGCCAGCGCCTCCATGCGAAGCAGCTCCAGACCACCCTGCACGTAATAAAAAAGATTGGTGAGGGCACACAGGGAGAGGTCTACCTTGTGGATGGCCCGCAGGGATACCAGACCGTGAAGTGGTACAAGCCCGAGCAGGCAACCCCGGATCAGCGGGACGCTATAGCCTACCTTGTCCGGACCGGGCCGCCGTACGGTGCGGCAGGGAAACGGTTCATCTGGCCGCTCGATCTCGTCACTGCTGAAGGATCGAAACAGTTCGGGTACCTGATGACCCGGATCGATACTCAGCGGTTTGCCGAGCTCGGAGAGGTCTGGGCACATTTAAAACCGGTCCCGGGGATAACCGCGCTCTGCGAGATCTCGTACCAGCTCGCAAACAGTTACCGTGCGCTCCACCTCTCGGGCCACTGCTACCGGGATATCTCGGCAGGAAACCTGATGTTTGACCCGAAAACCGGTGATGTCCTGATCTGCGACAACGACAATGTTGGCGTCAACCGCCAGTCCCACAGCCAGGTCTGGGGAACGCTCGAATACATGGCACCGGAGTTGATCCGCGAGGAGAGCGACCCGTCGACTGAGACTGACCTCCACGCCCTCGCGATCCTGCTCTTCTACCTCTGGGTCTGGCATCACCCATTCCATGGCGAGATGGAGTACCGGTACCACTGCTGGGACATTCCGGCCAAGAAACAGGTCTACGGGATCACCCCCATCTTTGTATTTGACCCGGATAACCCCGATAACCGGTTGCCCGGAGACCCGGATTATGCAATCGCACGCGACCGCTGGGAGCTCTGCCCCCCTCAGCTCAAGGCAATGTTTGTCCGGGCCTTTACCGACGGTCTCGCTCATCCGGGCCGGCGGGTCACTGAAGGGGAATGGCAGAACCTCTTCCTCTCCCTCAGGGACTGCCTGGTTCCCTGCCCACGCTGCCATGCGGAAAACGTGATAGCAGAAAGCACGCAATATCTCTCCTGCTGGCACTGCAGAAGCCCGATTCCCCCGCCGCCATTTCTCGTGGTCCGCCGTCCGGGTGGGAATTCCTCCCTTGCGCTCTCCCTGGGCGTTTCTCTCCGTTCGGCCCACATCTCCCCGGCATCCGG
>Ga0326728_10003609_pt1 | contig 47578 bp, 39 predicted proteins | sample MB3enrmetagenome_FD_207602 | JGI IMG/M metagenome (GOLD analysis project Ga0326728, IMG submission 207602) | Lab enriched peat soil microbial communities from McLean, Ithaca, NY, United States - MB31MN | ecosystem: Environmental > Terrestrial > Soil > Wetlands > Peat | place: USA: New York...
CCGTTCTGAAAGACCCCAGAGCGGATCTCGCGGCGAAGGTGGAAGCGCTGAAGTTCGTAATCCACTTCGTGGGTGACCTTCACCAGCCTTTGCACTGCGAGGATGACGGCGACAAAGGCGGGAACGCGCGACATGTCATGTTCGATGGCCATCCCGATGATCTTCATTGGGTGTGGGACACGGGACTGCTCCAGCACATCACCCGCGCCCCGGAAGCACTTGCAGCCGAACTAGAGAGCCGAATCACACCGCAAGAGAGAGCAGACTGGGCCAAGGGGACCCTCGCGGATTGGGTGATGGAGGGGCACCGGCTCGCTCAGACGGTGGCCTACGGAGACCTGGGCAGCGAGAATCCAGCCCCCGCAACCATGGGCGCTTTTCGGAGAAACCGGGAAGCGCCCTTCCTGCTTCTAGTTACGGGTAGAGCCGTCATAGCTTCCTTTCCTGTTTCCAAGCGGCGTGAGCGACACGATTGTGCGGTGTACGTTGCCCTATTTCCGTCGAAGTGGACGGGCCCGCAATCTTCGTTGGACAGTTTACTGCAGTGTCAGTGCGGCTAACCTCAGTTCTTGTCGTGCCGCCTTCACCGCCGGTAAACACTGCGGCGGTGCAGGGGATGCATTCGGGATTTCCGGGAACAGACGGTATTTGCCAGTACCCCAAGGCGCCGAAACAGCTCGGCGAGGTGCTGTGCCCTTGACGCCGTTGACTCAGGTTGACTGGGCGTTTTTAGTTGAAGTATTCTTCGTTTCCAGCGCTAGCACCTTCTCGGAGTGGTGCATCACTGAAAAGGAGAGGCCGTGAGCGTATCCGCAGAAATCACGAAGGAAGTCGCCGGCGAGCCGCGTCTCGTGCGGGCGCTTGAACAGCTCGTATCCCTCCTCGTCCCCGGCGAAGCCATCGAGGCGTGTGCGGTGCAGCGGCGCTTCTTTGCGTTGACCCACCGGCGCGCACTGGTCGCGGCCACCACCGGGCGGCTGATCGGCATGCAGCGCGGTCTCTTTGGCGGCTTTCACCCGAGCAGCGTGCGGTGGCAAGATCTCAAGGAAGCGCGCGTCGATGTTGGGGTCTTCGGAGCACGCCTCACAGTTGCCTTCTTCGGGAGCCCAGATCTAGCGATCGCTGGCAAAGAGGCCGTCCTAACCTTCCCAGGGCTTCGGAAGAGTCAAGCGGGGGCGGTCTACCGCGTGTGCCAAGCGCAAGACCAAGCGTGGCGGGAGAAACGGCGGGTGCGGGAGCTCGAGGAACTGCGCGCGAAGTCCGGAGGAATTCAGTTCGGAACTCCCGGAGCCGGTGCAGGCCTTGCCTCGCCTTCGGGCGGAGGCCAGGACGATGCCGTAGCCCGCTTGGAGAGGGCGAAGGCTATGCTCGACAAGGGTTTGATTTCGGACGCGGAGTATGAGGCGCTCAAGGCGCGTATCGTAAACACGCTTTAGGCCGCCGGCTAACTAACTCGCGCTTGCACTTGGCGTGGGCTCACTGCGTGAGCGGCTGTCCGGAGTGCCGCGGCTGCCCTGAGGAACGTTGATTTCCGTCGACTCACGCCTGCCGCCCGCAGATGAAGCGCGGGGCGCTGGCTCCTGAACGATCGCCGCTCTATAGATATTTAATATTAATACTCTTATCCAAAGAACCCAATTGGTTATTGCCTGCATCTAATAGAGTATGCTGGTCAAGAGCGAGCGGGCTTCAAAGGCCGGCGTTGGAAAGAAGGCAGCAGCCATGACACACTTTTTGAAGTATTCAGCGATTGCCCTTTTGGCGTTCTTGACCTTTGTACCGGCAGCGTCCGCACAAAGAGGCTTTTTCGGGGGGGGCTACATGGGCGGTGGCTTCGGTCCGGGGTTTTACCAGGGAGGCTATTATGGGTACGGCCCCTACTACGGATCGCGTTATTACCCCGTCTCACCGGTGGGCGAAGTCCAGATTTTGACGAAGCAAAAGGGTAATCAAGTTTTCGTCGATGGCGGACTCGCAGGCCGCACAGGAGAACTAAAGAAGTTCCAATTGCGAACCGGCATGCATACCATCGAATTCCGTGATGCCAAGGGGCAATCGTACTATAAGGAACAGATCGACGTGCTCGCAGGTAAGAAGCTCAAGATCCAACCTGAATTCCGAGTCCCGAATCACGAGTTAAACCCGTAGCGGGGGTGCCGGCCTGAGACAGGTTTTTCGACCCTGCGATGTCCCGATGGGACGGGTCGAACATGCGGGCTGGAGCACACTTCCCTCAATCGAGTGGCGCGTTGATACTCTCCCGCCATGCCGATCTACCATCGCCCCTATAACCCCGGCGAACTGCCATTCATCACCACCAGAACCTACCGCTGGGCCCAGGTTTTTCTTTCTCCGCGCTTTTGCGGTGACTTCCTCCATCGCCTCGAGGAAGTTCGCCAGAAGACCAACTGCCTGCTTTGAAATGCGCTGTCATTCCGACCCTGAGCGCAGCGAAGGGGAGGAATCTCGCCCTGGCCTTCTGGGCGCGGTCTGCCCGACGCAGAACAAGATTCCTCGCTCCGCTCGGAATGACATTTCATGGTTTCTGGGCGTTCGTCGGCTGCCGAACATGAGCGACTGCTTTGAGAATCGTGGCGCGGGCGAGACGCCCGCGCCACATCCGTCCACTGGCGGCCCATTTTCATGGTTTCCGGGTGCCCTTCAGTGGACGAACAAGAGCGACTCCCCTGCAATCGGCGTTTTCACCCCTTCAACGCCTACTCAGCAAAGAAGCGCCGAGAGAAACTGAACTATGCAGAGCGACATAAATTGTGGCACGCGCGTCCCGCCCGTGATCACGGCCGGGACGGCCGTGCCACGAAGGGATGCACAATAACCCGGTCCGGCGCGGGCTGGTGAGTTCGCCTGGGGATTGGCCGTGGTCAAGCTGGCGGTATTGCTACTTGAATGATGAGTCCGTGCCCCGCAGGGATCGACTGGACTGAGCGGGCAGCACAGACTTGTCCCTCCGGGAGATCGCAGGGTCGAAAATGCGATTTTCATCAGCTTTCGCGGGCCGAAGGCCCATAGGGAGGGATAGGTTATTTATCTGGTTAAGTGCTTCCCTCCGTTCCAAGACCCGCTCTCATTGAGGATGGAGATAGGTCAACTCTCGATCATGTTCCGAAATGGCTGTTCTCATGGTTCGATTCTAGTCGCCGGAGGTGAGCTGATAAACTTTGGCATCGACGAAAAGCTTGAAGAGGAAAGGATCAAAAAGCTGCGACTTCACCTCTTGCCCGATAATCTCCAACGCGCGTTCGGGCGTAACGGCTGGCCGGTAAGGCCGGTCATGAGCGGTGAGCGCGTCGTACATATCCGCGATGGCCATTATCTTGGACTGCAAGGGAATAGCTTCGGCCTTGATGTGGTAAGGATAACCGCTGCCGTCCAGTTTCTCATGGTGAGCAAGCACGATTTTGGGAATTTTCCTCAACTCCTTGGTCCAGGGAATCTGGCTCAAAAACCGGAAGCCATGCTCGACGTGGGCCTCGATTTCTTCGCGTTCCTGTTCATCCAGAGTGCCTTTGGAAGTGGAGAGTAGGCCCAACTCATCAGCAGAGAGTAACGGCTCGCTGGGGCCCGAGAAACCCGGAAAATTCCCGTCGGCGATTTCAACCAGCTTCTCTGGAGTTTTTTCAGCACAGAGCCCGGGCTCATTAGCCTGGTGGATATTCTCTAGGAACGACTCCAAGTTCTTGAGTTCCTCGTGGTACTCCTCGTCCACCTGGGAAGCGAACGCCTCGTAATCCTGGGTGCCGTGACGAAGGGCAAATTGGAGTTTCTTGTGCGTTCCCTCGAGTTCGAGCGCTTTCCTGACATACAGAAAGCGCTTCTGGATGAGCTCCATTTGCTTCGCGTGGAGCTTCTTGGGTTTGACGAGTACTTCTTCCCGCACCGCTATCTTGCCGAAATCGTGAAGGATTGAGGCGTAGAGTAGCTCTTGAATATCCTGGGGCGTGAAATGGACGTCCTTGTAAGGACCTCTGTCGGTCCGGTCCACCTCTTCCGCCAGACCAACCGCCAGTTTCGCCACACGCCGCGAATGGCCTAACGTCGTCGGATCGCGCAACTCAATCGCGGTCGCCGAGGCCTTCACGAAACCCTCGAAAAGGTTCTGGATGTCCCGGTAGAGCAAGTTGTTCTCAAGCGCCACCCCTGCCTGGCTCGCTAAGGAGGTGCCGAGATCCTGGCTGCGTTTGGAGAAAGGAATCACTTCATCCTGCACCGCTTGCAGGGAGGTCAGCTTCGCAGCACGGTGCTTTTTGGCGTTGATGAGCTGAAGGACGCCGATCACCTCCCCTTTATGGTTTTTCATGGGGACGACCAGCATGGACTTTGTGTGGTAGCTGTATTTCCGGTCAAAGTCCCGATTGTGGCGGAAGTAGGCATTTCGTATCCGGTAGGCATCCTTAATGTTCAGGATCTGTCCGGTCGCCGCCGCGTATCCTGCCACGCTGCGCGTGTCGATGGGCAGGATGAACTGGCGGAAGGGCACCGCATGGCTGTCACTTTGCGTGAGCCTGAAAACAAGCTGTTTGCCGCCCTCGGCATTCTCCTGCACCGTGTAGAGTGAACCCGCGTCGCAGCAGGTAATATCGCGGCTCTTAGCGAGGATTAGTTCCAGCAAAGCATCGGTGTTTCGCTCCGCGGACAGCGCCACGCCGATCTTGTTCAGCGTTCCAAGATCGGAGGCCACACGGCGCAGTTCCTGCCGTGTTTTGCGGCTCTCTTCCCGTGATCGCAGATTCTCGAACGCCTTCTCGACTGCCTTTTCCAGTGCGGCGGCTGACACCCGGCGCGGAAGTAGGGCGAAGACTTTATGGTTTAGCTTGCATTTTGGTGGTGCGTCGCCGTCCAACAAACAAATCACGTACCAGGAGTCGGCGTCTGGCGCAACGGAGTCAAGGAGAGCCATATCATTCCGGCTTGCGTCCGCAATGAAGACCGCCGGCGGCTTCCACGCCAAAGCCCGTTTGCCACTTCGGTCAACTGGAATGAGCGAATAAGCGATCGCTAACCGCCGCAATATCGCCGGCTGTGCGAAAGGGCGGAAGTAGTAGACACGTGAGGGCATCTACACCTCTGAAAAATTTCGGCAGGTTACGTCTCTGACCGGAACCTACATTACAGACTCCGGCCCACCGACAGCATAGACCTGACCGTTCTTGACCGGAATTTGCGTTTTAACTTCCCGGTCAACCGGCAATATACGCCTCCCCGCTTGGCTAAGCAATGGCCTATCGGGTTTCCAGCGTTCAGAGCCTCCGGCGCCCACGGAAGGGGCCAGTTTCACTACTCCTGACAGGGCTAAAGATCGAAACCGCCTCTCTTTCGACTGATACCTCCAACACTTCTCCCTCTCCCCACCTGTCTCGTCGCTGAAATCCGACCTCTTCGGTGGCTCGCTTACCCCACTGGCGAGGGAAGCGCTGCGATCCTGCCCAGCATGGCTCCAAACAGGCGTCGCGCGGGGTGGCACAGAGCGCAGTTCTGCGGTCTCTGTTCATTCCGGCTAGACGCAACGCGGGGCTTCGCCCTGCGCCAGCCGCGCGCATCCGCGGTCCGGCGTAGGGGCGGTTCGCGAACCGCCCCTATCAAAGCCCAGTAACACGCACGATCAGGGGGACGGCAAGCCGTCCCCCTACAGCTTGTAGGGGTAGGGCTTGCCCTACCCTTTGGTGCCTAGGGTGTGACGTAACTCATTTTCTACTTGACAAATCTGTGCTCCTCTGGTAACCTGTAAGGTCTGTGAACGTCCGTCTCAGCTCGCGTGGGGACGGCTCGCCTGCCGCCCCTGCTCCCAATCTTCCAATTCATGGAGTTACTATGTCTCTACGTAAATCTACTTGTCTCACTCCCCAGCGGCTCGACGCCGCCCGGCACAATTCGCAGCGCTCCACCGGACCTCGCAGCGAGGCCGGAAAGCAGCGCATGAAAATGAACGCCCTGAAGCACGGCTGTGATGCGGCACCCGAAAACGAAGCCGCCGTCATGCGCGCCCTGGGCGAAGATCCCGAACGGTATGCCGCCTTGCAGCGGGAACTCGCCACCACCTACGGCCCCGGCGACGCCCTCTGGGACCACCAAGTCGCCGACCTGGGCAAGCTCTACTGGCGGCGCAACCGGATCGAGCGCATGGTGACGGGCATGATGCGAGACGCTCTCGAGAACGTCGAGACGGAGCGGCGCTCGCTCGCCCGGGCCCTCGCTGACGTGACCTTCGAACCCTCCCAGTGCGAGGCGGTGGCGCTCGACCTGCCCAAGCCCACCCACCCCTGCGTGCGGCTACGCATGCTGATTTCGCTTTGGGGGGTGATTCGCGAGCAGGTGCGGCGGCGGTACTTCCCGCTCGCCCAGCGGAAGCAGATCGAAAGCTACTACCAGGGCGAGTTGGGGTGGCGCCCCCGGCAGATCGGCCACCTGCTGGGGCTCTTCATGGACTGGGCGTACCTCCACGACCAGCAGGACCAGGCACGGCTAGACAAGTACGTGAAGGAGAGTTTCGGGGGCGAGGCGGGGATGGAGGCCCGCTACCAGGAACTCGAGCGCCTGCTGGAGGAGCAGATCGCGGGGGTGGAGGCGGCGTTCGCGGACGAGATGAAGGCGCAGGAGGAAAAGGACGCGATTGCGCGGGACTCGTGCCTCGCTCCGGAGAACGAGGCTGCGAACATGGTGCTGCGCCTGGAAACGGCGCTGGACCGGGCGATAGACCGGAAAGTGAGGATTCTCCTGACCATGCGCCAAGAACACGCGCGTTGTAGGGGCGGTTCGCGAACCGCCCCTACGCTTCCGGAGGCCAGCCCTCCCGGCAATGAGCGGGACGACCGCGCGGCACAGGAACTGAGCAAGGTCGTGGGGCTGGACGCTCGGACAGAAAGTCCGGCAGAGGAGAACGACGCCCAAACACCAAAATCGCCGGAACAAAGCGAGAATGTCTATGAAAACAAAGGACCGGCGGCAGAGGGGGTGCGCAGATGAGGCGTGGTGCGGGCAGCCTGCCCCGACCTGTCGGGGTCCCGCCCGCTGTGGCACGGGCATCTTGCCCGTGCCGATTCACGGCCAAGATGGCCGTGCCACAACTCGCCGGCAGGGGATGTGTTCCCACCAGCCTGTTTGACCCCCTGCCAAATCCCGGTTACCTGCGAGCGCGGAGTTACAGAAGGCTGAAAGCGCTCCTCATGGCCGCGGAGGCGCTGCTGCAAGCCTGGTCGAGTGGCATGGCACGCAAGGCGGCATTGAAGGGCTCGGCCTGGATGGGACCCTTGCGGTCAAGCGGTGCGAGCTCCGTTGCTGCGTCGAGGCGTTATGGTTTTCCGGATGGCGCAAGCCGACGTAGTTCGTCCGACCAGTTGAGCACGACGTTCAATTGCGTCGCCCCCGACTCCTGCTCACTTGCCTTAATCATCAGGAACCTCTGCCCGTCCGGGCTGACGTCGTAGTCCGACTCAAAAGGAAAGACGCCTGTCTCGTAATGCCCTTCGAACAGCACTCTGGGTTTGGCCGCCGCGAACACCGGCCTGGTCTCGACGGCGGTGGCCATCATCTTGTCGCCGTCACGATAAAACAGCTCCCGCCCGTTCCGCGCCCACACCGGCTGAACACCGCCCTCGGTTGAAATCTGCAGCTTCCCCCCGGGGCCGGGAAAGGGCTGCACGTATACCTCCCGCCGGCCTGATTCGTCCGAGCCATACGCAAGCCAGCGGCCGTCGGGCGAAAACATCGGCCCGTATTCATTAGACGGCGTTTGGAGAAAGGGCCGCGGCTTGCGGTCGCCCTCGCGGTTCAGCACCCACATGTCATATCCGGTCGTCGGATCCAATGCCGAGAAGGCGAACACTTGACCGTCGGGAGACCAGGAACCCGGCGACTGTGGGTTTTCGCTCGTGGTGAGACGCTCCGCGGCGCCGCTGCCATCGGCGGGGATCCAGTAAAGATTCAACGTGCCGCTCGGCCCAGCCTCAAAAGTCACATGCTTGCCATCCGGCGTCCAGACCGGAAAGGGAATATTTGTGGGTCCCGTCAGCCGCGTCAACGTGCCGCGACCCAGATCGTAAAGCCACACTCCATTGTGAGTGCCTTCAATCGCGACGGCCAGCCGCTGGCCGTCCGGGGAAAGCCGTGGGGACAGGTACTCACGTGGGGGCGCCGGAAGTGCTCGTGCCGCCCCCTTTCGATCCACCCAGAGAAGTGTGCGCTCGCCGACTCTCGACCCTCCGGGGACATAGGCGAGTGAACCGTCAGCAGTAGAGCTGAACTCAGCCGCGCCGAAAGTTGGATTCATGCTGACGCCTTCAAGAATTGGTATCGGGGAGCCTGTAACCTCAAGACGCTTGAGATCAAATGGCACGGCCAGCAACCCGCCCGCCCGGGCATAGACGACGTGACCCGAGGGGACATACCGGGCGTAGGTGCCCCCTTCGACTAAGACTCGTCGTTCGCCGGTCTCGAGTGACAGCACCCCAATCCGTGCTTCATCGAAGCTGCCGCCGGTCCAGGCGGTGAAGAGCACGGCCTTGCCGCCGGGTAGAATTTCCGGCCAGCGATGGGCGTACTCTCCCTTCCTGCGGTCCGGGACAGTCAGGGGCGTCGGCGTGCCTCCGGCCGCCGAAACCCGAAACAGGCCCGAAGTAGTGGAGGGTGCAAAGATGATAGTGTCATCGGGACCCCAGCTCCCGCCACGGTTGGCAGGTGCGCTGCAAAGGGTCAAGGGCGCGCCTCCGCTAAGAGAGACCTTTTTCAGTTTGCCTTCGGCGAAAAATCCCACGGCCTGCCCGTCATGAGAGAAGAAGGGGCTTTCTGCATCCTCGGTGCCGGGGATCGGCGTCGCCTCGAAGCGGTCTATCGAGCGCAGGTAGAGTTGAGTGCTGCCACTATGGTTCGCAACATACACCAAGCGGGAGCCGTCCGGCGCAAGGGCGATATGTCCGAGAGGCCCGAGCGCCACTCGGTCGATTGGTGGAAGCATCACCGTCAGGCGCGCGACTGGCCGCCTGGAGGGCCGCGGCGTGCGCAGCGGATTGCCGATGACCAGCGCCACCAGGGCAAGTGCTAAGACGGCGGCCAGCACCCACGGCAACGCCCGACGCCAGAGTTGTAGGGGCGCGGCTTGCCCCGCCCAGGGCGATCCCGCAGGCGGGATCGCGCCTGCATCTGCCGCTCCTGCGAGGCAGTCCTCAATCGCAATCCGCGCCTCGCCGATCGCCTGCAGCCGCCGGCGCGAGTCCTTCGTCAGGCAGCGCCGCACTAGACGCCCAAGGGGTGCGGGCAGGTTTCCGGGGAGCATGCTCCAGTCGGGCTCTGCCATGATGACCGCGGCCAGCGTGTGGGATACATCTTCACCGGCGAAGGCTTGCTTCCCGCTCAGCATCTCGAAAAGTAGGGCGCCGAACGACCAGATATCGCAACGCCGGTCCACCAACTTCCCCCGAGCCTGCTCCGGACTCATATAAGCCGCCGTGCCCAGGATGATGCCCTCGAACGTCGCCGCGGCGCTGATTGTGGGCGAGGCATTGATGCTCGTCGCCGCTGGGGTCTCTTCCAACGCTTTCGCCAAGCCGAAATCGAGGATCTTCACCGTGCCATCCGGCCTCACCTTGACGTTGGCAGGTTTCAGGTCGCGATGGATGATGCCGCGCTCGTGCGCGTACTCCAGCCCCTCGGCAATCTGCTTCACAATCGGCAAGGTTTCATCGAGCGGCATCGGAACGCCCGAAGGGGTACCCTTATCGGTTGGCGAGGCATGCTCCGATACCACAGTTGCACCCGCGATGCGCTCCGCCAGCGTCGGTCCCTCCACCAGTTCCATCGCCAGCGCGCAGTTCCCGTTGGACTCCTCCAGACCGTAAATCGTGGCAATGTTGGAATGGTTCAGCAAGGCCAACACCTGCGCCTCACGCCTGAAGCGTGCCATGCGTTCATTGTCTTTGGCGAAGGCCTCGGGCAGGAATTTCAGCGCCACATCACGCCCCAAGTTGGTGTCTGTGGCACGATACACTTCTCCCATTCCGCCCACACCGATTCGCTCTACGATGCGATAATGGCAGAAAGTCTCGCCAATCACTGGCATGCGTCCCATACTTGCTCGCTATCTTAAGGCCGCACCCGCAGACAAGTCAACGCGTGGCCCTGCGACCATGCGAGCTGCGTCCGTTCAGCCAACCTTTACTGTAGCGAAGGTCCCTCGCGCCGTAATAGATCGCCGCCCGGCTCGGTTCATTGCGAATGGCTGCGAGCGGGACAGTTGCGACCCAGCGCGGGATTTGGCCCGAACAATCGGTGCGTCGGAAACCGAGGCCTTCGACTCGTACCCCTCGATACTTACTGGGAACAGCCCTTCCCACAAACAATCTGCGAATTGGTCGTCCCTGACGGAGTAACAGGTGATATCCAGATCGTACATCCTATTAGAAGCCTGGATCGCGGTGCTCACGTCCCAGCCCTGGTTCGCGTCAAGCATTAGCTTGACCTTGGGACCGACTGCGTCTCGCACGGCCTTTACCCGCTCGTAATCGTCTTCGATCGTGTAACCAGCGCTAACCCCGCCGACCTTCAGCTTGATTGCGTTGTAGCCTTGCTCGACGTAGCCTTGAACCTCTTCAACCAGATTCGGGATACCTTTACCTTCCCGTTAATAGCCTCCCGTCACGTAGGCAGGCACGCTAGTTCGGTAGCCGCCCAGGAATGCGTGTCGATGTATTGCACGAGGTCTCAGTATAAATGATGTCCCAATCGCGCCGCTGGCAGTACTCTTCGAGCAGTCCAGTTGCCGACATCTTCTCGGTTTATTAGACTGTACACGGCATCGAAGTAGGAGGATAGAGTGAACAGAAGAACTTTTCTTTCGAGTGGTGCCGTTGCATCGGTTACGGCGGCGGGTTTGCGCCCGCGCTATATTCGGGCGGCGCAATTGGCTTCTCAACATGGAGAGATTTACAAGAAGCTTGGTGTGCGCCCATTCATTAACGCCGCCGGCACTTACACGATCCTCACAGGTTCGATCATGCCGGAGGCGGCCCGCCGGGCCATGGTTGAAGCCTCGCGGAGCTTTGTCCGGCTCGAGGATTTGCAGAAAGCCGTGGGCGAGCGCATCGCCAAACTGCTCGGCGTCGAGTCGGCGATGATTACGTCCGGCGGTGCTGGGTCGATCCTGCTGGCCACGGCCGCCTGCGTCACTGGCACCGACCCTGAGAAGATCCGTCGCATCCCCAACCTTGACGGTATGAAAGACGAGGTCATCGTTCCCCGCGAGCATCGCAACGGCTTTGATCACGCAGCACGCACCGTGGGCGTTAAGCTGGTTGAAGTTGAGACCTCTGATGATCTCCACCGTGCCATTGGCCCTAAAACCGCCATGCTCTACTTCACCAACATTTTTGAGCCCAAAGGGAAGATCAAGCGCGCGGAGTTCGTCGCAGCAGGCAAGCAGGCGGGGATACCGGTGTTCAATGACGCCGCAGCCGAGTTGCCGCCTGCCAGCAATCTTTCTAGTATTGTCCGCGAGGGCTTCGACCTGGTCGGATTTAGCGGCGGCAAGGGCATTCGTGGACCACAGAGTTCGGGCTTGCTGCTGGGGCGCAAAGATTTGATCCAGGCCGCGCTCCTCAACAACAATCCTAACGAAGATGCCATCGGCCGGCCCTGCAAGGTCGGCAAGGAAGAGATGATGGGTCTGTTGGCGGCGCTGGAGGAGTACGTGCGGCGCGATCAGGAAGCCGACATGCGCCTGTGGCGAGGCTTCATGGAGAGCGTTGCCAAGGACCTGCGGGGCATCTCCACGGTCACGACTGAAGTCTACGTGCCCGGCCCGGGCGCGCACCCGATTCCCTATCTCCGTGTGCAGTGGGACGAGAACCGGCTGAACCTCAAATACGGCGACTGCGCCAAGCAGTTGCGCGACGGCGATCCCTCGATCGAAATCAACGCCGGAGAGCAGGGACTCAATCTCGCTTCCTATAATCTCTATGCCGGCGAGGAGCGCATCGTGGGCTTCCGGCTGCGAGGGCTTCTGCGCCAGGCCGCCAAGGGCGCCTGAGTGGCCCCAAAGCCGTGCGGGTGAGGTCTGAAAAGGAGCTGGAAATGAGCCCGGTGTTGGAGCGGAATGATTCCGCTGGAGGTATACAGAATGAAACGTCGTGAATTCGTTGTCGCGGCAGCAGTAGGTGCGGGCGTGCCGGCGATGATGGCCAGGAATGCCACGGAGGCAGGCACGCCGTCTAAATCGCCCCCACTGAGAATCCTGGCAGTCAGTGCCCATCCGGCTGATTTCTGTTCTCGGGCGGGCGGAACGTTGATTAAACACGTTCGCGCCGGTTCCAAGGTAAAGGTCATTTGGCTCACTCATGGCGAGACGGACGAGAGCGCCTTTCTAATCCAGCAAAGACCGGGCATATCCATAGAGGAAATCCGCCGCCACCGCGAAAGAGAAGCCTTCGCATGCGCCGAGGTGATCGGCGCCGAGGGGAAGATGTTCGGCTTCGGCGACGGTCCGTTGCGGATGACGCCGGAGCGCATGGAGATGCTGGCCCAGGAGATGGCGGACTTCAAGCCGGACTTGATCCTGACTCACTGGAAGGACGAATTAACCTATCCGACCCACTGGCGGACATCCCGCAGCGCGGTGGAAGCGGCGCAGATGGCCCGGATCTCATGGGATATCCACTTCTTTGAACCGAATATTGGGACCGCTTCACGGGTGGGGTTCGTGCCGGATCATTATGTGGACATCAGTGACGTGTTCGAGCGTAAAGTGGAGGCGTTGAAAACCTTGACCGCCCAGCCCCGGCTCGTGGCAGATTATACGGTCTGCAACCGCTGGCGCGGCATTGAGTGCGGCCGGCAATACGCCGAGGCTTTCGTGCGCTGGGCTCCAAAACCGCCCGTTTACGAACTATTGGGCGTCTAGTCGTCGCCGGCTCGGTGGGCCTGAAAATCACCCAGCGCTGCCTGCCCAATGGCCCTGAGGGAAGAGAGTCAGGGTTCAAAACTGTGCGTGCAGCGTCGCTGGAATCGTCGCTCCGGTCCTCACCGGCTGGCTTTTGCAGAGGACCGAAAGCTACGAAGCTCCGATGATGGCGGTCCTGGTCATACTGCTGGTGGGCGTCCTTTCTTATCTGCTCATGCTCCGGGAAAAATACGCCCCGCATTACCGGTAATTGCTGTATGGTCCGGCGCGACTGACATCCGGAATGGTCAGCCCCTCGTCGTCGGTGATGACTTTGCCGCCCCGGATGATCATGATAACATGACTGGCGTCCGCCAGTTTGACGTCAGCGATGCTGCCTTCCACGAGTGCCGCGGGCGTCACCCGGTACCCTTCGGCTTCCACCACCACGCGCGCGTGCGCAGCCTCGAGGCCGTGCCCAATCCGCGCCACGCGCTTGCCGATAATAGCGATGTCCACCTCCTCCGGGTGATCACCGATGCGCGCGTGCTTGATCAGCAGGTCGTAGATAGTGGTGTCCTGTGTGGCCGGGGGGCGCGGCTTCCGCTCATAGACGATTTTACCGGCGCGGAGCGTCAAGATGTTTTCGAGGCGCTTTGTACCCAGGCGCTTCGCCGGCCACGAATCCTTGAATATGAACACACCGGTTTCTGCCTCCAACACGGCGATATCGGCCATGCGCCCCACGCTCAGCGTTCCGAGCTCCGGATATCTCCCGATCGCCTTCGCCGGGTTCACGGTCGCGCGCACCAATACATCCTCGAGACTCATGCCAAGCAACATGAGCTTCGACATCACGTTCGGCATGTCCGACTGCTGGATGCGGCGGGATTCCGCATGCAGGTCCGTGCTGATCGTATCGGGAAGGAACCCCTGAGCAACGGCCTTCATCGCCACCGGCCACAGAAAGCTGCCCGCTCCGTGCCCGACGTCAAACAGGACTCCACGCTCGCGGGCCGCGAGCATCCAGGGCTGCACCATGCCCGTGAAACGGTCGATCAGCTCGATCTGGCGGTCGTTGTACATGTGTGTGTGGATATCTCCCGGCCGCAGGTGCTCGAGCAACTCCTCCTGCGAGGTCCGGCCCATGTTGCTGAAGATACGATCATCCACCATGACGGGAACGTGGGCCCGGCGCCCGGCCTCCACGGCACGATCGATGGCCGTCCACCCAGGCTTGGCAAAGTGCGCGGTCTTAATCCCCACGATGACATCCCGATTGCGGATAATTGTGTCGGCGGTCTTCTCCGGGTCCATGTCTTCCGTGTCACTTTCGTAGGGCTCACCGACCATCCCCTTGCCTACGATGTTCAGAAACACCAGCACGCGCGTCTGCGAGCTGGCGATGACTGCGTACCGGAACTTGTCGAAAGTTCTCCACCCGCTGCCGCCTGCGTCCATGATCGTAGTTGTCCCCGCAGGCAGCGCATTTTCATCCGCTGAAATCGCCCCCTCATACCCGAACACGTGCATGTGCAGATCGACAAGCCCTGGCACTACATACAAGTTCGACACCTCCACAACCTTCCGCGCCTGGGAGGCCGGAATGTTAGGCTGAACCGCGGCAATGCGATCGCCCGCCACCGCCACGTCCAGGCGCGCGTTAATTCCGTTGCCGGGATCGATGACCTGCCCCCCGCGCAGCAGGAGATCGTATTGCTGCGCGGATGCCGTCGCAGTGAAAATTGCCGCTGCCAGGATGAGCCGCAGAGTCCCTAGGTGATACCTGATGCGCATCTTGCCCTCCAGAGGACGGCAGTGTACCCCGTTCTGGCCCTCATCACAACTGTCCAACGCCGACCTGTCCAACGGCGACCAAGAACAGCTTCAGAATCTCGATCATAGTAGAAGGAACGCCCTAAGCGGACTCCTCTGGGATTCGCTGGCAACAACGATGTGGGTTTCGTCCAAGTCTTGCCGTCATCGGAACACCAGGCTTGCCCAGTGAAGCCGTTTCCGCCAGTGCGGAAAATCGTGTACAGTCGCTTGTCGGCCAGGGTTACCTCGCCAAGCCGTTTCGCCTGGGCAGCATAGCTTTTCTTGGATTGCGGTTGGATGAGTTGACTCCGGGCTATTGCATGACTGTTGAGAACAGCCCTTCCCACCGGCAAATGAAAGTTGGCTGGCGAATCTTCGCGAGCGAAAAAATTCAAGGCGCCCGTTGCAATCTGCGCTTCGATGGCGATGAGCCTCCTGGTCTGTGATTTGGCCTCCCATCACTTCAGCGATCCTATCGTGTCTGTCGCTCCTGAAGCCGCCTTCACAGACCTGGGTCGTCGCGTGCCCTGGACAATTCGCCGGGACGCCAGCGACATCGGCATCTCGGCGGAATCTAAACGCTACGGCGTCACATCGGGTTGATCTGTGCTGGCAGCCATTCTCCGGGAATCCGACTTATCATTCCCAATCCATTTTGTACGGGCCCAGCACCCATGACGCGCGGAGGAGCCCTTCGGGAAATCTCGGTCTGCTGACGGGACCACTTCGCGGTTGATCCAGCACGGCGTGGGGTCGTCACAGACGGCACTCCTGTGAACTGTTCCGCTGCTTGAACTGTTCCGGAAAATCCTATTGCGTTGACTTAGCCGCAGGCGCGGCCTAAGATGGCTACCACAGGCGGAACCCTCGCATGACTGGCAAGACCGTTTCCCACTATCGCATCCTGGAGAAGCTCGGCGGCGGGGGCATGGGTGTGGTGTACAAAGCCACGGACACCAAACTCAAGCGCACCGTCGCTTTGAAGTTCCTGCCCGCGGAACTCTCCAAGGACCGGCAAGCCCTGGAACGGTTCCAGCGCGAGGCCCAGGCTGCGTCCGCTCTCAATCACCCCAACATCTGCGTCATTTACGATATCGACCAGCACGCGCGCCAGCCCTTCATCGCCATGGAGTTGCTGGAGGGGCAGACCCTCAAGCAGCGCCTTGCCGGGAAACTGCTCAAGACGGACGAACTGCTCGACCTCGCCGTCCAGACTGCTGATGCGCTGGACGCTGCCCACGCGAAGGGAATCATCCATCGGGACATCAAGCCAGCGAACATCTTTGTCACCGAGCGGGGCCAGGCGAAGGTCCTGGACTTTGGCTTGGCCAAACTGGCACCAAGGGCCAGGCGGGTGGCGGAAGCGGTGGGAGCCTCTGCGCTGCCTACTGCATCGGTCGAACCGGAACATCTCACCAGCCCGGGCGAGGTGATGGGAACGGTCGCCTACATGTCGCCAGAGCAGGCGCGGGGGGAGGAGACAGACGCGAGAACTGACTTGTTCAGTTTTGGCGTGGTCCTGTACGAGATTGCGACAGGTCACCCCGCTTTCTCGGGGGCAACTTCCGTGCTCATTCTTGATGCGATCCTTCACAAAGCCCCTACATCGCCGGTTCGACTGAATCCCGACTGCCCGGCGGAGTTGGAACGCATCATCAGCAAGGCGCTGGAGAAAGACCGTGGAATGCGCTACCAGAGCGCTTCCGACATTCGCGCCGACCTGAAGCGCCTGAAGCGCGACACGGAATCCGGGCGTGTAGGGGCGGGCCTTGTGCCCGCCCAAGGGCGCCCACAAGAGCCTGCCCTGAGCGCAGCGAAGGGGGCGCCCGTACGAACATGGGCGGCGATTGCTTTGGCCGGCGTCGCGCTCATCGCGGCGATTGCCGGGGCAGTCTGGTTTCACTTTCTCCGCCCCCCTTCGAAAGTCGCCGGGCCGCCCATGCGCATCGTTCCTTTCACCACCTTCCCCGGTCACCAAGGCGGCGCTCGCTTTTCCCCCGACGGTAATCAGATCGCTTTCTCGTGGGACGGAGAGAAGGAAGACAACTCGGATATCTACGTAAAACAGGTCGGCGGCGAGGGACTGCTACGGCTCACCACCGGTCCAAGAGCAAACTACAAACCGGTCTGGTCGACGGACGGCCGCTACATTGCCTTTTTGCGCAACGTGGATGGTGAGGTCGGAGTCTACGAGATTGCCGCACTGGGCGGGCCAGAGCGTAAGCTGCTTACACCGAGCCTGGGCGCGCTCTGGTTTTTTGAGTCGTTCGACTGGTCCCCGGAGGGGAAATACCTGGCCTATGTGGACCGCCTATCTGACCGGGCGCCTCCCACCCTCTTCTTATTGGCCGTAGAGAATCCCCAGGACCAACGGCGCTTGACCACTTCCGCGAGCCAGCGGGCGGATGAGGACCCTCGCTTCTCCCCCGACGGGAAGACGGTGGCCTTCGTCCGCGACCTTAGTACAGTTGACGGGGATATCTTCTTGGCACGCCTTGGGGGCGGAGAGCCAACGCGCCTTACCTTTGACAACGTCGTCATTGGCGGCTTGGACTGGACTCCGGACGGGGCCTACATCATCTTCTCGTCAAACCGCCTCAGCGGCGAGGGCCGTCTGTGGAAAGTTCCTGCCTCCGGCGGCCAACCCGAGCCGTTGCCTGTGGGCCAAGGCGGCGCTTTCGATCCCGCACTTTCGCGCTCTGGGCGCCTGGCATACACGCAGACGGAAACTGACGCAAACATCTGGAGGTATGAAGTCCACCGGACGAATGGCCGGAGCGCCCCACCCACGAAGCTGATTGCCTCGACGGGCCAGAACTTTGACCCACAATATTCGCCGGATGGAAAAAGGATCGTCTTTGTCTCCTCGCGGTCTGGAAGTCGGGAGGTCTGGGTGTGTGACAGCGACGGCTCAAATCCCAGGCAGTTGACTTACTTTGACGGCCCCCATGTGGGTGTGCCGCGCTGGTCTCCCGACGGCAGGGAGATCATTTTCACCTCCACCCGCCAAGATCATGACGCTATCCATGTCGTGAGCGTGGAAGGCGGCCAGCCGCGCCGCCTGATGACGGACACCTGGAACGAGGTACCCGGCGCGTGGTCGAGGGATGGGAAATGGATTTATTTCGCTTCCCAAAGAACTGGCTCCTGGCAGGTGTGGAAGATGCCCGCCGAGGGGGGGCAGGCGGTGCAGGTGACAAAGCAGGGCGGCGTTCAAGCCTTCGAATCTCCCGACGGCAAGACCCTCTACTACGAAAAGGGCTGGGATGAGGCTGCCACCAGTTTATGGAAGGTTCCGGTGGAAGGCGGGGCAGAGACCCCAGTTCTCAAGCTGCCTCCGTGGGGAGACTGGGGTAACTGGGCTCCGACCGCCGCGGGCGTCTACTACTGCAACTTCAGCACGAAGGCCATCGAACTCTTCAGCTTTGCCACGCAAAGGACAACGCAGATTGCCAAGGCAGAAAAGCCGCCTGAGGGCGGACTTGCGGCCTCCCCCGACGGCCACTGGATCCTCTCCGGTCAATGGGACCAAGCTAACAGCCACATCATGCTGGTAGAGAATTTCCGTTGGTAGATGGGGCGGGCGAAGGCGGGCGGAGAAGACGAGAATGGAAACGACGGCTGCGGTCCCCGATCCCAAGCTCTTCATGCCTCATCCCAATTTCAGTGACGAGGTGAATCGGAACATCGTGCAGTCGGAGATTGAAGGTGGTGTGTGCCTGGACGATTTATCCGAGGGTGTGCGGTTGGAAGTGGAGACGCAGAATCGTTGGTACACGATCTTAATTCGCGATCGCGGCAAGGAACTGATTTGGGGCCACCCGCAGTACTGTCCCGATCCCGTCGCGGTGAGAATCGCGGGGTCCACGTGGGGCGGCTCGATGCTGAAGCTGCGGTTTATCGGGCGAGGAATGCACCTGGAATTCTGGCATCCCGTATTTCGCACCATCAAAACCTCACGGATTGTGGACATCCGGGCCTCGGAGCAGGTCGTGACCAATGCCTGAGCGCCCAAGAACTGACTGTGCGCCACTTGCTTCCATGGCCTCCTGCGCGGCATGAATTTCCTGCCGTAAGGTCGCCCTCGCCCTTTGGCTCCCCATCTCTTACGTGCGCCTCCGATGCGATTCCCTTCCGAATTTGCGCAGTTGCGGAACCGGCTGGCACACATGACAACAAGGGAGAGCAGCCCTTCCGGACGCCTGTTCAAGATTGTGCCTGATAAACGCCCTTCCCTCCCAGAATCCGAACAGGCCCAAGGTGGGCGACCTCCTGTCTGCAATCATGGGATTTGCTGAACCAACTGACAGATCAAGGCCGCCACATGAGCGGTTAATGCCCGTGATACGGCCAAGTGTCGGCCGCGCCGGTCTCTTCGGCGGTGAGCAAAGAGTAGCCGACGACTCGTTACTCTTGGCCGCGATTCCTACACTCGATCTCGGAGGACACTGGTATAATCGAGGATAATCATGCAACTTGCGCCAGGCACTAGACTTGGACCGTACGAGGTAGTTTCACCGCTCGGTTCGGGCGGTATGGGCGAAGTCTATCGCGGGCGTGACACACGCTTGGACCGTACCGTCGCCATCAAGGTCTTGTCCACGGAGTTTTCTGCCGACCCTGACTTACGGCGGCGCTTTGAGCGCGAGGCCCGAGCGATCTCTAGCCTCAATCATCCGCACATCTGCACTCTTTATGATATCGGCCGCCAGGATCAGATCGACTATTTGGTTTTGGAGTACCTCGAGGGGCGGACGCTGGCGGAACGCCTTGGCCGCGGATCTCTGCCCTTCGAACAAGTGCTGCGCTATGGAATCCAAATCGCCGACGCACTCGAGCAAGCCCACCGCCAGGGCATCGTTCACCGCGATCTCAAGCCCGCTAACATCATGCTGACCGAGGCCGGCGTGAAGGTGCTCGATTTCGGTCTGGCGAAGGCCACACTCTCGAAGCGGCCCTACGGGCCCATGCAGAATCGCCCAACCCTCCATAAAGGCCTCCCAACCGCGAGTAATCCGTTGACGGCGGAAGGGACCCTGGTGGGGACTTTTCCTTACATGTCCCCCGAGCAACTGGAAGGTCGAGATGCCGACGCGCGCTCAGATATCTTCGCCTTCGGTGCGGTCCTCTACGAAATGGCCGCAGGGCGAAGAGCCTTCGAGGGGACGGCCCCGATGAGCGTGATGGCCGCGATTCTGGAGCGAGAACCGCAACCGCTCAGGGCTGCCCAGCCACTGGTACCACGGGCTTTGGAGCGACTCGTGCAGATGTGTCTGGCTAAAGACCCTGACCAGCGCTGGCAGACAGCACACGATGTGAAGCTTCAACTGGAGTGGCTTCTAGAGAGTGGCTCGGGGGCAGGCATTCCCGTGGCGGCGACTGTGCGTTCGAGAATGCGAGAATATCTCGGATGGGCAGTCGCGACCCTCCTCGTCGCCTTGCTTCTTGCCTTGGGCTATTACCGCCGCCCTGCGCCGCAGCCTGCACCGGTGCGTTCTTCTTTGCTACCCCCGCCCAACACGGCCTTCCTTCCGTACAATTTCGCCATTTCCCCGGACGGCAGCCGCCTGGCCTTCGTGGCCCTTGGGCCGGACGGCAAAACAACTTTGTGGGTACGGGGGCTTTCCTCCTCGAGTGCCCAGCAACTGACAGGCACAGAGGGCGCGAGCTATCCTTTTTGGTCACCTGATAGCCTGCGTGTTGGTTTCTTCGCAGAGGGAAGACTGAAGACTATCGATCTCGCTGCATCCGCGGTGCAAACCCTCTGTGCTGCCGCACCCGGCTTCGGTGGGACCTGGAACCGAGACGGCGTCATCGTCTTTGCTCCCGGCATCACCGGCTCACTTTACCGTGTCCCCGCCGCGGGCGGCACGCCCTCGGCGGTCACCAAACTTCTCCCCAACAGCACTCAATCTCAACACTGGCCTTTTTTCCTGCCCGATGGCAAGCATTTCCTGTATTTCGTGAATTGGAGCGGTCCCTCCAACCTCCAACTCAATGGCCTTTACACCGCCTCGCTCGACACCGACGCCACCCATCAGATCTCCTCTGACATCATCGGCAACGTGCTTTTCGCCTCGGGGCATCTGGTTTATGTTCATGACCGCCGCGTCGTGGCCCAACCCTTCGATGCCGACCACCTCAAAACCACCGCACCGCCGCTGCCGCTCACTCAGCAGGAAGTGGACAAGTTCTTTGACTTCTGGCAGTCCGGCGTTTCTGTTTCACAGGACGGCAAGCTGGTTTTCCAGTCGGCCGCTGATGCCCCCTCGCGGCTTGTCTGGTACGACTCGACGGGCAAGGAGGACGGCCAGTTCCCCGAGATTGGTTACGAGGGAGCCCAGTTTTCTCCTGACGGCCGGTCGCTAGCAGTCTATTCGGATGACGAACACAACGGCCAGCACTTTATCCGTGTCTATGACCTTGCACGCGGAATTAGCACTCGCCTGACCGACGGTGGGAATGAGAGCCTTCCCGTATGGTCCCCGGATGGCAAAGTCATCGCCTTTCGCGATGCTTCCTTGAACATCGAAGAAGTTCCCGCCGATGCCTCGGCCCCCCCCAGGGCTCTCGTGAGCGGCACCAACGTCATTCCTTGCGATTGGTCTCGAGATGGCCACTTAATCTACATGAGTCTCGAGGGAGGCGAATTTCCAAGCCTGGACGTCTACTCTCCCCTCGATCATAAATCCACACAGTTCGCGAAGTTCGGGGCTGAACCTCAATTCTCCCCGGACGGGAAATGGGTCGCCTACGTGCGAGCGCCGGAGCGCGAGATTGTTGTTCAGCCCTTTCCGGCTCCTGGGCTTCATGTCCAAATCTCCAGTATGCGCGGATCGGCGCAGCCCCGTTGGAGCCGTGACGGCAGGAAGGTCTTTTTCGTGCAGCCGGATCGAAAGCTCATGGTTGTAGCCTTTGACCCGGCAACATCCTCGGCCGGCCTGCCCCAAGTCGTTACTCAAACCCGCATCACCACGGCAACGTTTGGGTGGTTTCAGTACGCCGTCGCTCCCGACGGCCGCTTCCTGATTAACTCGTTCCCGTCCGCCGCATCCTCCCCACTCACGCTGATCACCGACTGGACCGCACGCTTGAAGGGGCCGTGAAAAGTAGACCCGACTAGTTTAAGCTTCTTGGATATCGTGCGAGTCTCTGCAGGACTCCCCGTCTGGCTCGATCGGTCGCAAATCGCCGTGGGGGTAGTTGCGATCCCAACCGGGGGTTTCCCTGTGAGGTCAGCCGCCAGGGGATTATCAGCCAGCCAAGATCAACCTTGGGTAGCGGCAACTCTGTCCCGCGGTACCATAGAATCAACCACTTACAGACCTTCAGAAGCAACAACCTGTTCCAATTTGTTCCATAACTCAAATCCAGGCCCGGCCCGAGTTCGTCTCAGCCGTACGTCAGTGGACGGCGCAGTTTGTGAGTTTGCTTCATTCCCGAAGGTTCATTTTCCCGACAGCATTTCGGCAGACCCAAGGGCATTCAAGAAGATTGTTCTTCGCCTTGTTCGGCGGGAGCTACCACGGAAACGTGCCCTCGCCAAATATACCGAGGCAGCCCTGCAACGCACCCGAGGCGCACTTGACGCCGGCGGGAAGATCATCCACGTCACACCCAAGGAAAAGTGGCAGCAGTTCGCAGCGGAGATTTAGCGACCAAACCTATAAGTAAAGTTCACGCTCGCGTAGGACGGAATGCGCACTCCCACCACCTCGGCAATCGGGTTGTCGGGAACCGGCAACGGACCCACATAACTCGGCGCATAGTTCGTCGCAAAGTTTTCCGTGGTCTGCCCCGTATAACCGCTGGCGATCATCATATTGATGCCGACATTGATCCTTCCTTCCAGGAAGGGTCGCGCCAGTGCCAGCCGGAACTCCTTGTTCGGCACCCCGACACAGTAAGAGGTGAGGTTGTTGGGGTTGCTTTCATCGCATCCGTTTCCTACCACCTTTTTTCCGACATACTCAAATTCGCCCTTGGCTTGCAAATGGAGGGGTAATCGTTGGTACGTCCAGGAAAGATCGCCGATCAGCCGTGGGGTCTCTGGAATGATCTGACCGGTATCAACCTCGCGCGCATCAGCCTGCTCAAAGGTTGCCTGAAGCGCTCCGCAGCTGAAGCTCCGGCGCAGCGTCAGCGCCAGATAACGGATGCGGCCCGGCCCCAGGTCAAACTGCAATCCGGTGTCCGGATCGATCTTGCCATACTCGGCGGTTTGCGTCTCGTGTCCGAGGGTCAGTTTGAAGTCCGTTTTGTGGACAGTCTTGCTGGCCACCAATTGGTAGGATCGTGCGGTCTCCACGGGGTCAGCCGCTGCCGGAGCGCCGGTGGCGGTGTCTTGTCCCGTGGCCATCCCCGTGCGAGGATCTTCGGTGAAAAACGACTTGCCGTAGCTGAACGCCACCTCGGGCACGTACCAGGAATCCTGGGGGAAGAACGTGATTGTGGCTTTGGGCGAACTGAGCCCCACCCGCTTGCTCCAGGAATTCGCCGGAGTTACCAGGTCTTGATTATCAATGCTGATTTCGTCGCGCCGCCAGCCCAGGTAGTAGCGGAAGTATCGGCTCAACGCTCCCTCGCCGGCAACATAAGGAGTGACGGGTGCAATCGTCACATTGTTCCCGTCCACTTTGATGAAGGGTCCATCATAAGACGGATTAGCGGGGTTATAGAAGGTGTAATGGTCCAGGTCGTCGCGGCGCGGGGCCTCGCGCTCGTAATCGGTTCCTGCCAGCAAGGTGAACAGCTTGGAGAAAGTCTTAACGTAAGCTGCGCTGGCGCCCGCCACCGTGCGGAATTCGCTTTGCCGGATCAATCCGTCTCCGAAGTCGGAATAGAGCGCAAGATTATAAGTGCGGAAGAACCCGGAGAGGTGTAGCTGCCCGTTGCCGCCAAGGTTCCATAGATCGTTCAAGGCCATCAGCGCCGTGTGGGTCTGGTCCTTCTGCCGCGGGTCAACCGTATCCGGATACTCTTTCCAGCCGTCCGCAGCATCGACGGAATTGAATCCGTCTATCGGCCTGAGCCCCGCCACGTAGGAAAAGCCGTAGTATCCGATCCCGAGCAGGGTCAGAGTGTGATCTCCGGCGTGGAAGACTTCGCCGCCATTGATTTTCACCTGTTTGCGGTGCTCAAGCCGGTCCAGGAATCCGTTGCCGAATGAGCCCTCGAAAGCAATCCACGAAGTCGTGGAAGGGCTGAAGCCCGCCGCGCCCGTAATGTCCCGGTCGTCTCCCGTCAAGGTGACGAAGGGATCGAGGTGCGAGCGCAGCGCATAGGCGGTGGCGAGATTCAAGGCGTGATTGCCCTCCCGCACGTTGAACGCGCCGCCATCCACTTCGACGCTCTCAATCACATCCGCGATATAAATGTTCGGGTCCGTATAGCCGTTGCCGTGCGCGTTGGCTGAAAGATTATTGGGCACCAGGTAGCTGCCCACTTGGATGAATTGCGCGATGGGTTCGCCGTGGTCGCCGGCGACGCCCGGTGCAAAGTACTGGGGCGCCTTGATGCCGCTCGAGGCCGTCTCAATCGGATAGCCGGGAATCGAAATCGGTGCGCCCGGACGTCCCGGATTGGCGTCCAGCAGATCTGCGCTGGCAAATACCCTCACCGCGGGATCGGGCGATTGAACATCGACGTTCTTTACGTCGGCTGTCACCGTTACGGTTTCGACTCGCGCCGCGAGGTGAGCGAATTGAAGATCGACACGCAGTGCCTCACCGTCACCAACGTGCACGGCCTGCTTGATTTCGCCGAAGCCAGCAGCCGAGGCGCGGATTTCGTAATCGCCCGGCGGCATCGTCGGGAAAACAAACCGCCCATCCTTATCACTTGCGACCTCGACGGGAGGTGCGCCGGAAATGGTGGCGAGCCTTAACTTAGCCCCCGCCACCACCGCGCCTTGCGGATCGGTCAAGCGGCCGACGACGCGGCCATCGGCTGCCCAGACACGGAGACCGAGGGCGAAGAACATCGGCGTGAGCGCTACCATTTTGTAGGTCATCAGCGATTCCCGGTGGTGTTACACTTTAGCAAAACGTGCTACCCGTTGCGCATGGTAGCACGAAATTGCAAAGTGTGTCACGCACAGAGTTGGGAAGGATGGGCCCTTCGCATTGGCTGGACACGGACGAACCTGGATTGCAGGGACTACGAGAAGCGTCTTCGCACGTTGTGTACCCAGTCCGCAAGTAATCCCAGCGCTAAGGCCTTTCGTTGAGTCGTGGCACTTTTCAATTCGGGCATTGCTTCGTTGTGGTGCGGTGCGCTTGGCGAAGCCGGATTCGCCACGTTCATAGGGATCGCAGGTAAGGAGTCATCCACCTGCAGCCTCGTTTGTCCAACGGAACTCGCTAATTGGCCAATCGAGGACTGTAACTGTGATGACATCAACGCCAAGGCGTTGGCGAGGGTCGCAAAGCCGGCAATGGAAATCTGATGGTTTTTTCGCTGCTCATAGATGGTTGCGAATTCGAAGTTGCATTGAGCCTTGTAAACTACGGACCTCAGTCGCTCCGCCGTTCTGGCGCTGGCGGCCAGGTTGGCAACGGAGTCACGGTCGATGGGAAACTGTGGGGCCTGCCCTTCATATTGTCTGACCAGCGTGTCATAGGTGGTGAGGCGGCTCGTGATCGCCTGGACGCGCGTATCGAAACCGCCCAACTCCTGAACCGCCTGCTCGATGGAATCCCAGAACGGGGCGAAAGCTCCCTCGCGGAATCCGGCCTCAGCCTGATCCAGGGATTCCTCTGCAGCCATAAGATGTCCCGGCAGCAGTTCGAAGTCGTCGAGCGACTCTTTGCAGTTACGTACCAGACTGTCCGCATAATCCTTCTGACGCTGCGCTGCTTGCCTTCGTTCCGCCTCACGCTTTCCAAGGGCGGCCCCTTCTGCCACCTGCTTTCTCTTATAGGTAGCAGCCAGTTCTTGCAAAGTTCTTACAATCGCCACAAGAATGATCACCAGAAGGACTGCAAACAAGGCTTCCACGGATTCCTCCAGATCTGCGTCGTAAGAAATCCCGGGCTTTGGAGCGGCTGTGATACCAGCACGGCGCGGCAGAGCCGCCACGAAACCGAGCCGGGAAAACTCGCGCCAGACGGCGACACGATTGCCTGTCGTACTCTACCAGGACTCTGAGGCAGGGTGTCAATGGTACTTTTATTCTCCATGAGCCCAGTGGCTCGATCACGGCTGGCTGGCCCGAAAAAGGGCAGGTGAGGCAGTTAGAGATTAACCGAAGGCCGGAGAGTGCGGGACGATGCTCTGACCCGATCTGTTGTTTTATGCCTGGCGGGGTATCACGGGACCACGCTTATCGCACGGCTTATTTCCACCGATCACCATGCTTCAGGACGTAATGCGCGAACACATAGCGCCATGGGATTAGGGGGATAAAAATAACCACCATCAGGACCGCCTTGATATCTTCTGCCGTCGCGGCATTGATCGCATGGGCGGACCAGAGCGGCAGCGCAAAGGCGGTGAGATATATCGCCTTCCAAGTCAGCTCGAACAGCAATACCGGCAACATTTGCACGGGGTATCGAAGTCCCAATGCGGCGGTCGCGCCGAGGCCGGCAAGCAAAGCGCACTGGACCCCATGCGTGGCCGCGAACGCACTGGTGTGGTGGATGACGGCGGGCCAGATAGTCACGCCGAGCCCAGCGGCCATCACAAAATACGCGGCCCGCAGCGTGTACCGGCGAAACAGCGAGACCTCGAGCAGGGTGGTTCGTGATGTCACCTTAGCGGATGGAGCGGACGGCCCAATAACCGAGTTCATAGCGGCGTCTCCTCCGAACGCAGAGCAGCGGGACACTGGTGTTGCGTTACCGAAAAAAGTAAAACAGCCGATGGTCTGTCACCCTGAGCGCGGCGAAGGGTCTCTGCAGTTGCCCCGTGGAACTGCGGAGATGCTTCGCTTCGCTCAGCATGACAGCTTGCTACTCTTGTTTTAACACCTCGTCGATGGTCACGATATCGGCGAGCCCGGAACAGCCATAGATTGCCGGTAGAATGTGATCCGCCGGGCAAATGCGTCGCAATTGCGCAACTCGCTCCGTTCCCGCCCGGTAAGCCGGAAGGTACATTCGGCCCAGCAATGGATGTTGACCCCAGGCGCCGGAGAGCTTGTCCGCGCGCTCCTCGGTGACCAGGAAATCCCTTCGAAGCTCGGCAGCCACTTTCTCGCGCGGCACTCGTTCCGCCCACGTGAGGTATGAAGATTGATTCTTGGCATCGTCCTGGAGCAGCGCCAGCAACACGCCGATTTGCAAATCCTCGTCGGGCAGTTGCTCGATTTCGGTTACGCCATGGGCGATGAGAATCGCATTGTTGGCGATTCCCTCATACAGCGTGCCGGAGCGGGAATTCATGGTCGGTATCGTGACTTCGAAGCCGGCCTTCCCGCGCACATAGAGATTCTGCAAGTAGGCAAACGTGGTCACGTGCCCGGGCACGACTTCATGACTCACCAGTTGTTCGAACTCCGGCACAGACATCTGCAGCGAAGCGTTAATCTCATAGGTGGCTTCGTACTTCGGCTTGCCATCCGCGTTCCGCGCCCTTCCCAGGTAGTTCATCGAGCCCGAAAACCAGGCGTCCTTAATGGGCAAGAATTCAATATTGGCCCGAGGTACCGGCGCGAGATCCGGTGGAAGATAAGGAAGCAAGTTGACCGCGCTCAGGCGGTCAAAGTGGGCAATCATGGCAGCGCCCAGGGCGCGGACGGAAGCCATCGGAACCATCCGGTCCCGCCGCCACGCATCCACCGCCCCCAGCAGGCCGGCTGAACCAGAGGTCGCGTAACCCGCCCGGCCCAACAATTCAGCCACACGCTCCCGCTTGGCTTCGGGGCTCGAGGCTTCCGGCGGACGCCCGGTCGATGCCTCCACGCATCGGACGTAGGGAACCGGTTCGCCCTTCCCCAGCACTTCCATGGCAAGATCCCACATGGTCTCGAGACATAGCGCCAGGCCATCGAGATACTGGCCACGCAGGCCGCCCATCTTCCCTGCCTCATCTCGAACCCCCGCGATGGCTTGTGGGATATCCACCTCACCGAGATACTCCTCGACAGCCTGTCGATCCACCGCCTTGCCTGCCACCCCGCCGGTCGCCCGCACCCGCGCCGCCGCAGCAGCCTTGTAAGCCGCCGGCAACGGCTCGTCCGAGAACCACGAGTCCGCAATGAATCGTCCCGTGCCCGAGGGACACATGACATCGCCACCCCAAAGCGTGTCGGTACCGAGAGCTGCATCTGCGACAAATCGTCCTATGGTGTCCATTGATCGCTCCTCCAATCGGGGCGCAGACATACAAACCAATGTCTGCGCCACCCGCGTGCTACTTGCTTGCTCCTTCCCCTCTAAGACTTCGGTTCATGCCGCGCCTTCTCCAGACATGAGTATAGCCATGTCTTGTTTTGGCCCGAACTCTCTGATAGCGCCTTCTCGAATGCGACTGCGCATTCAAGTGTTTTTCTCAAACTGATTACATCTCCACCCCCCAATGTGATCGTTGACATGTCACCGTAGATCGTACTGAAACAGGCTTCGTGGGTAATATTGCAAATTTTCTCTAACGCGCCAAAAAAATCCCTGTCCTTGCCCTCGGGGAATCCACCAAGAGGCTCGCCGGATAGAACGGCTGTCCTGTCCAAGTGGGCAAGAAGCTTGTTCCTCGCGCACTCTATATAGCTCCTAAAGCCCTCTGTAATGGCCCGCAATGACTCCAATTCCTTCAGAATGTTCTTATCATCATCTGGCCAGCAGATGTTTTGAACAAGGCAATCGACCGTGAAGTTTTCGTGGTTGCCGGTGGTTGCGGGGTCAGTAATCTTGGCGCATTCTAAGAGCAGGTATTCCTGCAATATCCTGTTTAGATCAGCGAAGAACGACGACGCTGTTTTTTCCATAAGAGTCTGGCAGGAGGGCTGCTTGTCCTCAAAAAGGACTCTGTAGGTGTCTCGCACTCTTACCAGCCAGTGGACATGACCACAAAACCTCTTGACGATCTCCTTTGCTGTTCCATCGGTGTAAGAAACGGTTTTCAACTGGTCACTCATGGCTTGCCATTCATCCTTTTAGAACTGCTGGTGGCTGGCCCCTCTCTACTGATTCTTCGACGAGTCAACTGCGGGCTTCGGTTTGCTAACCGGAGCCTTTGGTTTGCTAGCCGCAGTCTTCGAGTTGCCAGTCCGGGCGAATAGCGAGAACATTGCCTCGGTCATGTGTTCGTCAGATTTGAGCGTGCTTTCCAGCATTTCAATCTTTGTTTCGGCGGTGTGGAGTTCGAGTTTGGTCTGGTCAAGTTTGCGCTGCAAGTCGTCGATCTTGGATTCAAGATAGTATTTGTCATCCTCCAACGACTCAGCTTTTTGACCAACACAGTCAAGATAATCGACTACATCTTTCACCGTAACATCGCCGAACTTGGAACGACTGCAAACCTGTGCCCGGAGAGGGACTCGGGCGGAGAAGATAAAAAAACCGGACAGAAGAAACATCGCTAAGATTTTCATGGGCTATTCCTCCTTGAACATGTGGAGTGGTTTTGGATAGTACTACCGACCCGCCAGCCGCGCAACGCATTACGGCCCGCTTGTTCTAGGATGTGAGAGCTGTGGGATATGCGTAAGGGCTTTGCGCCCGGCAGGGGAAAGGTTGAATCCGCCACAGGCGAGCGCTACACAAAAAGCAAGTAGCGCGGACCGCCAGTCTTGCGGTCCGCGTCTTTTCTAGCCGTCACCGCCACCGCGCCGTATTCTATCGCGGTGTCGAAACTCCGGCGTCCTTTTCTTTATGATCGATGTTTCTCTGTTACCGTGCGCAGGCCCAGGTGGTGAGAGTTGTCGAAGCCCCAAGGGGGCGCACCAGCAAAGCTCAGGGCAACGCCCTGGGTCAGCGAATCCCCACCAATCCTCTTCGCAAGCCCTGAAGGGGCGGCACAAGACCTTCGATCCGACACATACCGCTCGTCGTAGGTGATCCCGTCGGCTTCCAGCAACTTTCGGAATTATTAGGTGCACTTAGAGTTGGGATAGGGATTGCGGCATGGCGAAACACCTGCGTCGCCCTTTCAGGGCTGAGGGCTGAAATTTGGGATGCTGTCTCGTCCCAGGCCGTTGGCCTGGGCTTTGTTAGCTCGCCCCTTTGGGGCTCAAAACAAGCGTCCGCGCTACCTGGTCCCGTCACTCGTAGTGCGTCCACATTCGCAGCACTTTGCCTGTCCGGCGCTCTGGAATGACCTGGTACACGAGCCTGTGCTGAATATTGATACGTCTTGAGTAGGCGCCGGCCAAATCGCCGACTAGTTTTTCAAATGGTGGGGGTTTTGAAAAAGGATCTTCGGCCAGCAAGTCGAGGAGCTTTTGCGCTCTCTCCCGCAGCCCCGACGCCGCAAGCCGTTTCGCGTCCTTCTGCGCTTGCCTTGTGTAAACAAGAATCCAATCGCTCACCAGCCGGGCTCTTTCTCACATTCCTCAATAGGGCTTTCCAGTCCCACCCGAATGGATTCACGCATGCCCGGCACCGATAAAAGGTAGAGGGTCTCCTGAATGGCATTCCAATCTTCCTCGGGGACCAGCACGGCATTGGCGCGCAGACTGGTAATCAAAACCGGTTGATGCGCTTCGGCCGCCTCGTCGAGAATTCGGTCAAGCTTCTCCCCGGCCTCTTTGGCATCCAGAGTGTTCATGCTGTAAGATTACGCCCTTTCCCAGTCCGCGGCAAGCATTGGTGTCGATCACATTGGTGTCGATCACAACCCTCATTCCGTTTTTCATCCTGACCGAGCCGTGCGGATTTCGGCGGCGACGAGCGGGTATAAGATGGGCGATTCTCAGACCCATGCCGCGAAGACGCAGAGCTCCGCTTCGCTGCGCCAGCCGGCGGTTACCTGGAAGTATAGCGTTTGACGCTTGCGGCAGCCGCAGCGCGGCGAAGCCTCTCGTCCAGCGTCCACAACTCAGCCTCGGAAAGCAGCGCGGAAGCAAGCAAATGCGCGTCGATCCAGCCAATACCCATGCCCCAAAGCTGCCGGTCCTTAACCAAGCGCAGCGCTTCCTCGTGAGTGGCGGACACAGCGGGCGGAAGGGCTTCGAGATCAGAGAGGATGCGAGCTCGGTTCTTTAGATTGCCACACGCCAGCTCCCCCACGACGAACGGATGAACCATGACCAGGCCTTCACTGAGCAAGTGGGCGAGCTTTGAACCGGGCTCGCAGAAGTGTACAATCCACACTGAGGTATCAACGAGAATCATCGCGCAGTTCCCGGTCGACGCCTGCGCACGGTGCGGGCGCCCGGTTCGGCGCCGGCAAGAGCGGCCAAACGGCGAGCAGCCTCCCGAGCGATCAGGGCCTCGAGCCCGGCACGTACCAAGGCCGTCTTTTGCCGGATGCCCGACAATTCCCGAGCCCGTTCGAGCAGAGCTTCATCGATCACGAGTGTTGTTCTCATATGCATTAGTATGCATCATTCATGCATATGCGTCAACACATGCAATCCGGCGGTAGTGTCTCAGTTTGACGATGTAGCGGCGAGTTTACCTCGCCAAATGGCGGCGTCAAGCCGCCTCTACATCAAACTGAGACACTACCAATCCGGCCGGCAAGAAATAGAATCTCAAGTGACGATGTCAGGCGGCAAGGAGCGCACGAACTCGGCGGGCGTGCAGATCTTGACGCCGTGTTGGCCGCGTCGCGGCTTGAAGTGCCGGGTGTTGCCGGTAATCACGGCGTCCGCACGCCCGGCGGCGGCAACTTCCAAAAAGGGCAGGTCACGAGAATCCGGGAGTATGATGGGGAGCCGGAGTCCCATGACCGGTTCGCCAGTCATTTCGATGAAATCGAGAAGAGCGTCAATGTCGGTGAGGCTGAAGCCGAATGCGGGGCGGGCCAGCACCTCCCGATACTCGCTCATGATGCGATCGTCGTACAGCACGGTGAAGGCTCCCGCCAGCACTTCGTCCACAATTCGACCGGGAGGACCGTGCGGATTCATGACCCCAGACACCAAAACATTGGTGTCGATCACAACCCTCATTCCGATTTCCGTCCTGACCGAACCGCGCGAATCTCGGCGGCGACCGCCGACGGCGGGAGGCCGTCCAACCCGCGGCGAGCGGCGTGACGACGCATCCGCGAGAGGGCGCGTTGCGCCCTTGCCTGCCGGATAGCCCGCGCCATCTCCTCGAAGTCATCCCCCCCGACGCCAACGAGGATACCGATGGGTTTGCCCTTCGCGGTCAGCACGAGGTCATCCTTTTGCGCCATGGCTCGCACGTGCCCCGGCCTATTCCGAAATTCCCTTGTGGTTACGAACTTCACAACCGATTCCTCCTGTAGCCGATATGGCTACATTACCGCTACGTGCCTGGCTTGTCAAGGTCTTTTCCCTTCTGTATCTGCACGGTCACCGCGGGCGGCGCATACGTGCCGGCGGTTTTTGTCGGCATGGATGCGCGTTCCCGACGATGGGCGCATACATCGCGACAAAAGGCATCGCGACGTATGCGCCACCCGGCGCTCAAAAGCGCACTTCAGGATGCCGAGGTCGACATCATAAAGTTCCTCAGTCAGCTCGGGTGAGAGTCTGGCTGAAGAACTCGGGGGAGTGAAGAAGGACCGCTTGGGATCGGCTCGCGCGCCGGGCAGACGTACCACCTTTCGGTGTATGCGCCACCCGCGAACCGATTTCAACCCCCTTTCGCCCAAAATCTCACTTTCACGTCGTGCACTCGCGCCAGCCCGCGCCCTTGACAAGCCCCGAGATGCGCGCATATATTGCCTTGTTGCTTGCCAAGTCCTCAGAAAGGAGTTCCACACTATGGGAGAGTGCTACATTCATACCCAGAAACGGAGCGTTGCTGTTTGCTCCGCCTGCGGAAAGAAGATCTGCGCCAGCTGCATCCGTCAGAAGCCACTTCCCCAAACCCCTGGGCGGCACGTCAGCGCCTTTTTCTGCGTTAGCTGTTTGCCCGACGGTCGAACACCGACTGAATCCACCCTCCGAGCGTTGGGCACCTAGGCTGTCCGCCACCCGCGATGGATGGGATGCCGTGAACCGCGGGCGGCGACGGGCTGCGCCGCGACACTAGGGAGCAGAAACGCTCCACAAGCGGCCTGGAGACAGTATGCATCACTTGGCCTCGGCGGCGGAGAGCCACCCGCGAGGCCCCGAAGGCGAAGCGCGTATCGAACCTCCGGCCCTCACGGGTTCATGTCAAGGAACCACTGTATACGTGCGCCGTATGTACGGTGGTGTGAGGGGCGGGCGGGTAACCGCTCCCCTATCCCGATCTGTTGCATCCGCCCCCGATCATATGGCTCTAGCCGGCGCCCGTGCGGTAGCTCTCACTCCACGTGAAAACCATGAATTTGCCGTTGCGTTGCCTGACGACGCCAGCTTTTCTGTATTCGTCGTAGCACGTGTTCCCGCTTTGAGGATCGCCATCGGAGGTGTGCCCAACTGTCATGTAAGCAACCCTGCGACGATCATACCTCCCGGAGCAGCCGTGAAAACCCCGGTACACCATCGCGTCCAGTCTTTCTATTTGCAGACCATCTGGATCGCTGTGACAAACCCTTCTTAAATAGCTGAGCACCTGCCTAGCAGACGCGTTCTGCAGCGCTACGTGCAATTTGTCATAGCCACCTTCGCTGACATCCCAGTTGGAGGGAGTCAGCGTGTGTAGACGAAGCCATGTCCTGACGCTCATGTCTCCTTACCTCCTGCTTTGAGAGTGGGCGGGTGGCGCCTACGTGCCGACGCCTTTTGTCGGCATGTAGGCGTCCCTCCACGGGCAGGGGCGCAGACATGCCAAAAGGCGGCACGTCTGCGCCACCCGCCGGCGAGTCTACCTCGCCAAATGGCGGCGTAAAGCCGCCTCTACTTTCCTGTTGCGGATACTTTCCTCAACGAGCTGAACCAGACGTACAGACACAGGCCAACGAACAGCAGGGCGGAAACGCTTTGCGACGCCGCATCGTGCGCGTAGAAAGGCGTCTCGATCCACTCTTCCTGGAAGTGCGGCAGCACGCGCAGCGCCGCCCCAATCACTCCGCCCAGTGCGCCGCCCGCCATCAAGCCGCCCGCCAGGATGATGCCGCGCTCGCGGATGGTCTTGCCGTGCTGGCCGCCGACCTTCTCCCCGCGCTTGTTCACCAGGTGCGAGAGGAATCCGCCGACCAAGATCGGCGTGGTCAGTTGCAGCGGTAAGTAGACTCCCAGCGCGAAGACCATGGAAGAGACGCCGAGCATCTCCAAAACCACCGTGATCATGGCGCCGATGCCGAACAACATGTAGGCCACCGGTTGGCCGCTCATGAATCCCGACACTACGGCTTTCAATGCGGAGGCCTGGGGCGCCACCAGGACCTGCCGCAGGTCGCCGGGCGCCGCCTCTCCGAATTGGAAGGCCTTGGCCAGCAGGATGATGGTTAAGCCCGCGGTGATGGCCGAGGCGACGACTCCGATAAACTTCACCTTTTCCTGCGCCGCAGGCGTGGAGCCGAGCCAGTAGCCGGCTTTCAGGTCGGTAATGAACTGCCCGGAGGCGCAGAGGGCTACACAGACCATGCCGGCGAGGGCCATCGCGAAGAACATGCCGGTGGTCCCGGAGAGCCCGAACTTCAGCAACACCACCGCCGAAACGATGATGGTCATTAAGGTCATGCCGCTGGCCGGGTTGTTGGCCGTGGTGGCAATGGCGTTGGCCGCCACCGTGGTGAAGAAGAATGAGAAGAGAAGCGTCAGCGCCAGGCCCACGGCGACCACCGTCCACGAAACATGCAGGTTCTTGAAGAACCCGGCCACTGCGATGGCCGCCAGCAGCACGCCGAGGACGATGCTGAGGATGGGAATGTCGCGGTCGGTGCGTTCCGTTTGCGGCGTTTCGCCGTGGCGGAAAGCGTGCAACGCGATGCCGAACGATCCGGCAACCACCCGCAGCGACTTCAGGATGCCCACCAAGCCGGCGCTCGCGATGGCGCCCACGCCGATGAAGCGCACATAATTGCGGTAGATGTCAGAGGCCGCCATGTGCGAAATGGGGATGGTGGCAGGATACACCGTGGCGTCGCCCATATGGCTGCCGATAAACCAGATCATGGGGACGAGCACGAAATTCACCAGAATGCCCCCGGCGCAGAAGATCAGGGAAACGCGCAGCCCCATCACGTAGCCCAGGCCGAGGACGAAGCTGATCGCGTCGAAATTGAAGACCATGCGCCCGCGCTCGGCCAGTCCCCGCACCGCGGGCACGAACTGGAAGTTCAGGTACTCCTTCCAGACGTGGAACGTGCTGACCAGGAAGTCGTAAACCGCGGCGATGACCGTGGCCTGTATCAGCAGTCGGGCCTGAGAACCGCCCTTCTCGCCGGTCACCAGCACTTCCGTGATCGCCGTGGCCTCCGGAAAGGGCAGCTTGCCGTGCATTTCGCGCACAAAGTAGCGCCGCAGCGGAATGAGGAAGAGGATGCCAAGGCAGCCGCCGCTCAGGCAGATGAAGATGGTCTGCAACGGATGCGGGTCGAGGTGGAGAATGTAGAGCGCCGGCACGGTGAAGACGGCGCCCGCCACCACGCTGCCCGAGGCCCCGCCCATGCCGGTGATGATCATGTTCTCGAGCACGGTCGAGCGCCGCCTGTAGACCCGCGCCAGGCCGATGGCGAGGATCGAGATGGGAATCGCCGCCTCCATTCCCTGCCCGACCTTCAGCGCGGAATAGGCCGAGGCGACGCTGAAGACGATACAGAGCAACGTACCCCACAACACCGCGCGCCAGGTCGCCTCTGGGGGCGCCATGCCGGCAGGCACCAGCGGTACATAGGTTTCGCCGTCCTTCAACGGCTGGTACGCCTTTTCCGAAAGCGACTGGGTTTCGACATCGGCCATAAACGGGCCTCCTGACCGGGATCAAACGCTGGGCCGCCCATCGTGGCCCCGCGGCGCTCCCCCCTCACACCAAACGGGCAACCATTATTGCATAGCGAGTCAAGCATCGCTGGCTACAATGCAGCCTCCCGTCTTCGCAGGGCTTCGCCCTGCGCCAGCTACGGTCGGTTTATTGTCAAAACAGACTTGCTGAGAGAGACTTCTCGCGCGGGGGGAGATTGGTGTATAGTGCGAGAGGTAGGGATTAAAACACAAAACTCAATTTGACCAACGGAGGAAGGGGCGACTATGCCTTCACCCCATTTCAGGACCGAGACTGAGATGATGAAGAACGATGCGCTTGACTTGATGCAGCAGGGGCGTGAAAACAAAATCAAGAGATTAAACCGGGCAATCAAGAGGTCCTGGCACTACAAAGACGGCAAGAAGAAAGCCGTGAAGTTGGGGGTCACGGTAGGTTTGACCACCCTATTCATTGGCGTGGGCGTTGCCACTCACGGGGCAGCTATTCCTGTCGTAGCCGCAATCGCCGCCGGGAGCTATGCGGTGGGTAAGATGAACGACACAATGTTCTCGAAACTCTACGGACGCCAATACACCGGCGGCGCCAAAACCCGGGATTTTGTCGAACATATGAAGAATAACCCGGTGGACTTCGATACGGAGGAAAAGTCGAAAAGCCTCTCCTCGCGGGCCCACAAGACGATTCGGCGTGCTTGCCAGCACTATCGAACGGCGGTGGATAAACTAAAGGAGCTAACGACTGAGGTAAAGGCAAAGCCCAAGGTGACGAGTTGCGATGAAGCCGCGAAACGGTTGACTTCTGTATTTCAAGCCAAGCGCCACCTCGACAAGTCCTGGCTCTACATTCACCCGGCCTATTTTCTGTCGCATGCTTTGTTCAAAGTCTACGAAACCTACTGGAGTGTTTGGGAGGGGGTCCACGTCACCAAGAAGGTGGAGGATGCCCTGAGCGAGCAGATCAAGGGTCTTATGGAGAAGCACCAGGAGTACGGAGACGCTTGCGGAAGCGACAAATGCTACTGGCAAAGCGGTAAAGATGGGGAAAAAAGCGAATTGACTCCCCAAGCGGAGCCTAAGCTCTGGAGCGCTACGGATTTCAAATACCGGGAAGACAAACTTAAGGAAGCAGAGGAACACCTGGAAAAAGACCCCGTGGCCGAGGTTCCCGACCCTAGTGATGGGCTCGATGCGGACACCCAGAAACTGTACACGGATACTAAGGCGAAGTACCTCCACCGGAGCGTTCTTACCAAGGTGAAGCACTCCGTGACCAACACTTGGGACCGCAAGACGAAGAGCGAAAAGTGGGCTTTTGGAATCTCACAGGTCGCAAGTGTGGGCCTGGCTGCCGGAGCTGCCGGGGGCGCGGCCCATGTTCCCGAAGGACTTGGAGAAGGAATTAAGGCTTTGATTGAGTACGCTCACGAAGCGGCTGACGTAGGGGCCGACGTAGGCGTCGACAAAGCGGCCGAGGCGGGGGCCGAAGCGGCGGGACGAAAGGGTAGTGCCGGGGGTTCAAAGGCAGGCAAAGAAGGGCAAGAGAGCATTCAAAAGGCTGCGATACACCTTTGGGAATTCTTCCAGGTCAAAGAGAAGTTGGCGGAGTTGAAGAAGGAGCAAGTAGATTTTCCTGAGGGTGATGTCTGCGGATCGGCCATGGCGAAACTCTACGAGATTCAGAGATTGAGGCACCATCTCGTGAAAACCCAGTTGTATCTTGGGGAGACCATCGAGGTGGTTGCCGAATGCAGTGAAGAACTCCACAAAAAAATCAAAGATTTGAAGACATTTCACAATAGTATTGTCAAGGACATCGATGCCTTCATGAGAAGGCCGGGTGACCATGCCGCATGTAAGGAGTGCTACCTGAATTCGGCGTAAAAACCACGGAAAAGAGGTCTCAGGTACCGTTTACACCTTCTCCGGGGTCGTCCCCGGCTCCGCAGGCTGTTCTGCAATCCGCGCGCGCATTCATCGCTCTGCATGTATGCGCCCTCTCGCCCCAACAAGCCGGCCGCTCAGAGCCAGACGATCTTGAGAAGAGACTCGATCCGCTGAAAGTCCTTGTCGCTTGTTACCAAAGGAGCCTTGCGGCTCTCGCCGAGCGCGGCGGCGAAGCAGTCTGCATAAGGAAGACCGTGTATCGCTTTGAGACTTGCCGCCCGCCGGGTAAGTTCAAAATCTGCGTCTACGATCTCGATGGGCAATTGCGCGATCTCACGGAGCTTCCCGCCCGCCACCCCTTCGCCGTGCGTGCGCCAGACCGAGTAGTAGACCTCACCCCAATTGACCACCGACATCAGCAGGGGGCATTTCGCTTCCGCAGCCTTGCCGAGCAGTTCTTCGACCGTTCGAGCGCCGACGCGATCCTCGAAGAATGTCATCAGAGCGCTGGCGTCAAGGACGTGGGTTTTCACAGGACACGCTCTTTCCTGCGTTCCTCGAGCAAGTGCTCCAGCGGCGAAGGAACGCCCTTGAGCGAGCCACGCAGTCGGCGAATGAATTCTCTGGTGACGGGCTGAACCACGATGTGCCCGTTTTCCTCGAGGAACGAAACAACTGTTCCCTTTTTAATTCCCAGGCGACGACGCAGAGGTGCGGGAATTACCACCTGTCCCTTGACGGTTACGGTGCCGGTCTCGATTTTCACAGGACTACCTCCCCATGAAAATCCTACCACGAGTCGTTGTGTAAGTCAAACCAGCTATGTCTTACCCTCTTATCAAAAGCTAACTTGTCCTGGTAGAGAAAACTCCCCATGATCGGCCATCTTGCCTCTTCGAATTGCTGTCCTCACGGCCACCGGCGCTGTAGGGGCGGTTCGCGAACCGCCCCTATCAAAACCCAGTAACACGCACGATCAGGGGACGGCAAGCCGTCCCCCTACAGCTTGTAGGGGTAGGGCTTGCCCTACCCTTTGGTGCCTAGGATGTGACGTAGCTCATTTTCTACTTGACAAATCTGCCTACTTCTGGTAGGCTGTTGTTTTGTGAACGTCTGTCTCACCTCGCGTGGGGACGGCTCGCCTGCCGCCCCTGCTCCCAACTTTCCAATTCATGGAGTTACTATGTCCTTACGCAAATCTACTTGTCTCACTCCCCAGCGGCTCGACGCCGCTCGGCACAATTCTCAGCGCTCCACCGGACCCCGCAGCGAGGCCGGAAAAGAGCGCATGAAAATGAATGCCCTGAAGCACGGCTGCGACGCCGCGCCTGAAAACGAAGCCGCCGTCATGCGCGCCCTGGGCGAAGATCCCGAACGGTATGCAGCCTTGCAGCGGGAACTCGCCACCACTTACGGCCCCGTCAGATCGGCCACCTGCTGGGGCTCTTCATGGACTGGGCGTACCTCCACGACCAGCAGGACCAGGCACGGCTAGACAAGTACGTGAAGGAGAGTTTCGGGGGCGAGGCGGGGCGGGAAGCCCGCCATCAGGAACTGCTGCGCCTGCTGGAGGAGCAGATCGCGGGGGTGGAGGCGGCGTTCGCGGACGAGATGAAGGCGCAGGAGGAGAAGGACGCGATTGCGCGGGACTCGTGCCTCGCTCCGGAGAACGAGGCTGCGAACATGGTGCTGCGCCTGGAAATGGCGCACGACCGGGCGATCGACCGCAAGGTGAGGATTCTCCTGACCCTGCGCCAAGAACATGCGCGTTGTAGGGGCGGTTCGCGAACCGCCCCTACGCTTCCGGAGGCCAGCCCTCCCGGCAATGAGCGGGACGACCGCGGGGCAAAGGAACTGAGCAAGGTCGTGGGGCTGGACGCTGGGACAGAAAGTCCGGCAGAGGAGAACGCCGACGAAACACCAAAATCGCCGGAACAAAGCGAGAATGTTATAGAAAACAAAGGACCGGCCGCAGAGGGGGTGAGCGAATGAGGCGTGGTGCGGGCAGCCTGCCCCGACCTGTCGGGGTCCCGCCCGCTGTGGCACGGGCATCCTGCCCGTGCCGATTCACGGCCAAGATGGCCGTGCCACAACTCGCGGACAGAGCCTGTCCTGAGCGGAGCGAAGGAATGCCCGCTCCACGGCGGGCGAGACGCCCGCATCACAGAAGGATAGCGCGGACCTGCTTCTCAGGTCCGCAGTTCGCGGAAAACACCCGCGTAGATACGCAGAGCCGGCCGGAACCTGTCCCGGCGTAGTCGGGAGCCCGGCAGGCGCCCCGGCAGCGCCGGCGGAGTAAGCAGGTTGCCAACCGGAAGCGAGCGTCTACACCTCGTTGGCTAGGCTTAACATACTAGGCAAGTCAGAGGGAGATTAGCCGGCCGAGTAGATATTCACGAATTGCAGGCGCGTGGCGTTCAGGCGGCCGGCAATCACTTCCGTCAGGGCGCGGTAGAGTTCGAATCCCAGTTGACAGTCTTTACGGGACTCGTCGATGAGCTGTTCGCCTCGAATGCCCAAAGCCTCAGTATCCTGAACCGCTCGCAGCGAGGCGGTGGCCCGGTGCGGCTGAACCAAGGCAGACCAGTTAATCATGTCCCCAGCCTCGCCGGTGCGGATCGTGCGCCGTCCCTTGGGTGGCATGCGCATCTCCACGGCCACGCGCCCGCTCTTGATAATGTATAGATACTCACTGTGGTCGCCCTCACCGATGATGTCTTCCCCGGCCTTGAATCGAAAAGGCTCGGCGAAAGACAGAAGCTTCTCTCGTACCTGCGGGGAGAACCTCTCCAGAAACCCCCCCTGCCAGCCGTGTTCATTCATGTTAGTTTCCTCTCCCAGTCGGTTCGATTTTCGCAGAGCAATCCTTGAACCAAATTGCCGCTGCCCGGAGGGCCGATAGCGCTAACAAAACAAAGGGCTTGTATTGAACCTACGAGACCGGAACAACTGCCTGGCAGCGCGGTGGGACAATGCGTCACTACCCCAAACCGGCCGCTGCGACAAATGACCCAGTTATTAACGGTGCCATGAATCGCCATGATGCCTTGACGCCACGAAACGGATTGGGGTACAACGCCTAACATGTGCCATCGATTTGACCGACACAGGCTTAACCACGTCGTCCTTGCGGCAGACAGAAGGCTGGCCCGCTCATTCCTGTTGACGGCTCTTCTCCTCGGGGTCGGAGTGGTCACGCCTGCTCAAACCCGGCTCCAATACCAGTCCGTCTTCCTGCGCGTGGAAGTCGCTCCGGATCAACCCGCCCTGCTGGCGCTGGCAGTGGATTCGCTGGGCAAGAACAAGCTCAGTGTAAACCCGCTTCGGCCGCCAGGCAAGGCGGAGCGGGCCTACGGGTTGCGGCGCGAGGGCAACAGGTTTGAGTACCGCTCCTCGGGAGAACCACCTGACGCGCCGCCGGCCTGGACCTTCGAGTTCTCACCTCGCCAGATTCGACTGCACTCGCGCTTCGCACAAGGGAATCCCCCGCCCTCCCTAACCTTGAACTTCGACTCGCGGGTCAACCACGCCACCTTGCTGGGGCTTATCAACGCAGACGGCAGCGTGCGCCTTCCCTCCCTTCTCCACCTGCCCGACCTCGGAACCTTTCGCATTGCCGGCACGCCGGACAAGGGCCAGGCTTTAGGCTACGATGCCTACCGGAATCGCGGTCCACATGATGAACCGCTGGGAGACAATGACTTTGTTAAGGTGACCTTCCCTGCTGCCACCGCAGCCGCCCGGCAGGTCGACTACACCCTGGAGGTTGTCGAGATTCATCCCGGGACTCGAGACCTCGCCCGCGACCCGCGTTTTGACGGGTTCCGGCGCGACTGGCTCAATATCTTTCAGTTGAACCCTCGCCTGCGCGTGCTGGCCAACCATGCCTCAAGTGACCCTTGCGCCTTCACGTTGTTTGAGTACTCCTCCATGGCGGTGCGTACCCCGCCGCTGGCGCCGGGCGTGACCGCCTTGGACCTGGTCCGCCTGACGCTGGACCGCTACCTGAGCGGGATGAAGGCGTACGGCCTGGCGGGAGCCCAACACGACGTCCCGTACGATTTCCTGGACTCCTATCCTTCGCTGCTGATCGCTGCCGCGGACTACATTCGAGGCAGCAACGACCACGCTTGGCTGGAGAACAACTATGCCGGCCTGAAGGGTTGGGCCGCCAGGATGCTCGCTATGGATCGCGATGGGAAAGGGCTGATTGAATATCCCGTGAGCGGCAATTCCGGCTCCTGGGCCCCTGGCGTCCCGGTGCGTCCGGCCAACTGGTGGGACGATATCGGCTTTGGTCATCAGGACGCTTATTCCAATGCCTTGGCTTACCGTGCCCTGATCGACATGGCCGAGATGGCGCGCCGGGCTGACAAGGCAGAGGACGCGCGACGGTATGCAGCGCGCGCTGAGAAACTACGCTCTGTCTACCTTCAGACGTTCTTCAATCCCGAAACGGGTCTGATTGCCGGTTGGAAGAGCGCTGACGGGAAGCTCCACGACTACTACTTCACGTTTGTGAACGGCGCGGCAATCGTTTATGGCCTCGTCCCGCCTGACAAGGCAAACCCGATCATGGACCGCCTGCTCGCGAAGATGAAAGAGGTAGGCTATAGCCGTTTCGAATACGGGCTGCCCGGTGTTCTGATTCCGGTCCGCCCGGAGGACTACGTCTGGGGCACCCGCGATCCCTTCCAGGTTTACCAAAATGGCGGCGCGACGGGATCGTTCGAGTACTTCACCCTCGAGGCTTTGTATCGGTTGGGCCGCCGCGCCGAGGGTGATGAGATCCTGTTTCCCCTGCTGAAAGGCTATGAGGATGGAGGCTTCCAGGGGTTCGGGCCGGGCGGCAAGTCTTACGATTGGAAATCCTGGGATGGCAGGGCCCACGGCTACGAAGGTTTGCTCGTGGATAATTACCAGGCGCTGCTGGCGGTGCTCGACCGCTAAGAAAGGAGAGGGCCCTCGAACCCATGTAATTCACGCCGAACGGGTTGATTGGGCCTTTATCCTGGGTTACCATTCTTCGCGGAGTATAGGGGGCGACCGGGTGAAGAATCCTCTTTCGTCTAGAGCTCTGGGTGTGTTGGCGCTTGTCCTAGCCATCTGCTCGACATTGCGCGCGCAAGGTACACTTCCGTCGACGCTGCACGCCCAACTCGAGGCCGAGTTGACGCGCACGGCGGAGCGCCTGAACGGTGTGATGGGCTATGCCATCAAGGACCTGTCAAGCGGCGAGACGTTTCTGCGCCTTCCCGACACGGTCTTTCCTCAAGCCAGTTCCATCAAACTGACGATCCTTCTGGAATTGATGCGCCAAGCGCAAGAGGGAAAGCTCTCTCTCGAGGAGAAGCACACCTTGCGCCGCAGCGAGATGACCGTGGATGACACGGAGCCGATCCTCACCATGCTCGGTGACGGCACGGTCACCCTCAGCTTGCATGATCTTGCCATCTTTATGGTCGTGCTCAGCGACAACACCGCGACGAATATCCTCATCGATCATTTGGGCATGGACAGCATCAATGATGGCGTAACACGACTCGGCCTCAAAGAAACCAAACTGCGCCGCCACATGATTGATCTCGAGGCCGCGAGGAAAGGTAACGAAAACGTCTCCACACCCCGCGAGATGCTGACCCTGATCGAGAAGGTCCACGCCGGCCAGGCGCTTGACGCGGCTCATACGAAGGAATACTTTGACCTGCTCCGGCTGCCGAAGGAAAGCGAATTCCACAAAGCGCTGCCCGAAGATGTTTCGATTGCGGACAAGCCCGGGTCTCTGGAAGGTGTGCGCTGCGACACAGGCCTGATCGAGATACCGGGCCATCCGTTTATTATGTCAATCACAACGACCTACGATGCCAACGGCGACGAGGGTGAGCGCGCCATTGAGGACGTCGCACGGCTGGCTTACGACTACTTCCATCGACTGAGCAGTTCGAGTTCATACGGGCGCGTGATCTCGTTCAAGTAATACGCAGCCCTGCTCTCTGGAATGGTGAAGAAGCTCTGAAGAAACAGCCGGCTGTCATCCTGAGCGAAGCGAAGGATCTCCGTAGTTTCCGACGCTTCAATGGCCTTCGAACCACTGCAGAGATCCTTCGCTTCGCTCAGGATGACAAGGGGTTGGACCCGCGACTTAGGAGAGAGTTCCATGAGCCTCTTGTTAGTCCTAGCGTTAACCGCACTGTCCTCGCCAGGGGCAGTCGTCATAAAACCCGTCGCGAACATGTACTCCGCCCCGACTGAGGACGCCGATGTGGTGTCGCAAGCCATCTGCGGGGTCAGCGTGGTTGTGGACGAAGAAAAGGGCGAGTGGGTGAAGGTTCGTACACCCGATGATTACCCCGGCTGGATGCCCCTCGCATCGCTGCGGCGCTACAAGCCTGGTGAGCACAACTACGCGGCCTCCGGAAGCATCGCGCAGGTAACTAGCCTGTTCGCGAATCTATACCGGGAAGATTCCGTGACCAAGCACCAACCCGTGCTGGTCCTGCCCTTCGAGGCGCGACTGGAGGTGGTTCCTGGGCCGGACAATAACGGGGATCGCTGGATCCAGGTCCGCCTGCCGGACGAGCGCACCGCATGGATTCAACGCGGCGACATCGATTCGGACCCCAAGCCTCTCAGCGTGGCTGACACCATAGAATTAGCCAAGCGCTTCCTTGGTCTCACCTACCTCTGGGGCGGGACTTCCAGCTTCGGGTTCGACTGCTCGGGCTTCACGCAGATGCTGGTTCGCCGCCGAGGGATCGTGATTCCTCGTGACGCGGACCTTCAGGCAGCGTGGCAGGGTGTGATGCCGGTACAGCGGGACCAGCTTCAAGCGGGTGATCTGCTCTTCTTTGGCGGCTCACCTCAGCACATCACGCACACCGGCATGGACATTGGAAACGGCGAGTTTATCAACGACACCACCCACGACCATCCCGGAGTGCAGATCTGCCGGCTCGCGGATCCGTACTGGGCGAAACTTCTCGTTGCCTGCCGGAGGCTCAAATGATCCGCCGCGATTGGATGAAGGCTTTGGGCGCTGCGTTCGCAGTAGGGGCACGCCATGGCGTGCCCCTACACGGTGAGACCGGGGCGCCTTCCACGACCAGGCTGGAACTGGAAATTGTCCGCCTGCAATTGCGCCACACTTGGACCACCACCATGTCCTCGAGCGCCTATCGTGACACGCTCCAGGTGCGGTTCATTCGGGACGGCATAACCGGCCACGGCGAGGGCGCACCCATCGTTCGCTATCAGGAAAACGCCGCTGGCGCCCGGCAGGCGGCAGAATCCGTTCGCGACCTGGTGACCGCCGCCGACCCCTGGGAGTTCGAAAAGCTGCATGCGGAAATCGCACACCGCCTTTCGGGACAGTACGCAGCCCAAGCCGCACTCGACATCGCCCTGATGGATTGGGTGGGGCAGAAACTGGGCATACCACTCTACCGGTACTTTGGCCTCGACCCCGACGACGCTCCCATCACCACTTTCTCCATTGGAATAGATACGCCTGAGATTACGCGCCAAAAGGTTCGCGAGGCTGAAGCATTCCCGGTCCTCAAGATTAAAGTTGGGCTTGATACGGACGAAGCGACGATCGCTGCGGTGCGCAGCGTTACCAACAAGCCCTTGCGCGTGGACGCCAACGAAGGCTGGAAGGATAAAGAAGAGGCAGTGCGGAAAATCAACTGGCTGGCAACCCAAGGCGTCGAGTTCGTTGAGCAACCCATGCCCGCCTCGATGCTCGAGGAAACACGCTGGGTCCACGAACGCGTCCACCTGCCGCTCATCGCCGATGAGGCCTGCCAGCGCCCCAGCGACGTCCCCAAGCTGGCCGGCATCTTCGACGGCGTAAACGTCAAACTGGATAAGTCCGGCGGAATGCTTGTAGCCTTCGAGATGATCCAAATGGCGCGGGCGTTGGGCCTTCGAACAATGCTGGGCTGCATGGTCTCGAGTTCCGTAAGCGTCACCGCCGCCGCTCACCTCTCACCGCTGGTCAATTACGCAGACCTGGACGGAAATCTGCTGATCGCCAACGATCCCTTTGTGGGAGTTAAAGTCAAAGATGGAAAACTGATCCTGCCGAATGGCCCGGGGCTCGGACTCCGGCCTGCCTGACCGCGCGCCGCTGGTCATTCTGAGTCCCGATTCTTGGGCCGAAGAATCTCCGCAGTTCCAAGTGGGGTGCCGGGTGCCGCGGCGGCGACTGGTACCTGCGTACTGTTGACCTCCCAACTGTACTATTGTTCTATTACAGTATGTTACTGCACATCAACACCTCTTCCGGCTTCCCCGTTTACTTGCAGATCGAAAGCCAAGTGAAGCAGGCGATCGCCGCCGGGGCGCTCCGGCAGGACAATGCCCTGCCCTCGGTGCGCAAGCTGGCCACTCAGTTGCGCATTAACCCCAACACCGTGGCCAAGGCCTATCAGAATCTGGAGCGCGAGGGGGTGATCCGCACCGTGCCGGGCGGCGGCACTTACGTGGCGGACAACAGCCCAGGCCTTTTGAAATCGGAAAAGGTGCGCCGGCTGCGTCCTGTGGCACGGCAGCTCGCGGTCGAGAGCACTCAGTTGCGCCTTGCAGCCGGCGATGTGGTGAAGTTGGTGGAGGACGAACTGGATGGACTGGGAGGAAAGCGATGAACGATCTGGCAATCCACACTGAGGGCCTGGTGAAGTTGTTCGGCAAGACCCGCGCCGTCGATGGCCTGGACTTGAAAGTTCCGCGCGGCTCGGTTTACGGATTTTTGGGGCGAAACGGCGCCGGCAAGACCACGACCGTGAAAACTCTTCTTGGCTTATTGCGCCCCAGCGCCGGCTCCGCCCAAGTTCTCGGTTATGACATTGGCCGGGATTTGATTGCCATCCTGGAGCACACCGGCTTCGTGCCGGAAAACAAGACGCTTTTCGGTACCCTCACGCCCGCGCAGATTGTCCACTTCAACCAGGGATACTTCCCCAAATGGTCGAACCAGTTGGTGGCGCGCTATGCGGACCTTTTCGAGATTCCCATGCAGACGCCCTTCTCCAAGCTCTCGCTGGGAAACAAGACCAAGGTGTGCCACCTGCTGGCGCTCTGTCAGGGCGCCGACTTGCTGATTCTCGATGAGCCCAGCATCGGCCTCGATCCGGTGATAACAGATTTACTGCTTCGCGTGCTGGTAGAGGACCACGTCAGCGATGGCAAAACGGTTTTCCTCTCCTCGCATCAACTCGCCGAAGTCGAGCGCATCGCCGACTGGGTAGGAATTATCGACAAAGGGAAGATTCTGCTGGAAACGCGCCTCGAGGACGTCCGGCAGAACTACCGGCTCATTCGGGCCGCCGGCGATGCGGCGCCGGCCATCTCTTCCGCCGATCTCATGGCGGTGCAAAGTTCCGAGAATTTTCGGAGCTATTTCGTGACGCGCGAGGCGGAGGACTTTGCGGCGATGCTGCGCGCCAAGGGTATGACCATCCTCGAAATCCTGCCCGTCAGCCTGGAGGAAGTTTTCCTGGGGCTCACGCGAAAAGAGGTGCCATGTATCAGTGGAAAGCCTGGCATGATTCCCGCGCACGCATAGCGCTTTACATCCTGGCGGCGTTTAGCAGCGGCATTCTATTCGGCCTGAATGTGATCTCCGACGCGAACCTGCACAGCTATTGGACGATGCTCAAGGCGGCCTCCCACCGCCCCTTTTTCAATTACGATTTCTGTATGGAGGTGCCGTTCTGGATGCTGGATTGGGTTGTTCGGGATTGCGGCCAAATCGCTGCCCTGCTGGCCGGTTTGAGCCTCGGCGCTTGCAGCGTCGGCGGGGAATATGGTGCGGGGACGATGCACTTCGTCCTGACGCGGCCTGACGCGAGAAGGAACTTCGTCTTCACGGACTGGAAAGTCGGTCTGCCGGCCATGGTTATTATCGTCGGAGGCTTGGCCTTCCCGCTGGTTCCTTTCCTCGCCCTGGTTCACGCCAAGGGGCCCGGGAACATCCTAGCCGGCTTGCCTGCGTTATGGGTTCTGGGAGCAGCGGTCTATGGCCTGTCGTATTTCACGACCCTGGCGGCCGGCACCGCCGC
>Ga0326728_10003610_pt1 | contig 47569 bp, 42 predicted proteins | sample MB3enrmetagenome_FD_207602 | JGI IMG/M metagenome (GOLD analysis project Ga0326728, IMG submission 207602) | Lab enriched peat soil microbial communities from McLean, Ithaca, NY, United States - MB31MN | ecosystem: Environmental > Terrestrial > Soil > Wetlands > Peat | place: USA: New York...
CTTTCCAACGCAGTTTGCTGGACGAGCGATTCTTATGGGGATACGTCGCTGGACGCAGATCGTGCCGTACGTTTCAGCAGCAATATGGTGACATCATCCTCGTTGAGTTTCGGATCTACTAAGGATTCCAGTGTAGCCATAGCTGTCCGCGAATTGTCAACCAGAGCATCACGCAAACGGTCGTTGGGGTTCTTTCCGGGAATCGAGTCGATCAATCCATCTGTGAATAAGAGGAGGGCGCCACCGGGAGGAATGACGGCTGTGCCAGCATCATACTCCGCGTCAATGAACAATCCCAGCGGTATGCCAGTAGCTTGCAGAAAGGTTGCTGAACCGGAACAAAACAGGATTGGGGGGTTGTGGCCGGCATTCACATAAGTCAATTCTCCTGAATCGCGGCTTAGCACCATAAACACTGCCGTGGCAAAGCGATCATTCGGGGTGTAACGACTCAGGTGCTTGTTGATCTGACGAGCCAAGGCCCGGGGGTCCGCTTCAACATTCGCGAGGCTCCTAACCAGAGCCTGTATGTTCGCCGCCAGTAGAGCCGCCGGCATGCCTTTCCCCGACACGTCCGCGACAGCGACTAGCGTCCGGTTGTTCGAGAGTTCGATGACGTCAAAGTAGTCGCCGCCAACATCACGGAAAGGCCTATAGAACGTCTCCACCTTGTAGCCCTGCATCTCTTCCAGTTTCTGGGGATGGAGTGTCTGCTGGATCTGTCGTGCAGCAATTTGGTCGGCTTCCAGTTGCGTCTTGCGGACAAATTCCGAAGTCAGCATTCCGTTCATGACGAAGTAACCGATCATGTACAACAGGAAGGCAAGCAAATAGCCAGGCCCCCCTCTCGGTAACACAAATAAGAGGCCAAGTAGCCCATTGGGTACCCTCAAAGCCCACACCAAGAAGCAATAGACGGCGTACCCTTGCATCAAGATAGCGACAAAGGTGATGATGCGCCTGGGCTTCGACATTTCGCGAGTCCAGTCGTAAGTGGCATACCGGAGCACACGGCGAAGATCGCCGGCGAAAGTGGCGACCTTTACCCCGTGGATGCGAAAGGACATGGCGGGAGTCTAGCAGGACGCGCCATGCTGGTAAAGTGGCACTTTAGCTCTCTGGATTAAGCCAACCAGGGGGAAAAAGGACAGTGACAAATGCGAGTGGCGAGCAGGAAAGCAGGTGTGAGGCGCCGGGTGTTGGAGCTCCGCTTGGTTGCAAGCGGGCCGATGCGAAGCCAAGATCATGGGCAGTGGCCGGAGTTCGCGCTTGAAGGGACCGAGAATGAAACCCAACACCTGAAATACTGCCCAGCAGAATGCAGTCGCCCTTCTCTCCGAAGGTGACCGCTGACGTGCCCTCCTCACCCTTGAAGCGAAAGCGGCCCTCTTCGAGGGAGCGCTTGATCTCCGTGCCATCCGCAAGAATGAAACTGTGGGTCTTGGCGGGCTTCATCAGGTTGCGGAAAGACGGTCCAATGCTGCCATCCCGAGCGCAGCGAAGGACCCCCGCAGTTTGTGGAGGTCGGCAAACAGAGTATACGACGGGGGTTCTTCGCCCCAAAGGCGGGCTCAGAATGGCAGCGCCTACGGGTTTTTCCGCAGTCTGTTGATGCCTAAGCGTCGCAGCGCCGGCGTTGGAACCGCGGAAACATTCGGCAACGAACTTCTGGGACATGGCGCTAACTCCGTGGAGTGGATAGCCTCGAATTGGTTCTTGACAATTGATATTGAATAGGCTATGGTCATAGCAGTTGATGGCGTCCTGCGGGCCCCGGGCGCCTCTCGAATTTCCCTGCGAGAGGACAGCGAGAACAATGGTCAGTGGTCGGTTGTCAGTCGTCAGCGACGATGAAGTTCCTGGCGTTGCGAGGGAGGTTTCCAGATTTTCTCCTCGCGGGCCCCGCCGTGCGCTGGAGCGGAACGCCACGAAAAAAAGGGGGCCCCAAAATGAAGGTATTACCCTATGGTTTGCTGAAAACAAAGGAGATAAGAAAACGACTTGGCTCAAAATCACCGCGACCCCTAAATGTTTAACAAAAATAAGCCACTTAGCCCTGCGAGGCCTAAATGTTATTGAAAAGAAAGGAGGTTAGGAGAAGACCAGTGACGAGTGAGCAGTCACAAGAAAAAGCCGAATTCCGGAGAGGAAATACGGGTAGGGCGAGATCCTTCGTGCGGCTCAGGACGCTCCTGGGCTACTTCTGCTTTGCCGCGGCGGGGGCAGGAAGGGGTTGCAGCAATTGTTCCTTGCGATAGACAAGCGTGTTGGTGTCGTAGGCCGCGATTTCAAAATCGTGGCCGTGAGTGATGGCGTCACAGGGGCAAGCTTCCACACAATAGCCGCAGAAGATACACCGGTTGTAATCGATGTTATAAACCTGGGCGTAGCGCTCCGCGGCGCTGATACGGTGGTCGCCGGTATTCTCCGCGGCCTCGATGTAGATGCAATTTGCCGGGCAGGCCGCGGCGCAAAGGAAGCAGGCGACGCACTTTTCCAAACCGTCTTCGTCGCGGCGCAAAACATGGACGCCGCGGTAGCGATCTTCAAAATGCACGGGTTCGGCAGGATAATTCTCCGTCACCGTGGGTCCGACCATCATCTTAAAGGTGGTGGCGAATCCCTTCGCCAGCGCCACCGCCGAATCGGCCATTTCCCGGACAATGTTTGGCATAGCCCCTCAATGCAGAGCCGAACCGTGTTCGGCCTGGGGCGACCGCCCCTCGGTCCCCATCACAGTATAACGAATGGCCCGATGCCGGTCAAATTCGCCGACAACCCGTCGCGCCGACAAATCGCTTGCCGCGGCACAATCCCGAGCAACCCGCCAGCTTCGGGAGGAATCGAAAAGGCAAGGTTGTGGTGTGCTTGTCAGGGAGCCACAAGAGGTGTAAAGTGGTCCAGTGGGTTCCCTGGGCAGAAAGAAAGCGTAACCCGATCAGGCTCGCCATGAGGCCTCACGCCGAGGAGAATTTTATGAAGAAGTGGGCAATCAGCTTCGTCACAGGGCTCTTGGCGGGAGCAGTGTTGCTCCCCGCCGCATTGGCCAGTGATACCAAGGTGCCGCCTCCTCCAAGTCAACTCATTCCCGCCGGAAGTCTCTTGCACGTGCGGCTGACGTGTACCGTTACGTCGAAGACCAGCAAGCCCGGCGACCCCTTCACGGGGATCGTCACGACGCCGATTATCGTCGACGGCAAAGAGGTCATTGCCGCGGGCAGCTCGGTGGAAGGACATGTGGCCTTTGTGAAGCAATCGGGTCGCATCTCGGGCGTGGCGCAAATGCGCGTGGTTCTTGACGACATCATCACCACCGACGACATCAAGTTGGCCCTCCCCGCGGGGCTTGAAGACATGAATGCCGGGCCTTGCGCCAAGACCAACGGCGACGAGGAAGGAACCATCAAGGGATGTGGCAAGAACAAGAAGGACGCCCTCAAGGATGCGGGCATTGCGGGTGCCATGGGAGCGGGTGCCGGCTCCATGGTGGGCTTGGGTTCGGAAATCGACTGCCGGTATTACGGTAACTGCGGCGGACCCGGATGGGGCACGTCCCTCGGGGGCGGAGCAGCCATCGGGGCCGGCACGGTCCTGATTTACGACCTGCTGAAACACGAAAAGCACATCATCCTTGTGCAAGGCACGACCATGACCTTCGTCATCAGCCGGTCCGTCGACGCGAGCACCGGCAAGCCGCTCGAGCCGACGATCGCTGCTGATGCCACTAAGCAGTGAGCTTGCCTGCGAATCTCCGGAGGGCACGTGCCTAGGCGGGCAAAACCCTTAAGACGCTTCGTCCCCCAAATCCCGGAGGAATTCCGGAGGAAAGGAGCCTTCTCGCTCACCAGCGTGACGGTCGCTATTATTTTGGCCGTGGGTCTTCTAGCCTGGGCCGTTGATGATGCCGACATTGCCCTGCCCTCCGGAACCCAGTTAGTGGTGCGGCTGACGAACACCTTGAGCAACAAGGGCAGCGAGGAAGGCGATCCGTGGGCTGGGAAGGTGGCGGAACCCATCTTCGCGGGGGGACAGGAAGTGGTTCCCGCCGATAGCACGGTGCGCGGTCGCGTGACCTTCCTCAAGCCTGCGGGCCGTGCCACGGGGAGGGGCGAGATGCGCTTGGTGGCGGAAACGATTTCGACCCCGGAACATGGCACCTTCACCATCGTGGCCCAACTCCAAGACGCCGATGACAACAAGGGCTCGAAAGTGAAAGACGCGGAAGGAACCATTGAGGGCCCTGGCAAAAGCGATAAGAGCGTGGCCAAGGAAGCCGGCATCGGAGCCGCCGCAGGCGCCGCGGTGGGCTCCATGGCGCATGGAGGATCCGGTGCCCTTTACGGCATGGCCATCGGCGCCATGGCAGGTGTAATCCATAGCGTGGCCAAGAAGCATCAGGGAGTGCTCCTCCCCCCCGGTACGGAACTGACCTTTGTTTTGGATCGAACCTTCCTGTCAAAACACATCACCCCGCCGCCGCGCTCCAACTCATCTTCAGAATAGCCTTTAAAGCTTCTTCTCAATGTCGCCGAGAATTTGCTTGCCGTGGAAGCGTCCGTTTTCGATGAAGATTTCGTTCGTATCCATACCCGCGATGATGACGCCGGCGAGATATACTCCCGGTGCGTTGCTTTCCAGAGTTTCAGGGTCGCACCTGGGACGATGAGTTGCCGGGTCGATTTCCACGCCAATATCGCGGAGGAAGCGAAAATCGGGGTGGTAGCCGGTGAGCGCGAAAACAAAGTCGTTATCAAGGCGCAGGATTTCCCCGTTGCTCCGATGGACGCAAATAGAGCCGGCAACAATCTCCTTCACCTCGGATTGCGGCAGGGCGCGAATAGAACCTTCCTTGATACGATTTTCGATATCGGGCCGAATCCAGTATTTGATGTGCGAACTGAGCTCAGGCTCACGGTGAATCAAGGTAACCTCCGCTCCATGGCGCCAGAGATCGAGGGCGGCAACGGCGGCGGAGTTCGCTCCCCCGATCACGGCGACTTTGCGGCGGTAGTACGGATGGGGGTCAGTGTAGTAGTGCGAGACCTTGGGAAGCTCCTCGCCGGGAATCCCCAGCAGGTTGGGCAGGTCGTAGTAACCCGTGGCGATGATGGCCTTCTTGGTGAGGTACTCGCCGCGATGGCCTTCCGAAGTCTCGGTCTCCACGCGAAACTCACCGTCATGCCCGCCGATCCCCATGACCCTCTCCTGGAAATGAATGGGCAAACGGTAGAAATCCGCCACCCGGCGATAATACTCCAGAGCTTCGGCGCGATGGGGCTTGGTGTTCAGACTGGGGAGGGGCAAATCGCCGATTTCCAAACGCTCGCGCGACGTGAAAAAGGTCATGGTGGAGGGATAGTTGTAGATCGAGTTCACCAGGACGCCTTTTTCCACCACCAGGAGCTTCAGATTGCGGGCCACCGCTTCAATGGCACACGCCAAACCCGTGGGCCCCGCGCCGACAATCATGATATCCAGAGGTTCTTGCATCCGAGTTCACACTCCTGAAAGCAGGATTATGGAGTCAGGGTTCAGGATTGGCTTCCTGAATCCCCCCTCCTATCACTCCGCTTCGCAATCACTGCTTCACGCTCTCCGCCAACAATCCAGTCAGCTCTTGCTTTACCCTCTCATAGGTGGCCAAAAGCTCCGGGGTCGCCTCGACCGACTCTTTCTTCCAGACAAACGCCTTCCCTCCGGCGCACTCAACGAGGACGCCAATCCCGCTGCCCAGATGGTATCCCACGCTTCCAAACTGTCGCACCTTTTCGCCGGAAATATCCAGCAGCGCGACGAAGCCCGCCTTTTCCACGGCGGGGTATCGCGCAAACTGTTCGAAGGTGATGAATTGAAAGCCCGCATTCAGTAGGATTTCCAGGCGGGCAGCCTGCGCGGGAGTGAAAAGGGGCGGCAGGATTTCAGGCACGCTCCTCCCCTTCCCTCTGCCGGGAGTTGAACTGCTCACGCGCGATGGCGTAGAGCACCACGCGAATTCCTTTATGAGTGGCTTCCCTTTCAAAGCGCATGCCGATTCGTTCCATCACCCGGAGAGAATCCCGGTTGGCCGCCTGGGCGATGGCCACAATCCGTTCGAGATTGCTCACTTCGAAACCGTAAGCCAACGCGTGGCGCGCTGCTTCCGAGGCCAGACCCTGTCCCCAATACGAAGGGGCCAGCCACCAGCCAATTTCGACGTCCGGCCCTCCGGGCAGGCGCTGAAGGCCGCAGATTCCGATCAGCGTGTCGCTGTCTTTCGGCAGCAGCTTCCACAGGCAGAATCGGTGCTTCTCCCAGTTCTCACACTGCCGGGCGACAAATTCCTGGACGCGCTCATCAGGCCACGGCTCACCCGTTCCGAGATATCGTACCACCAGGGGATCCATGGTGAGCTTCCGGAACTCCTTCCAGTCTTCCCACCTCCAGGTGGCAAAGCGCAAGCGGTGCGTTTCCAGAATTACGTTCTCCGTCCGGTCTGCCAGACTATCCATGTAAAACCCCCGTGGACCTGCACGCCCCCCGCCAATAAATCCAGACGCGCCATCGCGCGCCGTTATTCAGAATGACCTCGCGCCGAGGCGCGCCAAGTGGGGGTGCAGCTCAGAGCCGCGCCGCAACGTGCCATAAACAAACAACACGTTGCATTCGGCCGCCCCGCCCGGTCCCGGAATCATGCCCCATAACTCCTGGCCGGTCCCTGTAAGAGCACTTGCCGCTCCGCCCCCCAACCACGCTATCTCATTGTCAAGCTATAGCCGGAAATCAGGTCTTGGATTCCAGCGTCTCGATGATACGGCGCAGCGCGGCAATGATCTCCTCCCGCTCCACATTGCCCTTGCGGAATTTCAGAACCAACTTGAATTCCTTGGCGGGAGGAACATAGTTGAAAACCGCATGGCGCGGCTTCTTGTCGGGGTTCCGTTCCGCGCGCGCTTGTTCGCGGTTCACCAAACCCATAGCAAACCGCCGAACGAGGTCACGCATTTTGGCTTCATTCGGTTGCCGCGCCACTTGCAGCAATTGGGATTTGGAAAGCACGCCTGCTTCGATGCACTGGGCCTTCACCGCATCCGGAATAGTGCGCAAACTCAAGGTTTCCGTAATCGAGGAACGCGATTTGGCAATGCGGCCGGCTATTTCCTCGTGGGTCAGGGCAAAGCGGTCAGCCAAGGCTTGCACGCCGTCAGCCTCTTCAAAAGGCGTCAGGTCCTTGCGTTGCAGATTCTCGATCAGGGCGATTTCCAGCGACTCGCCGTCATCCACGTCTTTTTCGATGCACGGCACTTCTCTCAGACCCGCGGCACGGGCGGCGTGGTAGCGGCGCTCGCCGGAGATGATCATGAACTTGTCGGAATCCGCCAGGTACCGCACCAGCAGCGGCTCCAACACGCCCTTATCCCGTACGGATTCCGTAAGGCTACGCATGTCGCCCAATTCCTTGCGCGGCTGATCGGCGTTGGGCTGAATCTGCTCGATGGGAATCATGCGGCCGATGGCTGCGCCGCTGCGGGAGATGATGTCCTCGACGTAGTGCGAGTTGTGCCGCATCTTGACGGTGATGGGTAAACCAGCGCGTCTAACTGACACGTTGTATAACCTCCCTGGCGAGCTGCGCGTACTCGGCCGCCCCGCTGGAGCCGGGAGCAAAGCTAAAAATGGTTTCTTTGTAAGCGGGACTCTCCTCCAAGCGGACGTTCTTGCCGATCACGGTTTTGAAAACCTTGTCGCCAAACACTTCCCGAACCTGCTTATAGATATCACGCGCTAAATTGGTGCGTTTGTCGTAAAGCGTCACGATGACGCCCAGCAACTGCAAGTCGGGGTTGGGGCGCGCGCGAATGCGCTCCAGCGTCTCCAGCAAGTCATCCGTCCCTTCCAGGGAGTAATACGAGGCCTGAATGGGCACCAGTAAGTAGTTCGCCGCCACCAGCGCGTTGACGGTGATAATTCCAAGCGCCGGCGGCGTGTCAATCACAATCAGGTCAAAGTCATGGCGCGCTCCCGCCAGTGCATCTTTTAACCGGAAGGGCGCGTCAAACTGGCCCACCAAGTTTGCCTCCAGCTTGGCCAAGGCAATCTTGGCAGGCACCAGGCAAAGGTTGGCCACTTTGGTCGGATGCACGACGTCCGTCACCATCACGTGATGGTCGGAAAGCACATCGTAAATTGAACCCTTGATTTCTTCGGGGGAGAAAAAGGTCAGCGTGGTGTTGGCCTGGGGGTCGAGATCGATCAGCAGCGTCCGCCGCTCCTTCAAGGCGAAGGCAGCAGCCAAATTCACCGCTGTCGTGGTCTTTCCGACGCCGCCTTTCTGGTTCGCTATGGCAATTACGGTTGCGGCCATTTACGGGACTCGTAATACGGGGTACGGGATATGGGATACGGGGCACGGGACTCTGGCTTCGGGGTTTGGATATTGCTGATTCATGATGGAACCAAAATTATGAATTAAGGACGAATTTCCCGTATCCCGTATCCCGTATCCCGAGTTCACATCTTATACCGTCCCATATCTTCGTCGTTCAAATTCTCCAGCCACTTACGCAATTCTTCGTTGCTGACTTTGTCCGTGGAGTTTCCGGAGTTCTTGGAGATTTTCAAGACCTCGTCCTCAACGAAGATCGGACAATCGACGCGTAAAGCAAGCGCCAGGGCGTCGCTGGGTCGCGAATCGATCGACATCATCTGCCCGTCCCGTTCCAGCCAAATCAGGGCATAAAAAGTGTCATCGCGAAGCTCGCTCACCACTACTTTTTGCACGTGCGTTTCCAGTCCCAAAAGCAGGTTCTTCAGCAGGTCATGGGTCATGGGGCGAGGGGTGGTTACTTTTTCGATCTCGAGGGCAATGGCGTTCGCCTCATAGATTCCCACCCAAATCGGCAGCACCGCCGTCCCCCCCACATCCTTGAGGATCACGATGGGCATGTTGGTGACGGGATCCATGACCAGACCGCGGATCTTCATTTCTACTTCCATGCACCCCCCCAAATATCGGGTCATTGAATCATTTGCTCATTGGGTCATTGAAAAACTGTCCTTGGTCCGTTGCACCGCACGCGGCCCTCGATAATCTGAAACTACGGGTGACGGACCACAGACAGGTTTTCAATGACCCAATGACCCGATCTGTCAATGTCCCAATGAGCCAATGACCCAATCACTCAATGACTCAATGTACTTCGCCCACCAGGCTATTCGGTCCCCCCGCCGTCACCTTCACCTGCCGGTAACATCCTATATCGGCGGGTTCACCGGCAAAGTTGAGGACCCGATTGCTGGTGGTTCGTCCTATGGCCTGTCCTAAGCGAGGCTGATAGCCTTCCACGAGAACTTCGAACGCCTGTCCCACCAGCGCCTGGTTGCGCCGCAATTGAATCTGGCGCTGCACTTCCTGCACTACTGCCAGGCGGCGGCTCTTTTCTTCTTCCGAGACGGTATCAACAAATTCTAGCGCGGCGGTGTTCGGCCGCGGAGAAAACTTGAATGAGAAAACCTGGTCATACTCAACTTCTGCGAGCAATGCGACCGTCTGCTCAAAATCCTTTTCGCTCTCGCCGCAGAAACCGACGATGATGTCGGTGGAAAGGCTAATAGCACGCTGCGCCTTGCGGATGCAATGAATTTTTTCCAAATATTCTTCCCGCGAGTAGCCGCGCAACATGCGCGCGAGAACTTCCGAGGAGCCTGCCTGCACTGGGAGGTGAATCTGGTCGCACAGCGCCGGGTGGGAATCAATGGCCTCGACGATGTCAGGAGTGAAGTAGCGCGGATGGGAAGTGGTGAAGCGCACGCGCCGCACGCCGGGCACCTCTGCGAGGCGCGACAGCAATTCCGCAAAGCTCCAACGGGCCGGCGAAGGGTCCCGCCAGGCATTCACGATCTGGCCCAGAATCTGAATCTCGGTGTAACCGGCGTCCACCAGGCGGCGGCACTCGGCAGTAATCTTCGCGCCCGAGCGGCTGCGCTCCGCCCCCCGCGTCATGGGCACCACGCAGAAGGCGCAGCGCTGGTTACATCCTTCGATGATCGTCAGGTAAGCGCGGAAGCGGTTGCCGCGGCGGGTAAACTCGGTCTCAAAACAATCCCCGGTGTCGAGATTCAGTCCTTTCACCCGGCGGTTTCCGGATTCGAGTTGGGCGAGCAGATCCGGCAACTGCGCATAGCTCGCCGAACCACACACCAAGCTGACCTGCGGGGCGCGCTCGAAAAAGCGCTCGCCTTCCTGCTGCGCCACGCAACCCAGTACGCCGATGATTTTCCGCTCGGCCGAGCCGGCCTTGCGGAAGGCTCCCAATCGCGAGAATACTTTTTGCGCGGCCTTTTCCCGGATGCTGCACGTGTTGTAGAGAATGATATCGGCATCCTGGTGGGAATCGACTGGGCGATAACCCCGCGCCATCAACACGCCCGCGACTTTCTCGGAATCGTGGACGTTCATCTGGCAGCCGAAGGTTTCAAGGTAAAAGGTTTTGCCCTCACCCGCAAGACTGGGGGCAAGCGCAAAATCCTCCGCGGCCGATACCTCCACAGCGACGACTCCGTCCGGTGGGGCATTGCCGATTTGAATCAAGTCATTTCCCATCGAGCAGCACTGAGCCGACGAAACCAGTATAGCTTGAAACCCGAAGTTTGAGTAGCAAGAGCAAGCTGATCGAACCATCGGGTCATCGAGCCATCGGGTGATTGGAAGATCGGATCATCGGGTGATTTGGTGATGGAAGAGTATCGGACGCCGACCTGTCCGTTTTTCCCTTCGGCTTTGGCCACGCAAGTTTGGTTCGACGCTGGAACTCGGACTTCGGACTCTGTACCTCATGACTGGTTACCCGACATCATGCACCGGCCGAAAACCACCACCGTATGGTGGGTTTTGTACACCTGCATCTCTCCCCCTTGCCTTGATTTTTCAAGCACTTACGCCGGATTGGAATTGGCATATCAATTGCCTATACAAAGCTTTGGTTGTTCCCCCGAAAGAGGATGGCGCGAGTTGATGGGGGCAGGAGGCTGAAATGAAAAAGCTAGTGATGGTGATGGTCATCGGGTTAGCGCTAGCCACAACGGGCTTTGCCCAGGGTCGGGGCGGTTCTGGTTTTGGCGGCGGACACTCCGGCGTAGGTTCGGGCAGTTTTAGCTACAGCGGAAGCGGCGGACGGAGTTACGGCGGCGGAAGCTTTAGCTACGGCGGAGGAAAATTTGGTGGCCAATTCTCCGGGCAGACCGCCCGAGGAGGAACGTTTCAAGGTGGATTCTCTGGATACCGTGGTGGCTACGGCTACGGCCGGTCTAGCTTTGGCTTTGGCTTCTCCTATATCCCCGGGCCCAACTGGGCTGGCTATTACGGCTACCCGTACTGCGACCCCGCCTATGGTTGCGCGCCGGCGTACTACCCACCCGCCTACTACCCGCCAGTCGTGGGAGGGGTTGTCATCGGGGGAGGTTTCTGGCGAGGTTTCGCGCGAGGCCCCGCGGTCGTCGGTCACAGCGGTGGATGGCAGCGTTTCGCCAGACGGTAAACTCGGGGCATGAGGTCAAAACCTAGGTAGTTTAGAGCCCCAAAAGCCCACGGCGGGAAAACAACCTGCCGTGGGCTTTTTCCATTGACCAGAACCCACCCATCACCAAACACCTGAATGCGGCTGCCGACCGGATTGCTTCATCATGCGGCGCATGGGGATAAGCCCTATTCCCGGTCGATTATTTGTAGGGGCGCTTCGCGAAGCGCCCTACAGAAATGCGCGGGATTGTTGCCAGGGGCGGCTCGCGAACCGCCCCTACGAGAGCGCTTGGAGCGGAGCTCACCCTGCCGCTTGCCGCAGCATGGTGGCGGCGTGTTTCAGGACAGCGTCGGTGATTTGGCTGCCGGATAGCATGCGCGCCAATTCCTCGGCACGTTCCTTTTCACCGGCCAAGGGTGTGATGGTGGTCACAGTGCGGTTGGCGCGAGCGGATTTTTCGACGTAGAAGTGGCTATCGGCGAAGCAGGCAATCTGCGCCAGGTGGGTGACACATAGCACCTGCGCGTCGCGAGCCAGACGCTTCAAGCGTTGACCTATGCACTCCGCTACGCGGCCTCCAATGCCGGAGTCAATTTCATCGAAGATAAAGGTCACGTCGCTGTGCCGGGCGCCGCGTGCGCCGCGGCTCACTCTCGCCTGCCCGACGACCGTTTTCAAGGCCAGCATCAGCCGCGAGATTTCCCCGCCCGAGGCGATTTTTTCCATCACCCGCAGTTCCTCCCCGACGTTGGGCGAAATGCGGAATTCAATTTCATCAATTCCCGTCGCGCCGCCCTGGCCTTCCGGGGTGCTTTCAAAGTGGACTTCGATGCGGGTCTTTTCCATGCCGAGCTGCGCCAGCTCCTCGCGCACCAGCTTTACCAGCCGCCGCGCCGCGTCGTGCCTCTTTTCCGAAAGCGCTTCGGCGGCCTTTCGATACTCGGCCGCCGCTTTGGCCAAATCTCTCCGCACGGCTTCCCGCCGCTCATCGGCATGTTCCAAACTGGACAAATTCCGGCGCGTCTCGACAGCGTACTCCAGGATCGCTTCCACGCTGCTCCCGTACTTTCGCTTTAAGCGATCGATCAGCGCCAGCCGGTCCTCGATTTCTTCCAGGCGCGCGGGATTGGCTTCCAGCTTTCCCACGTAGTCGCGCAGGAAAGCCGCGATATCTTCGAGTGTAGCCCGCGCCGCGGCCAGCGGCTCGATCTCTGGTGCAACGGCGGAGTCGTACCGGCGCAACTCATCAAGCTGGCGCGCGGCGGCCGCCACGCGAGAAATCGCCGCCCCTTCGTCCTCGTATAGCTCCTCGAAGGCGCTGGTGGCGGCGGCGCGAATTTTTTCCAGATTGGAAAGGATCTTCCGTTCTTCCTCCAGGCGCGCGTCTTCCCCCGGTTGCAGTTTTGCCTGCTCGAGCTCGTGCACTTGAAAACCCAAGAGGTCAAGGGTGCGCAGCCGCTCTTGTTCGTTGTGGCTGAGTCCCTCCAGTTCCTGCTCCAGCTCACGGCGCCGCGCGTGCAGGGCGCGCAGGGTTTCAAGTTCCGAACTCACGCCCGCGAACTGATCGAGCAAGTTGAGCTGCGCGTCGCGCGCGAAGAGTTCCACATGCTCGTTCTGGCCGTGCATTTCCACCAGACGCCGAGCCAGTGCACGGACGGCCGCCAGGGTGACAGGTTGGTCATTCACCAGCATCCGGCTTCTGCCGCCGGCTTGCAGTTCACGGCGCAAGATCAGCTCGCCTTCATCGTTCCCCGCCACCCCGTATTCCTCCAGCCAATCGGCCCACGGAGCTCTACCCTCGGCAGAAAAAACCGCGGTGACCAGTGCGCGGTCCTCCCCCGTGCGAATGACCTCGGAGGAGGTGCGACCACCCAGCGCTAATCCCAGCGCGTCCACCAAGATTGATTTGCCGGAGCCAGTTTCCCCGGAAAGCAGATTCAAGCCGGGCCCAAACTCAACGGCCAGGTTATCGATGACGGCGTAGTTCTGAATGTGAATTTCGCGCAGCATGGCGTTGCGGCAGAAGTCTATCACACGTTGACTGCCTTGGGTCGGTGTGTTACGTTCAATTGATAAGTTTTTTCAGTCTTCCGGTCTTGACAAGGAGGTTAATTGGCTCCTGCACTTCTGGTGTTCTACCAGGGTTTCACGCAAGATTTCTACCAAGGCGAAGTTTGGCAACTCTTGACGAACACGGGTCCGGTAGCCAGACTTGTCCTGCTGATGCTTCTGGGGTTTTCGATTCTCTCTTGGGCGATTATCTTCCTAAAATTTCGCACCTTCCGGGCGGCGCAGCGCGAATCTGTGGAATTCCTCAAGGTCTTCCGGCAGAGCAAGAAGTTGTCGGAGATCCGAGCTTTCTGCCGCACCCTGAAGGAGAGCCCGCTGCCGGAGGTTTTCCAATCCGGTTATCGCGAGATTGAGAGCCAAGCCACGATGACGGAGAATCCGGGCAAGCCGCGGATTCGCAGCTTGGAAGCGGTGCGGCGCGCCCTGCAGATTGGCGCCTCGACCGAAATGGGGCGGCTGGAGCAATGGCTGGTTTGGCTGGCCACCACCGGCGCGGTCACGCCCTTTGTGGGGTTGTTCGGCACGGTCTGGGGCATCATCGATGCTTTCCATGGCCTGGCGACGGCCGGCACCGCAAGTTTGCACAGCGTGGCGCCGGGCATAGCCGAAGCCCTCATCACCACCGCGGCGGGGCTGTTCACAGCCATCCCCGCGGTCATCGCGTACAATATCTTTCTCCAGCGCATCAAAGAGTTTGGGACGCAGATGGATGATTTTTCTCTCGAGTTTCTGAATATGACCGAGCGGTACTTCACGGATTGAATCATTGGGTCAATGGGTCATAGGGTCATTTGACCATCGGATCATCGGGTCATTTGACCATTGAAAGACAGTGGAAAAAGTTGGTCGGTAGCTACTTTCCACTGACAACTCGACATCAAATTAAACGGTGCTTGTTTGTTTCGCAATCTTGCAATGACCCGATGGGCCGATGACCCGATGACTCAATGACCCAATGAACAAATGTCTCAATGAGGCAATAATAAGATGGCCTTCACAGACCCAAAAGGCAGAACCCAATCTTCCCTTTCCGAAATCAACATCACCCCTTTTGTTGACGTCGTCCTGGTGCTGTTGATCATCTTTATGTTGACGGCCCCGATCCTGGAATCGGGGATCGAGGTGGATCTTCCCAAAACCAAAACCGTCAAAATCGTTTCGGAGGAAAAGGTCGTCATCACCATCGACAAGAAGCAGAATATTTATGTCGGGAATAATCCCGTTAATATTCACCGGTTGGGGGTGACCGTCCTGGACCAACTCAAGGGCGCCGGCAACCAGCCGGTGTTTATTCGCTGCGACCAGAACGTAAGTTTCGGAGCCTTCGCGCGGGTGGTGGATGCGTTGAAGCAAACGGGTCTTACCAATCTGAACATTGTTACCGAGCCGATGGAGACCAAGCCCGGCTCGTAGTGTGAGCAATAACCGATGGGCACGCACGTCATAGCCTTGATGGACGAACGCCGCGACAACCTGCGCGGCACGCTGCTTGTTTCCCTGATTCTGCACGCCGTGCTCTTTGTGATCGTTGTGACTTACACGATGCTCGGCTTCCATTTGGGCGGGGTGGGCCGGGAGTGGGGTACGAACGGTGCAACCCGCATGGGGGCGGTCTCCAGTCTGCCGGGAATTCCCCTGCCCGCTCCAATGCTGACCACCCCCAGCACCGTCGCAACCCAAAACCCGGGGCTTTATAGAACGGAGCCACAACCCAAGGAAGAAGCACCCCCCGACGCGCAGCAGATTCCCAAATTCAAAGACGCGGTGAAACCGGAAAAATTAGAACGGGTCAACAAGCGCATCCACAAGACCGATATTGAGCCTCCGGAGAACGCTGTCCCCTACGGCCTGACCGGCGCGCCCACCATGAACTACACCCAGGTGGTGACTCCCGGGGGCCCGGGGGCAGTTAGTATGGGTGAGGGGAACAGTTTCGGCCAGCGATACGGTTGGTATGTGGCGTCGATGCGGGCTCGCATCAGCGCCAACTGGTTGCTGGCGACGGTCAGCCCCAATATTGTGACAGCCCCGCGAGCCTATCTGACGTTTGAAATTTTGCGCGATGGTGCCGTGACCAGCGTGCAGATGACGCAAAGCAGCGGCATTCCAGAAGTGGATCGCTCCGCCTTGCGGGCCATCCTCGCCTCTAACCCGCTGCCCGCCCTGCCGCCCGACTACTCCGGGGGAAGCGTCAAAGTGGAATTTTATTTTGACTTTCATCGCCAGTAAGGGCAAGAATGCCGGGCCTTTGGGGCCAAAAATATATCACACTGTGAGACATCCGTTTCCAAACTTGCAAGCATCTTAAATACTCGGAGCCCATCAATCACATGAAATTGCATCGAATCGCGGTTCCCCTCTTCCTGACCTTGGCGGTGGCGGCGGGGCTCTCCCTACCCTTGCGAATGGCCCTGAGCCAGCAGGACTGGATCAGCTCCGGAATTAACTTGGGCGCGGTGAAAATCAAGCTGGCGGTTCCGGATTTCCCCCCCAAGTCCGTCGACCAGCAGTTGGTCAGCCTGACGCAGGAGTTCAACCAGGTTCTCTGGAACGATCTCGACAACGCCGGCATCTTCGAGATGATCAGCAAGAGCAATTACCCTTTGAAGGTCCCGGAGGAGCCCCTGGATGTCGACTTCAATGCCTGGAGCACCCCTCCCGCTTCCGCCCAGATGTTGGTTTTCGGCAAAGCCGAGAACATCAATTCCAACCTGGTGATCACCGGCCGGGTTTTTGATCTGGGAAACCAGGCCAACCCGGGAGTGTTGGCCAAGCGGTACGTCGCTACCCTGAACGAAGTCTCCACCCGCGAAGCCGCGCACCGCTTCGCCGATGAAATCATCAAGACGCTGGGCGGCGGGCTGCCCGGAATCAACGAAACGCGCATTGCCTTTGCCAGCAACCGTACGGGTGATAAGGATCACGCGGAGATCTGGGTGATGGACTACGACGGCTTCAATCAACATCCCATCACCAGTTATCGCTCGATGTCTACCACCCCGCGTTGGTCTCCTGACAACACCAAGTTGGCTTTCACCACTTACGTCTCGGGTAATCCAGAAATCAACCTCTTCTCGTTTGAAACCAACCGGCGCATCCCTTTCCCGGCTTATAAGGGACTCAACGCTACCCCGGCCTGGTCGCCGGACGGGAAAAAGATCGCCTTCTGTTCGAGCATGGGAGGCGATCCGGAGATTTATCTTTCCGACGTCAATGGCTACAATTTGCAACGCCTGACCTTTTCGCCAGGAGTGGACATTTCTCCGGTTTGGAATCCCAAGACCGGCAACGAAATCGCCTTTGTTTCCGACCGCAGCGGCGCACCCCAGATTTACATCATGTCCGCGGACGGCACCAACCTCCGCCGCATGACGACGGTGCAACAAGGCGGTGACGCCAGCGCTCCGTCCTGGTCCCCCAACGGCCTTTTTATGGCCTTTCATTGGCGCGTTTCAGAAACTGGAACGTATGACATCTACATTATGGAAATTGCCACCGGACGGATTATCCAGTTAACGCACGATGCCGGCCGCAACGAGCATCCCACGTGGTCGCCGGACGGCCGCCACCTGGCATTTGAATCCACGCGCTCGGGCTCGCGCCAGGTTTGGAGCATGCTCGCCAACGGCCTTGACCCCAAGCAACTGACTAAGGATGGGGAAAACTGGAATGCCAATTGGTCGAATTGATTTTCTGACGATTCCTTGGGAAGCATCCAGATAGTGATGAAAGCAAGAGGGAAAAAATATGGCGAGACGAGATATTCCCCTCGGAGAGCTCGCCGGTTTAACGATGGTGCCATGGGGAAATCCGAGGCATCGCTTCAACCGCGTGGCCGCGCAGGTCATTTTTCGCGATTTTCACGAATTCGCGTAGGGACTGTGACCTTTTGACGTACGCACTTCTGTGTTTTCAAGAGCTTAGGTGCGGACTGCGAATTGCTATACTACTAGAGGTACTTTCAAAACAGTCTCGATAGGACACGCAAGGAGAATCGCACAAGCACCGTTATGAAAATGGCAAAGAAGATAATCCGCGGCAAGCTGACGTGCTGCGGCAAATCATCGCGAGATGAGATATTTATAAGCAATACGTTGCGTTTCCTTTTGCTTTGATGTTAGTATTTCGGGTTTCATCGTGTCTTTATCCCGCCTAGTGCAGGGGAGACATATCGTAGCGCGCCTATCACCAAGGAAGGGGTAATTTCCCGGTAGTTTTATGTACCCACGGGATCAGAGATTTTCTACCAATTTAAGGAGGATTTAAGCATGCGAACGAAGAAACGCAGTCTTGCGATTCTCGTAGGAATTCTGGGAGTTGTGTTGCTGGTGGCCGCTTGCCATAAGAAGACGGTAGCACCGCCACCGCCGCCACCGCCACCGCCGCCACCACCGCCGGCTCCCACTGTCACGTTGACCGCTGAACCCAGCACCATTGACAAAGGCCAATCGGTTACGCTGAGTTGGTCTTCTCAGAATGCCACCGATTTGGACCTGGAACCGGGAGTAGGCAAGGTCCAGGCCTCGGGTTCTTCATCCGTCACGCCGCAGGACTCGACCACCTATACCCTGACCGCCACCGGCCCGGGCGGCACGCAGAGTGCCACCGCCCGCGTCACTGTGACGATCCCACCGCCACCGCCACCGCCACCGCCGCCGCCCGTAGAAATAACCGAGGACCAGGCGTTTGCCCAAAACATCAAAGACGCTTACTTTGACTATGACAAAGCAGACATCCGGGCCGACGCTCAGCAAGTCCTTAGCAGTGATGCGGATTTCCTGAAACAGCATCAAAGCATCAAATTCACCATCGAAGGCAAGTGCGACGAGCGCGGAAGCGAGGAGTACAATATGGGCTTGGGCGACCGCCGCGCCACCGCCGCCAAGAACTTCCTGGTGAACGCAGGCGTGTCCGCAGACTCAATCTCAACTGTCTCTTACGGCAAGAGCCGCCCGGTTGCTGGTTGCAACCAGTCGGACCACACGGAAGACTGCTGGCAGCAGAACCGCGTGGATCACTTCCACTACGGTCCCGAATCCCAGTAGGCGGAATCAGCCGGGAGTCTTGATAGGCTCCCGGCTTCTGCCCCCGCACTGTCCCACGGCAGCGCAACGCCGAAGAGCGCGACGTGCTAGGCCCGGCGGATAGGTGTATACAGTATTGGGAAAAAAGACTTTTTATTCCTCCTAAGACTTGGAGGAATAAGAGGAGTATACAAACTCGGCCTGGGGGCGGCCGCGTCACCGCCAGCAAGAAATTCCCGGAAAACGCAGACGACCCCGCTGACCTGATCTAAAGTATTTCCTCGGGCAACAGCCGTCCCAGTTGCATGCACGGATTAAAACGGACAAGTGCTGGGAGTGGAACCGTCGCGCCCACTTCCACTACGATGCCGAACCCAGGCAGGCGGACTAGCCGGGAGTCTTAAAGGCTCCCGCCCTCCGCACCGCTCCCCTCCGTAGGGGAGGAATATCACCAGCCGTAGGTGAACCCTACGGATCGCGACGATGAAAAGCAGGGGCGGTTCGCAAACCGCCCCTGCTCCATATCCGCGACGGGATCAAACGCTTCAATAATGAGCCGCAAGTACACCTTCGTGCCGGTTGACCCGGACCACGTCAAAAGGTTAGACTGGCACGGATGATATTTTCTCGAGCGAGGACGCAGCGACTTTGAAAAAACATACCTTACTGGCTTTGATGGTTTTCGCCTATTTGGGCGCACAAGTTCCGCCCGTTTTCGGCGTAAGCAAAGAAACCCTCCAGATGATGCAGCAGCTCGACGCCTTGCAGCAGGCCGTCCAGAATCTCCAGAAGACAGTCGACACGCAAACCGCGGTGTTGAAAACCCTGGTGGAGCAGGCCAACGACAACGTCAACAGCATGAAGGCCGTGGTCACTGATTTGCGTGGATCAATGCAGCAGAACCTGGCATCATCGAGCGCGCGGTTTGACACGATGACCAGCCAGATGCAGGCCCTGAGCGAGAGCCTGGATGAGGCCAAGGCAAGACTCTCAAAACTGAGCGAGCAGATGGCCCAGATGCAGAACATTCTGACGACGCTGCCGGCCCAATCCAATCCCGCGCCAGGCACGCCTCCGGGGGCTCCTGGGGCCCCCACGACGCCAGCCGCTCCTCCGGTGCCGGACGCGGATTCGCTTTACTCCCAAGGCTTGAGCAATTACAACGGCGGGCAATGGGATTTGTCGATTCAGGCCTTCCAGGAATATTTGAAATATTACAAGGACACCGATCGCGCCTCGAACGCACAGTTCTATATCGGCGAATGCTATTACAGCCAGGGGGATTACAATCGCGCCATCGCGGCCTATGACTTGTGCAGCGAAAAATATCCTACGGGAAACAAAGCACCCGCGGCCCAATTGAAAAAGGGCTTTTCACTACTGGCGATGGACCAGAAAACGGCTGGAATCCGCGAATTGCGCTCCCTGATCCAGCGTTTTCCGGAATCACATGAAAGCGACTTGGCGCGCCAACGGCTGAAGAAGCTGGGCATTGCGGTGCCTGCTCCACATAAGAAGAGCGCTTGAGTTCGCGCGCGGCCCGCAAGCGTCCGCAGGTTTCACAATTCGCACCCTTGCACGCACGCAATTGAGGGGAGGAATTCATGTCTGGAACTGTAAACAAAGTCATCCTGATCGGCCGTCTGGGTAGAGACCCGGAGTTGAAGTACACCCCGAGCGGCACTCCCGTAGCCAAGTTCAGTCTGGCCACCGATGAAAGCTATAAGGACCACACGGGCGAACAACAAGACCGTACGGAATGGCACAACATCGTGGCATGGAGCAAACTGGCGGAAATCTGCGGTGAGTACCTGACCAAGGGGAAGCTGGTTTACATTGAAGGTTCGATCCGCAGCCGGCAGTGGCAGGACCAGGCGGGCAACAAACGCACTTCCTACGAAATCATCGCCTACCGGATGCAGATGCTGGGATCGAAAGGCGACTCGGAACGCATGTCCGCCGGGGGTATGGATCGTGCGGCGCCTGAGCGCCAAGCTCCTGCGCCGGCCCCACCCGCCGCGGACCCGGTTTCACCCCCCGAACCCGAAATTAGCGACGAGGATATTCCCTTTTAGCTCGCGGTTTGGGATAACCAGGACCCTCTCAGAAGTCGCTTTTTCCCGATCCAAGACCCCTGCCACTTGGAAGGGGGAAGTTCTCTTCCCGATTCTGCTTGCCAACCGGATGTGGCCATCCGGACAGTTACTGAAAGCCAAAAAAAACCGGTCACGGACATTCGCGCCGGCAATACCCCCGGCCTCTCCGTTATTGCGGAGGGGGCGCTGGTGGGCCATGCCGCTTGTGCCTCTCATCGATTGCTCTTACGAACTCATCAAACTTTTTCTGTTGATCGGGGTTCAGGATTTGTCGAATGCGTGCGCGTGTCTCCTGGTGAATCGCTTGGAACTGCGGATCAATCTGCTTCTGCAAATCCCTCATTTTTTGCGAGGACTCATCGAGAATCTGGCCGACCTGCTGGGTTTGGGGATCGGACAGATTCAGCGCCTTTTTTAGGTGTGCCACGCGCTCTATGTTGGAAGTCATGCGGTGCTGCAAGCGGCCGGTGTACCACAAGGAAGAGTACACGCCCAGGCCCCCCAGGACGGCTCCCAGGACAATGGTGGCAACGAAATAGAAATAAACCCGACGGGTCATTTCACCTCATTCGTAACGGCAGGCGCGGGAGCTTCCACGGGCGCCAAGCCTAGAGATTCTTGCGGGCCAGTCTCTCCCAAAGGATCGGAGTAGGCCAGCGAAGCCTCCTGAGCGGGCATATCGGCGGCGCTTAGACCGCGCACCGGCCCCGTCGAAGGCAATGCCAGGCCGAGGAGCGCCAAGAAGGTCAGCGCCAAGGTCGCATACACAAATCGCCTTCCCACTCGCTCGAAGAAATCCGCCACGCTCGGTGCCTTGCTCATTTCGCCGAGTTGGCGAACCAAGCGCTCGGCAAATCCCAGCGAAGGCTCGGGCGCTTCATCACGCTTCCATAGGCGCAATCCCGAGCGCACTAGCCGCATGTCGCGATAAAACCCTGCACACGTAGCGCACTGCCTGAGGTGCTGGCGAACTACCGCCCCTTCCTCGCCTTCCCAGAAATCGTCTAACCGATCGCGAATATGGTCACAACGCATGGCCTTTGTTTTCCTCCCGCCACTGGCGCAAATCTGCCAACATGCGCTTCCGGGCGCGATGCAGTCGAACTTTCACCGTGGTCGGCTTCAGATTCAGAATCTCTGCAATTTCCTCCACAGAACAATCCTGCAATTCCTTCAAAACCAGAATTTTCCTGTCATTCTCGGGAGCCCGGTGCAGGAGCTTACTAACCAAGTCCTTTAGGACAGTCTGCTCTTCGTGATCAAGGACCTGCTCCGGCTGACTCTCCGCATTGGTCTCCAACTCCTGCTGGCTGTTCTCCCCCATCTGCCAGTAGAAACTCACGCGCGAGGCGCGCTCGTGCCGCAAGTAATCGTAACAGTGGTTGGTCGCGATGCGGCTGAGCCAGGTGGCAAAAGAGGATTGGAAGTTGTAGCTCCGAATCGCCCGAAACGCCTTGAATAAAATTTCCTGGGCGAGATCCTCCACTTCATCGCGTCTGCGAACCAAATGGTAAACCAGCGAGAATACACGCTGCTGGTGTTTCTGCACCAGGGGTCCGAAAGCCTCCGACTCCCCCTGCTGTGCACGCTTGATCCACTCAATTTCTTGGGCCACCTGTGCGCCGGAGTTTTCCATCGGGCTTCCATCTTCAGCCGACCCTCATTGCTTCCGACGAGGGAGGAGCCTTGGGGGTTACAGTAACAAGTGAGGCAAATTTCTAATCAAAATCTAATTAAGATTTTAGTTGACCACTTAATTACTTTATGCAAGAATATGCCCATGATTATTGGAACACGACTCAAGAAGCTTAGAGAAGAACGAAACCTTTCGCAAGGTGATATCGAAAAGCGCACGGGCTTGCTACGCTGCTATATCTCACGGGTTGAAAACGGACACACGGTTCCGTCACTTGAAACCCTTGAGAGGTTGGCTGCGGCTCTTGAACTTCCCCTCTACCAGTTGTTCTACGAGGGGGACGAGCCACCTCCGCTGCCCAACCTGAGCAAGCGCCAGACGACCGAAGAGCTGGTTCTCGACGCAGAGCAGGAAAAGGAACTGCGTTTCTACGAGAAAGTAAAGCGACTTCTCACCCGGATCGACGAGAAGGACCGCCAGCTCCTTCTGTACATGGCCCAGAAACTGGCTAGCCGCTAAGCTGTTTTGTTTCATTGCGTTGGGGTGGTGTCTCTAGTTGAAGACAGAGTCATGGGGGCGTTCTATTCCCACTCGATAGTGCCGGGAGGCTTCGAGGTTATATCGAAGACAACCCGGTTCACGCCCTTTACCTCGTTGACAATTCGGGTCGCCATGCGCTGAAGCAGTGTCGGTGGAAGTTGAGCCCAGTCAGCAGTCATACCATCCTCCGACTCCACTGCCCGAATGCCGATCGTTGAGGCATAAGTTCGGGCGTCGCCCATCACCCCTACACTTGAAACGGGTAAAAGGACCGCAAACGACTGCCATAATTGGTCGTAAAGTTTCTGTGTCTTCACTTCTTGCTGGACGATGGCGTCGGCTTCCCGTACCATCCGCAAGCGATCAGGGGTTACTTCTCCAACAATGCGAACGGCTAAACCCGGCCCAGGAAAGGGTTGCCGGCTCACCAGGGCCTCGTCCAAACCGAGCTCACGCCCCACTGTCCGGACTTCGTCCTTAAACAGCTCGCGCAGGGGCTCAATCAGCTTAAACTTCAGGTCGCTGGGCAACCCTCCCACGTTGTGGTGGCTCTTGATGGTGGCTGCTGGACCCTTAACCGACACCGATTCAATAACATCCGGGTAGAGTGTTCCCTGCACAAGAAACTCCACCTCCCCCAGCGCCCGCGCTTCGGCCTCAAACACACGGATGAATTCCTCGCCAATAATTTTGCGCTTGCGCTCCGGGTCAGTGACGCCAGCCAACCGGGCGAGAAAACGCTCTGAGGCGTCAACGGCCTTCACCCTCAAGTGAGCTTGTTCGCGCAGTTTGCTGCTGACTTCAACGAACTCGTCCTTGCGCAGTAAGCCGTTATCCACAAAAACGCAGGTCAGCCGATCGCCCAGCGCCCGCCCCACCAGGGTCGCCGCGACGGCGGAGTCTACGCCCCCCGAAAGCGCGCAGAGAGCGTGTTTATCCCCCACCTGCTCACGAACATTTTGGACGGTTTGCTTGATGAACGATCCTGGAAACCAATTGGGCTTGATGCCAGCGACGTCCGAAACGAAGCGCTGAAGGATTTCCCTGCCCTGGGTGGTGTGGCGAACCTCGGGGTGGAATTCCAGCGCGTACATTTGCGCTATCGGATTCTCAATCACCGAAATTGCGTTCTGCGTCCGCCCGGTAATAGCGAATCCGGGTGGAACCTCCACGACGTGGTCGCCGTGGCTGTTCCAAACCTTGAGGGGTGAGGGAAACCCTGCCAGCAGCCGGGACGACGGCAGGATGTCAAGTTCGGCGAAGCCGTACTCGCGCCGCCCGGCCGCTTCCACCTTGCCCCCCAGCTTGTAAGCCATCCACTGCAAACCATAGCAGATGCCGAGCACGGGCAGGTTGAGCTTCAGCACGCGCTCGTCGCAGACCGGCGACGCCGGGTCATATACCGACGACGGCCCGCCGGAAAGAATCAGCGCCTGCGGCCTCATGCCCACTAAATCGTCAAAGGGGATGTTGCACGGCACGATCACCGCGTACACCTGGAGCTCGCGAATGCGGCGGGCAATCAGTTGGGTGTACTGCGAACCAAAATCGAGAACGACAACGGATTGGGGAGTCGCCATTGTGGGGTCCTGGGAAAAGGTACCAGTCAGGAGCTGGGATTACCTCATCGTCTGCACAGGCGCGAGGCGCTTTGCCCGCAATCACCCTCACTTCGCAACAATACTCACGAGCTTCTGCGGCACGACAATGACTTTCACCACCCGCTGACCCGCCAGGTGCTGGATGACTTTTTCCTCCGCCAACGCGCGGGTGCGGATTTCCTCCTCGCCGGCGCTTGCGGCCACGTGAATGCGCGCCCGCAGTTTGCCGTTGACCTGCACGGGATACTCCAGCTCATCTTCAGCCGCCAGTTCCGGGTCGAACGCCGGCCAGGAGACTTTCAGCAGCGGCTCGGCATGGCCAAGCCCTTCCCAGAGCTCGTCCGCAATGTGCGGCGTAAAGAGCGAGAGGATGGCCGCCAGGAATTCCAAAGCTGTCTTGTGGGCGGTGGCGCGAATCTTCCCGGCCTCGACCGTCGCGTCGAGCTCCGTCAGTTCATTGACTAGCTCCATGGTGTTGGCGATATCGGTATTGAAGTGCCAGCGCTCTTCCATGTCTTCGGTCACGTGCCGGAGCGTCTGGTGGGCCTTGCGCAGCAGGCGGCGTTCCTCCGGCGTCAGGGAGGCCTTTTCTTCGGGAGTCAAATTCCCCGCCCTTACGCCTTGCAGTTTATCGGCGTGCTTCGCCACCAACCGGTAGACGCGGCCCAAGAATCGCGATGCGCCTTCCACGCCCGCATCGCTCCATTCCAAATCTTTTTCCGGTGGCGCGGCAAAAAGCATGTAGAGGCGGGTGGTATCGGCGCCGTACTTGGCAAACATCTGGGTGGGATCCACGACGTTCCCTTTGGACTTCGACATCTTTGCGCCGTCTTTAATGACCATGCCTTGCGTGAACAGCCGCGCCACGGGTTCGGAAAAATCCACCAGGCCGATGTCGCGCATGACCTTGGTGAAAAAGCGCATGTAAATCAGGTGCAGGATGGCGTGCTCGATGCCGCCGATGTATTGGTCGACCGGGAACCAATACTTCACCACTTCCTTATTGATCGCCGCCGTCGCGATCTTGGGATCGGTGTAGCGGTAAAAGTACCAGGAGGAATCTACGAACGTGTCCATGGTATCGGTCTCGCGCCGCGCCGGTTTGCCGCACATGGGGCACGTCGTGTTCACAAAATCCGGCACGTCCGCCAGCGGCGAGTGCCCGCGCCCGGTCAGCTTGATGTTCGGTGGCAGCACCACGGGCAGGTCGGTTTCCGGCACCGGCACAATTCCGCACGCCTCGCAATAAATCATGGGAATGGGTGTGCCCCAGTAGCGCTGGCGGGAAATTCCCCAATCCTTAATGCGATATTGAACCGCCCCAATGCCGAATCCTTTCGCCTCGGCGTCACGGGTCATACGCTCGATGGCCTCTTCCGACGTGAGTCCGGAATACGGACCCGAAGCCACCAGGCGCCCGAAGTCCACCATCGCGTTGAAAGGCGTGGTGACTTCGGCTTCCGGCAGAGTTCCCTCCGGCATAATCACCGTGCGGATGGGCAATCGATACTCCGAGCAAAATTCAAAGTCGCGTTCGTCGTGCGCCGGCACGGCCATGATGGCGCCCGTGCCGTATTCCATCAGCACGAAGTTGGCAAGCCAAATGGGAACCGCTTCCCCATTGTAGGGATTGCGCGCCGTGAAGCCGGTGTCCGCGCCGAGCTTGGCCATGTTCACTTCCACGCGCGCGCGAACGGAGGAGAACTTAATCCGCTCCACCTCCTCGCGCAGCCGGCTGGGCTCCTTGGAGTTCGCCAGCAGCTCTTCCACCAGCGGATGGTCGGGCGCCAGGAACACGGCGGTACAGCCGAAAATCGTGTCCACGCGGGTGGTGAAGATGCGCAGCGGTTTCCACAGATCGGTGACGGTGAAATCCACAAACGTGCCCAGGGATTTACCGATCCAGTTCTGCTGCATGGTCAGCACGCGCTCCGGCCAGCGCACCAGTTCTTTCATGTCGTCAAGCAACTGCTCGGCATAGGCCGTGATTTTCAGGAACCACTGTTCGAGGTCACGCTCGATGACGGGCGTCTCCTCATGCCGCCAGCAACAGCCGTCCACTACCTGTTCGTTGGCGAGCACGGTTTCGCACTGCGGGCACCAGTTCACCCGGCTCTGCTTGCGATAGGCGAGCCCGCGCTCGTACATCTGCAAAAAGAACCATTGGTTCCAGCGGTAGTATTCCGGCACACAGGAGGCGATCTCGCGCCGCCAATCGTAGCTCACGCCCAGGCGCTGGAGCTGCCCGCGCATGCGGTCGATGTAACTGAAGGTGAATTCGGAAGGGTGCCGCCCAAGCTTGATGGCGGCGTTTTCGGCGGGTAAACCGAAGGCGTCCCAGCCGATGGGATGCAGGATGTTGTAGCCCTTCATCCACATGTAGCGCGCCAGCGCGTCGCCGATGGAATAGTTGCGCACGTGGCCCATGTGAATGTCGCCCGAGGGATAAGGCAGCATCTCGAGCACGTAGTACTTCTTGCGTCCGGGCTCGGCCTCGGTTTCAAACAGCTTTTCGTCAGCCCAGCGCTTTTGCCACTTGACTTCGATGTCTTGCGGATTGTAGTTAGGGTCCATGTTTTCAATACTGAATTATGAATTACGAATTACGAATACCGAATCGCCGTGGTGTGCTTTTTGAGCAAGGGTTCCGCAATTCGTAATTCGTAATTCTTAATTCGTAATTGCCCTTTCCGCTCATCACTTACGGTCGACTTTAATTCCCGCCAACTTGCGCATCATCCGAATGTTCCGAAGGTCATCGCCCGGTTTATCCACCGGGGTCTCACAGATGAAGGGAATGTTTTTCAGCTTCGGATGGCGCACGATGCGGCTAAAAGCCTCAGCGCCGATTTGCCCTTTGCCGATGTGCTCGTGGCGGTCGGCGTGCGAGCCGAAGGCAGTTTTGGAATCGTTGGCGTGAATCACCCGCACCTCCTTCACGCCGATCGTCGCGTCCAGTTGCTTCACGGCAGCGCGCAACCCCTCGACGGTGTGGATGGAGTACCCCGCTTCAAAACTGTGCGCGGTATCAATGCACGCGCCGACCGGCAAGTCCTTCTCCGCGCCCGCGATGATCTCCGCTACTTCTTCGTAGTTGCGGCCGATGGCCGTCCCCTGCCCGGCGGTGTTCTCGATAAGGATGGTCAGGCCGTCGAGCTTCAGTCCTGCCGCCGCCCGGAGAAGTGATTCGACGCAGATGGCGATGGCCCCTGTGGGGGTGGCTCCTTTAGCGCTGCCAGGGTGAGTGACAAGGTAATCCGCGCCCAAGGCCAACGCCCGCTCCAGCTCCCGCCGAAAGGCGGCCATGGAACGCTCCCGAATGAGGGCATCAGACGATGCCAGGTTAATCAAATAGTTATCGTGAATGACAACCGGTGACAGGCCGTACGCTTTGCGCGCCGCCCGAAAAGATTCACATTCCGCCGGCGTGGGATCAAGCGTCCGCCAGCCCCGCGGGTTCGCAGAAAACATTTGGAAGGTGTCGCACCCAATCTTCTTGGCACGATGCGCCGCGTTCTCCAAAGCGCCGGCAATCGAAGTGTGCACACCCACCTTCATAGGATTTTCCCAAAAAGTTGATTCCACATGGTAACAGACCCATTCGAAAGGCGTCAACGAAAGGCAGCCTAGCAGACGAATGACAGCTCTCTGTTGAATCGTTCCCGGCGAAGGAGCCTCAAACAGCTTTCCGCTAATAATCTCACGCCGCTTGCCATCGTCGGGCAGTAGGCAGAAGTCTTCGTAGGTGAGGCGAGTGTCGACAGACTTCGGCCGATTATATCCCCTGCCCCCATCCCGGCCAAACGGCGGTATACTTCACACCCGATTGAAGGCGGGATTTTATCCGCGAGTATCTGCTACAGTGGGTGCGAACCACCCGGCGTAGATCATAATCCTGCTCGTAGCGCCGGCATCCTGCCGGCTGATGCTGCCAGGATGGCGGCGCTACATTTGAGGTCATCATGGAACCATTTCGTTATCACGTTTTCATTTGCGATCAAAAAAAGCCCGAGGGAGTTCCCTGCTGCCCGGCGCGGGGCTCGGCGGCGACCCTCGAGGCGTTGCGCAAGGAAGTGGCCAAGCGCGGGCTACTGGACGAAGTTCAGATTACGACCTGCGGCTCGCTGGGGGTTTGCGAGCGTGGCCCCAATCTGGTGGTCTACCCGGAGGGCGTCTGGTACTCAGGGGTGTGCGCGGAAGACATTCCCGAACTCGTCGAATCCCATTTTGTGCAGGGCCGCGTGTTGGAGCGACTGGTGAATCCCGACGTGGCTGCGTTGCGGGCGGAAATCCTATCGAATCGCGCCAAATTCATGGTGGCGCAACGGGCCAAGGAAGCGGCCGGCGTCCTGCCCGATGATTTAAACCAAACCCTGCGCGCCTACATGGAGAGCCGCGCGCTGCTGACGGCCCTCGAACTCGATGTCTTCACGGCCGTGGGCAGCGGCGCAACGGCGGAGGATGTGGCGCAAAGAATCTCCACGCATCCGCGCGCCACCGAAATGCTGCTGAACGCGCTTGCGGCCATGGGCATGCTCGTGAAGCAGCAGGGAGTCTGTCGCAACACCCCCGCGACGGCACGCTATTTCGCGGAAGGCTCCAAGGATAACGCTCGCCCAGGGTTGATCCACACCGCGCATATTTGGCACCGTTGGTCCAACCTGACGGACTGCGTCCGCGCGGGCACGGCCGTGGGCCACCAGGAAATGGCGGAGCGGGGCGAGGACTGGACAGAAGCGTTCATCGCCGCCATGCATCGCAATGCGGCAGAGCGCGCACCGCTGGTGGTACAGGCCGTCGGCACAACGGCGGTCGGGCGCCTGCTGGATGTGGGTGGAGGTTCGGCGGCGTACTCCATCGCATTCGCCCGAGCCAATGAAAAGCTGCATGTGACCGTGCTCGACTTGCCGGCCGTGCTTCCCATCGCGCAGGAGCACATCAACGCGGCGGGCCTGGCGGGGCGCGTCGAGACTCGCGCCGGTGACCTGCGGCGGGATCCTCTGGGCGGAGGCTTCACCCTGGTCTTGGTCTTCGCCATTTGCCACATGCTGAGTCCCGAAGAGAATCAGGATTTGCTCCGGCGGTGTTTTGCCGCGCTCGAACCCCAAGGCCGCGTGGTGATCCAGGACTTCATCCTGGAGCCGGACAAGACCGCGCCCAAACAGGCCGCGCTCTTCGCCTTGAACATGCTGGTGGGAACCACAGCGGGCAGCACTTACAGCTACGAAGAGTACAGCGCGTGGTTGCGCGAGGCGGGATTCAACGATGTCCGGCAAATCCGCCTGCCGGGGCCTTCGAGTTTGATGGTGGGGGTCCGGGGGTAAAACCGAAACTCGAAATTCGAAACTCGAAAATCGTCTGGCGCAGTGGCAATACATTTCAGAAGAATAAATGGTGAGCCGTCACCGGGGGTTTCAACAACGGCTACTCGCGTTGCTGTCCTCCGCGGAACAACCCAGGACCGAAGAACTACGCTCTCCGTAGGCTGGCGAGTTTCGAGTTTCGAATTTCAATTCTCGAGTCTACAATGGCGTAAATCGGGTTAGCAGGCGGGCGAAGGAAGTATCCATGCTGATCGTCATGAAGCCGCAGGCGAGCGAGGAAGAGGTTCGCCGCGTGTGCGAGAAAATCGCTTCCATGGGCTATCGCGCCCATTCGATGCCGGGCGCGCAGCGGACGGCGGTGGGTATCACCGGCAATCCCGGGCCCCTGGAGCCGGAGGAATTTGAGAGCCTGCCCGGCGTCGCCGAAGCCATTCGGGTTTCCAAACCCTACAAGCTGGTGAGCCGCGAAATCAAGGGCGAGGACTCGCTGATTCACATTGGCCCGTCCGACGGCGGCGTGACCATCGGGGGCCGGGAGCTGGCCATCATCGCCGGACCGTGCGCCATTGAGAACCGCGAGCAGGCACGGGCCGCGGCCGCGCGTGTGCGCCAAGCCGGCGCGCGCCTGTTCCGGGGCGGCGCCTTCAAGCCGCGAACTTCGCCATACAGTTTTCAAGGCCTGGGAGAAGAAGGCCTGGAAATCCTGGCGGAAATCCGGCGCGAGTTCGGGCTGCTGATTGTCACGGAAACCATCGACCCGGAAAACTGCGACCTGGTGGAAAAGTACGCCGATGTCCTGCAAGTGGGGGCGCGCAACATGCAGAACTTTTCCCTGCTCAAACGCGTGGGCCGCTCCAAGCTGCCCGTGCTGCTCAAGCGCGGCATGTCCGCCACGCTCGACGAATTCCTGATGGCGGCGGAATACATCCTGGCCGAGGGAAACTACAACGTCATTCTGTGCGAGCGCGGCGTGCGGACCTTTGCGGACCACACGCGCAACACCCTGGATCTGAGCGTGATTCCGGCGGTGAAACGTCTCTCGCACCTGCCCATTATCGTTGATCCCAGCCACGGAACCGGCAAGCGCGACAAGGTAATCCCCCTGGCCCGGGCGGCTGTAGCGGTGGGGGCCGATGGGCTCATCGTGGAAGTCCACCCCGATCCCGACCACGCTGTTTCCGATGGCTACCAGTCGCTTTTCCCGGACCAGTTTGAAACCCTGGTGGAGCAGGTCACGGCGATTGCCGGAGTGCTGGGAAGGACCATGGGCCATGTCCGCTAACAAAAGGCGAGCAGGCAGGTGGGCAAGCGGGCCTATGGGCAGGTGGGGGCTTTTCCTAGTGCCTATTTGCCTGGCTGCCTGGCTGCCCGCGTTGGTCGCCTGCCGGCGCCCACCCCCGCTCACACCTTACACCGCTTATGTTGTGAACTATCAAAGCGCCACGCTGGCGGCGGTGAATCTGGCGAACTTCCACCTCACCGCGGCCCTTCCGGTTTCGCCGCAGCCGGAGCGCGTGCTGGTGCGCCCAGGCACCCGGCAACTTTACGTGGTATCGGCCACCGGCAAGATCACCGTTGCGGCCTTTCCCCACCTCCACCTTGTCACCACGCTCGATGTGGGTAAGAGCGCCAAAGATCTGGCATTCTCACCCGATGGCCACGCCGCTTACGTCCTGAGCCCGGCGGATCACGAAGTGGTTTTTCTTGCCGGCGCAGGCGGCACGGGCAATCCCCCGGAAGGAGCCATCCTCAAGGCAGCCTTCCGCCTCCGGATGGCAGGCACGCTGGCAGACCTCGCCCTCTCCCCCGACGGGAAAACGCTGGTGGCCGCTTCTTCCTCCCCTAACCAGATCACGTTCATCAGCACGGAAACACGCCAGCTACTGGAGACGGTCGAAGTTGGGCAGTCGCCCGGCCCCATGGTGATCCTGCCGGACAATTCGAAAGTTTTCGTTGCGGACACGGGTGAGGAAAAGATTTCCGCCGCGGACGTAGCCTCGCGCAAGCTGCTTTCGCACATCGAGATGGGGGTGCGTCCCACCGCCTTGCTGCTAAAGCCCGATGGCGGCGAAATCTTTGTTCTCGCCGCGCCGTCCTCCACGCTGGTCATTGCCGACGCCTTCCATGATAACGTGGAGCAGATTTTTCCCCTGGGGCGCGACCCGGCGGCGGGCGTTTTTCGGCGGGATATGAGCGTGCTTTTCATCGCCATTGCGGGGGATGGCTCGGTGTTAGCCCTGGATGTTCAAAACCGGGCGGTGCTGGCCTCCACCCACGTGGGGATGGAGCCGCGCGCCCTGGCCCTGACACCGGATGAGCGGCTCCTGGTGGTCGCGGATCGCGCTGCCTCCAGCCTCGCCATTCTGCACGCTGACCCCACCAGCTTGAGCCATGACCGCTCCCTCCTCATCACCACCGTGCCGGTTGGCGCCTCACCGGTGGACGTGGTGGTCCCGGATTTCATTCCTCCGGAACGCTGACCCTGGTGACCTGCCCCTTGGGCTCGGGATTCGGGGCAGTATACCTGAATTCGCCCTCTTTGGCGGCGCGTCGACAGAGAACAGTAAATCCCAATAAACTTTCTCCTCCCCTGTGGAGGTGAGATTACTGACAACTTAAAAAACAGAGCACTGAAGACTTAATTCAAGGATGAGCAATTCACACTTTAGAATGGCATTACCAGTTCGTCAGATCTTCCGTCAACTCGAGAGTCAGCCAGCCTTCCTGCGGGAGGACCTGGAGAGGCAGTCCATTCATCCAGATGGAAACCTGAAGGCTGATTCGTTCGTGCGGCGCGACGCCCAGGATACTGTAACCGAGGCGGCATTCGAAAATCTGCTGAAAAGCCACTTGCACCTGGTCACCGGTCCCCAGGGGCACCAGCCGTGATTCCCCGCCCTGCCAAAACTCCACCGCTTTAACGCCCCCGGCGCCGATGGACGCGTGCAAACGAGCAGGGTTCTCGCCGTCAGCATTGACACGGATTTCGAAATCGGGATGATCGTGCAGGAAAGTCTCGCCCAAGTCCAACCGCAAGTAAACGGCCTTTTCGCTGTACCCGTAATAAAGCGCTTCCACAATCTGGGCCACGCCATGCATCGACCCGGAGCGGTAGTCCGGCTGGCAAAGCCCCGCCCCCATCCATTCGAAATAGGTTGTGGCCCGGCCATCAATCTTGGGATGAATCTGCGCCGAGGGCGCCACCGTTAGGGCGTGGACGCGCGGACGCTTGATGGGCACGGCCAGCTCATCCGTGGGCGAGCCCCCCAGCAGCCGGTAGATGTTGCTCAGGTGCTTGCGGAAGAGCAGGTCAAACTCTTCGTCGTTGGCGGTAGAGTGTTCCGGCCCGTACCACCAACACCAGTCGCTCCCCTCCGCCACCAACAGTTCCTGCTGCGCCAAGCGGCGGTTTTCAGGCGTCACCTTCGGACCCTCCGCATGCTGCGCGTAGAAATCGCGAGCCTCGCTGAGCAAATCCCAGGCGCGATTGTCCTCCTCGGCGCCAATCCAAATGTCGAAGTTGGCGTTGATCCAAGAGCCGGGAACGATATGCGATAGGGCGCCCTGTTCGGTGACTTTCAGCGCTTCGCTGGCCGTCACGGCGCGAAGTTCAGGGTCAGCCGCGATGCGTCCGTAAAAGGCTTTCAGGAATTGCCGTCCGTTGCCGGCGTAATACTCCCAGGCGTTTTCGCCGTCCAGAATTACGGAAATCACCGCCGGCCGCTGGCCTGTGCTGCGCCCTGCGGCTTTGATGCGCTGGTGCAGGTCCGCTGCGGCCGCCTGGGGATCCATACGGGAGTAGACAAAGCCAATCAAGTCGGAAAGCTGGTGGTCACGGAAGAAAAGAGAGATGGGGTTCCCACCGGTCGAGAAGGCATGCGGGCGATAGAGTTCTTCACCGCCTTGCAGGGTACCATCGCCACGGCGGTTGAATCCCATTTGCCTGGTGCGACCCAGCACCCCTTCGTCCGTCGCGGCCCAAATAAACCCTTCCTCGGCGGCCAAGCGCAGCACCTCGTCGGAAACACTTCCTTCGCTCGGCCAGAGTCCCTGAGGCCGGTGGCCGAAGACCCGCTCGTGGAGCGCCACCGCCTCCCGCAACTGGTCACGCGCGTCCTCCGGATGCCGGAAGCGGTGATGCGGCAGCTTCACCCCGGGGTGCGACTCTTGCGCGATAGCCGTGTCGCAAAGAAGAGGCAAGATGGGGTGGTAAAAGGGAGAAGTGGAGATTTCGATTTGGCCGCGCTCGGCAGCCTTCCGGTATTCTTCCAGCGTGACATTAAATAACTCTAGTTTTTTCTTGCGAACAATGGCCTTGTCGCTTTCGCGGTAGCCCCTTTCTTTCTTCACCAAGCGCACCACTTCGGGGTCGCTTTCCAGGAGAATCTCGTCGAACCATGCCACCTGTGAGAGCACCTGAAGATCAAGAATATCTTGCGGTGTGAACACCTTTGCCGCCATGGTTAAGCCGAATTTCTGTGCCCTCTCCCACAGCTCGCGAAAGCGCGGGTGACGTTTGAGCAGATTGTCGTAATTGATCTGAAAGGCGGAGGCGAGCAAGGCTCCGCGGTCGGCCGCAGTCATGTCGCTGACGGGCTTAAAAGCCAAGTCGTAAGCAGACTCACGCGCCGTGTCGTGGGCATAGTCCTCAATCTGCAAAACGACGGAGGGTACCATGTTGAAGGTGGCATGGACGGAGGGAAAATCCCGCATGATCGCGACCATCCCATAGTAATCCTTCATGGTATGCAAGCGCACCCAGGGCATGGTGTAAACGTCTTCCGCCAAGTCCTTGTAAAAAGGCTGGTGCATGTGCCAAAGCAGCATGAGGTAGGTTGGAGGCATGAGGCTAGAGGCCAATTCCTTTACGCAGTCGAATTCGATGTGCTAGCATGACACGGGGCGGCTCGACAGGAAACAAATCGAAGGGTCGCACGAGCCGCGTCCCCCGTTTGAATTTATGCGGATTCTGACCCGGTACATCCTGAAAGAGATCTTCTCCCACGCGCTACTGGGGCTGCTGGTTTTCACCTTTGTTATCTTCATCCGCCGATTGGGCGACCTGCTGGAACTGGTGGTGCGGCGCAATGTGCCCATGCGCGACATGGCGACGCTTTTCCTTCTGCCCGTTCCCAGCATCCTGATGATGACCATCCCCTTGGCCGTCATGGTGGGAACGCTCATTGGGCTGAGCCGCATGGCTGCTGACGGCGAGGTCATTGCCGTGCGCGCTTCCGGGATCGGACTTTCCTGCTTCGTCCGGCCCGTCATGTTCCTGGCGGTGACCGGCTGGGCGGTGACCCTGTGGATGGGCCTGTTCCTCGCCCCGCAAGCCCTGCGCAAGATGAACCGTATGGAAACGGGGCTGACTGCCAGCCAGGCGCCCTACGAAATTCAGCCGCGTGTGTTCAATGAGCAATTCCCCAATCGGCTGCTTTACCTTGAAGATGTGAGCAGTTCGCGGTCGATTTGGCACCACGTCTTCATCGCCGACATGACACAGCGCAACTCCGTAAAGGTTACGTTAGCGGAAAGCGGAGTGCTTGTCAACGAGGCTGCCCGCAACCGCTTTGTGCTGCACCTTGAGCAAGGTACGACGCACGAATACGACCCGTCGCGCCCGCAAGAATACTCTGTTGCTTCTTTCACGGACACGGAAATTCCCATTCCCGTTGATCAGGGGGGTACGGGTGCGGTGCGCAACTCGCCCCCCTACTTAAGCCTTACCCAGCTTTGGCAAAGCATTCACCAGCCCCGCGATCGCCAGCCCGCCCTGGTAGAGTTGCATTGGCGCTTTGCCTTGCCCGTGGCGGCCATCGTCCTGGCGCTGGTGGGCATCCCGCTGGGAATCTCCACGCGCAAAGGCGGCAAGTCCCTGGGCGTGATGCTCAGCCTCCTGCTGTTTTTCGTGTATTACATCCTGATGGCCTTCGGGCGGAGCTTTGCCATGCAGGGGCGCGTCTCACCGGTCATCGGGCTCTGGTTGGCCAACGTCCTGTTTGCCCTTGCCGGGATCATGATGCTTTCGAACTTGAGCCACGTGCGAACTCGCATGATGTTCCTCCAGGATGCGTTCGATAACCTTGTGAAACGCTGGCAGGAATGGCACGCTCGCCGGAGCCGCTCACAACGCCTCTCCTCCCTTCCGGCGCCGGCCAAGGTCGGCGGGCGATTCCTTCAAATCCTGGATATCTACGTTATCCGCGGCTGGATCTTCTATTTCGTAATCCTCCTCATCGCCTTCACGGGTGTGTATCTCATCTTCGATTTCTTCCAGGTTTTGGGCGACATCGTTCGCAACCAGGTTTCCACCCGCGTCGTGGTGGATTATTACCGCTTTCTCCTTCCCCAGGTTGTTTACTTGATGCTACCGCTCAGCATCCTGGTGGCAACCCTGGTGAACTTCGGGCTGCTCACCAAGACCAACCAGGTCATCGCGATCAAATCCGCCGGGGTCAGTCTCTACCGGCTGTCGCTTCCCGTGCTAAGCGTGGCCGCACTGCTGAGCGTGGGCATGTTCTTGTTTGCCGACAATGTGCTGCCGGAAACGAACCAGCGCCAGAACGGCTTGCGCAATCAAATCAAGGGCAAACCCGCCCAGACCTTCTATCGCCCCGATCACCAATGGATTTTCGGGACCTCCAGCCGGATTTACAACTACACTTTTTTTGACCCTGACCAGAATGTTTTCGCCAACCTCTCGGTGTTCGAATTCGACCCCGCCAATTTCCGCATGACCCGACGTTTGCAAGCGGCGCGCGCGTTTTGGGAAGGATCAATCCACGGCTGGATATTGGAAAACGGCTGGTCGCGGGACCTGAATGGCGACCGGGTGACCACCTACCAGCCGTTCTCGGTGGAGACTTTCAAGGAATTGACGGAAGAACCGGGCTACTTCAAAAAGGAAGTCAAACCCTCGGAACAAATGAGCACGCTTGAATTACGCGGCTATATCGCCGACCTCAGCCAAAGCGGGTTCGACGTGGTCCGGCTTTCCGTACAGTTCTACCGCAAATTCTCTTATCCCCTCATCGCCTTCGTGGTTACCCTCATCGGAATTCCCTTCTCCTTTACCATGGGCGGCAAAGGTGCTCTGACCGGAATCGCCCTAAGCATCGGCATTGCTATCGTTTACTGGTCAACCTCCAGCCTCTTCGAAGCCATGGGCAACCTGAGCCAGCTCCCCCCCGCCATGGCCGCTTGGTCACCTGACATCCTTTTCGGTTTGGTAGGAACATATTTGCTGCTTCGCATCAAGACCTGAAGGCTGTGACAAATGACGAGCGGCAAGTGACCAGCAGGGCTGAGGCAAGTCCAGGGTTGAAGAAGGATCGCTTTTTCTGACCAACCCGAAAAACCCTTTGTTCAAAGAATAGTTGATCGCATTTCCGTTATTTTTCTGTTGATTAGGTGTAGTTTTTGATGTATTACTTCATGATAGGCGGGCGACCTCTTGGTACCTGTTCCGTGGAAGGTTTCCCTGCCTGTGCTTTCATTTCCCGGTTGACCTGATCCAGCAGGGTTCGGGCTTGGGCGTTTTGCCCATCTTCAGAAAGCTCGGCTTCGATTTCCTGTCTTGCCTCGGGTAGTCTCCCCTCCTCCTTCAGGACCATCCCCAAACCTAAGTGGTAATTCCTCCCTTGCGGGCGAACAAGCAAGGCAGTTCGGGAAGCCTCCTCTGCCTCGGTGAGTCGGCCCATTTCAAGCAGCGCCATACCCAAGTACAGGAATTGATCGCCGTCCGTGGGATCGACAGCGCAGGCTCGCGCAAAGAAGCGGGCCGCCTCCGGATAATCTCCATGAGCATAATAGAGGTACGCGAGGTTCACGTTCGCCCGCCAGAAATCGGGTTGAATGGCAAGCGCTTGCTGGTAGAGCACCATAGCTTGACCCTCCATTCCCCGCTGCGCCACTGCTGCCGCCAAACTGGTGGTGGCGGAAGCATTGTGGGGAGCAATTTTATGAGCGCGATAGTTCAGGGTGAGGTCGTCTGACCAAAAAAGGCATTGGTGCGCCGTCGCGTAGCCCATCGCTCCGGAGACCACCAATGCCCCCAGCAGTGCCCATGCAGGCCCGCCAAAAGATACCGACATCAAACCCATCACTTGGCGCAGGGCCATCGCCACAAGGATGACAAACCCCACGGAGGGAAGATAGATGTACCGGTCATGCGCGATTTCGCTCTCCGGCAGGAAGCGAAAATTGAGCACGGGAAGGAGCGTCAGAATCATCCACAGGCACGCAAAGGCTATGGCCTTTGCCTCCTTCGGCGCATCGAAGCGCGTACGCCAATACCAAAAGGCCAGCGCCGCAACTACGGCCGCGAGCAGCGCGGCGGGCAGTACGAAGTCATGCCAGCTTGGGGTTGAAACATAGGGTGTGTCGTAATAGCAGCTCAGTCCGGATGGCCAAACCAGCAGGCGCAAGTAAAAAACCAGCACCGAGGGAATGGTGAAAACTTCCCGGGACAACGAAAGGGGCGTGACCACGTGGGCAAATCCCTTGAGCGCGCGGATGCGCAGGGGCAGGTAAAGCAGAATCGCCGCCCAGAAGGGAATCGACGCGACCAAGCCGGAGGTCAGGCGTTCGAGGGGACGGGCACGGCCTTCGACTGGCACGACTTCCCTGTCCCCGGCCTCTCCATAAATCCAGGCATATCCGCTAACCAGAATCGGTAGCACCATGCCGCTCTCCTTGGAAAACAGCGCCGCCGCCGTGAGGGCCAATGACGCGGCAAGCCAGCCAAGCCTTGGCCCTGATTCCCGGCTGTGGCAAAAGGTAAGGATGGCGCCTAGGATGAATAAGGTCGACAGTGGCTCTTGAGCCGAAGCAATATACGCAACGGCCTCGGCGTGAACGGGATGAAGTCCGAAGAGCAGCCCCGCGGCCCCCGCCACCCATCCGTCTCCCGTAAGCCTGAGGCAGAGACGGTAAACCAGGTAGGTCACCGCGACATGCGCCAACACCGAAGTAAGGTGCCAGCCCCACGGGCGGAGCCCAAAGAGCGCATCATTCAGGCGCAGCCAAGTCAGGAAAAGTGGTCGGTAATAATTGGCGAGCAGGTGCGGGTAGCGGAACCTCCAAATGTGCGAAGCGAAGTAACTGGGGAAATAGCGCCAGGAACGAATGGAGTCATTCGTGACGATCAGAACGTGATCGTCAAAAACAAACCCCAATGCGAGCGTGGCCACGTAACTTAGGAAGCTCGCGGCCAGGATCGCAGCCGGCAGCAGGGCGCGCGCCCAACGGGAGTCGCCAGCCAGGTATCGTTGCCACTCGAGTTGCTGGGGAGCATCCTTGGCACACATGATTGATGCCCTCTACCATAACGCAAACCGGCGCGAACTGTGCACAGTTTCTATCTCTGCGAAAGCCTGGAAGCGCGACGACGTTCGTAGCGGCGGGCTTCAGAATGTGTGTGAAAACGTCCCCTGACGCTGGGGACGCATTGTATGCCGATCGGGGTAGATGCGAAGCTTTGGAGTGCGGTCCCGCAGGCGCCGGACTGCCGCTTTGACGCCAGCTTGCTGGCTGGGATTTGTGCTCTTGCTTGAAATTCTCGCGAGCACGCTCGCGGGGAAAAAACGGCAGCAAGCTGCCGCACTCCAAAGCTTCGTACGCACGCTCCAAATGTCGGCGCGTCGACATGGGCGATCTGGGCGGCTTAAACAACACATGCTCGTCTGAAAAAGCCCCTTCGTTCATCGACCCTCAAACACCCGCGCCTACAAGGAACAAGAGGCCACGAACCCTGTGCAGGTCCGTGGCCTCAAAGAATTAATTAAGGTAATACTTTAAATTAAAACTGCCCGGTCTACATACCGACAACAGGACGGTGGTCAAATTCAGAAACCATCGATTTGCTCCCGACTATGCCGTCGTGTAGGCCTTCTCCATCTGCTTCTTCACTGCCGCCTGGGCAGCCGCCAGCCGCGCGATAGGCACGCGGTAGGGAGAGCAGCTCACGTAGTTCAATCCCGCCTCGGCGAAGAACTCGATGGACGATGGATCGCCACCGTGTTCGCCGCAGATTCCCACCTTCAACTCGGGGTTGGCCCCGCGGCCTTCCGTCGTGGCCAGCTTCACGAGGCGCCCGACACGTTTCGGATCAAGCTGCGCGAACGGGTCAGCCGGCCAGATCTTCAAGTTTACGTAAGCCTTGATGATCTTGGCGCAGTCATCGCGCGAAATTCCGAACGTGGTCTGGGTAAGATCGTTGGTGCCAAAGCTGAAGAACTGGGCTTCCTTGGCGATCTCGCCGGCCGATAGAGCCCCGGCCGGCAATTCTATCATCGTGCCGACCAGGTACTCGACTTCAATGCCCTTCTTCTTGAAAACTTCGGCCGCGACGCGATTCACGATCTCCTTCTCTGTCTGCAACTCCTTTACATCTCCAACCAGGGGGATCATTACCTCAGGTTTTGCTTCAATATTCTTCTTCTTGCAATCGCAGGCCGCCTCGAAAATCGCCCGCGCCTGCATCTCCGTGATTTCAGGATACATAATGCCAAGGCGGCACCCGCGCAACGCCAACATGGGGTTGAATTCATGTAACTCGTTAACTACTTCCAGTATCTTTCTGAGCTGTCCAAGCTTAGGACTCCGCTTGCTGGTGCATTCCAGCTTCGCGATCTCCACCATTAACTCTTCCCGCTTGGGCAGGAACTCGTGCAGGGGAGGATCGAGGGTGCGGATGGTGACCGGCAGCCCGTTCATGGCCTTAAAGAGCCCATAGAAATCCTTGCGCTGCATGGGCAGGAGCTTGGCAAGGGCGGCGCGCCGTTCCTTTTGGTAGATGGCCGCTTGCTTCGCATCCTGAGTGTCCCGGCAGGCCATAATCATGCGCTGCATGTGCGGCAGCCGGTCCTGGGCGAAGAACATGTGCTCGGTGCGGCAGAGGCCAATGCCCTCGGCGCCAAATTCCACCGCCTTCAGGGCGTCACGAGGAATATCGGCGTTGGCGTGCACGCCCAGTTCCCTCGCCTCGTCGGCCCACTTCATGAACTCCGCGAACACCCCGCTGCGCGGATCGGGCTCGATCAAATTGGTTTTGCCCAGGATGACCCGGCCCGTGGAACCGTCCAGGGTGATCCAGTCCCCATCCTTGATGACGTTTGAACCGATTTTGAGTGTTTGGGACTTCTCGTCCACTTCCGCATCACTGCATCCGGCCACGCAGGGCTTGCCCATTCCCCGCGTCACCACGGCGGCGTGCGAGGTCATGCCGCCCCGCGACGTGAGAATCCCCGCAGCCACTTCCATGCCGTGAATATCGTCCGGCACGGTTTCCGCACGCACCAGGATCAGGGGATCACCCCCGTGCGCCAATATGACGGGAGCTGCCTTCCCTCGCTTGACCGCCTCGTCGGCGGTAAAAACGATGCGCCCCACGGCCGCGCCGGGCGATGCCGGGAGACCTTTAGCAATGACTTTCAGCGGCTTGCTCTCATCCAGTACGGGATGGAGCAACTGGTTCAACTGGTCGGGCTCGACGCGCAGCAGCGCCTCCTTGGGGGTGAGGATGCCCTCGTGCACCATATCCACGGCGATCCGCACCGCCGCAGGCCCGGTGCGCTTGCCGTTGCGGGTCTGGAGCATGTAGAGCTTGCCATCCTGAATCGTGAACTCGAAATCCTGCACGTCCTTGTAATGCTGCTCGAGGCGCGAGGTGATATCCCGAAGCTGGTGGTATACGTCGGGCATGGTCTTTTCCAGCTCATTAATCGGGATGGGAGTGCGCACGCCCGAGACCACGTCTTCGCCCTGGGCGTTCATCAGGTACTCGCCATAAAACACCTTTTCGCCGGTGGCCGGGTTGCGGGTAAAGCCCACGCCCGTGCCCGAGGTTTCACCCATGTTTCCGAAAACCATGGTTTGGACGTTCACGGCTGTCCCCAGGTCGTCGGAGATCTTGTTCAAGCGGCGATAGGTCGCGGCGCGGGGGTTGTACCAGGAGCGGAACACGGCCTCAATCGCCATGTTCAATTGCACGTGCGGATCCTGGGGGAAGTCCTTGCCGGCTTCCTTGCGCACCACCTTCTTGTAGTCGGCGATGACGGCCTTCAGGTCTTCGGCCGTCAAGTCCGTGTCGAGCTTCACGTGCTGTTTTTTCTTCTGGCCGTCGAAAACGTGCTCGAACTTGTCCTTGGGGATTTCCATTACCACGTTGCCGAACATCTGAATAAAGCGCCGGTAGCTGTCGTAGGCAAAGCGCAGATTGCCGCTCTTTTTCGCGATGACCTCGACCACCGTGTCGTTCATGCCCAGGTTCAGGATGGTGTCCATCATTCCCGGCATGGAAAACTTGGCGCCGGAACGAACCGATACCAACAGAGGATTCTGCGCATCGCCGAGTTTTTGGCCCACCAGGGCTTCGAGTTTGGCCAGCGCTTCATCCTTTTGGGTGAGGATTTCAGCGGGCGTCTTGTTTCCAGCCTGGAAGTAAAGCCGACAAGCGGAAGTTACAATGGTAAAGCCCGAAGGGACCGGCAGGCCCGCGTTGGTCATTTCTGCCAAGCCCGAGCCTTTGCCTCCCAGGACATCTTTCATCGTCCCATTGCCATCGGCTTTACCGCCTCCAAAGAAATAAACGTACTTCTCCATGATTGCTCCTTTCGGGTTGTCCGTTGTCAGTCGTCCGTTGCGAGTTGCCGACTCGCAATCGAAGACTGTCCTTGATTCGCTAAAAAGGACCAATGATCTTGCCGCATTTTCCGGGGATTTGCAATGGACATCGGGTCAATTTTGGGGATTTCTTTTGGTCCATGTCGACGCGTCGACATGGGAAAAAGGCCCCTTGAATCGCGGGGAGGAAAACAGCCCATCGCCAGTTTTCGCTTCTTTCCATCATCCCTTGGCAATCGAAACTCGGCATTCTTGCTTGCCACTTATCACTATTCACTCGTCACTGCTTTTCTGCGATTTCTGCAAAATCCGCGATTCCGGAGAATAACTCATCCAGCTTCTTCAGCAATCGCAGCCGGTTCTGTCGCACTTCCCGATCCTCGGCCATTACCAAGACCTTGTCGAAAAACCGGTCTACCGCCGGACGCAGGGTGGAAATCTCCTCCAAGGCGCGCCGATATTCCCGCCCGGCGCGCCTGCGTTCGACTTCACCGGCAATCCTCCCATAGGCTTCGTAGAGATCTCTTTCCTGCGGCTCGGTAAGAAGCACCGGCACAACTTCACCCGCCTCCCAGTCGGCCGCCGTGGCCGACTTCGCCAGGATGTTGCGAATCCGTTTGGCCGCTGCCGAGAGGGCTTCAAAATCCTCGCCTCCCCGCAAGGCATCCATCGCCTCGGCGCGCGCCAGTACGTTCAGAGGCACATTGCAGCCCGCAGCCATGACCGCCCGCACGGTATCGTACCGAAATCCCCGTATCTTCTCCAGGTAGTACCGAAGCCGGTCACCGAAAAAATCAAGAAGTGGGGCATAGACTTCATGAGCCGGACGCTTCTTGCCAAGATTGAGCCGAGCGTAGCTTCCCTTAATCAACTCCTGCAAATCGATTGCGAGGTGGAATTCAAGCAATACTTTAATAAATCCTGCCGCGTGCCGACGCATCGCGAACGGGTCATTGGAACCGGTTGGCTCCAATCGAGCCGCGTACCCGGCCAGGACTGCGTCGAACTTATCGATAAGCGAGGTGAGCGCTCCGACTATGGTTTTTGGGGATTGATCCTCGAATCCTTGAGGGAGATAGTGTTCATAGATTGCATCAAAAACTTCGGGCGCTTCCCCTTGCGCGCGGGCGTACAGGCCCCCGACTTTACCCTGCAATTCTGGAAATTCTTGGACCATCTGCGTAGTCAGATCGCACTTCGACAGCTCGATCGCTCGTCGCAAATGTCCACCGGCTTCTTCAAGCATGACTGGAGGGAGGGCGACTTCGTCTTTGATGAGCAGCATCCGCCGAATCTTGTCTGCGTAACTTCCCAGCTTTTCGTGATAAGTCACCCGTTCAAGCAATTCGAACCGTTTCTCCAGTGGCATCCTCTGGTCAGCGTTCCAAAAGAACTCCGCGTCGCGGAAGCGCGCAGTGAGCACACGCTGGTGTCCTTGTCGAATCAACCCCTTCTCGTCCGAATCCATATTGAGGACGGCCACGAAGTGAGGGCGCAGGCTTCCCTGGTCACCCTCGACGGCGAAGTATTTTTGGTGGTCGCGCATCACGGTGATCAGGATTTCACGCGGCAAGTGCAGGAAGCGTTCGTCAAAGCTCCCCAGCATGGGGCGCGGCCACTCCGTGGAATTGGCGATCCAGTCGGCCAACCCTTCGTCCTGGACGATCTTTCCAGCAGCCTCGCCGACTACCGTCTGTGCTTCCTGAACGATGCGCTCGCGACGCTTGTCATAATCAATTTCTACATTATGTTGCGCGAGCTTTTTCGTGTAATCCTTGAAGCCCTTAACGGGTAGCGCCTTGCGAGATTTTGCTCGGTGCCCGAAGGTGAAATTCCCTGTTTTGACGCCCAGGATCTTGAAGTCGACGGTGGCCGCGTGCTTCCCTTCTCCCAGGAGAGCCACAATCCAACGGATGGGCCTTACAAAGCGCGGGGCCAACTTCTCCGTCCAGTACATGCTCTTGGGAAAAGCCAAGCCGAGGATGGCCCCGGGCAGAATTTCCGGCAGTATCTCAAGGGCGGGGCGACCCTGGGTTGTTTTCTTCAGGGATAGGTATTCCCCTTTAGGCGTCATCGTGCGGGTCAGATCCTCGAGGCGGGCAGAGTTCTTTTGGGCAAAGCTTTCCGCCGCCCGGGTGTAATTTCCTTCCGCCGAAATCGCGACTTTGACGGGCGGTCCGAGGATTTCTTCGATCCTGTCGGGCTGTTGCACCAGCAAAGCGGGAATGTGAACCACCAAGCGGCGGGGAGTCGAATAGGTTTGTAGGGGCGCTTCGCGAAGCGCCCTTCCGCAGTCCGATTCAACGTGCATCGAAGGGGGCGGTTCGCGAACCGCCCTTTCGCCGGTTTGAGGGGGTGCATCAGTGGGGAACAACAACCGGGCCCCTCCGAGCGCCGCGTGAACGCGTTCACCCAATCCTTTTTCCGCGTCGCGCAGGAAGCGCGCAGGAATTTCCTCGCAGCCGACTTCCAGCAGCAGGGGCATTGACGATTGGCGATTGGCGATTGGCGATTGGCTTTCTTCGGAAACAGTCGATTGTGCATTATCGACGGGCGATGGTTCTTCGGCAACAATCACGGTTCCAGTTTCGAGTTTCGAGTCCCGAGTCTCGACCGTCATGCCGCCACCTCCGCGGCCAGTTGCCGGTCCAGGTAAATGGCGGCGACTTGGCAGGCCAGTTTGCGCACGCGGGCGATCAAAGCCACGCGCTCCGTCACGCTGATGGCGCCGCGCGCATCCAGGATGTTGAACAAATGCGAGCACTTCAAGGTGAGGTCATAAATCTTGCGCAGAGGGAAGCGATTCCGACTTAAAGTTAAACTTTTTAATTTATCTTCATCTAATTGGTTTCGTTCCAGTTCTGCTAAGCTATCGGTTCGCGGATACTCCGACAGCAAGCGCGCCGCCTCGCCTTCGTAAAGGTCCAGGAGTTTGCGGCAGACCTCAGGATTCGCAAGCTCGAAATCGTACACGGAAAACTCCAGTTCTTCGGTGCGGCGCATGTCACCGTAAGTCACGCGATCGTTCCACCGCACTTGGTAAACGTCCTCGACGTTCTGAAGGAAGGCGGCAATGCGCTCCAAGCCATAGGTCAGCTCGACGCTAATGGGTTCCAGATCCACTCCGCCCGACTGCTGGAAGTAGGTGAACTGGGTAATCTCAAGTCCGTCGAGCATGACCTGCCAGCCGATCCCCCAGGCCCCCAGGGTGGGCGCTTCCCAGTTGTCCTCCTCGAAGCGGATATCGTGGTGGCGAATGTCGATACCGAGAGCCCCCAGGCTTTCCAGGTAGATGTCCTGGATATTCTCGGGTGGCGGCTTCAGGATGACCTGCATCTGCGTGTGCTTGAGCAGCCGGTTGGGATTCTCACCGTAGCGGCCGTCGGCGGGGCGGCGCGAAGGCTGCGGATATGCCACCCGCCAGGGCTGTGGCCCGAGGACACGCAGGAAAGTCTCTGGACACATAGTGCCCGCCCCCACTTCCACGTCGTAGGGCAAGGCGATCACGCACCCCTGCTTCGCCCAGAATGCGCTCAGACGGGAAAGCATGTCTTGGAAGGAGAGGGGCTCTCGATCCCTTGCTGGCTTTTCATTAGGTTTGGTCACTGGCACTTGAGAAGGCCCTTTGTCAGTTGTCAGTTGTCAGTTGTCAGTTGTTAGTTGTCCTTTGTCCGTGGTCAGTACTCCGTTGTCAGCTCTTAGAAAACCTTAGCCTATTATTCCTGGGCAGCTGCAGATGGGCCCATCTCTTCGTAATGCTCGCGACAGCGGTATGTACGATGGGCCACGGACAACTGACAACGGACCACGGACAGTCTTTTACACTTCTTCTTCCATCATCTGCCGCGTAACCAGCTTCCGTTCCGTGTGGCTCTCGATTATCTCCTCGAAGAAGTGGCGCGCTTCGCGGCAGTCTGGGGGAGCCTTTTCTTGCGCCAGCCACTTGTCGAGAGGCACGTGGCAGGAGGCTCGAACCATCGCCAAGCTGGCGGCGGTGGCCCGCAGGCTACCCGGCTGCTTGCAATCGCGGCAGAGCAGCGATTCTGAACCTCGGGCATAGTAGCCACCCTCTTCCCCGAGGGCTCGACCACAGGCCGAGCAGGTTTCAAAATCAGGCAGAAAACCGCCCAGCCGCACCATCCAGTAATCAAAATAGAGCAGCGGCCGGTTGACTTCTCCGGAGTGCTTGAGCGCCCGCAATACGGCGAGCAGCAGGCGAAAGATCCGCTCATTCACCTCGCGCTCCGGCAGCAGCCGCTCCCCCACCTCGGCGAGGAATTGCGCCGCAAGCTGCACGCGGTAGTCCTTCTGCATGTCGAAGAACGACTCGATGATTTCGACAGAATTCAGGTGCAGCAGGTCGCGGTTCTCCCGCTCGAAGATCCAGAGCCGCACATAGCTCAGGGGTTCAAGCGTGCCGCCGTAGCGGCTTTTCGTGCGCAAGGCGCCTCGCGCCACGGCCCGCAAGCGGCCCAATTGCCGCGTAAAAAGCGAAGCTATCTTGTCAGCTTCACCTAGGCGGTAGGTTCGGAGGACGATGGCTTCCGTTTCGCGCAGAGGCATTCGATGGCCAATGTCGACGCGCCGACAAAGCCAAAAGGTTAGCACACGCGCCCGCAGGCGGGAAGAAAAAAAGCAGACTTCGACCTGGGAGCGCGTCACCCGGCTGGTTTATCCATCCCCTGCAAGGTCTGACGATGGACAGATCCGCTGACCGTTTCGCTCAAATTGGCCTGACCAAAATAGGAATACTTGCCCCGTGTTTTCAAGGAATTAAGCGAGTTAAGAAAGGCGCGGCTTGACCTTTGTGGAAATCTTCGAAGCTTTTGTGGAAAACATATTATGTTAACCCGAATCCGTAAGGTCAAAACATTATCAGACACGCCTGTGCAAAACTCCGCCCGCAGATTTGCCATTCCGAAATCACGCACCCCCCCGAGTGCCAACGGGGGCAAGTTCCCTTTTCTGATGACGACGAAGCGGAGCGCGCCTTAGCCGCCCGGCCCACGTCCTCAGTGCCCTTCGCGTCTAACCCGCATTTCTCACCAATGACTTTCGCGGGTCGATTAAGGGCCATGATTTTGGTGGTTGACAGCGATTTTGGGCTGGGCCGTGTTGGGCGTGACGAGGGGGCGGGAAAAGGCACGGAGGGGCGCTGA
>Ga0326728_10003612_pt1 | contig 47525 bp, 40 predicted proteins | sample MB3enrmetagenome_FD_207602 | JGI IMG/M metagenome (GOLD analysis project Ga0326728, IMG submission 207602) | Lab enriched peat soil microbial communities from McLean, Ithaca, NY, United States - MB31MN | ecosystem: Environmental > Terrestrial > Soil > Wetlands > Peat | place: USA: New York...
ACCGTGCCCCAAACCGGTGACATCCAGACCAAAACCGGCTATGGCGATTGCCAGTTGCACGTGGAATGGTCCACGCCCGACCCGCCCCACGGCAAGGACCAGGACCGCGGCAACAGCGGAGTCTTCCTGCACGGGCTCTACGAAATTCAGGTTCTCGATTCCTATGACAACGTAACCTATGCCGACGGCGAAGCCGCCGCCGTTTATGGCCAGTATCCTCCCCTGGTGAATGCGGCGCGCAAGCCCGGCGTATGGCAAATGTACGACATCGTATTTCACGAGGCGCACTTTGACGCCAATGGCAATGTGACGAAACGCGCCAACGTCACCGTGTTCTATAACGGCGTGCTGGTGCAGGATCACGTGGAAATGACGGGGCCCACCGCCAACCACCAGCGTCCGCCCTATAAGGCGGTGCCGGAAAAGCTCCCGCTCCGCTTGCAGGATCATCACCACCCCGTGCGCTATCGCAACATCTGGCTGCGCGAGCTCAAAGCAGGAGAATAATCACCTCCTCATCCACGCTGGAGTGGTGTTTGAATCAGAAGTATGAAGGGTGAAGGATGAAGGATGAAGGCTAAAGTGTAAAGGGTAAATGATAAAGGGTAAAAGGTTTGGGGACGCGCGTCCGGCTTTTACCATTTAAAATTTACCATTTACACTTTTCTAGGACGCTTGGTGGGCGCTGGCGTTTCATCCTTCATCCTTCACCCTTCATACTTTCTTTTGCGGACTTAGATAAGCCAGTGAGTCAGTCGTCTTCTGGGGAAACATATTCGCTGTGGCTCATGCCCACGGGCGACGTGTGCGAGCGGCTGAAGCATATCCTCCAGCGCTTAAGTGCTCGCTTTGGCGCGCCGGAATTTTTGCCGCACGTTACACTGTTGGGGCGCTGTGTGGGTCCGCGGCGTGAGTTGATTTGCCGGTCCGCGCGCGTCGCCAACGCCCTCCGGCCCTTTGCCCTTCGGTTGACTGAGCTCGACTGCCGCGACGAATACTTCCGCTGCCTTTTCGTCCACGTGGCGCTCGCGGAGCCGCTGCGGAAAGCGCATCAGGCGGCGCGCCAGGTGTTTGGCCACACGCGCGAGCCTTCCTTTATGCCCCACCTGAGTCTTCTGTACGGAAATTTCCCACGGAGTCAAAAGGAAGAGGTTATGGCGGAAATAGGGCCGCGGCTCGACGTGCAGTTCAAGGTGCGAAGTCTGCATCTCTACCGCACGCGCGGCGAGCCGCGCCTTTGGCGGCGGGTGGCGAGTTTTGGATTGAAGTGAAGGAGGTTCATCATGCTGATCGTTCACGTGCACGTGAAAGTGAAGCCCGATTGCATCGAGGCCTTTAAGGAAGTGTCGATTGAAAACGCGCGCCAGAGCCTGAAGGAACCGGGCATCGCGCGCTTTGATCTGGTGCAGCAAAACGATGATCCCACAAAATTTGTCCTGATTGAGGCCTATCGCAGCGTGGAGGCCACGACGGCGCACAAAGCCACGGCGCACTACGCCGCGTGGCGCGACCGCATGGAGTCCCTCATGGCCGAGCCTCGCTTCAGCGTGAAATACTCGAATGTGTTCCCGGCCGAGTAGCCCTTGTGATTTGGTCATCGGGCCATGGGTTCATCGGGTCATTTGGCCATCGGGCCATTGAGCCATTGAGGGATTTGCGATTGGTGATTTGCGATTGGGCCATCAGGTCAATTGGCCTTTGAGTGATTTTGGATTTGCGATTTTCGATTGACCGACCGGATTCCTCGGACCGGCAGAGTCCCCTGACTATCGAACGGAGTTGGGCATTAGATGGGTGTCCAATAGGTTGGCGAGTCTGACTCCGGCCTTCTTCAACTGTCCATTTTCGGTATAATCACCCGCACTGATTTTGCTCAGCCCACACGAACCGCGCGAGGTGGCCATGAGATTCCGCAAAACGCTGACCTTTCCCATTCTGGCGATGGCGTTGGTCGTTGCCCCGTTTGCCGGGGCACGACAGAAGAACGTAGGGCCCAGCAGCGCTGGGCCGAGGCCGAACGCTGTTCGGCCCTACGTTGCCTGTGCCGCCGCAATGCCTGCCCTGCCCTCGCAGGCGCAACAGAAGCCCTTTACCCAGGAGCAGGTCGTAAGCATGGTGCGCGACGGATTCGGAGACGAGTCGGGCGCCAAGCTGATCGAGCAGCGCGGAATTGATTTCGCCCCGTCCGAGGACTTTATCCAAACCCTCAAGGCCGCAGGCGCGAGCGAGGCATTTCTTAACGCCCTGCGCGCCGCCGTAGCGCCGGGCTTTAGCCCGGCACATGCCGCCCCACCCGCGAGCGCCAAGAAGCCGCTGAACCAGGTGCAGGTTTTCGCCCTGCTGGCGGGCGGCGTCCCAAGCCACCGCGTCACTATGCTGGTCCAGGAACGCGGAATCGATTTTGAGCCCACGGATGACTACCTTCAGGAAGTCCGCTTGGCTGGTGGCGAGGACGAATTAATCAGCGCACTCAAGAGCGCCAAGGTGACGAAGCCCATAACGGTTGACCCGGCGGCGCAGGCTCGGCAGACAGAGATTCGGCAGCACATGGCGCGAGGAATGGAATTCTGGCGGACCACGCGCTACGATGACGCCGAGGCCGAATACCGCGCGGTAATACGCCTTGACCCTCAAGATGCCGAGGCGCACTTCGCGCTCGCCACCGCGCTCAAAGACAAGGGCGACTGGAATGGTGCGATCACGGAGCTCCGCGAAGCGTTGCGCCTGAATCCCAATGATGACAATGCGCACGTCGCCCTCGCCATCGCGCTCAAAAACGAGGGCGACTCAAAGGGGGAAATTGCAGAGTCCCGCGAGGCGCTCCGCTTGAACCCGAATAATGAGTGGGCGCACGTAACCCTCGCGCAGGCTTTCAGAAACAAGGGCGATTGGGATGGGGCGATCGCGGAAACACGCGAGGCCCTTCGGCTGAATCCGAAGGATGGGGCCGCGCACGTCGCCCTCGGTGTGGCACTCGGGGATAAGGGCGATTGGGATGGGGCTATTGCAGAGTACCGTGAGGCTCTACGCCTCAAACCCACGGACGATATCGCACAGCTCAATCTCGGTGTAGCACTCGTCGGCAAGGGCGATTGGGATGATGCCATCATCGAACTGCGTGAGGCGATACGTTTCAAATCTAGCAATGAAGACGCGCACGCGCAACTCGGGGCGGCTTTGGAAGGAAAGGGCGATCTGGAAGGCGCGATTCGTGAGTACCGCGTGGCTATACGTCTGAATCCTAAGCACGAGTATGCACATCAATTTCTTGGCGAGGCACTTGCACGGATGGCCGACTGGGACGGGGCTATTGCCGAGGACCGCGAAGCGGTCAGTCTCAACCATAATGACGAGAATGCATTGAGGCAGCTTGGCTTGGCACTTATGAACAATGGTGACTCGGACGGAGCTATCGTAAACGAGCGGGCAGCACTGGGCCTAAACCCTAACGACGAGGGGGCGCACTTCAATCTCGGAGAGGCACTGGCGGGTAGGGGCGACTGGGATGGTGCGGTTGCGGAATACCGTGAGGCTCTGCGCCTGAACCCGAATGATGACATGGCGCACGCCAACCTCGGCGCGGCGCTCGGACACAATGGTGACTGGGACGGAGAGATCACGGAAGAACGAGATGCACTGCGCCTTAATCCGAATAACGAAAGGGCTCATGCCTACGTTGGCACGGGGCTCGCGGGAAAAAAAGATTGGGACGGTGCAATCGTGGAGGAACGCGAAGCGCTGCGTCTAAACCCCAACGATGACGATGCGCACGCCAGCCTTGGCATGGTTCTAGGCATCAAGGGCGATTTGGATGGGGATATCGTGGAGCAACGCAAAGCCTTGCTCCTTAACCCAAAGAGCGCCCTTGCTCATTTCTACTTGGGCGACGCATTCGAGTACAAACACAACTTGAAGGCCGCATTGGAGCAGTATCGAATCGCCTACGAGCTAAACCCCGGAGACCCTAATTTTCGGCAGGCCTACGAGCGGCTTGTGAAAATGTCGCATCGATAGGTCACCCTTTTCGTGGTTCCGAATTGGGTGGTTCCTCGGCTGATGAATGAAACTCGGACTCAATGGATTCAAGTGCCACACTTATTGAACAAACGGCCGGTTATCCTTTTTAGGCAAAGGTCTGGGCACGGAGTGTCTGGAAAGCATTGTCTGTCCTGGCCCGCTTATCGGAGAAGACTGGAGGAAGAAACCTGACTGGCGACGAAATCTCTATACTTCTTGCGCCTCTCACGCCCGTGCAGAAGGCTGCCCTCGCAATCCTTGCTGCTAAAGAAATCTGTAGGGAGGACGGGTTCCTTGATTGGGCAAACAAGTGGTTGGAGGGAACAGATCGAACGCTTAAATCAGCAATGGCCTTGATACAGAATCTACCCAATAATACAATTGTGACGATGGACGACCGCCCGGTCGGGCTGACGCTCCCTCGGTTAAGACTGGACTGCGGCTCTTCGACGGTTCCCGAGTTTACTTCGCCCTGGGGCTTCTGTTCCTTGTCGTCTTCGGGTGGCTGACCACTCGCTGACCAGTGCGCCGTAGAGGCTTAGTATGGGCAAGGAAGTAACTCTTCAAGCCCTCGATCTGCTCGTCGCTGTGGTCCGGGAACTTGGCCCGGAGAATCGGATCGATTTCCGTGCGAAGAGTTGGCAAGGCAGTTGGCTCATCTCTCCTCAGTTCCGCTGCCAGGTGGCCAAACTCCTGCATGGCCGTGACGACCTCTTTGCTTTTTCCCTGGAACTTGCAGACCGTTTCGACGTACAGTCGCAACCCCTTGTTGGCATGGCACACTATGACGTTGCGATAGTCTCTGATTAGGCCAACGAGCGGCTCTATTTTCGCCCAGGTTTTCTTGATTTTGTCCCTCTTTCCCGGGAACAGGACGAGCCAGACGTCGAAAACGTTCAGGGCCGCCTGATGGAGATCCATAAGACTCGCGAACAGGCCTGTGAAGGCATGACCGACTGTGTCGGAGAATCTGTCAGGCCCGCGACCAGCAAAATCTCGGGGTTCGTACTTACGCCCCTTAATGTCCCTGGCGATTTGGACCATATCGAGGAATTCGCGGAGCCGAACTCGATAGATGAGATATTCCTCCAGCGCTTTCTCACGGGAAAGGTTTCTCTGTCTCATTTTGCACCAAAAGGAGGTAGCGCAAACCTGTTCTTCAAGGTCTGCGGCTCTTCTCACCGATCGCGCCCAAGAGCTAGCTAAACGGCGCGAAAGGAAAATTTACTCCCGTCGTTCTTTGTCAACCATGCATCCTTGCAATTGGCATGCAGGTAACCGACCAATTCACCCGTCCCTTTTCTCATGACTTCCACTCCCTGATTGATTCCGAGTAGGACGATTTTTACCGTCCCTGGCCTGTCGCACTCCATGCAGGGAGGGAACTCTTTGGTTATCTGAAACTGAATCATGCTAGGTGCCCTCCATGGGCCGGAAAATGACTTGCTAATCCTAATTTCCTTTGCGACCGTCCGACCCCCATTCAGTATAGACCCTCTTGCCTGTAAGCGTCACCCGACTGAGGTAGCACCAATTCTGCGTTGCTAGCCCAAGATTTCTCTGACAGGTAACAATGGTAGGATTACAGCAGGGGGAGACTGGCTATGATCTACGTTCAACTTCTCAGGAAGTATTTTGATGGGTGCTACCGTCACGCCAAGAAAAATCGGATGATTGCAGTGGTCATTTTGCTCTCTGGCGTCTTTGGCTTTATTATCAGCGCCTCTCAGTTTGTAGATTTTGGCACATTTTCAATCCTTCTGAAGTTGCCGAAATTATCCATCGCGTGGGCGGTAATTATTGTACTATTGGGGGTTCTCTTCGTCGCCATTGAGGGGGGTTATGAACTTCACAAGAAGAACTGCCCTAGCGCCGAGAATCCCCTAAGAGGAAAAGCTGTAGACCTCGGACGCGATTTATTTGCTTTTCTAAGAGACATTGGACCGGAACCTAAGGGTCCAGGGAGTAGTACGGATGAAATTTTTGAACGCCTTAAAATCAAAACAAAATACTCGATAGATGTCCGCAATGGTTACGTGAGCAAATTCGGGGACCGCGTGATTAAGATCTTTCGGGAATTGACGGTAGAAGGGATTAATGACAATGAACTCGAGCAAATAGTTGCCAATCCTCCAGAGGCAATAAAAGCTGGGGAGGTTAGGGAAATTGCTAAGTGCATGTTTTTGATAGCTGCGCGAATGGATATTGAAGTGGTCTCTAAAGGTACTTAGGAAATTCACTTGGCTTGGTGGGGGCTTAGCCCAGGTCCGCCAACACGGGAAGCGCGTCATGCTACGACCCCCACAACTTTAGTGGTTGTCCATATATGATCTGTAGTTCCGGCAGCCGTTGCCGGAGTCGAGCGAAGGGTGCGGTGGAAATGGCAGTAGCGGGGCACGGTCAGGGCCCTCATGACCGTGGGCTTTCCCTTCGATGACGAACCCACAGTCAATTCCCAAGACGAATTGGCCATGGCCACCCCCGGGTCACACAACCTCCGGCGCCGTTCGAAGGGGTGAATGCAATCACGAGATGCCGGGCTCCCGACTTCGCCGGGACAAGTTGCCCTACGCGGCGTTCCGCAGGGTGAATGCGGAACAAGCGGACGGCGAGCCGCCCCCCTACGACGAAACAACCACGCTTCGCTGACCGGCCGTACGACGCGCGCGGAAATGGGCGATTCCGCGCGGTGCTGGTTCAATCCACCCTCTACGCCCCCCGATTACCGGTCCGATCAGATCGGACCAGCGGAGTTTCCGGTCTGCCAAGTTGACAAATTGGACCGCAAATCGGACCTCATGAGCCCCAAAGGAAATTAACCGAGGCTAGAATTTCACCTTGTGAAAACCCCGGGGAGGGCGTGCTGCAATTTGACCGCTTTATGGGGGTTTCCTCCCTCCAGGGCAATATTTCTGGCCTATGGCATGGCGAATGCTCGCCACACACCCGGAGTTTGGCGCCTGCGCCAAATCGCGCACCACGGCTAGTTGTCAAGGTCTAGGCGCCGATACGAGGTGCCAGGTGTCAGGGCTTGGCGTCAGACGCTGGACTGGTTTTTGCAGGGTTTCCCCAGCAGCGAGCTCGCTGCGAGGCCCTGTTCCCTGACACCCGGCACCTGAAACCTGACACCTAGCCCCCAACCCACTGCCCCTTGGAGGTTTTCCATGTCGCTCATTAAGAAACACGAAATGACGGAGAAGCAATTGGCCGCGAATCGGCAGAACCAGAAGCTCTGCAATGCTCCGCAGGCAAACGAGCGCCGCGAGCGCATCCGCGCCGCCCTGCGGCGTTTTGGTTACAACGTGCAGGCGGAGGAGGTGGCGATGCGCGCCCTCGGCGAAGATCCGGCCGACTTCCAGGAACTGCTGGAAGCGCTCTGGGAGGAATGGAATCCCGTGGGCAGCGTACAGGAGGGCATCGTCATCCGCCTGGCGCGGGCCATGTGGCTGATGACTCGCGCCGATCGCGCCCATGAGGGGGCCGCGCTGCGCCGCGCCCAAAGCGCCGAGCGTGGACGCGATAACCGGCTGCACGCGCGGATGATGCGCCTCAAAATGACGGTGGAAACTCTGCGCTCGCTCGCCCGACCGGTGGCGGAATGGCATTACGTCACCACCCGCGAGGACCTGGACGTCATGAAGAAACTCCATCAGCAGGGGGTGATGACCGAAATGGGTGAGATCGCCGTGGAGCTCTTCTACCACCTGCAAGAGCCGGGCGCGAATGACGAGGGCGCTTCGGAAGAGGAGCAGTATCGCGCCGCCGTCCAGAGCTTCCGGTCAATCTTCGGACTGGAAGAAATAAAGCAGCCGGTCAAGATGCTTAACGCCAAAGGAGAGTACGTCGTGATTCGGCCCGAGGGCTGGGTAGATCCCGAGCCGCCTCCCGATGGCGAAGAAGATGAGGATTCGGATAAGGATGACCGGTACCCCAAGATTGCGCTGGAGGACTGGAAGCCGCGGGAGCGGGCCCGCAGGCTTTTGAGGAATATCCTGAGCCGGCAGGCGGAGGCTTGTGAGGCGCAACGCAAGACCTTGCTGAGGGAGTCGCTGGACGGTCCTTCGCCCTACGAATTCGCCGCGGAAATCGCTCCCAGCCACGCCGATGCCTTGCTGGTGCGCCGAACGCAAGATGCCAACATGCGGGAAGTCCGCCGCCTCATCTACCTGCTGCTGAAGATTAAACGCTATGAACGTCAGACAGAAAAGTTAGAGACAACTGCGGCTCTCCACGATGTAATAGAAAAAAAAGAGATTAGCGGTTTAGCGCCAGAATGTCCAACACCCTTATCTGGCTCAAATGAAAACAGTTAGCTTGAAATGCGGAAGCCCGGGACAAAAAACGCGCGCGGTTCTCCACGATATACTAGAAACAAAAGGAATTAGCCATGATGAGTGAAAATCTCGCAAGAATCTATGTTGTTGAAATTAAAATGGTTAGCTTGCCCAAGTTGGTGAAGGTCAAGAAAGAAAAGGGGGAATTAAAAAATGAGGCTGACCATCTGTAAGTTAATGAAAACACATATAGAAAAAATGTCCACTTGCCGTCTCTCCACGATGTTGATGAAAACAGGCGAGTTAGGGCAATCTCTCCACGATGTTTATGAAAATAAAGGTAGTTATAGAAAATCCTGAATTTTGAATTATGAATGGAAAGTCTGAAAGTCGCGCACCACGCTCTTCAATGACTCACTGACCCGATGAATCGATGCCCCGATTGACAGATGGCCCGATGGTCCGATTGTACCGAGGATAAACAGTCTTGATAGCCGTGAGAAAAATAATGTGGCCTGGTGAGCAATTAGAAACAGACTTGACGGGGGGCCGTCGGGTGTATAATAGTTCGCTCGGAATTATGCGGGTCACGATTGCTGCCGGGTCGTGTTTTTGCGCCTCCCTGCGAGTGATGAACGCGACCAGGTCCCAGGTTAAGGTGTTTGTAGGCGGCGGGCTAAGACCGGCGCAACGTTCGCGTGTCGACCGACCGGTCGGCGCAGCATCTGGGTGCCGGGCTCCCGGCGTTGCCGGGACAAGTTCCGCCCGGCGCTACGTAACAACCGCGGAGACATTTTCTAATCCGAATTGACTCTATGCATCAACTGCTTCTTGCCATTATTGTGGCGCCCGCCAATCCGGTGGTGAAGTATTTCTACAAGGTCTTTCACAAGGACCCGTTTAGCGGCATCTATCAGCCCAACGCCTTTGACCTTTCCATCCTGATTCCTTATTTCACGATTCTGATCATCCTGTCGATTTACGGTATTCATCGCTATTGTCTGGTTTATCTCTACGTGAAGCATCGCGGCAAGGCGCCGAAGCCGCAGGGGCGGTTTGCGGAGCTGCCGCGCGTCACCATCCAACTCCCCATTTACAATGAGCGCTACGTGGTGGAGCGCCTGCTGGAAGCGGTAACGCGCATTGAATACCCGCGCGACCTGCTGGAAATTCAGGTGCTCGACGACTCCACGGACGAGACGCGCATCGTCTGCTCGCGCCTGGTGAGTGAGTACGCCAGCGCCGGGCATCCCATCAGCTATCATCACCGCACGAATCGCGAAGGCTACAAGGCGGGAGCGCTGGCCGAGGGCATGAAGAGCGCCACGGGCGAATTCATCGCCATCTTTGACGCCGACTTCGCGCCGCCGCCAACCATCGTGCAGCAGATGATTCATTACTTCACCGATTCCCAGGTGGCGGTGGTGCAGGGCCGCTGGACGTGGATCAATCGCCACTATTCCAACCTGTCGGAAATCGAAGCCATTCTGCTGGACGGCCACTTTGTGATCGAGCACGGCGGGCGGAATTTCTCCGGGCGCTTTTTCAACTTTAACGGCACGGCCGGAATGTGGCGCCGCGTGGCCATCGATGAAGCCGGCGGCTGGCAGCACGATACTCTGACCGAAGACACGGATTTGAGCTACCGCGCGCAGCTTAAGGGTTGGAAATTCGTTTACGCCCCCGATATCGTCTGCCCCTCGGAGCTGCCGGTCGAGATGAATTCCTTCAAGACGCAACAGGCGCGCTGGGCCAAAGGGCTTATCCAGGTGGCGAAGAAGATTCTGCCCCGCGTCTGGCGCAGCCACGAGCCGCTGAAAATCAAGGTGGAAGCCACGCTCCACTTGACGGCCAACATCGCCTACCCGCTCATGGTGGTGTTTTCGGTGATTCTGCTGCCGGCCATGATTGTGCGTTTCTACCAGGGCTGGTTCCAGATGCTGTACCTTGACCTGCCCCTCTTCCTCGCCTCCACCTGCTCGGTTTCCAGCTTCTACATGGTGGCGCAGCGCGAGCTTTACCCCAAGGAATGGCGCGGCCGCATCAAATACATTCCGTTCCTGATGGCCACCGGCATCGGGCTGGCGGTCAGCAATACCAAGGCGGTGCTGGAGGCGGTGGTGGGCAAGCAGACGGAATTCGTGCGCACGCCGAAATACCGCCTGGAAACGGGCGAAGAGGGTTATGAAGGCAAGAAGTACGTGCGCCGGCGCGCCGGCTGGATTCCCATCATCGAGCTCTGCCTGGCCGGCTACTTCCTTTTCACCACGGTCTATTCCTTCAGCATGGAGAATTATCTGACCACGCCCTTCCTGCTGCTCTTCTTCATGGGCTACTCCTACATGGGGACCATGTCGCTGTTCCAAACCCCGCTGCGGCGGCTGGCCAACGCGCTGCCGGCGCTGGTGCGTCCGCGCGCCGTGGAACCCGCCACGTAATGTTCCCTTTCCTATCGTCGCGAATTGCCGGGGGGCCGGCGGGGGGCCGCCCCATCTTATTAAGTGACAATCTATCTAGCCTATTAATTGCATCGCCAGGCGCGAGAGTGCGCGGGCCTTTCCCTGCGGCGCCGCCGCTCGCATCACGATCCGCTTGCAACACTTGACCAGCACGTTATGCTATACGCTCAATTCCGAAGGGGGTTCTGATGCAACGAGGGTTCGAACGCTGGGCAATTCTGGCGATTACAGTTGCGGCCATCCTGGGGACGGCGCGGGCGGCGGGCGCCTGGGAACGCGAGCCGCTCTCCGCATTCCACGAGCGGCGCGCGCGCCTGATTCACGACACGGGCGGCGATGGCGTGATCGTGCTCTACGGATATGGCGAGGCGGATGTGGCGGCCAGCGTTACGTCTTTCCGGCAGAATGAGGAGTTCTACTACCTCACCGGATGGAATGAGCCCGACGCCATCATGCTGTTGGCGCCGAAGGCTCATGCGGCGGGCACGGCGGCGGAGCTGGGAGAGGAGATCCTGTATATCCCGGCGCACAACCGCAGCGAAGAGAAATGGACGGGACCGAAGCTGGCGCCGGAGGACGCAGACGCACCGGCGCGCACGGGATTTCCTGCGGTTCACGACGTCGCGCACTTCGCCTCCGACCTCCAGGACGCACTCAAGGGTTATTCCAAAATCTACACCGAGATGACGCCACAACCCGAGAGCGGAGAGGAGTGCTTCCAGGCGGAGATGGCGAAGAAGCTCCGCGACCTGGCGCCCCAGGCATCGCTCGTGGACATGCGCCACGCCATCGGGCACCTGCGCGCGGTGAAAAGTCCGGGAGAAATCGCCCTGATTCGTAAGGCCGTGGACGCATCGGTGGAAGCGCACTTTGCCGCCATGAAGGCGGTGAAGCCGGGCGTGTGGGAGTATGAGATTGCCGCACTGATGAAGTACGAATTCGAGCGCCGGGGCTGCGAGTGGCCCGCCTATCCGCCCATTGTCGGCTCGGGATTCTTCTCCACGGTTCTCCACTACGATCAGGATTGGAACCAAATGCAGGACGGCGACGTAGTGGTGATGGACGTGGCGGGCTCCTATGGCGGATACGCCAGCGACATCACCCGCACCCTGCCGGTGAACGGCCACTTCACGCCGCGACAACGCGAGATTTACGAGATCGTCCTGGGAGCGCAGAACGCCGCCATGACGGCCGCCAAGCCCGGCGCATACGTGGGCCGCCATGGCCCCAAAGGCCTGAACGAGATTGCCTACGATTACATCAACACGCACGGCAAGGATTTGCACGGCCAGCCGCTCGGGCAGTATTTCATCCACGGGCTGAGCCATCCCATCGGGCTGAACGTTCACGATCCTCTCGAATATGACCAGGCGCTCGAACCGGGCATGGTGATCACCATGGAGCCGGGCATTTACCTCCCCGAAGAGAGAATCGGCGTCCGCATTGAAGATGACATCCTGATTACGCCGGACGGCAACGAACTGCTTACCCGCCGGCTGCCGCGCGTGGTGGAGGAAATCGAAAAGCGGATGGTGGGGAAATAAGCTAGAATCTCCCTTTCCACCATTCTTGCTTCACCCCGAGTTCCAAGCGAAAGGAGTTCACGGTTTCGATGAGCCGACTTCCCCTTCGATGCTTCGCCCTGCTGAGTCTGCTGGCGACGGTTCTGGCGGCCTTACCCGCCCTCCTCGCACAAGCCCCGAACCAACCGATGACGCACGAGAAGATCATTCGCTACGTCCGCGAACGCTTCACGATTCCTGATTCGGTCAAGATCACCATGACCGATCTGCGCGAAAGCGCCTACCCCGATTTCCTTGAGACCACGGTCACGGTGGACGACGGCAAGGAAAAGCGTTCACAACCCCTTTTCATTTCGAGGAACATGCGCTATCTGGTGGAAGGCAGCATCTTCAATCTGGGCGGCGACTCCCGCCCGGACATTGTCCGGCTGATCTCACTCCCGGATCAGGCCACCCAGGGCCCCGCCAACGCCCCCGTGACGCTGGTTGAGTACTCCGACCTCCAGTGCCCGGTTTGCGCGCACTTCCATGAGCAACTGGAGACGGACATCGTCCCCAAGTACGGTGACAAACTGCGCGTGGTGTTCAAGGAATTCCCGCTGGTCACCATTCATGATTGGGCCCTTAATGGAGCCATCGCGGCACAATGCACCTATCAGATCGATCCCTCCAAGTACGTGGCGTTTCGCTCGGCGGTTTACAAAAACCAGGAGAGCATAAGCGCCGACCATGCCCGGGACATGCTGCTGCACTTCGGCGCGGAGGCGGGCGTCGATAACATGAAGCTTGCCGCTTGCATCGACTCCCAGGGCTCCCTTTCGCGTGTCGAAGCAAATATGCACGAAGCGGATGCGCTGGGTGTCAATCAAACCCCCACGAGTTATATCAATGGGCGAATCCTCGTCGGTGCTCCACCCTCAACTGATATTGACAAGCTCATTGACGAGGCTATGCACGATCCCAAGTGAACGATTGGCGCGCTTGAGAATGGGGGCGCCGATGGAATTTCCCCGGCGGAGGATGTGTGCGGGGCATGAAATGGCGCAGGCCTCAGACGTGGATAACGTCCACACCCTAAACGCCGACAAGGAGCCCGCGAAACTTTGATTTCCCATGCGTGTTAGCAACTGTGGACAGACGGCGAGTTGTTAACTTTGTTAAACGCGAGTGATGACTTGTTAACTCTTGTTAAATATGCACCGGGCGGGGATACGTGGTAACGAATTGGGTGTATACTGCGTCCAAAAAGGTGATGGGAGGTAATTTGCGTATGCGAAGGAAAATTGCGATTGGAACTTTAAGTCTTATGGTTTTGCTGGCGGCAGCGATTGTTATTTGGGCTCAGGATCCCGCCCCACAAGCGGCCACTCCTGGGCAAGGCCAGCATCAGATGGGTGGCGGCGGACAGCACCAATGGGGTGGTGGTGGACAACAACGCCAATGGGGTGGCGGTCCGCGCAAATTTGCGGGAGGCGGCCGGGGCCAATTCGGCGGACAGAGGATGGGTATGCGCCAGGGCGGGCATAGAATGGGTATGCAAGGAGGCGGCCGGCGCGGATTTGGTGGCGGCGCGGGCATGCTGCGCATGGCGGAAAATCCCATGGTGCGCAAAGCTCTCGGTCTCACCGACGAACAGGTTGGAAAGCTGCACAAGATCGGCGTGGACGCGGAAAAGTCTGCCGTGCAGACGCGCGCACAAATGGAAATGAACCGCATTGAACTGCGCGAACTGATGCGGGGAGAAAACCCTGATCAAAGCGCGATCATGGCGAAGATTGACGAGGGAAGCGCTCTGCGGGCAAAAATGGAAAAGGCGCGCGTGCAAACGATGCTCGAGGCGAAGGCTGTACTCACACCTGAGCAGCGAGCGAAGGTCAAGACCTTTATGGAGAATCGCGGCGCTGGCGGCATGGGACGCGGAGGCATGATGCAGCGGCGTGGTGGCGGACCGGGACGGCCTCAAGGACACCCGGGCGGCGCTCCTGCTGGGTCGACTCCGAAACCACAAGAATCGCCAGTCCAGTAAGAATCTTAGCCTCGTAAAGCCGCTGGTGGTCCGGTGCCCCCGGTCCACCAGCGGCTTTACAACCAATTTAATACGATTGATCGTCAAGTTAAAGCGGCGGGCTACCCTTCTCGGTATTTTATGTGGCGGGGAGGTTCGCCGCCTTTTTGTTTGAAGGGATGCGGCGCTCGTCGAGTCCCGCGAGGGTAGACGTTACCACGGCCGCAAGTCTTCCACTTTGCACGCCGATTCCCTGCGACATATAATTGGTTGTTTAGGCTTGGTGGCTTGGGACTCACCGTGTCTGTCCATCTGCGGGCCCGAAACCCGCAGGCCGGCGCTTCCCGACCGAAAAGCAGGAGACCCTTGGGTACAGGCGAGAATCCATCCATCCCCCCCGGCGCGCTGGCTGATACTTCAGCCGTGGCTGAACGCCGTGCGGCCCTGCCCGTAGCGGCAGAATCCGGAAGCGGCCGCGCCGGGTCGGGAGATGCCCCCGCGGGGGCCCAGGCGCCCGGTGCTGCCCCGACAAACCTGCAAGCTGAGGAGATCGTTGTCCGCGGGGCGCGCGTCCACAACCTGAAGAATATCGACTGCACGATTCCCCATAACAAGATTACCGTGGTCACGGGGCTTTCGGGCTCGGGGAAGTCCAGCCTGGCGTTTGACACGCTTTATGCCGAAGGCCAACGCCGTTATGTGGAATCGCTCTCGGCTTACGCACGGCAGTTTCTGGAGCGCATGGAGAAGCCAGACGTCGACGAGATTTCCGGCATCGCGCCGCCAGTGGCCATACGCCAGAAAAACACCACACGCAATCCGCGCTCGACGGTGGCAACGGCAACCGAAATCTACGATTACTTACGCCTGCTGTTTGCGCGGATCGGTGTCACCATGTGTTACCGCTGCGGCCAAGAGGTGCAGAGGGACCATGTTGACGCCATTGCGGAAAGCGTTCTGGCGGGGGAACCCGGGCGCCGCTTCTACGTGCTTTTTCAGGTGAACCCGGAGGTCTCGGCGGAAACCAGGACGCCCGAAAGCGATGACCGCAAGGGCGCAAAACCGTCAGCCCCCGTAACGGCTAATCGCAGTGGTTCCGCAAAGCGCAAACGGTCGGCCGTCGGCGAGGGTGCCAGCCTCCCGCCCTCTGCGACGGGGCCCACACCGCCCAGCGACGATTTGAAACCCAAGCTCTTCGCCCTTCGCCAACGGGGTTACAACCGCCTATACCAGCAGGGCCGCGTTTTCGAATTCTCCACGCCGGAGTCCCTGCTCGACGTGGATTTCGCGCAACCGGTTTACGTTCTCGTCGACCGCCTCGCCGTGGCGGCGGACATTCGCCAGCGGGTCATCGATTCGGTGGAGCTTTGCTATCGTGCGTGCGGCGAAGCGATCCTGGAATTCGTTTCGTCTGATCCCGCCACGCCGCCCGAGCGATGGGTCTTCAATGAGCGTTTTGAGTGCAAGACCTGCAAGATCGTTTATCAGGACCCCGAGCCGAGTCTGTTCTCGTTCAACAATCCTTACGGGGCCTGCCCGCGGTGCCAGGGATTCGGCAATACGATTGACTTCGATCTCGACCTGGTGATTCCCGACAAGAACAAGACCCTGGGCGAAGGCGCGGTGGAACCCTGGACCAAGCCCCGCTACCGCACACCCCAGAATGAAATGCGGCGCGCGGCGCGCGCTCGGGGAATTCCCCTCGACGTTCCTTATTACAAGCTGGAATCCGACCAACGCCGCTGGCTGGTGGAGGGCGATGACAATTTCGGCGGCATCCGCGGATTTTTTGAGTACCTGGAGCGGAAAAAGTACAAGCTCCACGTGCGCGTGTTCCTCAGCCGTTATCGCGGCTACACTCTCTGCCCGGAATGCCACGGTGGACGCCTGCGCCGCGAAGCGTTGAACGTGCGCATCCAGCAGAAAAACATTACCGAAGTCTGCCGCCTGTCCATCCAGGACGCCTACCACTTCTTCAATGAACTGCGCCTTTCGCCCGAGCAGCAGACGATCGCCGATAAGATTCTGGATGAAATCCGTTCCCGATTGAAATACCTCTACCGCGTGGGGTTGGAATACTTGACCCTGGACCGGCTGGCTTCCACGCTGTCCGGCGGCGAATCGCAGCGCATTCAGTTAGCCACGGCGCTGGGCTCCAACCTGGTGGGGGCACTTTATGTTCTCGATGAGCCTTCCATTGGCCTGCATCCCCGCGACACCGGCCGGTTGATCGAGATTATGAAAACCCTGCGCGACCTGGGAAACACGGTGCTGGTGGTGGAGCACGATCCCGAGATGATGCGGGAGGCCGACAAACTGCTGGACCTCGGCCCCGGCGCCGGCGAGCACGGTGGCCGCATCATTTATGCGGGGGATATGGGGGGGATGCTTGCTGACCCGCATTCGCTGACCGGGCGGTATCTTTCAGGGGAACTGCAAATTCCCGTTCCCGATGAGCGGCGTAAGCCCGGCAAGGCCTGGCTGCGGATTCGCGGCGCTCGCCAACACAATTTGAAGTCCATCGACGTGGATATTCCGCTCGGACTCATGGTGTGCGTCAGCGGCGTCTCCGGGTCGGGAAAGTCCACGCTGGTTCATGATGTGCTCTACAACGCGCTCATCTCGCGCCGAGGCCTGCCGGCGCCGCGCGCCGAGTGCGAACGTATTGAAGGCGACCAGCAACTCGCGGAAATTGTGCTGGTCGATCAATCGCCGCTGGGCCGCACGCCGCGCTCCAATCCCGTCACCTATATCAAGGCTTTTGATGCCGTTCGGGAGGTCTTCGCCTCCACGCCGGAAGCGCGCAAGCGTGGGTACACGCCGGGATATTTTTCCTTCAACATTCCCGGTGGACGCTGCGAGACCTGCCAGGGCGACGGCACGGTGACCATGGAAATGCAATTCCTTGCCGATGTCGAGTTGGTTTGCGAGGAGTGCCGCGGCCGCCGCTTCAAGCCCGGTATTTTGGAGATCCACTACAAGGGGAAGAACATCTACGACGTGTTGCAGATGACGGTGAAAGAGGCCTTGGCCTTTTTTTCCAATGTCCCCAAGTTGACCGGCAAGATCCGCGTTCTAGAGGAAGTTGGGCTGGGGTATCTGCGGCTGGGACAATCGGCCACCACGCTTTCCGGGGGCGAGGCCCAACGCGTGCGCCTGGCCGCCCACTTGGCGCATCGCGCCGGCGAAAACAGCCTCTTCATTTTCGATGAACCCACCACCGGCCTCCACTTTGACGACATCAGCAAATTGCTGACGGCTTTTCGCCGCCTGATTGAAACTGGCGCCACCGTTTTGATCATCGAACACAATATGGATGTTCTGAAGACCGCGGACTGGATCATAGATCTCGGCCCGGATGGCGGCGATTCCGGCGGATATGTTGTGGCGGCGGGCCCGCCCGAAAGCCTGCTGAAAAACAGCCTCTCATTGACGGGAAAGTTTCTGGCGAAATATCTTCCCCATTCCAAGCCGCCGCGCGGAGTGGCAAAGAAAAACAGTGAGTAGTAAATGGTGAATTGTGAAACAAGACGTGCATCTGCTGCCCCAGCTATAACCATGGTAATTTACACTTTACTATTCACAATTCACAGTTTACTGTTTCCGCTTCCCGCGCTGAGTGATGAAAAAAGCGCCCCATTGTCACAGGAACAAACCTTCAGCATGCTTCAGGCCGGTATTCCGTCCCAGCAGATCGAGGCCTTCGCGCGTAAGGATGGCGTTGATTTCAAGGTGACTCCCGCACTCGAACGCGACTTGCGCAAAGCCGGAGCCACCGAGAAGCTCATCCAATTGTTGAAAAAGATGGGCAACGAACCTGCTTCCGCGCAGCACCCTGCCCCGGCCGACGCGGGGGAGCTTTCCGCGTTACTGCATACGGCGGAGGATGCGCTAACGCGAAAGGACTTCGCCCAAGCGGTGAAGGCGCTGCAGGCCGTCGTCGCCAAACAACCCTCCATGCCGGAGGCGTGGTTCAACCTCGGCTATGCCTACACCGGTTTGCACGAGGCGGGGGAAGCGGAGAAGGCCTACCAGAAAACCCTGGAGCTTGCACCCGACCTTTTTCCCGCGCGGCTGAACCTGGGGATTCTGCTCATGGAGCAAGATCATCCACAGGCGGCGCTGGAACATTTGCTGAAGGCCACGACGCTGAAACCGGATCACGCCCGCGCCCACCTGTATTACGCGCGAGCCCTCGCCCAAACCGGCCAGCCGGAGGCCGCCTGCAAAGAGTTTCAGGAGGTTACGCGCCTCGACCCGCGCATGAGCACAGCCCAATTCGAACTCGGCATGCTCGAACTTCAGCAGAAACACCCGGCGGAAGCGCTCGCCGCCTTCCAGCAGGCCCTGGCGTTGGATCCAAAACTGGTCCAGGCGGAACTGGGAGCCGCCCTTGCCGCTGAGGCGCTGAATGACACCGCGTCGGCGGTTGGGCATTTCGAAAAATACCTGGCGTCGCGGCCGGATGACATGGAAACTCAATTCCATTTGGCGCGGCTCTACTTAGAGCAAAGGCAGGATGAGAAAGCCCGTGACACCTTGGAAAGCGTCTACCGCGTCAAACCGGATCTGCCCGGCCTTACGGCGGCGCTGGGTGATGTCAATGCACGCCTGAAGAAGCTACCCGATGCGGAGAAGTACTATCGCCTGGCGGTGAGCGCACAGCCGGGCGTCGCGGATCTCCATCGCGCTTTCGGGGAGATCCTTTTGAAGGAGCAGAAATTTCCGGAGGCGGAAGGGGAGTTCCGCACTGCCCTGAAAACCGACTCGCACAATCGTGACGCCGCCATCGGGCTGGCTTCCAGCCTTGACCTTCAAAAGCGATATTCGGAGGCCATCCCGATTCTTGAATTGTTGGCGAAAGCGCCGGATGCCTCGCCTTACGTGTTTTTCGTCCTAGCCACCTGTTACGATCACCTGAGGGCGCGCAAAGAAGCGTTGGCCAATTATGAACACTTCCTGCAGATCTCTAAAGGCCAGGCCCCGGATCAGGAATGGCAGGCCACCCAACGGGCAAAGCTTCTCCGCCGGGAGCTTTCAAAATAGTTATAATCTGAGAATATGGCAGGGGAACGCTGGACAGGCTTATCGGTCTGCTTGGCAGTGTTGGTGGTTTTATCCATCGCCTTGTGTGCCCTCGGACGCGAGACCGAAGAGCAACTGTTGCAACGGATCCAGAGCGAACAGAATCCCGTCAAGAAGGCGAAAGACGAAATCAAGCTCGCGAGCCTGAAATTCACAGAAGTCCATAATGCTTATTCGCAGGGCCACATCGAGGCGGGCGCAAAACTCCTGGGCACATTTGTCGACGTCATGAAAACCTCCTGGAAGCTTCTCCAGGATTCCGGGCGCAAGGCGTCAAAACAACCCGAGGGTTTCAGAGAGCTGGATATTTCGCTCCGCGAAAATGGGCGCGCGCTGCAAGATTTGGCGCGGACGGTGAGTTACTTCGACCGTGCCCCGCTGGAGGATGCGGCAAAGCAATTGGACCAGATGCGAGATGAGGTTCTCCACGTGCTCTTCCCCGGAGGCAACCCCCGGACCCTCAAGGGTTCGCCCCCTCCGCAGACGACAAGCCCGGGGAGCCCCCCGGAAGTGCGGTGATTACCGTATGCGCACCTTGATGATATCGGCCCTGTTGCTGGCAGTTTCGCTGGGCGTCGCGGCAGGGTCGCAAAAAGACGATTACCTCAGCGACGACGAAGTGGATGAGTTGCGCGAAGCACAGGCGCCTTCCGACCGCATCGAAAAATATCTGTCGTTTGCGCAAGTCCGCTTGACGCGATTCGATGACTACCGTAACCGGCCGCCGGACCCGGATTACGATATTCCCGGCTACCTCGAAACGCAACTCGACCAGTTCATTCACATCACCGATGCCCTGAAGGACTGGGTCGAGGAGCACTACAATCGTCGCGACGACATGCGTGTCGGCCTGAAGAAGGTTGTGGAAATGGGCCCCCACCAACTCGACCAATTGCGACATATTGAACAATCGTCGGATCCCTATGCCGCCGGGTATCGCAAATCGCTTGGCGACGCCATTGACGATTTCACCGACGCGCTCGACGGCGCCAGCAAAGCGCTCTCCGAGCAGTCAAAGCTGTTCGGCGAACTGAAGCGTGAAGAAAAGGCCGACGCCCAGACCGTTAAAGACCGCGAAAAGCAGGAAAAGAAGCGCACGGGGCAAGAAGAGAAGCTGCGGAAGAAAGAACATGAGAAAGGCCCCCCCACCGACAAGGACGAGGACTGAGGGGGAGTGGTCAATGGATAGTGGTTAGTGACGAGCCACAAACCACTAATTACCGCTTTTATGGTGCAACCAGAACAAATGACCTTGGCGCTGGCGCCTCCGCCCGACCTTACCGAAGTGTTCCAGCGGGTTTTTTCCCGCCTGCGGATCAAATCACCGGTCGTGAGTGTAGGCGCGCGGTTCCATCCCTTTGCGGGGCTGCGCAGCACCATCACCGTGCGCAACGGCGCCGTAAAAGCGCGCGTGTCGGACGTGCTGGCGGAAGCTTCGCCATTGGTTCTAGAGGCCCTGGCGGAAATCCTTTTGGCGCGAATCTTCCACCGGCGCCCTTCGCGCGAAGCCCGGGAGTGCTATCTTGCTTACACATTCCGTCCGGCGATTCGCCACCGTATTGACGCGGCGCGCCGCGAACGCGGTTCCAAGCGTCTGTTGCCGGCGCGCGGCCGCCACCATGACCTGGAAGAGATTTTCCAAGGTTTGAATCACCGCCTCTTCCACGGCCAAATCCCTCCGTCCCGCCTTGGCTGGAGCCACAAGAATTCTCGACGCATCCTGGGCCACTACGATTCCGGCCACGGGACGATTATCATCAGCCGCAAACTCGATTCCCCTGCGGTGCCCCGCTATCTGGTGGAATACGTCGTATACCACGAAATGCTGCACATCCGGTTTCCAGTCGAACGGCGCGGCCAGCGGAGAGTGGTCCACTCGCGGGAATTCCGCGAGGCCGAGAAGAAGTTCCCCAAATACGAATTAGCTTGCCGGCAAATCAAACACCTTTGCGCCTGACGTCCGGTTCCGGCAGGCGGCTCAAGGAGGAAGACCTTATGGCTCGCGGATTCACTTCCCTCACCCTCGCGACTGCCGCTTTGCTTCTCAGCTTAGTCCCAGTTTGCTCCGTTCGTGGCGCGGATGAACTTACTGTCGCCTCGCCCGATGGCAAGGTGGTGATTTCTTTTGCTCTCAAATCCAATCCTCAACCCTACCTTCCCGGCGTGCGCGCCTACTACCGCGTCAGTTACGGCGGAGTACCGGTGTTGACCGACTCTCCCCTCGGGCTGGACTTCGAAGGAGCCCCCGCGCTGGACCATGGCTTTGAAATTACCGGGACGGACCGCCATTCCCGCGACGAATCGTGGACGAACCCGTTCGGCGCGCTGCGAAACGTCCCCGACCACTACAATCAACTCCGGATTTCGCTGCGCGAGAAGTCGGCGCCCGGTCGCCAGGTGGACTTGATTTTCCGCTCCTACAATGAAGGCGCTGCCTTCCGCTACTTCCTGCCGCAACAGGCTGCCCTCGAAAAGTTCACGCTCATGGCGGAGAACACCGGGTTCTTTTTCGCTCGCGACGCTTCGGCATTTGCCCTGAACAAGGGCCGCTTCAACACCGACAATGAAGGCGAATACCTCCGGACTAACCTGAATATGATCAAGCCTGCTTCCATCATCAACTTGCCGCTGCTCGTGGAGATTCCCGGCGGCCCCTGGTTGGCTTTGCTGGAAGCCGACTTGACGGACTATGCGGGCATGTACGTGGGCGGGATTCCGGGTTTCGAAAATGCCCTCATCAGCAAGCTTTCACCGGGTCCGGAGCGCATGGATCAGGTGGTCATCGGGTCCACGCCCAAGGCTACCCCCTGGCGAGTGCTTTTGATCAGCGATCACCCCGGCGGCCTGATCGAATCCAACTATCTCGTTCTAAATCTCAGCGCGCCATCGGCGATTGCGGATACTTCCTGGGTCGTACCCGGCAAGGCGGCGTGGGATTGGTGGTCAGGCGATTACGCCCAAAACGTCGATTTCAAACCGGGAATGAACACTGCCACCATGGAGCACTACATCGACTTCGCCGCCGAGCATCATCTGGAATACATGCTCGTGGATGCAGGTTGGTACCCGACGAAGAACTACACGGATGTGGGAAATATCCTGACCTTCGTCCCTGAGGTGAACGTTCCGGAGATCATCGCCTACGGGAAACAGAAAGGCGTGAAAGTGCTGTTGTGGCTCTACTGGGGAGCAATTGATAAGCAAATGGATGCGGCGTTGGACCTTTACGCTAAGTGGGGCGCTGCCGGCATCAAGGTTGACTTCATGAATCGCGACGATCAGGAAATGGTGAATTTCTACGAGCGTCTTGCTCGCAAGACCGCCGAGCATCATCTGGTTCTGGATTATCACGGAGCGTACAAGCCCACCGGCCTGCGCCGGACCTATCCCAATCTCCTAACCCGGGAAGGCGTGATGGGCCTGGAATATAACAAGTGGAGCACCCGCTCGACGCCTGAACACAACGTCACCATTCCCTTCACACGTATGCTCGCCGGCCCCATGGACTACACGCCGGGATGCTTCAACAATGCCACCAGGGAACAATTCAAACCCCGAGACCTCGACCCGATGTGCCAGACAACCCGGGCGCAACAGTTAGCCATGTACGTGGTCTTCGACAGTCCGCTTTCCATGGTTTCCGATTATCCTGAAATTTACGATCACAAACCGGAGATGGAATTCATCGATAAGGTTCCCACCGTTTGGGATGAAACGAGAGTTGTCAACGGCTATCCCTCAAAGTATGTCACCATTGCGCGCCGCCAAGGCGCCGACTGGTTCCTGGGAGCTATAACCAATGGGGACTCGCGCGACTTGGAGATTCCCCTCAGCTATCTGGGCGCGGGCGAGTTCGAAGCACAGATTTTCGCCGATGGCGCGGACGCCGATAAGGTCGCCACGAGCGTGGCCATCAGCAAGAAGGCGGTGAAGGCGGGAGACAAACTTACAATTCACTTGGCGCCCGGCGGGGGCGCGGCGGTGATCTTTAAGCGGATGTAAGGTGCTCGGCGCTACTTATTGCGAATCTGAATCAAGGTGATGGCGATGGAAACTGCCAGCAGCGCCACTGAGCCTCGCCAGAAAAAGACGGGATCGGCGAGGAATCCGCCTTTGATCAGCCGAATTGCCAGCCCCAGCAGAATTCCGATCGTTGCCAGAATCACGAGAATATTGGGAAGCCACCGCATAAACGCCTCCTTGCCAACCGAGTTTTAAAGCACCGTCATTAAAGACCCATGGTGAGCGGGATGCCGCGAGATTCGCCCCGCATTATAGCGCTTGAATTCAATCCCTCGTAGAGATCCTGGACGGCAAAATCAATCCCAACTGCCCAGGGAGGGTTTATACTATGGATGTAAGGCCGAGGTTTCACCATGCCGTATTGCGCTAAGTGTTTGATTGAATACGTGGAAGGCACTGCCCAATGCGAGGACTGTGGAGCTTTCTTGCTGCCCGGTTCGCCGCCCGCAGCGCCTCCACGGCCTGAGATTCCCCATGAAAAGGACGTAAAGCTGGTCCCCGTGCGCATTTTCACTGGGGACACCGGGATGGAGGCGGAAGTGGCGCGCGGCGTCCTGGAGTCGCAGGGGATTCCTTGCGTGCTTTCCGGTGATGTTGCGGGAGAGCCCTTCCCCGTGATGGACATCCAATTATTCGTGCGCGAGGAGGACAGGGGGCGCGCCGAGCGAATCTTGCAGGAATACACTGACGCGGAAGTCCCCTCAGCCCCGGAAGATCTGGATTCAACCAAGGGCGCTTAAAGTCGGAAGCGTGAGGGCGCCTGGCATCTCCTCACTTGTCAGTCGTCGCTGCCCCGTGGTTGCTTGGCCCCACCTGCTTCTGCAAACGTGCCACGGCCCGCTGTGCGTCCCTGGCTTCGGCGGCGGCTTTGGCGGAGGGAAGCTCGTTGAGGTAGCGCTCGTAGGCTTCGAGTGCTTTCTGCTTCTCCTTCATTCGCTCGTACACCTTTCCCAATCCCAGGTAGGCGGGCGCGTAATGCGGGTTGTCCGTCACCGCTTCCTGAAACCGGCTGAGTGCCCCCTTCAAGTTCCCCTGATGCAAATAGACATTCCCGATCTCGACGCATTTCGCGGGGCCGGGGCTGGTGTACGTCCAATCAGGATCGATTGGGTAGGAGGGAACCTTCTCCGGAACCTGCGCGCGAACCGCCGGCGCTACCCAAAAGATCCCACAGGCGATTATCGTCAAGGCTTTCACCACGCGCTGCATAACTGGAATTCTCCACAATGTTGCAAACCGTGTCAACGTACGCGTTGTTCACAACCTTGGATGCTACGGGGTAAAGGATGGTTGAAGAGCTCATGAACGCCGCGCCTCGATTTTCACACCCCCCTTTAACAACCCTTTAGGGTCGGAGATAATGGGGTTGAGGAACCGGTGGACCCTAACCTTGCCGAAAAAGCCGAAGCGCTTCCCGCGCAGCCGGGCGTTTACGTCTTCAAGGATGAGAGCGGCAAACCCATTTACGTGGGGAAGGCGAAATCGCTGCGGGCGCGGGTGCGCTCATATTTTCAGGAGTCGCGCGCGTCGGATGAGAAGCGCGACCTCATGCTGGAGGCCGCGCACGACTTCGAGACCATCCTCGTGGACAACGAACACGAAGCGATGGCGCTTGAGAACAACCTGATCAAGCAGTTCAAGCCACGCTACAACATCCTGCTGCGCGACGACAAGTCATACCCATATATCAAGTTCACAGCATCCGAGCGCTTCCCGCGCGTTTACGTGACGCGCCGCGTAAAGAAAGACGGCTCCACTTACTATGGTCCGTACTTTCCCGCCAACCTCGCCTATCGAATCGTGGATTTCATCCACCGACACTTTCAAGTCCCATCGTGCCACGTTGACCTTACGCGTTACCATCCCCGGCCATGCCTGCAGTTCTACATCAAGCGCTGCTTGGGACCGTGCGTGGAAAACTTGACTACGCCGGAGCGATACGCGGAGGCCGCGCGGGACGCCCGACTGCTGCTGGAAGGCCGCGAAAGCGATCTGGTGCGCAGCCTGCACGGCCGCATGGCGGATGCTTCCAACTTGTTGGAGTTCGAAGATGCGGCCCGCTATCGCGACCAGATTCAGACGGTGGAAGAACTCCGCGAGCGGCAGAAAATGGCGGCAAACTCCGGTGAGGAAGCCGACATCCTGGGTTTTCACCAGGAAGGCCCGCTAGTGGCCGTCAACCTTTTTCACCTGCGCGGCGGACGCGTACTGGACCGGCGCGAGTTTTTCTGGGAGGACTTGGCGGAATTCAACCCGCGCGAATTCTTTTCCTCACTGCTCAAACAAATCTATCTGGACCAGCAATACTTGCCGGGCGAGATTCACGCGCCCGCGGACTTCGAAGATCGCGAACCCCTGGAGGAGTTGCTCTCGCAAAGGCGAGGGCGCCCCGTCCATATCTTCACCCCACAGGCCGGGCCCAAGCGCGCCCTTCAGGAATTGGTAGCGCGTAACGCCCGCCACTCGTTTGATCGGCGCTTCCGCATCCTCCAACCTCACGCGCGCGAAGTGTTGGATAACCTCAGCGAAGCGCTGGACCTTGCCAAGCCGCCGAACCGCATCGAGGCCTTCGACGTTTCCCACATTCAAGGAACCGATATCGTCGCGTCCATGGTCGTCTGGGAAGCCGGGAAGATGAGGAAATCCGACTACCGGAAGTTCATCATCAAGAGCGTGCCCCACAACGACGATTTCGCCAGCATGAAGGAAGTGGTGGGGCGCCGCTACCGGCGGTTGCAAGAGGAGAAGAAGGTCTTTCCGGACTTGGTGCTGATCGACGGCGGCGTGGGACAACTCCATGCCGCAGCGGCGGCTCTGGAAGAGTTGGGAATCATCAACCAGGCGCTTGCCAGCATCGCCAAACGGGAGGAGATTCTCTATGTGCTGGGGCGCGAGAATGAGCCCGTCGTGCTCGACCACCATTCCCCGGCCCTGCACTTGATCCAGCAAATCCGGGATGAGGCGCACCGGTTTGCCATAACTTTCCATCGCGCCCGGCGCGCCAAGCGCGAGGTCACGACCGAGTTATTGCAGATACCTGGCGTGGGGGAAAGAACTTCCCGTAAACTCCTAATGCAGTTTGGCAGTATAAACAAACTGCGTAAGGTCTCCTTGGAGGAGTTGGCCCAGGTGGTGAAGCAGTCCCAAGCTAGGCGAGTGTTCCAGTATCTATCCACCAACCGTGGCGAAAAAACCTAATCCGTCTGGACGGTCTAATATATAATTATAAGATAAATTAGAATATTGTCTTGTACTCGGCTTTTGGCGGTGCTAGATTAGAGACTCCGAAACGGAGGTCTATCATGGCCAATTGCAATGTTGTAACCAAGGTGACGTACTTTTTGGCAGGGGTTGGAATTGGGGCTGCGGTTGCCCTGCTCTTTGCACCCCAGTCCGGGGAAGAAACAAGGAAACAGATTGCTGAGAAGGCACAGGAAGGCAAGGATTATGTCGCCTCCAGGGGCCGCGAGATCCGCAAACAGGCGGAGGATCTCGTCGATCAAGGTAAGGACCTGGTGAACAAGCAAAAATCGCGGCTGGCCGATGTCCTGGAGTCAGGGAAGCAAGCAGCGCGCGAAACCTTTGCGCGTTAGCGTTGGGGAGGATAGTAATGAGTGAAGAAAACGATGGATCCAAAATAGGATTTTTCCTGGCCGGTTTGGGTATCGGTGCAGTTATTGCCCTGCTCTTTGCCCCGCGGTCCGGGCAAGAAACACGGGACATGATTGTGCAGAAGGCGGAACAGGGCAGAGACTTCGTCGTGACCAAGACCGAGGAAATCCGCAGGCAGGCGGAAGACGCGGTGGAGAAGGGCAGAGACCTGGTCAGCAAGCAAAAGGAACTGCTTTCGGCCGCGTTGGAAGCGGGCAAGCAAGCGTACCAGGAAGAGAAGATCAAAGCGAAGTAAGGCGCCTGAGGCGGCTGAGCCTCATGTGAGCGAACCATGGAGCAAAATACTGGGCTGACCGTGGCGTTGATTCTGGTCGCGATCGCGGTTCTGATGCAGGCGGGGGCCATGCTGGGAATCTGGCTGGCCATTCGCCAAGTTCCCGGGCAGATTGAAAGCGTACGGTCCGACGTCAAGCAGCGGCTCGATCCCCTGGCGCAATCGGCCCTGGAGATTGTCAACAACTCGCGCGAGCCCTTGCGGATCATTTCTGCGAACCTGGCGGAGATCAGCACATTACTTCGCAACCGCACCTCCAATGCCGACCAGGTGGCCGCAGAGTTACTGGACAAAAGCCGGTCACAGATCGTCCGCGTGGACAAGATGGTTTCCGAATTAGTGGAGAAGGTTGAGACCACTGCGGATGCCGTCCAAAAGGGTGTGCTCGGTCCCATCCAGGAAGTTTCGGCGGTGGTCAAGGGCGTGCGTTCCGGCTTGGAGTTTCTGTTCTCGCGCCGCCGCGTGACCAACGTGAGCGAAGCAACCCAGGACGAGCAACTCTTCATTTGACGGCCACATGGGCGGCAGGCAAGGCAGCCGGGGCAGGATTTCCCCCGTTCCCTCGCCCCGAGCAGCGCCCTGCGGCGCGGGCACCGTACGTTTCCGCTCGGGTAGCGGAAAAATGCCTGTCCGGCGGTGATCCTAAGACCATGTCGATCAAAATCAGGTATACGGCACTTGTGAGCGCCCTTGCTCTGCTGGCCGCCTTGGTGATCCTCAACGCTTGCAAGCAAGGGGCAAATGCGCCCAGCGTGGACAATCGCGCTCCCCAGCAACAGCCGATGCTGCCCAGCGCACCCGGATCCCCTTCCGAGTCGGCCAATCCACCCAACCGGGCCGCGGGGATTGCCTGGACGGTTCCCGCGGGTTGGGAAGTTGAGCCCGCGCGCCAGATGCGCATTGCCACCTACCGCATCCATGCTATCGCCGGCGATCCGGAAGACGCGGAATGCGCGGTCTACTTCTTTGGAGCGGGGCAAGGCGGGACGGTGGAGGCAAACCTCGATCGTTGGGCGCATCAATTCACCTCGCCGGATGGCCAATCCCTATCTCAACCGGCAAAAATTGAAAAGCGGGTTATCGCGGGGCTGACGGTCTCGACCATCACGGCATCAGGAACCTATCTGGGAGCGGGTGGAATGATGTCGCAGGAGCAAGTGAAGAAGCCCAACTTCCGCATGCGGGGCGCTATCGTCGAGGCCCCGGAGGGACTGGCTTTCTTCAAATTCATCGGTCCGCTCAACACCGTGGCAGCGGCCGAGAACGATTTCAATTCCCTACTCGGAAGCGTGCATCGTCAGTAAGGGCAGTGCTTAGTGGCGAGTGGTTAGGGGCTGGTGCTGAGCACCTCTCCACCGTATTCATAGGACCTGCGAAATCCATCCTCCCCCTACCACCTCATCACCGTCAAAAAACACCGCAGCCTGGCCCGGCGTGATGGCGCGCTGCGGCTCGACGAATTCGACGAAAGCGCCGGAGTCCGCTTGCGCTTCGACGCGCGCGGCGGCCCCCGGATGGTTGTGGCGAATCTTTACGTGCGCATCCACAGCGTCGCCGGCCGCCAGCGGGCGGATCCAATTCACCTCGCGCACCCGAAAGCGGCTGCGGAAGAGGTCGCGGTCCTCTCCCACCACCACGCGATTCGTGGCCGGGTCGAGCGCAATCACGTAGAGCGGCGCGCCCACCGCCATACCCAACCCTTTGCGCTGGCCCACGGTAAAGTTCTGAATGCCGGGGTGCTCACCCAGCACGCGTCCGTCGGTGGAGACCACCTCGCCCGCCGGCGATTCCGGTTGGCGCTGCTGTTCGGCCAAGTAAGCATCAATGAATTGGCGATAGCTTCCCGTCGGCACAAAGCAAATTTCCTGACTATCCGGTTTTTCCGCCACGGGCAGGCGCCGGGCGCGAGCGAGGGCGCGCACCTCCTGCTTGGTCATCCCTCCCAGGGGAAACTCCGTGCGCGCCAACTGCTCCTGCGTCAGTCCCGCAAGGAAATAGGCTTGATCTTTGGAACGATCGACGCCCCGCAGGAGTTGGTAGCGGCCGGTTTGCGGGTCGCGACGGATGCGCGCGTAATGCCCGGTGGCAATGCGCTCCGCGCCGATCTGCCGCGCCGTGGTGAGGAACTGGGCGAATTTGATCTCGGTATTGCAAAGGCTGCACGGGATGGGGGTCTCGCCGGCCAGGTAGCCTTCCACGAAAGGCCGCACCACGGTATCTTCAAACTGTTTTTCGAGGTTGATGACGTAGTAGGGTATGTTCAGAAAGTTGGCCACGGCGCGCGCGTCGTAGACGTCGTCGAGCGAGCAGCAGCGCCCGCTGGCGTGGCCCCCTTCGCCCGCCTCCTCGCCCAGCAATTGCGGCAGGCGGCGCTGGTTCCAAAGCTGCATGGTCAGCCCCACCACTTCGGGTGATGAGCCGGAGGGGTTCGCCGAATTGTTTTCCGCGAGCAGAGCAGCCGCCGTCGAGCTATCGACCCCGCCGCTCATTGCTATTGCGATGCTCATTGCTCTCGATACTCCACAATTGCCGATTGCCGATGGCCGATCGCCGAATACGGATTACCAGCTTTTCCCAATCCGCAATCATCAATCGAAAATCGGCAATTCCCTCACTTGCCACTCATCACTGGACTTCGATAGTGCGGTGACACCGCGCGCAGTTGTTCCACCACTCCGGGGAGGATGCGGAGCGCGGCGTCAACATCCTCCTCCGTATTGAAGCGGCCAAGGCTGAAGCGAATGCTGGCGCGCGCCTGCTCCGGTCTGAGCCCGATGGCCGAGAGGACGTGCGAGGGTTCGAGCGACCCGGACGAGCACGCCGAACCCGTTGAACAGGCGATGCCGCGCAAGTCCATGGCAATGACAAACCCCTCGCCCTCGATATAATCGAACGTCAGGTTGGTGGTGGTGGGCACCCGGTGCATGCGGTCACCGTTCACAGCAGCGCGCGGCACGCTGGCAAGAATGCCGGCCTCCAGGCGGTCGCGCAAGGTCGCCACACGGTTGTGCTCTTCCGCCAGGTGCAGGCGCGCAATCTCCGCCGCGGCGCCCAGGCCGACGATCCCCGCCACGTTTTCCGTGCCCGGCCGCCGGTCGCGCTCGTGATGTCCGCCGTGCAGGAGGGTTCGCAGAATCGTCCCCTTGCGGATGTAGAGCGCGCCCACACCCTTGGGGCCGTTCAGCTTGTGCGCGGAAAGGGCCAGCAAATCCACACCAAGTTTCTCCACATCCACGGGGATTTTGCCGATCGACTGCACGGCGTCGGTGTGAAAGTAAATGTCGCGCTCGCGAGCGATGCGGCCGATTTCCTCCAGCGGCTGAATCGTGCCCAATTCGTTGTTGGCGTGCATCACGCTGATCAGCACGGTCTCCGGCCGAAGCGCGGTGAACACGTCGGCCGGGTCGACCACGCCGCTTGCGCCCACACGCACGTAAGTCACACTCACGCCACGCTTCTCCAATGCCTTTGCGGTGGAGAGCACGGCCGGGTGCTCGATGGCCGTCGTCACCACGTGCTTCCGCTCGGCGCGCGCCGCTTCCACGATGCCGAGTATCGCGGCGTTGTCAGACTCCGTGCCGCCGCTGGTGAAGACGATCTCGCTCGCTTTCGCGTTTAGTAACCGCGCCACCTGCTCGCGCGCTTTCTCCACACCAGCTTTGGCGCGCTGCCCGAACCAGTGAATTGACGAGGCGTTGCCGTAATCTTCCAGCAGGTACGGCCTCATCGCCTCAAGAACCTCCGGCGCGAGGGGAGTGGTGGCATTGTTGTCGAAATAAACCCTGTTCATCGTTCAACCTGCGGAGGGGCGCGGAATGGATCGCGGAACCTGCCTTCTTACGAGATTCGCCCTGAAATCCAGCGTAGCCGAGCGAATGCGATAAGTCAAACCACGGGATCGGGTCATCGGGCCATCGGGTCATTTGGCCATTGAGTGATTTGCGATTGCCAATTGCCGATTTGTGATTTGCGGAGGGACCATCAGGGCATCGTGTGATTTTGGATTTTCGTGTTTCCCATAATGGAGAGCCGCGGCATTTTGTTGCGATGGCGTCCCGCCTGCTCGCGCGGGAGCGTCCCGCTCCCGCCTCTCGTATCATGGCCATCTCGGCCATGCCCGGACACGGGCAAGATGCCCGTGCTACGTTCCCGCGAACGGCCGGGATCCCGATTTATCGCGTAATCCTTGCATGTTCCGCCAAGATTTCTGCTCGATTGTTGTCGACTACCATGCAATTGGTGCGTTTTCGTGTAAACGGCATGTTTTATTCCAGACATTTTGTTAGCATCACCCATGTTTTCATACACATAGTCGGATCGATCTTCGTTTTTAACATCTCTTAGGCATGCTCCCCCATGTTTTCATACACATAGTCGGATCATCCTTCATTTTAACATCTTTTTGTGTCACCGCCTCCAGTCCCCATTTGCTTCAGATTAACCTCTTTATTTTCAATAGTTTGATTTTCTATTCCCGCATCGCGTTTCTCCCCAATCTCTGCTAAGTTGTTGTATTTTGATAGACATAATCGTTTCAGATGCGAGTTTTCGTCAATTTCAGCCTCAATTATCTGCTAAGTAGATGTATTTTCATAAATATAATCGTTTTAAGCGCGACTTTCGTCAACTTGCTCCACGCCCAGTGGGCATTTGATGATGAAAAACATCCTCGCGAGGCGCCCCAACCGGCGCAGGCTGGAATCCTCGATCCGCAGCAGCGCGTCGCGATCGCAATGGGGTGGGGCCTGACACCAAGCACCTGACACCTCGCTACCTCTCCACGCGCGTCGGGATGGGGCGCTTACGGAGGCGAAGTAAACCCCTGTGCCGCGCCCAGGGGCACAAAGAGCGTCCATCATAGGATATACCTAATTTCTTTAAATGTCAAGTTTTTTATTTACTGTATGGTAATAAAGCCCGATAAATCGTACGGAGCGGACACATTGCCCGAAATCGAGCCCCGCACGGACCTGTGCTCAAGGTCGCAATGCAATTTACTCTAAGAAAAACGGTACTGTTCTGATTAGGGTCGTAACGCCGGCTTCCAACCGGCACCGGAGCCGCCAAGATGGCGGCGCTACTCTCAAACTAGGACAGCACCAGAAAAACGTGTGTGTTGCCAATTGGTGGTAAAGTCGAACCGGAAACCCGGGGTAATTGACCATGGCGAAGGTAATGAGGAACTGCATTGGTCTTTTTGGGCTTTTAGTGTGCCTGGCGGCGGCCTACTCGCGAGCGCAGAAAAACGAGGGCACACCAACCGCCGCGCCATCGCAGGACTCAGGCCCGGTTCACTTCAAGATGAGAAGGCTTCACAAGGAATCTGGAAATGACTGCCGGGGAGGGCCCAAATACGACTTGGATGCGTGTGTATGGATCGATATCGAATACCCGGAAATTATTTCCGCGCCGAGCGAGTCAGCAAAGGCCAAGATCAATCGAGCAATTCAGCAATGGGTGTTGGCGGAGCTTGACGGTGCCTTGGAGACAAGTGGCCCAATCGCCGAAAGCCAGGAGGCACTAGTTCAGGACTTTATCGAATTTGAGAAGAAATATCGTGATTCCGATGCGGGCTTCTGGTTTGAGCGGAAGGTAATGGTTGTATTTGAATCCGCTAACGTACTGAGCTTGAGTCGCGACCAAGCGGGTGACACGGGAGGAATCCACCCAAATGGGAGACTGGATTACGCGAACTTCCGGCCATCTACGGGCGAACCGATCAGCCTGCGAGATATTCTGAAACCGGGATTTGAAAAGCCGCTGAACGCCATCGGCGAAGCTCGGTTTCGCGCCTCCAATAACCTCGACCCCAAGGCAAGTCTTAGCGAGAACAACTTTTGGTTCACCAAAGACCAGTTTCAACTGAACGATAATTTCTTTATCGACGCCAAAGGTTTGACCTTCCAATATAACTCCTACGAAGTTACCTGCTTCGCCTGCGGTGCGCCATCTGTCTTCTTGTCCTATTCGGATTTGCGGGGTTTGCTTCGCCCCGACGCCAACATTCCTTAGGCATGTGCACATTTCCCTATAGGTAAGGGTATCCTCCGGACCTAGAAAACAGGTCCGCGCCCTCCTCGGCCCGAGTTTCCACCTTTTTGCAACGGACCACGGGCAACTGACTACGGACACGTTGTCATTCTTTCCCCAACCTCGAAAACGACCTATCGATGGTGAACGACAGCGTGGCGCGGGCGATCTCGACGTAATTCGCCAGGGCGTCGCGATAGAACGTCAGGCTGCGTTCGCGCACGACGTCTTCGGGGGCTTGGGGCGCTACCATGTGGTGGGTTTCGTGCAGCAGGATGCTGAGCAGGCGGAAGCGCAACTGTTGGTCGTGGAATTCTTTCCGGCGGCTTCCGGCGATGAACTGGGTATCGAGTGCGGTATCGAGCAGCGGCAGCGCCAGCCAGCTTTCCACGCGGTCGAAGGCGATATCCATCTCGCCCACGGCGGCATCGCCGAAAGCGTCGTGGGGCTCGGAGAAGGGCGCTTCTTTGACAATCACGTGCCGGTGGCCCAGGCATCCGCACACGTTCTTGCGTCGCAACTGGACCACGATTAACCCCGGCGCGCGCTCGAGAATTTCCTCGTATGCTTCGCGGCAGTGTGCGGGCGTCTCCGCCCAATCGTGTTCGACGGCGTGCGCCACCTGCTCGGCTCGTGCCCGATTTCGGCCCCGTTGAGCCACCACGAGCACGGGACGCGGGCGGTCCGGAAAAGCCGCCAGCCGATAATGCCGCCCTGCCAGCCACTCCAGCCAGCGCGCAGAACGCGGGCGAGATGCGAGGTAATTCTCGATGGCTTGCGCCAGAGGTGGGCGGTCAGAGGGCATGAGTCTCATTTTAGTCCTGCTTAAGGACAGGAAACCATAATAAGGCTAGAGGATAAAGGTTGAAGACGGAAGGTCCCCCACTCAGCTTTTAGTCTTTATCCTTTACCCTTTATCCTTTCCCCTCTTGCGCGCGTCAATGAACGATGCCAGAGTGTTGTGCCGTGACCGTACTTCCACAGCACCTCATCATCGACGCCGACGACACTCTGTGGGAGGACTCGTGGTATTTCGAGCAGGCGATCGAGGAGTTCATCACCTTTCTCAACCACCAAACTCTCTCGCGAGTGGAGGTGCGCGCCATTTTGGACGAGATTGAATTGGCCAACAGCGGCCTGCATCCCTTCGGCTCGCGGGCCTTCGCGCAGAATCTCGGCGAGTGCTATTGCCGGTTGGCAAAAGTCCCCATCGATCCCGCTGACTTGGGGTGCGCCGTGGAATTCGGCAGCCGCCTGCTGCACCAACCGCGCCGGGTAATCGAGGGCGTGCCGGAAACGCTCCACCATCTCGTGCCGCGGCACGACCTGATCCTCTTCACCAAGGGCCATCCCGTGGAACAGAGCCTGAAATTGAAAACCTCCGGCCTGGCGATTTTCTTCCGCCACATTGAAATCGCCCGAGCGAAAAACCCCAGCGTCTATGCCAGCTTGGTCGCAAAGCTAGGCCTGGATCGTGCGCGAACCTGGATGATTGGCAACGCTCCTCGCTCCGACATTAACCCCGCCCTGGCGGCAGGCCTGAATGCCGTCTACATTCCCCACGCCCATACCTGGCGATTGGAAAACGAAGAAATTTCCCAAGGGCCAGGCCGCCTGCTGGTTGTGGAACGGTTCGGGGATCTGGCGAGGTACTTCTGAGGGACAGCTGAAAGTTAGAAGTTGAAAGTCGAAAGGTCAAAAGCAGTGCGCTCTTACCTTCAACTTTCGACTTTTGACTTTCGACCGCGTCCATACGACTGCGCTCACCCGAGCGCAAGCGGTTTCTCCCCCGGCGCCAGAATATCGGGGGGCAATCCCATCACTTGCGCCAAGGTCGGCGCGATCTGTTTCAGCGATATGCGCCCGAGATTTTTTCCGGGGCCGATTTCCCTTCCCACTGCGGTGAACATCGCTTCCATGCCCGGGTGGGTGGGAAGGTATCCGTGCGTGCCGCGATCCTTTGGCGAATCGCTCACCACCGGCCCGTCCAACTGGTCGGAGAAACAAAAACCGGGCGCGGCCTCGATCATGAGCAGGGCGTCGGGGTCGGCTTCGAGCGCTGCCAGTTGCCGCCAGTCGACAATCTCCTGCACCGCGCCCGTGGCACGCAGCCGATCCAGAGCAGTCGTTAACCGCCGCCGGTCATCGGCCGAAGGTTCCTCCAGCCAGTAAACCGCGAGCGAACCGCCGGCGCTCACCGCACCCAGCCGCCGCAAGGCCAGTGAGCCGTCCGCGCCGCGCGCGAAGAGACCATGCTCGGCGAAAACCACCAGGGGCGCAGCTTCCTTTTCCACCGGCACGAAGCCGTGATCGGAGAGCACCACCAGCGTGGTGGCGGGGTCGGAGGAAATGGCGTCGCGGATTTTGCCAACCGCCCGGTCGGCCGATTCCAGCGCCGTGAGCGCCTCGGGCGATGCCGGGCCGAAAGCGTGCGCTTGCGAATCGTACCAAACGAAATGCACCATGAGCAGGTCCGGCCGAAAGTGATTCCACAAGTAAAGAGCCGCCTCGCCGCGCAATTGGTCAGGATCAGCCTTGCCCATGATCGGCGCCAGCACTTGGGCCACTTCCGCAAAGAGGCCGGGGGTGGCGTGCCGCGCCGTGGTGGCAAAATCGCGATGCGGGTCGGCGACGGCGGGATCCCAGATTTCCGGAATGTTGTGGTCGATGGCGGCGCCCGCGCTCACCGGCCAACTGAGGGCGGCCGTCCGGCGTCGGCTGGCGCGCGCCACGTCCCACAGCGTGGGCGCCCGCAAGGCTGGCGCGAACCAGCACCACGGCCGCACTTTTTCCGTGGGATCGAGCGAAGCCAGATGGCTGTATATGCCGTGTGTGCGCGGGGGAACCCCCGTCACAATCGTAGCGTGCGCGGGGTACGTGGTGGAGGGATAGATGCTCTCCACCGCTTCCGCACTCGCTCCTGTTTTCTCAAGCGCTGTGAGATTCGGGAATCGCTTGCAGTTCTTCGGGGCGCGATAGATGTCCGGCCGCAGGCCGTCCACAGAAAGCACTATCAGCCGCGCGGATTGTGAAGTCTTCAGGACCACCCGATTACCCCTCGGTCGGAAATAGTGAATAGTAAATGGTGAATTGGAACCACTTTTCACCATTTACTATTCACTATTCACCATTTCAAAGCTCCTGCCTTTAATCCTTAGAACCCACCCGGTGCGCGATGCCTTCGACGTGAGTCGCGAAGGCCTCCGGCTTGCCGGGAGGAGCAAGCTCGAACTTCACCTTCAGCGTTCCGTCCGCGTTCCGGACATACGTAAGCCTTTGGTGGGGAGCCTGCGGACCCGCGTCGCTGAGAAAGGTCAGGACTTTGCCGTCCGCGCTGAAGGTGGCCGTATAGTGAATGACGAAACCCTCGCTGTCGAAATAAATGGCCCGATTGGGTGTGGCGCCGGCGTCACGATAAACGACCAAAAGGTCTTCATGCGTGAAGGCCGGGCGCTGCGGCGTGGCGGGAAAATCCACGTGGCTCCTTCTCTCCAGGATTTTTCCCTGCAACTCGATCCGGAAGGTGAACGCACCTTTTCCTTGGCCGGGTTCGCCGTGGCCCTCCGCGCTCCACGTGCCGACCAGGAATTTGTACGGCGCCCAGACATCAGGCGCTTTGGCTTGTTGACCTGCCGCGAAGGCTGGCAGGAATAGGAATCCCAGGCAGAGTATCATTCGTCGCATCGCCATTTCACCTCCCAGACTGAACCGGTTCCGCTGGAATCTCTTTATCACGTTTCCAGGCCTCTGGCCACTCCCTGGAGAAGAATGTCTCTGTGGAATTCCTTCCTCGGCGGGTGCTGTCCTAATTTGAAATCCCCGGAGAGAGACCTTCGCGGGATTATTTCGACAAGAGAAGCCCGGCCAGGGGCCACGGTATGCTGCGACCCCTGACAGGGCTCAACTATAATTCAAAAATCAAGACTCAAAATTCCAGCATCAAAATCAGGGATACAAACCGCGCAGCGTGGTGGCCTCAGCAACGCGGCTGATGCCGAGCATGTTGGCGGCCGTGCGCATGCTCACCTTGTGATCGAGGTGGATCTTCAGCACCTCGGCAAAGCTGTTCTTCATCACCCGCTCCAGGCGGTTGTAAACATCCTGCGCTTCCCAGAACAGGTGTTGCTCGTCTTGCACCCACTCAAAGTAGGAGACCGTAACGCCACCGGCATTGCAAAGAATGTCGGGAATCACGAATACCCCGTTCTTTTCCAGGATGGCGTCTCCTTCCGGCGTGACCGGTCCGTTGGCCGCCTCCCCCACGATCTTGGCTTTTACTGCGCCGGCATTGGTGGCGTCAATCGCGTTCTCCAAAGCGGCGGGGATGAGGATGTCACACTCGAGTGCGAGCAATTCCTGCGGGGTGATGGGTTCAGAGTTGACCATGCCCACCACGCTTCCGGTCTTCTCCTTGTGCATGATGAGCTTGGGAATGTCGAGCCCATCGGCGTTGTAAACGCAACCGCGCGAATCGTTGACGGCAATAACGTAAGCCTGATTGCTGTCGAGCAATTGCGCAGCAATGGAACCGGCATTGCCAAAGCCCTGGACCACCACCTTCGAACCCTTGATGGGAATGCGCAGGTGCTCACCCGCACTCTGAATGGTGTAGAAAACACCGCGGCCGGTGGCCTCATTCCGTCCCAGCGAGCCGCCCAGGGCAATCGGCTTTCCCGTGACGACCCCGGGGATGGGATAGCCTTTGGTCATGCTGTACGTATCCATGATCCAAGCCATGATCTGCGAATTGGTGTAGACATCCGGAGCAGGGATGTCTCTTTCCGGACCAATGAGCGGCAGAATCGCGCTGGCATAACGGCGCGTGAGACGCTCCAGTTCCGTTTGCGACATCTCTTTGGGATTGCAGGTTATTCCTCCTTTCCCTCCCCCAAATGGAATGTTCACCACGGCGCACTTCCAAGTCATCCAAGTGGAAAGGGCTTTCACTTCGTCAAGCGTAACTCCGGGATGATAACGGATTCCACCTTTGGCCGGGCCCCGCGACGTGCTGTGCTGAACCCGGTAACCCTCGAACCTCTGAATATGGCCACTGTCCATCCGTACCGGGAGATTGACGTGCAAAATTCGCTCCGGGTACTTGATCATGTTTCGAACGTCGATGCTTAAATTCAATGCATCCGCCGCGAGATCGAAGTTCTCCATGGCGGAGTCGTAAGCTGTCTTGACTGTTTGAGTAGAAGCTCCCATTTCGAACACCCCCATTTGCGAGAGACAAACTTCCGGGTCAGCGGGAGTATGGGACAACCTACCGTCAAACGCAACACCTATAAGGCGATAGGGACAAGATGTCATGGGGGACAATTTGTATGTTTCACGATGTGAGAGTCCAGCGCTGGTGTAATTTGGAATTTGATCCCTTTCGAAGCCCTGGTCACTCCCGCGAAGGCAGAAATCCCGTCGTTGTGGCATGGCATCTTGGCCAACACTTCATCCGCGCAAGGATGCCCGGGACACTTCCCGGGGATGACTGCTTCCGGGAGCGCCCCTTGCTCGCCAATGACACTACTACCTGAGGTCCAAATTCGTTTGGTGGCAGTTGATGCGCTGGCCGATGTTGGCTGGCACCCGAATTGCTTCCATTTTACTTGGGCCCGTCAGTGAAGCGGAAGTTGTTGTCCGCAAAGGCGTTTCGAGTGTGGGAAACGCGTTCGCTGGGTATAAGCGCGCAGTGCCAAGGCGGTCCTAGGGGGAAACAGTGGATTCAAAGAGTCCCAAGCAGGATGATGCACTCACGGTGCAAGCTAAACCCAAGCTGCGGAGAAATCCCAAGGCGCCTCGCCAAGTGTTGCCGGTGCGGTCACCGGAAGAGCGGGTGCAAGGCTCAGCAGAGGTATCGCTGGGTTTTTCCTTGGAGCAAGCCCGGATCGAGGCGCTACGTTGCTTGCAGTGCAAAGACCCCGTTTGTGTAGAAGCCTGTCCCCTTCACATCAACGTCAAGAGCTTTATCGACTTAATGGCGCAGGGTAATTTTGACGCAGCCTTCCAGAAGATTAGCGAAGAAAGCCCTTTCCCAGGAATCTGCGGACGCGTCTGCCAGCACGAGCTATTCTGCGAGAAATCCTGCCTGCTGGGTAAGAAGCTTGAGCCGGTGGCGATCGGTTCGCTCGAACGCTTTGCGGCGGACCAGCATCGCGAGATGGAATCCTCCACCCCGTCCTCTGCGCCCACGCCTCAGGGGGCACGTGTCGCTCTGATTGGCAGCGGTCCGGCATCCCTGATTTCAGCGTATGACCTGGTGCGGAATGGTTATCGGGTGACCGTCTTTGAAGCCTTGCACCAGTTGGGCGGCGTGCTGGCTTACGGCATTCCGAATTTCCGTCTGCCGAGGGAAATCATCCACACGGAAATTGACCGGCTGCGGGCAATGGGAGTGGAATTCCGCAAAGACATCATCGTGGGAAAGACCTATTCCGTGGAGGAATTGTTCGCGGAAGGTTTTGAGGCGGTATTTCTGGGCACCGGCGCGGGCCTGCCGCATTTGATGGGCATCCCGGGTGAGAACCTGGTGGGCGTATACACTGCCAACGAATTCCTGACGCGGCTGAACCTGATGGAGGCTTTTCGCTTTCCGGAAACTGACACGCCTGTGAATGTCGGGAAACACACCGTAGTGGTGGGCGGCGGAAATTCCGCCATGGACGCCGCGCGTTGGGCGCGACGCATGGGCAGCGAGACCACCATCATGTTCCGTCGTGGGCGCGCTGAGTTGCGCGCGCGTCTGGAAGAGATCGAACACGCGGAAGAAGAAGGCGTGCACTTTGAATTCCTGGCGGCGCCGGTCCGCCTGTTCGGCGACGAAAAGGGAACACTGCACGAGATGGAGTGCATCCGCATGAAGCTGGGCGAGCCCGATGAATCCGGGCGCCCCTCGCCGGTTCCCATGGAGGGTTCGGAGTATCGGATACCGGTGGATACCGTGGTGATGGCGATCGGGCAAAGTCCCAACCCCACGGTGCAGCGCTCCACGCCACAATTGGTAACGAACCGCGGCAAGATCACGGTGGATACCAAGGGGCAGACGAGCATGGCGCGAGTGTTTGCCGGCGGCGACGTGGTGCGCGGCGGTTCCACCGTGATTTTGGCCATGCGCGATGGCCGCGCCGCCGCGGCTGCGATTCATGAGGCTTTGCGTGATCAGCAGCCTGCAACCGCGACAAGCGCGGGGACCGATGTAGCTGGTGAAGCGCCGGGCTTTAGCCCGGCACCTGCCGATGTTAGGGGGGAAAATCGCGTCCTGGCAAAGCGGCTGATCACTCCGGAAATCGCCTGGTTCGAGGTGCAGGCCACGGGCATCGCCCGGCACTGGCAGCCCGGGCAATTCGTGATTTTGCGCCCCCGCGCCGACAGCGAGCGCATACCGCTGACCCTCGTGGATGGCGACCCGGAAAAAGGCACCATCACCTTGGTCGTTCAAGGAATTGGCAAGACGAGCCGTGTGATGGTAGCGATGGAACCCGGTGAGGTTCTGGCCGACTTACTTGGCCCGCTGGGGCAGGCTGCGACGATTGAAAACGTCGGGCACGTGGTGTGCGTCGCCGGAGGCGTGGGCGTGGCGGAATTGCTGCCCGTGGCCCGCGCTTTCCGCAAGGCCGGCAATCGCGTCACGGCTTTGTGCGGAGCGCGTTCGTCGGCGCAGATCATCCTTGACGCCGAACTGCGCACCGCAGCCGACGAAGTCCAGTGGGCCACCGACGATGGCTCGGCGGGAATGCATGGCACGGTGGTGGACCTGATGCGCGCTTGGAAGGCCAAGCAGACATCGCCGGTGGGCGCCGCGCACGTGATCGGGCCCATTCCCATGATGCGCTACGCCGCCGCGCTGACGCGTGAGTGGGGTGTGCACACCATGGCCAGCCTGAATCCCATCATGGTAGACGGCACCGGCATGTGCGGTGGATGCCGCGTCACCGTGGGCGACAAGGTGAAGTTTGCCTGCGTAGACGGCCCGGAATTCGACGCGCACAAAGTGGATTTCGAAGAATTGACCCGCCGCACTCGCGCCTACCTTGACCAGGAACGCCAGTCCCGCGAGGCGCACGCCTGCCAGATCGGGCTGGGAAAATAGCGGCGCGGCCAGTGTTCATTGCGGCTGTTGATTATCACTGGATTTTGCCGGTCTTGGTGAGTGGGCGGGCCTTGCGGCACGTGCCGCTTGGTTCTTCCTTCGTTTATCGGCGCGCCCCCAGGCTTTTGCTTTCTTGCTGACGGTTTTTTTCGTCCGCTTGGGCTTCGCCGGAGGAGCCGGCAGCGGGGCCGGGGCATCCGTGGGCAGCGGGGCCGCGGCTTGAGCCATTTCCAACCCAAAGATCGCGGAGAGGTCTTCGTCGCCGAGAGTCTTCTCGGGCGCAGGCGCTTTCCCACCCAGGGGCAGCCCCTTGCCAGCCTTCGCGAGCAGTTCCTTCTCGTCGACCTTGTGCAACTTAAAGAGCAGCTCCGGCTGCTTATCGAGCCGCGCGCCGATGCCATAAAGCACCGCTGCCACGTGCTTGCACATCGTAGCCCAGTCCGGGCAACTGCAGGAGAGTTTGATTTCATCCGGGGAAGGGAAAAGGCCGGTGCCTTGCCGGCAGAGGCGTTCCATGACCCCCTTGGAGAAGCGCCCTTGCAGAAGTTCCACGAGCGAGTCAATCGCGCCGGCGCAGTCCGTACAAATGGACTGCCATCGCGGCTTCGAGACGGGCGTCACCTTCACCGCCACCTGGTATATCTCCGAGCCGCTCACCAGGGCTTTCACCTCGCCGCCGCCAATCTGGAGGTCCACCACTGAGCCGTTGCGCACGTAGGCGCGGCCGCGCGGCAGCCGGTTCGCAAAGTCGCTGTAGCGCTCCAGGTTGTCGCACCAGGCCTTTCCCCAGAAAGTCCTGGCGATGGTGCGTCCTTCGATGGCAATGGGCGAGACAGGATGGCCTTTCTTCTTGAGCTTTTCCATCTCGCGTGCGGCTTTCCGCCGCCGCTCCGCCACCGTCACATAGGGTCGCCACCCGTAATCGTAGTACATAACGCTTACGTCTCCTTCCGCGCGGCATTGATATCAAGAGCCACGAGTTTGAGCAACTCTTCGTCTTTCATCTCGGTCAGCAGCATTTCGGCGCTCCCTTCCAGCAAGTCCCGGGAGAGTTGCCGCTTCGATTCGATGAGTTCGTCGATTTTCTCCTCCACGGTTCCGCGACATACGAACTTGTGCACCAGCACGTTCTTCTTCTGCCCAATGCGGAAGGCGCGATCGGTGGCCTGGTTCTCCACGGCCGGGTTCCACCACCTGTCGAAGTGCACCACGTGCGAGGCGGCGGTGAGATTCAGGCCGGAGCCCCCGGCCTTGAGCGATAGCACGAAGAACCCCACATCTTCGTCTTCCTGAAATTGGCGCACCAACCCCTGGCGGCTGCGCACTGGAGTTTCGCCGTGGAGAACCAAGCCGGGGCGACCAAACACCGATCCCAGGAAAGCCGCCAAGGGTGCGGTAACCTCACGGAATTGGGTGAAGACCAGGACCTTCTCCTGTCGGGCGGCGATGACTTCGGCGATATCACGCAGGCGTGCCCACTTGCCGCTGTCTTCCTCCGCCCAGGCGCCATCCCCCAGCCACTGTGAAGGGTGATTACAGATCTGCTTGAATCGCATCAGGAACGACAGCACCAAGCCCTTGCGCTGGATGCCCTCGTCGGTGGTCTCAAGCTGCCTGGCCAGTTCCTTCACCGCCTGTTCGTAGAGGGCTGCCTGCTTGCGGCTGAGCTGGCAGAAGGCTCTGACCTCCGTCTTGTCCGGAAGGTCCGCAATCACCGCCTTGTCGGTCTTCAGCCGCCGCAAAATGTACGGCTGCACCAACTCGCGGAGCGGAGCGTAAGCATTGTGGGGCCGCTCCGCCAGGTGCTTCACAAGGCCCGTAAACTCCTTCGACGACCCGAGCAGTCCCGGGTTGAGGAAGTCGAAGATGGACCACAAGTCACCCACCCGGTTCTCCACCGGCGTACCCGTGAGCGCAAACCGTGCCAGGGCGTTCAATTTCTTGGCCGCCCGGGTTTGCTTGGCGTCGGAATTCTTGATGGCCTGAGCCTCGTCGAGCACCACCAGGCGCCATCGAACCTCTGCCAACCACGGGACGCGGAGAAGCGAGCCATAGCTGGTAATGACCAGGTCCACATCGCCGAGCCGTTCCGGTTTCCGCGCTCTGAGTTCGGACGCCGGAACGGCCGACGGATGCGCGACGAACGCCTTCAGGCTCGGCGCGAATTTGTCGATTTCCGCCGCCCAATTGGCCAGAAGCGAGGCGGGCGCCACCAGCAAGCTCGGCAACCTTTGCGTTTCGGAGGTCGCCTGGCTTCTGAGAACCAGAAGGAGCGCCAACACCTGGACGGTCTTGCCGAGGCCCATATCATCGGCAAGGCAGGCTCCCAGACCGAGCTTGGAGAGGAAGTAGAGCCAGCGCACACCCACCTGTTGGTAGGGGCGCAGCGTGCCGTTCAGCGCGGCGCCCGGTTCGACGCGGGCCAACCCCTCCGGGCTGCGAAGACCTTTCAGCATTTCGCCCAGCCAGGGTCCCGCGACGACTTGGGCCCAATCGGCATCGGAGCTCTCCTCGGCCGCCACCTCGGCGCCGGCCACCATGCGCATCGCTTCCCCAAAGCTGAGGCCATTCGCGGCGGCGGCACGTTCCACGGCTTGGTACTGTTCCAGCATGCGGCTCAGCCGCGCGTGGTCCACTTCCACCCACCGCCCCCGGACCAGCGAGAGCCCATCCGACTTCGCCAGCAATTCCTTGATCTCAGCGGCGGTCAAAGTTTCGCCATCGAGGGTGACCTCCATGCGGAAGTCGAGGAGGGCATCCAACCCCATTCTCGAGGGAACTTTTCCGCCCACCGTGGCCGTTACTTTCGGGCGCGCCGGACGGTTGGCTCGCCACGTCGCGGGCATCCGCACCACCACCCCGGCGTTCTCCAGTTGCGGCACATCCTGGAGAAAGCGGAACGCGTCACGGGGTCCCCAGCGCAGCGGATGGAAGATCTCGCCCGAATCCACCATGGCTTTTAGCCAGGGGCAGATTTCAGCCGCGCGCTGAACGGGAAGCAGCAACGAAAGCAGGCGATCCTTGTTCAAAGCCCCGGCGTATTCACGGAGCGCCTGGCCGAGCGGAAGGTGCTGGGCTTTCGCATGGGCGGAAAGCCGGGTTGTGTAGGTGGCGAGAAACGCGAAGGGAGCCTGTTCATCCTTGCGGTTTTCGGCGAGATTGAAATGCACCCGCCCTACAAGGTTCCACGCCGGGTTCTGGTGCTTGAGGAAGTCCTGGAGGGAGCTTCCCGACTCCGCAAGCTCGAGAGCCAAAGCCGCGTCCATCTCCTGCCAGAGACACTGGAGAACCTCTGCGGCCAGGTACTCCGCCCCCGTCATGGGGGGTGACGCCAGGGCCAGTTGCTGGAGTTCACCCATCGGCGGGGCCGGAACATAGGCCTTCGAGGGATCGATAGCGGCGTCGGGAAGAGTGCAAAGGGCCGTCACATACCGCGCGCCAAATTCTCGCCAGTAGGAGAATGCCGGCGGAAGCACGGTGCCCACCTCGCTCGCTCCGAGTTGGAGAAGGCCGTGACCGGAGCCTCGCGCGAACGCATCATGGAGACGGCGGGCGAGACTGGGCTCCAGCGCAGGCCCTTCCTCCACCGGGCCCAAAGTGAGGCGACCGTGAGGTGTGAGAATCAGAGCAAGAGAGTTCGAACTCATGCAAGGCGTCCAGCCTATGATATCGAGCCGCAGCCGTCAAGGAACACGGCGGAGGCGGGTGTCGTGTTACCGTGGGGGACAAGGTCAAGTTCGCCTGATGAAGATCATTTCGCCAGATCATTTCGCCACGTTGCAGGCGGGCGGGATGGGGCGTAGACTGTATGCCATTCCCAAAGTCAAAAAGGAGAATCCCCATGGTAGACGAGACCTGGCTCAAGACCCAATTGGCCTTCCCCTTGGCTCGAACGAACATGGAGGGCGTGTACACCACGCCGCCGCTGCCCGGCGATCTGGACTTGAAAACCGCCAGCGACGCAACGCTTTTGCAGCACGGCTTGCTTTTGCAGCGCCCGAGGCAGGGCGCCTCCCCTGCCGCCGTGGCTGCGTGGAATACAGTCTCCGAACGAGGTTTGCAGACGATTGCACCAATTCTGGCGCCACTGCCTGACACGTTGCCTCGAATAAGGAGGTTGCCGGGACCCGGGCCGAGGACACCACAAGCAACCAGTACGAACTGGTGCGGATGCGTGCTGGAGGGAGCAGGCAATTGGCGCAGCGTGACGGGAACCTTGAGCCTTCCTTACTTAAGTGTTCCGCCCCAAGGTCTCGCAGGCAACCCCGCCGCGGCTCTCTCCGCTTGGGTGGGGCTGGACGGTTGGGGAACTCAACAAACTGACCTGTTCCAAGCCATAATGAATTTCAATTTAAACACGGCAAACAATCCGCCGTCAGCATTCTTTAACACCCCCACCTGGCAATGGTGGGTCCCCGTTCCGAACGACCCTTCTGCCTCGCAGTATTTTGGCGGGGGCACCGTTACCAACGCCCCGGCGATGAACTCAGGAGATCTGGTACAAATCTATTGCGGATTCGTTCAGGCGCTCAACGGATCAAATTGGGGGGCCGTCTATTTCCTCTTTCTTAACGATTTGGAGACCGTCGTTGTCCCGGAACCCGTATCCTTCAAGGGCCGCCACCGGACCGCTCAAATTCCCATCTTGATGAACTTTTTCTTCCCAGGCCCGCCCACGGTTCCCGGCCAGGGAGGATGTGTCGAGTGGATCATGGAGAACGAAACGGTGACGAACAATCTCCCGGGTGGGATCATGCCCGTGTTTTCGGCAAGCCCGGGCTCAATCACGCCCGTTACGTTTACCCAAGCTCTGGCTTACGGCCAGGCCGAAGGCGTTACGGGCGATCCTGTTAATGGGTTCACTGTATTGTGGGCGAACAGCAGCGGGCAGGTCAGCAACGTTGCCTCTGTGGCCCTTGCGTCGCAAACAGTATCCATCACCTACACGGGCCCTTGAAGCGGGATCTCATAAAGCCCCCGCTTGACAATAAAAAGCTGCGGATGACAGGTCCGCTACGCTTGCTCTTCTTTTTTCCTAGCCGTAACATCGTGGGGTGAAAGTCCCTGCCAAAATCCCATTCCCAGGGTTGTCTCTCTGCCTCCTGGGCGCGGTGTTGCTTGGCGTGCAAGTCCCGTTGCGCGCTGATGAATTCAGTAAAACCTCTCATTATTCTGCACGTATGTTTTCCTACGGCACGCTCACCATCGACACACGCATGGGCGACATCCAGGTGGATGGCTGGGACGAGCCGCGCCTGGAGATCGACGCCGAAAAGGTGGTGGAAGCGGGGAACGAGAAGAAAGCCGAGCCCCTCTACGACCAGGTGCAAGTGGTGTTGACCGGACAAGACAAACAAGTTCTGCTGCGCACGGTTTATCCCGCGCGCCGGCTGTGGCGGCCCTTCCGCGATGAGTCGAAGCTCTCCGTAAACTTTCGCATCCACATGCCTTTTGACGCCAACGTGACTTTGAAGTGCGTGGACGGCGATGTGCGCATCAGCGGCCTGGTCGGCAAACAGGAAATCAGCGTCAACTACGGCGACGTGGAAATCAACGTTCCCTCCGTCTATCGCCTGCGCTCGTTAAGCGCGCGGTCCATCTTGGGCTACGTACAAAGCGATTTGCACGGAGAGAACAGCGCGGGGTGGGGCCGCAAAATCATGTTCTGGAATTCCCAAGGCGATCAGGACATCAAAGTTCGCGTCCGCATGGGCGGCGTGTACGTTTATAGCAGCCTGTAGTAGGGAGGCGGAATACGGTAGACGGTAGGTGGTAGACAGGATAGGGCGACCACCGTCCCCATCCGTACTTGCCGTATGCCGTCTACCGTATACTGTCTGCCTTTTTGCCTGCTCACCGGAACTCCTACCGCCCGTCTAACGTAACAACCTATAAGAGGACTTCATGAGGAGGAAAAAATGAGAAGTTTTCGAACTCTGGGAATCATGGTTGCGGCCCTTTCACTTTTGGCGATTGCGGTGCCCGCCGCGGCGGAGTCTCGCATCGAGAAGAATCTGGAGCTTCAGCCCGGGGGCCGGTTCACGGTGGATTCGGAAGTAGGGAGCGTTACGGTGACC
>Ga0326728_10003613_pt1 | contig 47509 bp, 37 predicted proteins | sample MB3enrmetagenome_FD_207602 | JGI IMG/M metagenome (GOLD analysis project Ga0326728, IMG submission 207602) | Lab enriched peat soil microbial communities from McLean, Ithaca, NY, United States - MB31MN | ecosystem: Environmental > Terrestrial > Soil > Wetlands > Peat | place: USA: New York...
GCGTGAGGTTGTCGAAATGCGTTTTGTCTTTGGCCTTGTCCGGGTCTTCCGTATCGACCGCTTCGACCTTGAGCAGGGCGAAAAAGCGTTCCTTGTCCTTGGGCGGACGGATTTGGCCGGCGATGAGATTGCCGGTTTGAAGATTAAAACGGCGAATCTGGGAAGGGGAGACGTAAATGTCCTCGGGGCAGGGAAGGTAATTAAAACTACGCGAGCGCAAGAAACCGAAGCCCTCGGGCAATATTTCCAAAACCCCCTCGGAGAACAAAACCCCGGCGCGCTCGGCATTTTTTTGCAGGATTTGAAAAATCAGTTCGTGCTTGCGCATGGTGCCGAAATTCTCGATGCCCATTTCCCGGGCCTTGTGATTGAGGTCCGGCATGGCCATGGCCTGAAGTTCGGCAATATTCATGCTGGCCGGCGCGGGGCCGCCCGTGGCCGGGCGGGTTTCGGCGGGTTCCCGCGCTTCCACGGCATGGGTGGGCGGTTCCAGTTTGAGGTCGGCGGGCGGGGAAGGCGCGGCTGGGGCTGGGGAAGTTTCGTCAAGGGCGACGCTCTTGGGACTTTTCCTGGCGGCCTTCTTTGTGGCGGCTTTGGGCATAAGTAAAAATAAAATTTAGATTCGAGGCCTTGGGCGCGGCCCGTGTGGTCTGGCCCATTGGATGCGAAAGATTTGAATTGATTCAAATCGGCGGGCCAACCGGGGATTCACCCAAAATCCTGTTAATACGGCAATGGATATCTAGCTGTTAATTCCCGGACACGTTCTCTCACCTTGTGAGCGGTGTCAAGATTCTTAATATCCAGCAAAACTTCGCTGATCATGTCCGCGATGGCGGCCATTTCCGGCTCTTTCATGCCCCGGGTGGTGACGGCCGGGGTTCCCAGACGAATGCCGCTGGCTTGGAAGGGGGAGCGGGTTTCGAAAGGGATGGTGTTTTTATTGACGGTGATGCCGGCTTCGTCCAACGCGATCTGGCATTCCTTGCCGGTCAAGCCGCGCCCGCCGACATCGACCAGCATCAAATGGGTGTCCGTCCCGCCGCTGATCAGCCGGAAATGATTGCTGGCCATGCCTTCGGCCAGGGCTTTGGCATTGGCGACGATTTGCGTCTGGTAAGCCTTGAACGCGGGCTGCATGGCTTCCTGGAAACAGACCGCCTTGGCCGCGATCACATGCATGAGCGGCCCGCCCTGAATCCCCGGAAAAACCTGCGAATCAATTTCTTTGGCATATTTCTCCCGGCACAAAATCAAACCGCCGCGCGGACCGCGCAACGTCTTGTGCGTCGTGGTGGTGACGAAATCGGCGTGGTCAACGGGGCTGGGGTGAAGCCCGGTGGCGACCAGGCCGGCGATGTGGGCGATGTCGGCGAGCAACCAGGCCCCGACCTCGCGCGCGATCTCGCCCATGCGCTTGAAATCAATGAGGCGCGGATAAGCGCTGGCGCCGACGGTGATCATGCGGGGCTTGTGTTCCCGGGCCATGGCTTGCAATTGATCGTAATCAATCATCTCGGTGTCCTTGCGCACGCCGTAATGGACGATTTCAAAGAACCGGCCGGAGAAATTGGCCTTGTTGCCGTGGGTGAGGTGGCCGCCGTGGCTCAGGTCCATGGTCAGCATTTTGTCGCCCGGCTTGAGGACGGCGAAATAGACGGCCATGTTGGCCTGGCTGCCGGAATGCGGCTGGACATTGGCATGTTCGGCGCCGAAGATTTTTTTGACGCGCTCGATGGCCAGGCGCTCGATGACATCCATGTTCTCGCAACCGCCATACCACCGTTTGCCGGGATAGCCCTCGGCATATTTATTGGTCAACACCGAGCCTTGGGCTTCCATGACCGCCGGGCTGACGAAATTTTCACTGGCAATCAACTCGATGTTTTCCTGCTGGCGTTGCCGTTCCAGGAAGATGGCGTTGGCGACTTCGGGATCCACTGTTTTCATTCGCAAATAGGCGGGGGGGTTGGAGGTTTCCATTTTATTGAGGCGTCGTTCGTGCCGGCCGCCTTCAAATTGCGCGGCCAGAAAGGCGTCGAGAATTTTTCGGGCCTGCCCGGGGGAGGTGTTGCTCGCGCCCAGGCAGAGGACATTGGCGTTGTTGTGCTCGCGCGACAGCGCGGCCATTTGCTCGTCGAGGACCAGCGCGGCGCGCACGCCGCCGATCTTGTTGGCGGCCATGCTCATGCCGACACCCGTCGAACAAATCAAAACGCCGAATTCGCAGCGCTGCGCCGCGATCAACTCTCCAACGGCCCGGGCGTAATCGGTGTAATCGCTCACTTCGGACGAATTGGCCCCGACATCGGTCAGGGAAATGCCCTTCTCCTGCAAGTAATCCTTGATCGCCTCCTTCAAGCGGAAACCGGCGTGGTCGCAACCCACGGCGCAGCGGGTTTTGGCGGCGGAAAGCGGCGACGCCAGAGGCGCGGAGGTCTGCTCGATGAAATTGAGCATGGAGAATATGCCTTGCTCGATCTGGTCGCGGCAGTAGGCATAGGTTTCATAGGAGCCGCCAATGGGGTCCGTGATGTCCTTTTCGAATTCGTCGAGCGTCTCATCAAATTCCCGCAGGAGAAAGGTCTTCTCCGCGGCGTGCGGAAAGAGCAGGTTGATCTGATCGACATGGCTGTGGGTCATGCCAAAAATGTAATCGGCCCGCTCGACCAAATCGGAGGTGAGCATGCGGCTGCTCTGCTGGGAAATATCAATGCCCAACTCCTTGAGGGCGCGCACGGCGTTGGGGCTGGGCGGCTGGCCTTCCAGGGCGCCCACCCCCGCGGAAACCGCCTGGCAATCCGTCCGGCCCTGGGTGGCGTGGCGAAAAAGGCCCTCGGCCATCGGACTGCGACAGACATTGCCCGTGCAAACGAAAAGAATGGTCTTCATTCCTGCGACAAAAGCAATGCAACGTTGCGGTGTGCCATGAGAATCGTCAACCGTGAAAATTTCGATCTTTTCATTTTACACCGCCTCGCGGCGGTTTCAACGTCATAATCAGGCGGATTAATAAAATTAAGACTACGATTAGGATTAGGAACCAAATACCGCCGTGCCCAAACAAAGCCAAATGCGCCTCGCAACGCGATTGCCAATGCCGCCTGTCTTGACATCGGGCGCCGGTTCAAGAAGTATGTTCCGCTATGACGGAATCCAAGGCGAATGATCTCATGGAGCGGATTGTCTCTTTGTGCAAGAGACGGGGGTTTGTGTTTCAATCGTCGGAAATTTACGGCGGCATCAACGGGTTTTGGGATTACGGCCCGCTCGGCGCTGAACTCAAGCGCAATGTCAAAGATTTTTGGTGGCGCGTCATGACGCAACGACGCGACGACGTGGTCGGCCTGGACGCGACCATTATCATGCATCCGAAGATTTGGGAGGCCAGCGGCCATGCCACAACTTTTGCCGATCCCATGGTGGATTGTCTGTTGACCAAGAAACGCTTCCGGGCCGACCAGATTGAACCGCAAAGCGGCATCGCTTATCACTACAGCGGCGCGGAAGATTCCACGGACAAGGCAAAGACCAGCAGGGAACCGTATTCGGTCCTGATCGCCCCGGGGAAACATCCCGAGTACGCGCGCAAGGTGGCCAGACAGTTTTATGCGCAACGCGGGATCGTGGAGGCGCGCCTGTTGGAAGAACGGACGGAGGAGTTGGAAAATTCGATTCGGTTCAATCCTGAAAACGGGAGTCTGCTGACCGAACCGCGCCTGTTTAATCTGATGTTCAAGACGTGCGTCGGGCCGGTGGAGAGCGCGGAGAGCACGGCCTATCTGCGGCCGGAAACGGCGCAGGCCATATTCGCGCAATTCAAGACCGTGGCCGAAGTGTCGCGGCAGAAGGTGCCGTTCGGCATTTGCCAGATCGGCAAGGCGTTTCGCAATGAGATCAATCCGCGCAATTTCACCTTTCGCTCGCGCGAGTTCGAGCAGATGGAACTGGAGTTCTTCATCCGGCCCGATGAAGCGGTGGAGGCGGTTTGCGGCAGCGTGGCCCGGCCCGCCGGCCCCGGCCATCCCGGCGAACCGCAGGCCAATTGGGGCTGGCAAATGTGGCACAAATACTGGGTCGAAGAGCGGCTGGCGTTTTACGAGAGCATTGGTTTGCTGCGCGCCACGCTGGTCGAGTACTGGCAAAAACCGGAGGAACTGGCGCACTACGCCCGGGCCACGGTGGATATCCTTTACAAGTTTCCCTTCAGCAAAAGGGACGCCGCCGGCGAGCTGGCCGGCGAAGAATTGGAAGGCATCGCGGCGCGGAGCGATTTTGATTTGTCGCAACACCAAAGGTTTTCCGGCAAAGGCATGGGGGTGTTCGATGAGGAATTGAAGGAGGCCTGGGCCAGACTGGATGAATCGAAAAAAACGGCATTGTCAAAACGCTATTTTGAATCGCGCCGGAATTATCTTGTCAAAACAGGCGAGAACCCGGCCGGGGCCGAAGCCAAGGCGCTGGAAGAGGCGGCCGGACTGGCCCGGGGCAACTATGTGCCGCACGTCATCGAGCCTTCGGCGGGGGTGGACCGGCTGGCCCTGGCCCTGATCTGCAACGCCTACGGCGAGGACACTGCGCCGGACGAAAAGGGGAAGATGGAGACGCGCGTCGTCATGCGTTTTCATCCGCGGATCGCGCCCGTCAAGGCGGCGGTGTTTCCGCTGCTGAAGAACAAACCGGACTTGGTGAAGAAGGCGCGGGAAGTGCGTGATTTGTTGCGTCCGCAGCTCACGGTTTTTTATGATGAGGCCGGAGCGATTGGCCGGCGTTACCGGCGGCAGGATGAAGCCGGGACGCCCTTTGGCGTGACGATTGATTTTGAGACGCTGGGAGAGCAGGGGGCCGAACTGAAGGACACGGTCACGTTGCGGGAGCGGGACAGCATGAAACAAAGCCGGGTGAAAATTGACGCCCTGCCGGCGCTGCTCCTGGAGAGGATTCGATAATGGAGATTGACAAACTAGCTTCACTGGAGGGAGTGGACGCGGGGGAGCAGGAAGCGCCACTCAAGCGGGCGCCCACGCTCTACCTGATCATTCTTTTCAAGCTGGCCAAGGGCGTGTTGGCTGTTTTCCTGGCCCTGTTTTTGTATTGTCAACCGGCGACCCATTTGCCAGCGGAGTATGAACAACTGATGGACCGGCCGTCGGTCAAGCAAGTGTTTCATTACCTGCGCATTCATCCCGAGAATAAATTTTTCATGCACCTGACCAGACAGATAGCCAACGCGACGGACAAAGAAGTTCGGGTGGCGGTCAAGGTGGCGGTCATCGGCGCATTGCTTTGGTCCTTGTTCCCATTGACGGAGGGGGTGGGGCTGATGTTTCGAGTGAAGTGGGCCGGGTGGCTGGCCATAGTGGAATCGGCGTTTTTTGTGCCGGTGGAAATATACGAATTAGTGAAAGAGTTTAGCTGGTTCATGGTCGGGGTGGCGATTATCAACATTGGCATTGTCTGGTACCTCTACGCCAATCGTGAACGGCTCTTCCATCATCACCTTCGTCACCGCCCTCATCATTCCCAGGCTTGAAGTTCAAAAGCCCGCGTTTCCCCATGGTGGCGGCGGGTCGGCAGACCGCCGCTTTCATCGGCTTTCTGCCGAAAGCCGCTACGCCTTCGCGCAAAAGTCTTTGTTGAACGTGGGGAAAATCGGAGGTTGGCCGGGAATCCAAGATGGGGCAATGTTCAATTCGCTATGAAAACGTTGACCGTAAAGCAGGGGCAGGCCGAGTTTCCCGCCCTTTGTCGAAAAGAAAAAATGTCCATCATTACCCGGAATGGCGAAGTCGTCGCGTTTATTGTGCCTCGAAAACGGATGGACAGTCTTTTGGAGCAGATGGAGATTCTGGCCAATCCGGAGGCGATGGCTGCCATCCAGCGGGCCAAGGCCGGAAAGACTGCAGACCACCCGTTGACCGCGTTGGGATGACCCTTGCAAACGCATTTCATGGATGGTATTTTTTATACACTGACGAATGAAAACAAAGGCTCAAAAATTTTCCCGCGAAGAACTGCTCCAGCGCATCTGGATTGATCCTGAACGCTGTTTCGGCAAGCCTTGCATTCGGGGCCATCGCATTTGGGTTTCACTGATTCTGGATTTGCTGGCCTCCGGCATGACCGAACGCCAAATTTTGAAGGACTATCCTGGCTTGGAATCCGGGGACATCCAGGCCTGCATCGCTTACGGCGCGGAAATGTCGCGCGAACGCTATGTGGACGTGCCGCTCGAAGCGCACGCATGAAGCTCAAGCTCGACGAAAATCTCGGCAAACGCGGACGCGAAATTCTTTCCGCCGCCGGTCACGACGTGGCGACAGTCGCAAGTCAATCCCTCGAAAAAACCGAAGATGCGAAACTGATTGAATGTTGCCGGCGCGAAAAACGCGCCCTGGTTTCGCTTGATTTGGATTTTGCCAATCCGCTGCATTTTCGGCCAAGCGATTATTCCGGCATCGCCGTTTTGCGGCTGCCGCGCAAACCTTCGCACGAAGATTTGTTGAGAGCCGTTCGCACCCTTGCCGCCGGGATTGGACGGGAAAATGTGGATGGAAGATTATGGATTGTTGAAGCCGGCAGAATTCGTGTGTTTCAAGAAAAGCAAAGTGATTGATTTCGAACGCAACTCATGACTTCCCGCAACGACACGAAGCGAATGAAAAATCTGGGTAATTGTGGAAAAATTGGTTTGGCCCCTATTTTGCTTGCGGCATAAAGACCTATGCCAACTTGGGTTTTGCTTCAGCAATGAACTTCAGGTGTTATGCCAAAACCGCCTTGTTGCAAAAGGCACTGTTTTGCCAAAGCATAAGCTGCCTTGTCGCGTTCGCTTTCATTCATTGCCACTAGGTCATTAAACCAAGATATGCCATTGTTGGCAATCCTTGAAATGAATTTCAGGGATGGCCAGGCTTCTGGAGCAGATGGAAATTCTGGCCAATCCGGCGGCGATGGCCGCCATCCGGCAGGCCAAGGCCGGAAAGACTGTGGATTATCCGTTGAGGGCGCTGGAATGAAGTTTTTTTACGCAAGAATCCGTTTTACTCGGAAGCTTTCCTCTGTTAAATTGCAGGCGTGAGTTCACTTCAGGAAATCGAGTTGGCCATAAGCGGTCTTTCGTCCGAGGACCAGGCGAAGTTGGTCCGAGACCTGCCCGTACTCCTTGCCGGGCGGGAGGGAGATTTGGCATGGCAGAGAATCCTGCGCGATCCGACGCCGAGCGCGGCCCTATCGAGCCTTGCAGACGCGGTGGATATGGAGTATCGCCGCAATCCTGAGTCCTTCCCGGAAATCAAGGATTCTGATTTCGAGCGCAACTCGTGACTTCCCGGGGAACGGAGCGCTTCTGGTTGCTTTATCGGAAGCTTCCAGATGAGATCAAGGAGGCAGCCCGGCGTGCTCATGAAAAATTCCGCGAGAATACCGCGCACCCAGGCCTGCAACTGGAACGCTTGCGCAAAGACCCGCGACTTTGGTCGGTCCGTGTCACGCGTGACTTTCGGGCCGTGGCTCGACGTTACGAGAACGATGTCTGGGTTTGGATTTGGATTGGGGACCACTCCCAGTTCGATTCTCAATTTTCATAGGGGTCATTTATTTGCCGATGCAGAATTGGCTGAAAATGGCGTCGAGTAAATCGTCGGTGGTCGTCTTGCCGACGATTTCTCCGACGGCGTTGGCGGCGATGCGAAGGTCCAAGGCGGCCAGTTCCAATCCCAGGCCGTCTCGCAAGGCAGTCACCGTGCGGCCAATCGCCTCGCGCGCCCGTTGCAGCGCGTCTTGATGGCGGGCGTTGATCATGACTTGCCACATCCCGGCCTGGATTTCCCCCGCCCACACTTTTTCCTTGATCGCGTCTTTGACTTCTTCAATTCCTTGGCCGGTCAGACAACAAACATCCAGGGCCGAAATGCCCGGCGGCAATTGGAGGCGGACGGGCAGATCGATTTTGTTGCGGATGAGCAGCTTCTTTTTTTGGGCGAATTCCGAAAACAACTTTTCGTCGGCGGCAGTCAACGGTTCGGCGGCGTCGAGGACGTGCAGAATCAGTTCGGCGTCGGCCAGGGCGCCGCGGCTGCGACGGATGCCTTCCAGCTCAATTTCGTCGGAGGCCTCGCGCAATCCTGCGGTGTCAATGAAGATGACCGGGATGCCGCGCACGTTGGCGGTTTCTTCGATGGTGTCGCGGGTTGTGCCCGGAATGCGGGAGACGATGGCGCGGTCGCAGCCCAAGAGTTGATTGAGCAGGCTGGATTTGCCGACGTTGGGCCGTCCGATGATGGCGGCGCGAATGCCCCGGCGCAGAATGCGGCCTTCATTGGCCGTGCGCAGCAATTGGTCGGTGAAAGCGACGCCGGCTTGCAATCGGCCGATCAATTTTTCGCGGGTATCCGGGGCAATGTCTTCGTCGGGGAAATCAATATGGGCTTCGATGTGGGCCAAAGTTTTCATCAGATCGTCGCGCAGAAGATCGATGCGTTGGGAAAGTTTGCCGGCCAATTGTTCGTTGGCGGCGGCGAGGGCCAGCTCGGTGCGGGAGTGGATCAAATCGGCCACGGCTTCGGCCTGGGCCAAATCAATGCGGCCATTGAGAAAGGCGCGCCGCGTAAATTCGCCCGGAGCGGCCAGACGCGCGCCGTTTTCCAGGAGAGTGTCCAAAACGAGTTTGGCCGGGAGCAAACCGCCGTGACAGGTGATTTCGACCACGTCCTGGCGCGTAAAGCTGCGGGGCGAGCGCATCACGGCCAGCAGGACTTCGTCCAGGACGCGGCCATGGCGGACTATTTTGCCGAAATGAAGGGTGTGCGTGGGGGCGGCAGAGGGGGCCAGGGAAGTTTTGCCGGCGGGTCTGAAACTGGCGTCGGCAATCGAGAGAGATTGCGGGCCGGAAAGGCGGACAACGGCGATACCGCCCTCGCCCACGGGGGTGGCGATGGCGGCGATGGTGTCGTTGAGGTCAAAGTTCAAATGTTGCCGCGCTGGCGCTGCCGCAAAAGCGCGCAGGCTTTTTGGTAGCTTTTGCGATGGAGGTAGTGCAACAAATCCGGCTCGGCCCCGGCCGGCAACTGGCGGGCCAACTCGTCGAGCCGCGAGAAAATGGGCAGCAAATCGGGCTTGGGATTGGCGTCAGCCATCTTCGCGGCTGACGCTTCCAGCGCCATTAAGTTGTCCAAAATCTGTTGTTCGATTAAAGTCACGGCAGTACAAGATAGCATCCTGACGACATAACAAACAGAGAAAACATATTGCATGGATTCCTCTTCTCCTGACGGTTCGTATCTGGGCGTGGAATGCGGAGCGACCCGCAGCGTTGCGCTTTTGGCGCCGGGAGGGGGTTTGCCCTGTCTTCGGGCGGAATTCGGTCCGGCGAATCTCCGCCATCTGGATGACGGCGCGTTGGTGGAACATTTCATGGCGATCAAAAGCCTCCGAGGCAGGGCCATCGCGCCGTTGGCCGGAATCGCCATTGGCATGGCGGGGACGAGGACCGGTTTGGACCGGCAGCGGATTGGCGCCGCCGCCGCAAAAGTTTGGCCGGAGACGCCGTGCTACGCGACGGACGATTTGGAAACGGCCCTGGTGGCGGGAGAATCCGGTGAGAGGACCAAATCGGTGGCGCGGGTCTTGATTTTGAGCGGCACCGGTTCGTGTTGTTGCGGCCGGAAACCGGACGGGACAACCATCCGCTTTGGCGGGTGGGGACATGTTTTGGGCGATAAAGGCAGCGGCTATGAAATCGGTTTGCGCGGATTAAAAGCGTCGGTTCATTTCCTGGACCGGGAGGGGCGCTGGCCGCTCCTGGGCCGGAACATTTTGCAGGCCCTGCATATAAACGAGCCGGAAGATTTGATTGACTGGGCCAAAACGGCGGCCAAATCAGAAATGGCGGCCCTGGCGGCGCAGGTCTTCGCGGCGGCGGCAAAAGGAGACAAGCTGGCGGGCGGCATCTTGACGGCCGCGGCGGAATCTCTGGCCAACGATGGCGTTGATTGCGCGCGCCGCATGGTCGAAGAGGGGTCGCCGGTCGAATTTATTTTCGCGGGCAGCGTTCTTTTAAAGCAGCCCGGTTTCGCCCGGCGGGTCCGGGCGCGATTATTGCAACTCTGGCCCGCGGCCCGCGTGACGAGTTTGCGGCAGGATAGTGTTTGCGGCGCGCTGGAATTGGCCAGGGAACACTTTGGCGGCCGCGCCGGGGCGGGCAAAATCCAGCAGATCAACGCGCCGGAACCTGACAGGGCGCTCCTGCCCGCCTCGCGCGAGCTTTCCCCGACGGAACAAAGGAATCCGCGTTCAAAGAATCTCGACCGCATGTCTTTGTCCAAAGCCGTCGCGCTGATGATTGAGGAGGAATCGAAAGTCGGCCGCGCCCTGCTGAAAGAGAAGCGGAAGATCGAGCAGGTCATTAAATGGGTGGTCAGCGCCATGCGACGCGGCGGACGGCTCCTTTACGCCGGCGCGGGCACGAGCGGGCGGCTGGGGATGTTGGACGCGGTGGAATGTCCGCCGACTTTTGGCATTTCGCCGCGCCGTGTGCAAGGCATTCTCGCCGGAGGGCAATCCGCTGCTTGGAAATCGGTGGAGGGCGCGGAAGACAGTCCGGCGGCGGGCGCAGCGGCCATTGACTCTCGGGGTGTCAACCGGCGGGACGTGGTCATCGGCATCGCGGCCAGCGGGCGGACGCCCTTTGTGTGGGGAGCGTTGGCCGCGGCCCGGCGGAAAGGCGCCCGAACGGTGTTGATCTGTTTTAACCCGCATTTGAAAATTCCCGCGGCCGGCCGGCTGGATTTGGTCATTGCGCCGAATGTGGGGCCCGAAGTATTGACAGGATCGACGCGCCTGAAGGCGGGCACGGCGACCAAGGTGATATTGAACACCGTGACGACCCTGGCCATGGTGCGCCTGGGCAAGGTGCTGAGCAACTGGATGGTTGACTTGAAGGCTTCCAGCGGGAAGTTGCGGGAACGGGCGGTGCGCATCGTGCAAGCGGTGACCGGCGCTGACGCGAGGGCGGCCCATGCGGCGCTGGAAAAATCCAAATGGAAAGTCAAGACGGCCTGCCGGCGGCTGGGTTAGGCGCGAGACAGCCACGCATCAGTTGACGAACGAAGTCCAGTCAACCACGATTTTACCGAGCGAAGATCTCTTACTCGTACATTTTTCTTATTCTCTTCCTGCTGTCACCAATTTCTCGAATTTTAGCATTCACCTTCAGAAGCAGGTTGGGGAAGAGCCTCTTTAATTGGACAGTATTTTGATATGTTTGAATGGGAAGCACCCAAGGGTATTTAGCCAAATCGGCAAACAGTCCGTATGGTTTTTGCCCAGCCGACAAGAGCGGAACAAATGGAACTTCGAGGTTGGGAACTGTGGCTTGAAGTTCCTGCGGGATCGATCTTGGGGAAGTGATATCTGCGATAATGAATCTTGGTGGTTTCGGATTTTTAGAGTTGTTTGCGGCGCGATGTTCGCGGACCACCTGAGCGGCTGAAGAATTGATTTAACAACCTCGGGAGTTGCTCAACCGGTGGCCACAAATCACTGATGGGGACATTAAGAGCTTTGGCGAAGCCAAGCAGTTCAAAATCGGAAACCCATCGAATTTGCGATTCGATTTTTGCAATTGTCTCTCTGCTTATATCCCAGCCAACCAGTTGACATCTTGCCACAAGCATCGGCTGCGTAATGTTCATCTTCGCACGGAGTTGGCGAATTTGAGGTCCGATTAGATTCCTGGGCACATTCATGTTCCGAATTTAGAACTGAAGTGTATGGCGGCAAAAAATTCTGGTGGTTCTGAATTCCGAACGCCGGTCAGCAGACGATGCCTGTCGATTGGAATCTCTTCGAAGCTCTCTTGCAGTGGCAGCGCGGGATTCGCCTGACAGGCTAGTCCACGCTTTGCAACCGGCAAATGTCCCGGCATAATGCCGCAATGAAGGTCACACAGGTTGCGGTTTGTCCGAGCGAAGCCTCAAAAAGGGCTGGCCGTCCAGCACTTACGCCAGAACTCCTTGCGGCGAGCGGGGCTCGTTATTCGAGGAATAATGAGGGTCTGGACTCGATCCTGTCAAAGATCGACCCAAACAATCTGGAAAAGTCGGTGGATTCCATTTTCCGCATGGTTGACTATGGCCACCAATCAATTGCGGACATGGTGCCGGTGGCGATGTTCATCGATGGAATCTCGATTTGGCTGGCCTATTACGTATGGACGCTTTGCCCAACAGCAGGAGGCCAGGAATCATCCACCCGATACATAAAGATTTCTGTTGATGGATTAATTCCTCCGGAAAATCTTGGGATTCGTGCGGAGGACGCAGGGGAATGGCGTGATTTGATGGCCAAATGCTTCCAAGCGTATCAAGCATCGCTTAAAATCTGGGAAGAACTTGCGACGGAAAACCCGGCCTTGATGGGAATTCCGCGGTCGCTGCTGGATGACAAATCGGACTCAACGCAAAAAAAAGTAAATCGCATGAGGCGAAATTACGCCTTCGACAGGGCGCGATATTTTCTTCCAGTGGGTGCGGCTACGAATGTTATGATAGTAATGTCCGCTCGCGGTTGGGTGAGCCTTTGCCAGCATCTGCTCTCGCATCAAATGCCGGAGTGCCGGTGTCTCGGTGAGCTGATCCGCGGCGAACTGGAGTTTTCCGCTCCCCGAATGATCAAACACGCGAGGGCTACGGAATCCAACCAGCAAACGATTGCCCACGAATTTGAAAGGCTTGTTCGACGCGCCAAGCTTGAGCCGGTTCCTTGGGACAGGCCATCGTCACCCGATGTTTCGGCGGTTCCTTTCCTTTCTGTCATGCTCCCTGAAGGGGTTTCAGAGGCGGATCTCGCCAAAGACCTTGCTTATCACTCGAACCGTTATGCGCCAGTTGGGAACGGCCTGCAAAGGACGAGTGTTCGATTCGGTTGGTCCGCCATCGGATTTGCCGAGATCCGTGATCTTAACAGACATCGAACAGGAACGAAGTATTCTCCGCAAGTACCAACGGGCTTTTATTTCGCGCTTGACCAGATACCGGCAAACCCGAACGCCCTTGACCAGAAAAGCAGAAGTCTGCTGCAAGAGGCTGAAGTCGGCAGATCGGCTTCGCAGAAGGCCCGGAGACTTTTGAAAAACGGTGAACCGACTTATATTTACTGGACCGTTCTGGGAACTGAATATCCATTTGAACACACGACGACTGGAGACAAATTCATTTATGAAGCTGAATTGCGCACGGGTTTGGGCGCGCACTACCGGTATGCCAAACATCTGCGCGATGTGCTCACGTTGTGGTATCAACGTTTTCCCTCGACAAAGAGTCTGATTCTGGAAGGGAGCGGGGAGCCAGAATAATTGCGATGAAGTCCCAATCTTCCGGCCCGATCCTTCCCAAACCTGCTGAAAGCAAGGCCCCTGCGGAATTCTTGCGCCATCTCACCCAATCGATTAAAGTCAGGGGACTTCAAGGAGACGCTGAAAGCGTCAATGGAATTTGGGGAGGAAGCGGTGGGTTGGAACGAATAAGGCCGGACAAGAGCCATGATCAGTTCATCGGACATTTTTAGAGCCAGCATCCTGATCGTTGACGACCAGGAAGACAATGTCTCACTGCTGGAGGACATGCTGCGCGGCGCCGGCTACGTTTCCATCGCGTCCACGAGGGATCCGTACGAGGTCTGCGAGCTGTACCGCAGGAATCGTTATTCCCTGATCCTGCTGGACCTTGAGATGCCCGGGCTGGATGGATTTCAAGTGCTGGAGGGGGTGAAGGCCGTCGAAACCGACGGCTATCTTCCTGTTCTGGTGATCACCGCTCAACCGGATCACATGCTGCGCGCGCTGAAAGCCGGGGCCAGGGATTTCATCAGCAGGCCGTTCGATCTGGCCGAGGCATTGGTGCGAGTTCACAACATGCTGGAAGTCCGCCTTCTCCACCTGGAAGCGAAACGGCGGACGGAACAGGCTGAGGCGCGGGGTGAGCAGGCGATACGCGCCTCGCGCGAACAGCTTCGCGCCCTGGCGGCGCGCATCCAGGCCGCACGCGAAGAAGAGCGCGCCCATGCGGCGCGGGAAATCCATGACGTGCTGGCCCAAGAACTGACCTGCCTCAAAATGGAAGTCGCATGGCTGAGTCGAAGGCTGGCCGAGCCTGTCGGCGCCTGGAAGCAAAACGTTCTCCAGGAAAAAGTGGGCGCGATCATGGACCTGACGGACAAGGCGAGTCAGTCCGTGCGGAGGATCGCGGCGGACTTGCGGCCCGTGGTGCTGGATAGCCTCGGATTGTGCGCTGCCATCGAATGGGTCGCCGCCGATTTCCAGAAACGCACTGAGATTCGCTGCGAGGCGAGCGTGCCGGGCCAGGGGCTGGCGATGGATCGGGACCGCTCGACCGCCTTGTTTCGCATCTTGCAGGAGAGTTTAACGAACGTAGCCCGGCACGCCGGGGCTACGAAGGTCGAAATCCATTTGTGGCGGGAGGCGGACGAGGTTGTTTTGACTGTCCGCGACAACGGACATGGCGTTCGACTCAGCGAACTGAAAGATCCCCGCTCGATCGGTCTCCTGGGCATGCGCGAGAGGGCATCCATGCTGGAGGGCCGGTGCGCCATCCGGTCTCAGGCCGGAGGCGGAACCACTGTCGAGGTGCGGCTTCCCATAGCCTCGGTTGTCAACCCGGACAACAACTTATGATCAGTATCTTGATCGCCGACGATCACCCGGTGGTGCGGAAGGGATTGGAACAACTCCTGGCCGAGGAGTTCCCTGGAGCGGAGTTCCGCGGATCCGCCACGATCCCGGCAACTCTGGAATCCCTTCGGGAACGGCGCTGGGACATACTGGTGCTTGACCTGTTCATGCCGGGCGGCAACGGCCTCGGTGTCCTGCAGGAGGTCCGCCAAAAGTATCCGCGCCTCCCGGTGCTGGTGCTCAGCAGCGCCCCGGAAGAACAGTTGGGGGTGCGCGTCTTGCGAGCCGGCGCCAGCGGTTATCTCGACAAGCAGACGGCCCCGGAGCACCTGGTGCAAGCAGTGCGCAAAGTCCTGGGGGGCGGCAAATACGTGAGCGCGACCCTGGTGGAGCAACTGGCCACGGAGGCCGGCCGCGGCGGCCAGCCGCTGCATGAAAAATTATCGGAGCGGGAATTTCAAATCCTGCACCTGGTGGTCATGGGCCGGTCCCTCAAAGAAATCGCGGGGGACCTGTCGTTGAGCGTGAAGACTGTCCGCACCTTCCACGCGCGTCTTTTGGAAAAGCTTCGCCTGCAAAGCGATGTGGATTTGGTCCATTACGCTCTGGACCACCGCCTGGTCGAAAAGAGGGCGGCCCCCCGGTTTCCCTCGAAATGAGCTTCGAGCCAGCGGTGTAGGCCACGGACTACAAGCGGAGGGACCTTTCTCCCATTGCCGGCTTTGGCCCCGGTAGGTTAGTTCTATTAGCATGAATTGTCCATCCAATAAGTTTCCCATCTTTGACCCATTATGAACATTACCCCCCTGCCTGCGGAAGAACGCCCTGTCTTTGAGAGCCTGGACCAACTGTTCCTTCAATCGAAGGCTCTCACGGCGGTGGACAGCGGCATTATGATCACGGATCACCAGGCCCGCATATTGTGGGTGAACCCGGCGTTCAGCAAATCGACCGGTTATCCGGCCGAAGAGATCCTGGGCATGACGCCCAGGGTTCTTAAGTCGGGCAGGCACGACCAGTCCTTCTATCGGGAGTTCTGGGATACTGTTCTGAGCGGAAAAACCTGGCGCGGCGAATTCGTCAACCGGCGGCGCAACGGGAGCCTTTGCGTCCAGGCACAAACCACCACTCCGATGCGCCGGCAAAGCGCCGGGCCGATCACTCATTTCATCTCTGTCAGCCAGGACATTACCGACGGCAAGAAATATAAGGAAGACTGGCGCGACATCCGGACCATGGAGGCTCTTGGCCAATTGGCAGCGGGCATCGCGCACCATTTCAACAACTTGCTGACTCCCATCCATGCCAACAGCCAACTGCTGTTGGAGCTAAACGGCGATTTCCATCCGGAATCCAAGGGCCTGGTGGAACGAACACTGGCGGCTTCGCGCCGCGCGGCGCATTTGATCCGGCAATTGGCCGGTTTCTCTCAAAACCAGGTTCTCGAATTCCAGGCGGTGGATCTCAATCGAGTCGTCGAGCGTGCCCTCCGGGAGTTTCTCCCCGCCGCCAAAGGCAAGTTGGAATGCGAATGTTGTTACTGCGCCAGTTTGCCTCGTGTTCTGGCCGACAGCGGGATGTTGGGACAGGCCATCTGCCATCTGCTGGTCAACGCCCTTGACGCCATGCCTCAGGGGGGCCGGCTCACCTTAACCACCGAAAGGCTCGTCATGGGGCTCTCTGACCTCAGAAGTCACCCGGTTGCGCGCCAGGAAGAGTTCGTGTGTTTGACCATCTGCGACACCGGTTGCGGCATTCCGCCCGCAATCCTGTCGCGCATTTTTGAACCTTTTTTCACCACGAAAGACACAGGCGACCGCAGCGGTTTGGGGCTGGCTCTGGTATATGCAATCGTGAAGCAGCATCATGGATGGATTGAGGTCAGCAGCCAAGTGGGCCAGGGCGCCACTTTCAAAATCTTTTTGCCCGCCATCGCCAAACCAGTCGCGCTGGTCGAACCCGAGCCAGCCGGTCCCTCCCGGCATGGGACCCGGCTCTTGCCGGAGTCCATCGCCCGCGCAACTTTCGTCGAGGAGCCTTCGACAGGCATGGCGGTTTTCCCCGTCAGTGAGGTTCGAAGCGAGCCTCTCCTTCACTGGGGCATTAATGAATAGCGAAAAAACGTTCAATCGATGACGCCTGGAGGCATGAAACGCCAAACCCAAGACCCGGCCGGCACCGCGGGAGAAGCGCTCCGCAAATTGGAAGAAAACCTCAGGGACATCTTCGAGCATGCGCCCATCGGGATTTATCAAGCGACAATTTACCGCCTGGTCGCTGTGAATCCCACGTTGGCCAGGATGTTTGGCTACCAAAGCCCGGCCGAGATGGCGGCGAGCGTCAAGATTCCGGGGGAGCTCTTTGTCAAAAGCAACCTGGAACGCGCCATTGTTCGCGAGGCAATGGAGTCGGAGACAGTCGTGCAGCACCAGGTCGAGTTTCTCCGCAGGGACGGTTCGACCTTTGCCGCCCATCTCAGTATGAAGGCCGTGCGCAACGAAGAAGGCAAACTCAAGTTCATTGACGCTTTCGTGGAAGATTTGGAAGACATCACGCAGCGGAAGCATCTGGAAGAACAATTGCGCCAGGCGCAGAAAATGGAGGCGGTTGGGCAACTGGCAGGAGGAGTGGCGCATGATTTCAACAACATCCTCACCACGACTCTCATGCACCTCAAGGCCTGATGGGCGCGATGGAACATCATTGGCCTTTCCCGGCGGCGGAAAGCGGCCATTACAAAACAGGGCGCAACATTTTTGAACAGTTCGGCGAATTCAGTCGTCGAACTCTGCATGACCCCTCGTTCCAGTGGAGAGAATGGCTATCAAAGCAAGTATTGGCCAGGCCTGAACGGCCTGGCGGACGAATCCGCCTTTCCTTCCGCTCCCTGGAGCCAAAAGTCGGAACCGCAGAGCGACCGCGAGAACATCTTGCTGGACGTCATTGGCGCCTATGACCTTCTTCTGCTGCAAGGCCTTACCGCCGAGGGGGCTTCGACGCGCCTTGGCCTGCGCAGGAGCCGCGATGAACTGGTTCGGGAACTGGACGCTGAAACCGCCCGCCGCCTCTCCATTCAACTCCCGGTGCCAACGGAACAGACGCCAAACAGGGCAAGCTTCACACCATAAAGCATTTCAAAGATAAATGTAGCCCTATGCTGTTCGGTCTCTGGGAGCGCGACCGTCTCGGTCGCACTCGTCGGCGTCTCGCCGACGAGACATTCCACGGCTGCGTCTTTATTTAAAATGCTCTAAAAGACCGGATTCCGGGCCGGTTACGGCGCCAGCCGTTCGATGGCCCAGGCTCCATCTTCCCGCACAGTGTAAAGAAACCGATCATGCAGGCGATTGACCCGTCCCTGCCAGAATTCGATCTCGCGCGGGACCACCCGGTAACCGCCCCACCACGAGGGCAGGGGAACCTCGCCCTCGGAAAACTTGCGCTGCATTTCCGCCCATTGCATTTCCAGAAGCTGGCGCGAGGTGATGATCGAGCTTTGCCGCGAAATCCAGGCCCCGATCTGGCTGCCGCGCGGCCGCGTGATGAAATAGGCCAGCGACTCGGCAGTCGAAACCTTCTCCACCCGCCCGTTGATGATGACCTGCCGCTGCAGCGCCAGCCACGGAAAGAGCAATGAGGCATTGGGGTTTTCTTTGATGTGGCGCGCCTTCCGGCTTTCCAAATTGGTGAAAAAGACAAAACCGCGCGTGTCATAGCTTTTCAACAGGACGGTGCGCACCAGCGGCCGGCCATCCGTCCCGGCGGTGGCCAGGCTCATGGCGTTGGGTTCGATCACATTGCCCTGGCAAGCTTGCTCGAACCAAGTGGCGAACTGTTCAAACGGACTTGCCTTTAAATCAGCCCGGTTCAGCTTGCCGCTGTCGTATTCCGAGCGTTGAAGTTCGATTTGCATCCCGGCCATGCTAACACAAGCCAAAGCCCGCAGCCCGCTTTTTTTGGCAATTCTGCCAATTTTGCGACAGAGGTCATCAACCCCGAAAGGATTCGAGACGGTGGAACGGAGCGGAGCGGAGGAGCCTGCCAGTGGACTGAGGCAGTCGATAATTCTGGACAATTATGGAAGTTGGATGCACCTCTGAAATTATGACAACATCCGTGGCAGAAAATCCTCCGGAAGCTCAGCCCTCACGGTTGGCGGGAGAATTTTTGGCCGATATGGCGGCAGAACCTAGGCTTGGTTGGGCAAGAACGTGGCTCAGGGTCGGGATGCAGGGATGCAGTGGGAGCTAACCGCAGTTTTGGCCGACGGAACGCGAATATGTGTGAGCAGATTAAGTGCCCACGGTTGTTCCTGTATTGCAATAGAGGGCGAATTAGCGGGCGGAGGTCTTGGAATGCTCATCTCGCACATTCATTCTGTTCAATTCTTGGCGTCCTACAGTCCAGGTTCTGCAAAAGCAAAACAAAAACGTGAGATTGGATTCCATACAGGAATTGGGAAGGAGATCAAAATCTCGTCGTAAGGAATAGCTGCATGATTATGCTTGAAATTGAGTCTCGGTTTGCGCAAAGCACACAGATTATGAAAAGGAACCTCAAATACACGCTCGTCATGGCAGCCAGCGGCCTCCTGTTGACCGCGCTCGCCCTGGAGCAGACAACATTGGCCCAAGCGCCAGCAGGTCCCGCCGACCCCCGGTTGGGAAGCAAGGTAAAGTTTACGAGCGAGCAAGCCAGCGTGCAGGACATTGTTCAGAGTCTGGCGGAGCAGGTGGGCCTGAGATATGACCGGCAGAAATCCTTTGCCCAAACCGACCCGCTCTGCCGCAATTGGGTGCGGAACGTGGCCATCGAGGGCAAGACCTGCAATGAGGCTTTGGAGCAGGTTCTTAAACCGGTCGGCCTCCGTTACCAGGTGGAGGAGGGCGTGCTCGTCTTGTCGCGCCAGGACGAAGGCACGCAGCCGCCCCAAATCAGGGCCTCCTCCAACAGCTTGCCAGTTGGCAAGGGCTACGTCACCAACGGCTCGGCGCCGGTCGGGCTTACTCCGGCACGGGTTCTTTCAGCCCAGGAACAGCGTGAGAACTTCGACTTCCTGTGCAAGGCGATTGATGAGACTTACGCCAGCTTCGAGTTGAAGGCCATTGACTGGGGCGAGGTTTGCCGGCGCTACCAGGAGCGGCTCGACCCAGCCGCCAGCGCCGATCAGTTTTACCGCTTGCTGTTTCAGTTGGTCAATGAGCTGAAAGATACCCATTCCAGCCTGCAGAATTACCGGCCTGCGTTTCCAGCCAGCGGGCCGGGATTGACGGTGGCCCTGTTTCAAAGCAAGCCGTTCATCGTGGCGGTGGACGCCGACTCTGATGCGGCTGGGCTTGGCGTCAAGCCAGGTTGGGAGGTGCTTGAGGTGGATGGCTTGCCTGTGGAAGACGAGATTGAGCGGTTGCGGCCCCGGCTTCGCGCCTGCTCCTCGGAGCGGGCTTTCCGGCGCGAGGCCTGCCGCTACTTGCTAGCCGGAGAACGGGACACCAAGGTGAACGTGAAGCTGCGCTTGCCGGACGGCCGCGCACAAACCTTCAGGCTCCGGCGCACGGCTGGCGTGAGTGATCCGCCTCGTCAGCCTTGCTCCTTCGACTTGAAAGAGCAGCGGTTTGTCCAGTTTGGCCGTCATCCCTCGGGCTTGGGGTACATCCGGATCACGTCGTTTGACGCACACGAGGAGGTCGCCCAGGAGTTTGATCAGGCGCTGGAAGCCTTGCGCACGGCACCGGGCCTCCTTCTCGACATCCGTGATAATCCTGGTGGCTACGGCCCGCAACGTATCGTGGGCCGGCTACTTCAACGGCCGACGCTCTGCGCCATCAGTTTTATTAAGAACGGACCGAGTCACGGGGCTCTGAAACGCCAGGATGACATTCTGGAACCGACTGGACCTTGGCAATATAGCGGCCCCATCGCGCTGCTGGTCAATGATTTAACCGGGAGCGCTGCCGACCTGTTCGCCTGTTATCTCCGGAGCGCAAAAAGGGTGGTGACTGTCGGCTCGACGACCCACGGCAATTTATCCGGGGTGGCGGCCTTTGCGGTGTTGCCCTGTGGTCTCGTCGTGAGAATATCCAACGGCTACATCTGCGATGCCGGCGGAAAACCCATCGAAGGCAATGGCAACGCGCCGGATGTGATCGTTGCCCCGACGATCTCCGATTTCCTGGCCGGCAGAGACCCAGTGCTCGAAAAGGCCGTGGCGCTGGTCCGTGCAAAGAGCCAACGCAATTAGCCCGGTTCCAATTTGGGCTTCCTTGGCGCACTTCTCATTCTCGGTCAGCTCATTACGGTGTTTCGATTTGATCCTTCATGCGGTAACTCTTCCCCTCGATAATCACGGTTTCAGCGTGGTGCAGGAGGCGGTCCAGCACGGCGCTGGTCAGGGTGCTGTCGTTGTTGAAGATTTTGGGCCAGTGTTTATACGGCTGGTTGGTGGTCAGCAGGAGCAAAGGGCAAAAACTCATGGACTTTGGCGCAACAAAGGAGCTATCGCCGCCTCGATCTCAGGGTCGGATTGGCCACGTTTACAAGCTCAACCGGGCTTTATGTCAAGATCGAAAAAGCGCAAAAAGCCGCAAAAAGCTCCCGCAGGGCGGTCCGTCGCGGGTTAGGGTCTGACTTGGATTCTAAAGGCGCAGTAACCCTGGTTCGCGTTGGTTGGGGTGTAGGACATGGGGCTGCTCATGGCCTGCATCCAATCCGTCACCGGCGTCCATGTCAGCAGGTCGGTGGAACACTCCACTTGATAAAGCCGTCCCGGAACAGCCGACCATTGGAAGGTGACCTGCCCGCCCGCCTGAAACGCCCTGACGAACCGCAGATTGGAAGCGGGATTGGTCGGATCAGTTCCGGCTATGAACTCCGCGTAGTCGGTCATCCCGTCTTTGTCGGTGTCGGTCAATCGCGTCCGGTTGGTTGACACTTCGCCAAAATAGTATTGTTGATACAAATCCGACATGCCGTTGCTGTTCACGTCCGGGAAAGTGTAAGTGCCGTTGAAGGCCAGCGTCCCGCCCGGGGTCAGCGTGTTCGTCTGGCTGGCAGGCGTTATGAAGAAAGCCACATCGCCGAATTGCACGGTGTATTGCCCGGGAGGAGCGTTGCTCAAGGTTGTCGCCAGGGCTGTGCCGGATTGGCTGATCGGCCCGGTCAGCGTAAAACTTCCCGAACCGAGGTTCTTGGAGACGACAATGGTTCCGCCCTCGCCCGCTGAAACACCGGTGACGCCGACGTCGTCCACCAGCCAGCCGTAGAGCGGATTGTCGATGGACACTCCCACGTAGTTCCAGACCACTTGAATGGTTTGTCCCGCCCAAGCTGTCAAGTCCACTGATTCCAGCTCCCAGTCGGGGGAATCCAGCGTGCTGAAATCTTGCGCTTGCGGGAGCGAATCAGGGGACGCGCTGCTGTTGGTGCTGACCAATACCTGGCCTTCTTCAAGCCCGCTCGAAAAATCACCGCAATCCCAAAACGTCAAAGTCACCTGGCTAAACCCGGTCAGGTCAATAAATGGGCTGTAAAGAAAACTGGCTATAATGAACGTTTGCTGCCCGTCCAGGTCGCTTCCCCAGCAGTTGGACCCGGAATGGGCGCTGGTTTGCAACCCGTTGTTGGGCGTGCCGAGGGTCCAATTGATGTCACTGCCCAATTCAGGATCCGGCACCACCGACCAGCCTTTGGCGCCGCTCTCCAGATTGTCGAACCAGGGCGGCTGCAAGATTGTCGGGGTGACAAAGCTATAAAGCGCGCCGTGATTATCATCCGTGGCGCTGTTGCCGGCCTGGTCGCGGCTGGTCACGTCGTAATAATAAGTCCGGTTGGCCCACAGTCCGGATAACGTGACCGAGTGATTGGTGACAAGCCTCGCGTCATACGCGCTCTGATCCAACAGCCGCACGCCGTACTCCACCAGTGAATCAGCCGGCGTGGATGTGTTCCACGTTATCACGGCGCTTCCAACGTTGGTCGCTGCCTGGACTTGCGTAATGACCGGCGGCACGGTGTCCACGATGGCGGTGGCGACCACATTGGCGTGGGCCGAAGCGTCATAATAGCTCGCGCTGATGGTGTCCCCATTCTTGACAAACAATTGGCCCGCGGCAGTTGTATTCGACGCCACCAGCGTGATGAAGCCCCGAAACAATCCCGGGTGCGGCGTTTCACCGAGCATGATGGCGACAAGATTCGTTGCCGAACTGGTGGAAAAGGTGGCCTGGGTCTGCCCTGTTCCGGCCAGGTCCGAATCGCCTATTTCCACCGTCACAACGTCCGGTGCGGTATAGATGTTGTTGTCGAGCCAGATGACGCCCACGCCGCTCGCGCCCGGATCAAGAAAATTGAGAATGTTCCGCAACAGAACCACCTCAGTGTCCGGCGTTGGCCCGCTCTCCGGCACGGTGTCGAGGGGGAACGAAAGAAACACAACTCGTCCGGGGCTGTCCACTCCCGTCGGGGGGTAACTGGCGCCGCAGGGCTTGCCTGAGACCGTTTCAAAGGCGATGGGGGTGGCAGTCGCGACCGGCGTGAATGTGTCGGAAAAGTCTGGTCCAAGATTCTCGCCGTCACCAAACAAGTCGGGGAAATACGGGTAAGACGAATAATCCAGTGTGATATTCATGCCGCCGGTGATCGGGTTGCCGGGCGCGCCTTGAAAGGCGGGCACGCCAAAATCTTCGTCGCAATCCGAACAGGAGGCGGGCGGATCGGGATTCTGGATGAACCCGCCGACTTGCAGCACCGTTTGGCGAAAGGGCACATCGCCCAGTTGGCTGAGGATTCCCATCGAGGCCATGAAGAAGGACCCGCCGCCGTTGAGATAAGACTCGATCATGGCCTGTTGCTGCGGGGTCAGCGTGTTGTTCGTCCCCGTGTAGTTGATAATGTCGTCGGTCGTTCTCCAGATCACCACATGGAATAGCTGCAAGTCGGAAAGCTGCGGGGGTCCGCGCTCGATCACCTTCCAATAGGCAAAGCTGAAGCCCGCCGCGGCCAGCGCGTTGGTGTAGGTCCCGGCGGCGATCACAGTGGAGCCGTCCTCTGATTCGCCCGCGTCATCGTAGGCGTCAACCAACAGAACCACCGGCGTTGGCGCAGCCACAAAGGCATACAACCCTCCCGAATTATTATTGGTTGCGCTGTTGCCTGCTTCATCCGTGGAAGCGACCACGAAATAATAGGTTGTGCCAGCCGCCAAATTGGCCAGAATGATTGAATGATCGGTGGTCAGGGTGGCATCGCCTGCCACCAGGTTCAAGGCCGCCTGATTGGTGCCGTAATACACCGTCGAAGTGGCGGCCTCGCTGGTTTGCCAGGTGATAGTCAGCACGCCCATATCCAAATTGGTGGTCACGCCGCTGAGGACAGGCGCAATCAGGTTGGCCACCGCCGTCGCGCTTCGCGGCGTGCCCGAAGAATCGGTGTAATCGGCTTCGATGACATCGCCGTTGTGAATCTCCAGGTTGCCGTCGGGCGCCGCATTGCCAGCCACCGTCGTCACCATTCCGGTGAACGCACCGTAGCCGCCTGCGGCGTTCAAGGTAATAATGACGCCCAAAGGCTTGGTTGTGCTCTTGACCAGGACAGTGACCGCATTACTGGCCGCCCGCCCCGCATCCAGCACCTCCAATCGTATTGTCCCCGGCGCGGTGTAATTGGTGCGATCCAACAGGACCTCCCCTTGCTGGCCTGCAAGAAGATTCCCCGATATGACCAGCGCGAAATCCTGGTCAATTGCGGCCGTGTCCAGGCGCGCATCCTCCACCACGTTGCTGGCCAATATCCGCACCAGATAATCTCCGGGCGCCGGCTGGCCCAGTTGGATTCCCTGCACATTATTGAGAGTGTCCGCTGCCGGCGCGTTGGGCGTCGATTCTCCGCCGGAAAATTGATTGCCCCGGTAAATCGTGCCATCCGGGCCGACGACTTCCAGGTCCAAAATATTGACCAAGGCCGGAATCGCCCCCGGGAATCCCGCCACGTCGGTATAGGCCAGCGTTATTTTCAGCGACTGATCGGAGTTCTGGACAAACACATGTTGATCATACTCCTGCCCGGTGGTTAAGAGGACCGTTTGATCCACATATTCATACACGCGCGAAGACCCGATGATATTGGTCAACGTAATGCGGCCCCAGCCTTCATCATAATTGGGGATCGGCCCCGGGCCGCCGTTGTTTTCGTCCAATTCCGCCGCGGAATTGATCAAGGCCGCCTTGACCAGCGCCGGCGAAGGCGTGGCGTTGGTATGCGTACTGCGATAATACTGCATGAAATCCGCCGCCGCGCCAGAGGCAAAGGGGCCGGACATGCTCGTCCCGCCCATATAGACGTAATAGTTGTCGATCGTGACCCAGGCAATGGCCGCTTCGTTCGGGGCCGCCGAGGAAGCCAGCGACGCAATCCACGTTCCTGGCGCCACAAGGTCCGGTTTGATCCGGCCATCTTCGCACGGACCCCGGCTGGAAAAATCAGCCATCGTATCCGGCCCGTCGTCATACAGTCCGTAAGTCTGCGACTCGGTTCCTGAAACCGTCTCCGAAGCCCCGGTGGCGATGACGTTCTTGCCCGTGGCCGGGCTGTCTAGTGTCTGAGAGTCCGGCCCCGCGTTGCCCGCTGAAAACTCGAGAACATACTGCTGATCCCCGGGAGTCGCCGGATCCGCATCCCGCGCCAGCTCATCGAACTGCGCCGCGTCCATGTCGTACTCTCCCTGCACATCGTTGCCCCAGCTCGCCGAACCGATTTGCGCCCCGTTGCGAACCGCATCCCGTGCCAGTGTTTCATCGCTTGGCGCCGGCGTGACTTCATTTGCGTCCGCATCAAAAATTCTTTCGATAAACAGGCTCGTGCCCGATGCGACACCCAAACCGTACCAAGCGCCGGTGGCGGGATCCGTCTCGCCCGTCGCTGCATTTCCCGCCACGATGCCCGCGCAATGTGTGCCGTGCCCATAGCCGTCTGACCCGTCCGTCAACGAACCGTAAAACTGAAAACCACTGACCCGGCCCCTCACATCCGGGTGCATCGTGGTTGTATTGCCTGTGTCCAACCCCGTGTCCGCCACGCAAACAGTCACGCCGCTCCCCCCGAAATGCAGTTGCTCGGTCACGGTGGGAGTGCCTGTCAAACCATCGTCGCCGCCGACGATCTTGGACGCCAGTTCATCCACCAATCTGCGACGCGGCGCAGGCTCAACCCAGAGCACGGAATTCGATTGCGCCAGGTGGGTCAGGAGCGCCGGCGGCAGGTTGCCCCGCAGGATCACTCCCTGCCGCAAATGGCTCTCGTGATCCACCCTCGAAAGCATCGCCCGCACCTGCTTGACTTCCTCCGCCGTCGCGCGCGGCGACAACAAAATGTTCACCGCCACCGGGAGATTGGTCTTCGTGGCGCCGCTGACCGCCGCCGACAATCGCGGATGAATCTTGTGCTCCGGGCGGTACGGTCCGACCCACCGCACAAAACTCAAGCCCCGCACTTGGGCCAGTGACGCATTGGTGATTCGTGCGATAAAAGCGTCTTCCGGCACGTACTTGACCAAGTCCACACCGTTCGTCTTGAGGATGGCCCGCCACGCCGCCTGCGGATGTCCCTCAAATTGGACAAGAAACAGCCCGGAAACCGCCCCCTCCGCCGCAATCGCGGCCGATTTGCCGGCAGGCTGCGTGGCGATGAGTTCGTTGCGCAGGCGGATATATTTCGTCTGGCTGCGGGTGGTCAGAGGAGCAAGAATGACGCAACAAACAGCGCCGACCTTGAGCAGCGCAGTAACGAAACGGCCTGAATTCACGCTTCTAACGTAACCGTGAATTCAATTCGGAGCAACCAAGATCTATGGATTTTGGCGCAACAAAGGAGCCATTGCCTCCTCGATCTCATGGTCGGATTCACCGATTTTCGCCTTGCACAGATACCAGCGCTCGAGGTGTTCCACGGTGGCGTTGGGCGCGAGTTTTGTCAGCGGCCCCAAGCTCTCCACTTCCAGCATGTCCCCGTTCGTGTAACATTCGACGTTGCAGCCAAAATCGGGATACGCCGCGGCGGGATCAAAGGCGACGCGCTTGAGAAAGACCTGTCCGTCGCGGTAATAAGCGGCCCAACCCTGTTTGTTGCCCAAGCCAAACTTCTGCGGCGTCGTGGCGGCGGGGTCGCAGCGGAGTTGGATGAATTTCGCGCCCCATGTCCATCGTGGATCAGCCATGTTGGTGTAACCCCACAAGCCAACGGGCCGAACCGGCAACAATTCGTTCGAGGACGGTTCCTGCGGCAGGATGGCCCGGCCGGGACCTTGCATAACGGTCAGCGCCCACGGGGCCAGTTCCACCGGCCGGGGGTTTTTATTGGCAAGCTGATGCCGCACGTTGACGCTGTTGCGTGGCGCGTCCAGCGTGACATCGATTTCCTTTTGGATGCCGGTTGCCGTCTCGGTGGGCTGAATGAGTTTTAAAGTGGCGCCATCCCACTGGTGCTCGATGGGGCCGTTGTCCGGGGCGTAGGTGCGGGGCATAACCTCCGGCGCCTGCCAAAGACGGTGCCCGCCGTAACTCCGCCAGGCATCGCCTCCCGTCTTGCCCACCTCGGCAAATTCCTTGAACAGATTGGGGCCGCCAACGAAGCCGAATCGGATGATGCGCGGCCCGACGTCCGTGGTCGCGATCAATTCAATATTCTGGCTGGCCAACCGGAGGCACCGGGGCCATCCGCCGTAAGAAACCTTCTGCATTTGCACAGTCATGCCCACAGATTAAATATCCTTTCAGCCCCACCGCCAGCAAAAACAAATCTCTTTGATACAAAAACATTTTCCCGATGGCGCGATGCCTTAATGTATTGTTGTTTTGTGCAGGGCAGTTGAGTCTGCCACCAGGGCGCGGCCGGTATGGCTCGAAGGCGTATTGGCCACGGTTTCCGGGGTGCCTTGGGCCACGACTTTTCCCCCTTCGTCGCCGGCTTCCGGTCCGAGATCAATCACCCAGTCGGCGGATTTTATGACGTCCACGTTGTGCTCGATAACCAGGACCGAATGGCCCGCATCCACAAGCCTTTGAAAGACTTTGAGGAGAATTCGGATGTCATCGAAATGCAATCCGGTGGTCGGCTCGTCGAACAGAAAGATGACTGGTTTTTCGCGGGGCGCAACGGCGACTTCGCGCACTTGGGCGAGGTGTTTGACCAGTTTGAGGCGCTGGCTTTCGCCGCCGGACAAGGTGTTGATCGGCTGGCCGAGCCGCAAGTAGCCCAGGCCAAGTTCTTGCAGGAGTTTCAGGTTGTCCGCCGCCCGCCGCGCGGGCCTGGATTTGGGGAAGCCGGTCAGGAATTGAATCACCTGGTCAACCGTCGCTTCCAGCAGGTCGGCGATGTTCCAGGAACGGTGGTTTGGAGACTCACCGGGGCAGGGGATTGTGACTTCGAGAATGTGCGGCCGGTAGCGCCGGCCATTGCACTCCGGACAGCGAATGAAGATGTCGCTCAAAAACTGCATTTCGATTTTTTCAAACCCCGCGCCGCGGCAGCGCTCGCATTGGCCTTGGGCGGAGTTGAAACTGAAGGCGCTCTCGCCCAAGCCGCGTTGTTGGGCGGGATCGGTCTGGGCGAAGAAAGCGCGAATCTCGTCAAAAGCGCCGGTATAAACAGCCGGGTTGGAACGGGGTGTCCGGCCCAACGGAGATTGATCCACTATAACGGCCCGGCCGAGACCCTCCCAACCTTCCAGGCGCAGTTCCGGAGGATGGGTTGCGGAGGCGGGGATGTTGGGAGATTCGCCGCTCTCTTCCTCCGGCGCGCGGGGCGCGGCGTCGCCGCCTTCCGCATTTTGCAATCTTTCCTTGAGCGCGGGCATGAGAACATCGCGGAGCAGGGTGGTTTTGCCCGAACCGCTCACGCCCGAGACGCAGACAAAACGGGCCAGGGGAATTTCGACGGCCAGATTTTTCAGGTTGTGCAAAGTTGCGCCGCGCAGCAGCAGTTTGCGCTTGCGTCCGCGCGAAACGGGACGGCGTTGGGGAATTTCGATTTGCTTCCTGCCGCTCAGGTAGGCGCCGGTCAACGATTTCGCATCGCGCAACATTTCCTGGCAGGCCCCCTGAAACACCACCTCTCCGCCGGACTCGCCGCCGCCCGGTCCCAATTCGATGATTTGATCCGCGGCGCGCATCACGCCCGCTTCATGTTCCACGACGACCACCGTGTTGCCGGCGTCGCGCAGCTGCCGGACAATGCGAACGAGCCGGGCCGTGTCGCGCGGGTGCAATCCCACACTGGGCTCATCCAGCACAAACAGAGTATTGACCAGCCGCGAGCCGAGACACGCCGTCAGGTTGACCCGTTCGGTTTCGCCGCCGGAAAGGGAACGGGTCAGGCGGTCCAGGGTCAGATAATTCAGTCCAACCTCGTCCAGATAAGCCAGGCGGGAGCGGACCTCGCGGAGAGCCATTGCCAGGGGATCGGAAGCTTTTGGCGGCGGCCCCTTGGCCATGAAGGAATCAATAAACAGCAACGCCTGGCGCACCGGCAAACGATAGAAATCCGCCAGGGTCAGGCCGTTGATGCGGTACAGCAGCGTCTCAGGGCCAAAGCGCGTGCCCTGGCAATGGGGACAGGTCTGATAAACCCGGTAGCGCGAGAGCAGGACGCGCACATGCATTTTGTAAGCCCGAGATTCCAGCCAGCGGAAATAGCCCTTCACACCATACCAGGCGTTCGGCCATTCGTGGGCTTCGTCTTCGTTGTAATCCGCATCGCCCTCAATGACCCAGTCCCGCCACTGTTGCGGCAAATCCCGAAACGGAATGTCCACGGGCACTTTGCGCAGGCGGGCGAACTTGAGCAACTCTTCCTGGCACTCGGCGTTGGAAGGGGTTTGCCAGGGTTTGACAGCGCCCCCGGCCAGAGTTTTGGACCGGTCGGGTATGGCGGCGTTGTAATCAATGGCAATGACGCGGCCAAAACCCCGGCAAGCCGGGCAGGCGCCAATGGGATGATTGAAGCTGAACAAAGCCGCCGTCGGCCCGGCGTATTCCAAGTCGCACCGGGCGCAGTGCATTCGGTTGGAGAAAAGGGCGGGGGAAGCAATGGCAGCGCGGGAGTCCGGCGGAAGGGGATGGACGGCCAGTTTGCCTTTGCCAAAATGGCAGGCTTGCTCGCACGCCTCGACAAACCGGGCGCGATTTTGCGCGCTCAATCTGACCCGGTCCTGGATCACAGTCACGCACAAGGCGCCGGAAGACTTGATCCGGGCCGGGGCCTGTTCAAGCGGGATGACTTCCCCATTGAAGAAGAGGCGCTGATAGCCCTGGCGGGCAATGAGCGCCAACGACTCTTCCAGGGAAAATTTCCCGCTGAGCGGCAACTCGAAAGTGACCAGCGCTTCCCTGTCCGGCGCCAGACCGCGCATGGTCGTCCAGATTTTTTGCGGCGAATCCTTTTGCACCGGTTCACCGCAACGCCGGCAATGGAGCTGCGACAAATGGGGCCAAAACAGTTTGGCGTAATCGGTGATTTCAGTCATGGTCCCGACTGTGGAACGGGTGGATTTGACGGTGTTCCGCTGTTCGATGGCAATGGCGGGAGGAATGCCTTCGATGCTGTCAGCCTGCGGTTTATCCATGCGGTCGAGGAACTGGCGGGCGTACGGGGAGAACGTTTCGATGTAGCGGCGCTGGCCTTCGGCAAAGAGGGTTTCAAAGGCCAGGGAACTTTTGCCCGACCCGCTCAAGCCGGCGATGACCACCAACTGGCGCAACGGCAGGTCGAGGTCAATATTCTTCAAGTTGTTTTGCCGCACGCCCCGAAGGCGGAGGCAGGCTGGCGGAGGCGCGAACATGAGGCGACAGTAATCCGGGGGCCAATGGTGTCAATTTTTTGGTTGTTTAATGCTTGAATTGCTTCCAAAATTCGGTATGTTCCAATGGTGAGAGCACTGATCAAGGAATGAGATCACCATGCCACAAGCTTATCGTCTTGGTTGGGATTCTCCTTTTCTGTTCTTGCGCCAATTCCCTCCGCGCCAATGTTTATGCGAGCGATATAAAGATCAATGGCTCGTTCAATGCGGGAATCATCCTTCCAAGCAACAGCGTGACCATCAGTTACATCCTCAACGATACGGCCACAGGGGGTGTTTGGGTCCAGATTTACAGCGGGACGAACGTGATCCAAACCCTGGCCTCCACGGATGGAAATGCGGGAACCAATGCGGGACTCAACTCCGTGATTTGGAATGGCCCGACGAATCTCGCGGAAGGCGCTTATACGGTGAGCGTCACCGCTGCGTCAGCCGGCTATGACACCTGGACCAACATCACGGACGACGGCCCCAACTTCTATGCCTTGATGCCAGGCGGCGTTTCCGTCAACCAGAATACAAACAGCCCGTTTTACGGACGGGTCTATGTGGCGAACTCCTACGGCGATAACGTCGGCATTATTAAGTGCAACGCCGATGGCAGCCCTGCCGATGAAGGCGGCTTTAGCACAGGTGGCTATGACTGGGCAGGCATCCTGGGCAGTCCCTGGCACATGGCCATTGGGGCCGATGACCGCCTGTACGTGGATGATTTCACCGGCCAGGGGGTTGTGGTCTCGTTCGATCCAACCATCCAGACCAACAACTGGCGCGTCGTGGTGGGACTGGACAATTACCCGGCAAGCGATACCAATGCGAATCTGAGCGGCCTGAGTGTCATCGGGTCGGGCGCCAACACACAAATCTGGATGACGGACGCAAACTACCACGGAGGATCGGCGGGGATTATTGGCTGGCAAATCGGCGCCGAAGGCGTCGCGGCGACCAACGATACGGGCTTCCAAATTGTGCCGGTGGATTCGTACTATTTGACACAGGAACCTTACGACCTTGCGCTGGACACCAACGGTTTCATTTACACCATACAATACCTGACACCTAATGAAGCTCCGGCTTATGCGCTCTTGAGTTTTCCGCCCTACGACGAGGAGCCGGAAACGGCGGCGGATTGGGAGATCGAGTGGTACCCGACGCTGCTGGAGGCGTACGGCGTCGCCGTGGACCCAACCGCCACTGTTGTTGCCGTCGCCGTGGTGGGCACCAATGGTGTCGAGTACGACGCAACCGGGGGACTATACCTTTACCGCGCAACCGATGGAGAGTTCATCACTGAGGTTGACACGGACGGACATGGCTATTACGACGCGGCATGGGACAACGTCGGCAATCTTTACGCTTCGGACGGCACTACGAATGTGTGGCGCACTTATTCGCCGCCGGGGACCAATCAGGCCACGACCGTTGCCGTGCCGGTCATTCAAGCGTATGACGCGCTCCTGCCGCCGTATTTGAGCAATCCGGGGGTGAGCATGGGCGGGCTGGGCTTTACCCTCGAAGGCCAAAGCAACGTCACCTACGTCATCCAGAGTTCGTGCGATTTGACCAATTGGGCCGCTGTGTCAACCAATTTCAGCGCCAACACCAACCAATGTATTTGTGTTCCCGTTGGCGGCGATCAGAATTTCTACCGCGCCATGACTGCACCCTAGATGTTGTAAGGGTTTTCCCTACAAAAATTTTTCAAAGATTTTTGTTGCGCTGGTTTGGGCAAGGGAGCATATTATGGTCAATAGGCCAGTCTAGTCATGAACATGCAGCGAGTCTTTCATCGCAGGAATGACGAGCCCATTGGTTCCGCCGCATTCACATTGGTGGAATTGATGGTGGTGGTTGCCATGACCGCGGTTTTGACTGCTTTGCTTCTGCCCGCCCTGTCGAGCGCGAAAGAAAGAGCGCGCCGCGCGGTTTGCAAAAACAACCTGGCTCAATTATATTTGGTTTGCGCAAATTACGCGAGCGACAATGCGGATGTCCTGCCCAGCGCGGCGGACGACATTGGTGAATACCATTCCATTCGGCTTTCTGACCAGACCTTCACCGATCTGGTGTCGGTTTATGCGGTCGGCAACAGCAACATTTTTTGTTGCCCCAATCTTGATTTCGGCGCCGGAGTAGTGGGCGTGCTTTGTCATGATCAATACGGGTACATTATCGGTTACAGCTACCTGGCCGATGACATCATGCCTCCGGCAAAACTCGGCATGGATTATTCGCTCGAGCCCATCAAGTTGAGCACCGCCACTGCAACCAACGAACTTCTGGCGGATGCGAATTACTGGACCCTTGCTCAAAATGCTTCCATCCCGCTGATGAAAATGGCGCCGCACACGGCAGCGGGCGTCGCCATGGCCCAAGGCCTTTCCTCCGGCGGAGCCACCAACAGCGCCAGCATTGGGGCGATGGGTGGGAACATCGAGTCCTTTGACGGCTCAGTTAGGTGGCGGGCGATCAGTTCCATGCAGACCTTCTCCGCCTCCTCCGTGGACGACGCTTACGGCAATTGGTAAATCGCCGTCGGTTTTCCATCAAAGGAGTTTGCCGAGTTTATCCCGTTCGCACCTTCCCTCCAATCGCCGGACTCGCCAAACCCTCCTCCAGCCTGTAATCTCCCGCCCGAGCGTATGAAGATTCTGGCGCTGACCAATCTATACCCGCCGCATCATGCCGGCACTTTCGATAATCATTGTCAGACGGTGACTGAATCCTTGCGCCTGCGGGGCCATACGATCCTTGTCTTGACTTCCAGTCACGGCCTCCGCACCGAGCAACGCGATGCCGAGATCGAGCGGAGGCTTCAACTCAACGGCGTCTTTGGCCATCCGTCCCTCACCGGGGTCATGGAACTCAAGTCGCTTGAAATTCATAACAACGACGTGCTCCGCGAAGCCCTCGATCAATTCCAGCCCGATGTCGTCCACGTTTTCAGTCTGTTCGGACTTTCCAAGTCCCTCATCTTCACCCTCTACAATTCGAAGCGGCCCGTTGTCTATGATGTCTTCGACCATTGGCTTTCGGCCAATGTGCGGGAAGATCCGTGGTTGCATTTTTGGAACTCACCCCGCCTGCCGTTCCTGGCGCAATCCACACGCAAGGCCCTGGAGATGAGCGGGGAACGAACCCGCCTGGATGCCACGGCTCCCACCCGCTTGATGAGAGGTTATGACCGGGTTCCCGGCATTTTCGGAGAAGGCAGGGACCGCGCCCTGGTTGCGCCTAACTCCATTCCCGGCTTCCGCTTTGACCGCATCTACTTTTGCAGCCAGGCCCTCAAGCACCTGACCGAACAGGTCGGTTTTTGTGTCCACCATGCCGAAGTTATTTATCCCGGCATTACGGCGGCCTATATCGGTGACATCAAACCGGCCAGTGTGCCGATGAAAAGATTTCTGATTGTCACGCGCCTGACGGAGGAAAGCGGCGTCATGACGGCGCTCAAGGCGCTGAAGATCGCCCGCGACGCCAGGCTCGACCTCACGCTCAGCATTTACGGGCGGGGCGATTCCAAATACGTGGCGAAGTTGCGTTCCTTTGTTGTGGCCAACCAGTTGGCGGCGGACTTCCTCACTGTTTCCAATCAAAACACCGACCTGCCCGAGGTTTACAAGCGGCACGACGTTCTCCTCCACACTCCCGAATGGGCCGAGCCGTTTCCATTCACCCCCTTGGAAGCGATGGGCTGCGGCCTCCCCGTCATTGGCGCGCGCTCGGGCGGGATGGAGGAACTGCTGCGCCACGGCGAAAACGCCCTGACCTATCCAGCCGGCGACGCCGAAGCACTCGCCTTGCGCATGCAGGAATTGCAAATCTCCCCCGCCCTGCGCTGTCAAATGGCCGAAACGGCCCAAGCCGAAGTGCTGGCCAGGTTCAACGACACCACGGTCATCGATCAGATCGAAAACTTTCTCACCATTTCCCAGGCGCGAACCACCTGATTTTTTTTCCTAATCCTAATCTTAATCCTAATCCTAATCATCCGATAATAAGATTAAGATTACGATTAAGATTAGGAGCAGAATCCCCAAGACCGGGGTATTGCTCCCTCTGTCTTGCGGAAGGCGCGGCATGAGTCATAATGCGGCGTGAGTCATTCACCGGCAACGGCCGCGGCAGCGGAAGTCATCGCCATCCATGGCGCGCGCGAACACAATCTCAAGAATATTTCCCTGGCCGTCCCGCGCAACCAGTTCGTCGTTGTCACCGGTTTGAGCGGTTCGGGAAAAAGCACGCTGGCCTTTGATCTGCTCTTTGCCGAAGGCCAGCGCCGGTTCCTGGATTCGATGAATGTCTATGCCCGCCAGTTCATCGAGCAACTGGCCCGGCCGGAGGTGGATTTGATCACCGGCATTCCCCCGGCCGTCAGCATCGAACAGCGCCATTCCCGCGGCGGGGGCAAAAGCACGGTGGCAACCGTCACTGAAGTTTATCATTTTGTGCGCCTGCTCTTCGCCCGGCTCGGCACGCAATTTTGCCCCCAATGCCAATGTCCGGTCCAGGCGCAGACCCGGGACCAGGTTGGCCGCCGATTGGAACAGGACATGAAAAAGCGCGGTGATTTGCTGTTGCTGGCGCCCGTGGTCAAGAACCGCAAAGGCTTTCACACTGAGGTCGCCGCCTGGGCCGCCAAACACGGCTATGCCGAGGTGCGCGCTGACGGAAAAATGCACCCGACAAACCAGCCCCTGCGCCTGGATCGCTTCCGGGAACATGATGTGGAAATCGTGGCGGGCCGGCTGGACCGGAAGCGGCGGCCCACCCCGTCGGAACGAAAAGCGGCGCGGGATTTGATCGCTGCGGCATTGCAGTTGGGGCGCGGCACCGTCCATGCCCTGGCCAATGACGGCACGACTTCCGTTCATTCCACCGAGCGCTCTTGTCCGGCCTGCGGCGCATCCTTTGAGCCGCTGGACCCGAAAATGTTCAGCTACAATTCCCCGCGCGGCTGGTGTCCGTCCTGCCGCGGTTTTGGCGAGATTTTTTATTTGCCTGATGTCGAGCGCGGGGCGCGGGCCGGGGCGATTGAAGAATCGTGGTTTGAGTGGCAGGAGGGACGGCGCGAAATTTGCCAATCCTGCCACGGCACGCGGCTCAACCCCATCGCTCGCGCCGTGCGCCTCTGGAACGGCACGACCATTGTCGATCTTTCCAATGCCCCGGTGGATGCGGCGCTGGCTTGGGTGCAAGCCCTGCGGTTGAAAGGGCGCGAGGCGGAAATCGCGCGGGACATTTTGCCCGAGATTCGTGAGCGGTTGAAATTTCTGCGCGAGGTCGGCCTGGGCTATTTGCAATTGGGCCGCGGCACCACCACCCTTTCGGGAGGCGAGGCGCAACGCATCCGATTGGCCGCCCAACTCGGTTCCAATCTCAGCGGTGTCCTTTATATTTTGGACGAGCCGACCATCGGTCTCCACGCCCGCGACAATGAAAAGTTGCTCCGCGCCCTGGAGTTGCTCAAGGCGCGGGGCAATTCGCTGCTCGTCGTCGAACATGATGAACAAACCATGCGGCGGGCCGATTATATCATTGATTTGGGGCCGGGGGCTGGCATCAACGGCGGAGAAGTCGTGGCCGGCGGCACATGGAAGGAATTGATGGCGCACCAGAACTCCGTCACGGCGCAATGTTTGCGCTCCAGGAAATCCTATCCGGCGCGAGGCCGGCGGCGGCCAGTCCTTCCAGACGCGGAACAGGCCACGCTGACCCTGGCGGGCGCCACGTTGCACAATTTGAAAAATCTGACCGTGAGCTTTCCCCTGCATCGCTTCGTCTGCCTGACCGGCGTCAGCGGCTCGGGCAAAAGCACCTTGTTGCGCGATTGTTTGCTGCCGGCGGTGCGCGCCACGGTTTTGCGCTCGCGCAAGTCCTCCGCCCCCAAAGACGCGGGCACGGTGACGGGAGCCGGTTCGATTCGCGCGGTTTATGAGGTGGATCAATCCCCCATTGGCCGCACGGTGCGGTCGGTGCCCGCGACCTACGCCGGATTCTTTGACGCCATCCGCCAACTCTTCGCGCAAACGCCGGAAGCGCGGCTGCGCGGCTACTCCGCCGGCCGATTTTCCTTCAACAGCCCCCAAGGCCGCTGCCCGGAATGCCTCGGCGCCGGCACGATTAAACTGGCAATGAGCTTCATGCCCCCGGCCTATGTCCGCTGCGAAACTTGTCAGGGCACGCGCTTCAATCGGGAAACGCTGGACATCCAGTTCCGCCATTTGAACATTGCCGGGGTGCTGGACTTGAGCGTGGGCCAGGCCCTGCAAACCTTTGCCGCCTTTCCCAAAATTGCCCGGCCCCTGGAAGCGTTGCGCGACACCGGGCTGGATTACATCAAGCTCGGCCAAAGCAGCCCGACCTTGAGCGGCGGCGAGGCGCAGCGTCTGAAAATAGTCGCTCATTTGCTGGCCGGCTTTCGCAGGCCGGAGGACGCGGCCCATTTTCCCCCGCGGCGATCGAATCTCTTTTTGCTGGAAGAGCCGACCGTCGGGTTGCACATGGCGGACGTGAAACGGCTGGTCGAAGCCTTGCAGCGCCTCGTCGAGGCGGGCCACACGGTGATTGTCATCGAACATAATCTGGAACTGATTGCGGAGGCGGATTGGATCATTGATTTGGGGCCGGAGGGCGGCGGGGAGGGCGGACGCATCGTGGGCGTCGGAACGCCGGAATCGCTGGCCAAAAACAAGCGCTCCCACACTGGGCGGTTCCTGCGCCGTTTGCTGGCGCTTTCTGGTTCTTAATCTTAATCTTAATCTTAATCCAAATTTTGCACACGAAGAAGATTAGGATTAGGATTAGGATTAAGATTAGGAACGGCCGCCTAAAACATGAAACGCGCACGTCCTAAATTCAGGGTTGAGTGTTCCTTATGATTATTCAACAATCACCGCACCATCCATGAGCGTGGCTTACGAAGAGATTGTCCATGGCGAGACCCTGGTGCGCTCGGCGCCCGGAACGCGCCACGAAAAGATTTGCGCCCTCCTGCACGCCCGGGTTTCCGCCTGCCTGGCCGCCAACTCCCCGGCCCGCCTCCTGGCCCCGCGCTCCATCGTCCAGCTCTCCGCCGGCGTGATGCTTCGCCCGGATTTGGCCCTGGTCACCGCGGCGACGGGCAAAATGTGGCTGGCGGCGGAAATTGTTGACTCGCAAGACCACCGCCCCGACACCGTGCTCAAGAAAACCCTCTACGAGGATTTCAATCTGCCGAGGCTGTGGATGATTGATCCGCGCTACAACAATATTGAGTTTTACCACGGCACCCCACATGGCCTGGCATTGAGGGGAATCCTGGCCGGGCGCGAACGCTTTCAGGAACCCTTGTTGCCGGACTTTCAATTGACGGTGGACGAACTCTTTGCCGTATGACACGCCGGTTTCTGTTTCTAGCTCCTAATCTTAATCCTAATCCTAATCTTGTCCCTTCCGTCCCTTCCGTCCCTTCCGTCCCTGATTAAGATTAAGATCAGGCGGCCGTTGCGGATTTGCCTTGAACAGGGAGGCGCTTTGGTGCTGCAATGCAAGGCACAAGTGCAAACCGGCGGCTCCATGCCAAACCCCAGGCGCATCCTCCACCCGGAGGATGAAGGCAGAGGAGCCGCGCTCATCCGGCCCAAGCCCGCCCCGGGCCGGGGAAGGGAGGCGCGGTCATGAATGACAGGGAGGCCGTGCGGATTATTAGTATTGATGATGCTCCGGAAATGCACGAGCTCTACCAAAAGATCCTCATCTCCGATGAAGCCACGGCCCGGCAGATGGCCGGGGCCGGGGCTGATATCGAGGGCCGGCCCATCCCGCCGGCCGGGCTTCCCGCCTTTACACTGGATTGCGCCAGCCAGGGCCAGGAGGCGTTGGAAATGGTCATCCAGGCGCGCAAGGCCGGACGGCCCTACGCCGTGGCCTTTGTCGATATGCGCATGCCGCCGGGTTGGGACGGCATCGAGACCATTGAGCAACTCTGGAAGGCCGAGCCTGATTTGGAAGTGGTCATCTGCACCGCGTTTGCTGATTTTTCCGCCGATGACATCATGCGCCGCCTGCGCCGGACCGACCAAGTGCTGCTGCTCAAAAAGCCCTTTGACGGCATCGAAGTGCGCCTGCTGGCTTTTTCCCTGGCCGAAAAATGGCGCTTGGCCCGCGAAGCGCAATCCCATTTCGACAATCTCGAAGCCCTCATCAAAGCGCGAACCCGGGAATTGGAACAATCCATTTCCCTGATCAAATCTTCCGAGAACCAGTACCGCCTCCTCTTTGAAAGCAATCCCACCCCCATTTACACCTTTGACCAGGAAACCCTGGCCTTTCTGGCCGTCAATGACGCCGCCGTCCTGCACTACGGCTACGCCAAGAGCGACTTCCTGAAAATGACCTTGCGCGACATTGCCTTGCCGGAGGAAATTCCCGCCTTCCTCGGCAAATTGTCCAAGTGGACGCCGGCCACGGCCTATTCCGGCGTCTGGCGGCATCGCACCAAAAACGGCAAGTTCACTGAAATGGAAATCACCTCCCACCCCCTGGGAACCCAAAAGCGGTGGCTCTCCCTGGCTGTGGATGTGACGGAACGCTTGAACCTCGAAGCCCAATTGCGCCAGGCGCAAAAAATGGAGTCCGTCGGCCAGTTGGCCGGCGGTATCGCCCATGATTTCAACAATCTCCTGACTGTCATCAATGGCCACGTCGGTCTCATCATGACCGGCGAAAAGCTCGGGCCCAAAGCCGCCGAATCGCTCAAGGAAATCTCCGAAGCCGGCAAGCGGGCCAGCGCCCTCACCCGCCAATTGATGACTTTCAGCCGCAAGCAGGATTTGAATCTGCAAACCCTCGATTTGAACGGCATTGTCAACAATATCACCAAAATGCTCCGCCGCATTTTGGGCGAAGACGTCGCCCTGCAGGTGGACTTGGCTCCGGACCTGCCCCCCATCAAAGCCGACCTCGGCATGGTCGAGCAGGTCCTGCTCAATCTGGCCGTCAATTCCCGCGATGCCATGCCCCGCGGCGGTCAGTTGCGCATTGCCACCGCCTTCGTCTCCCTGGACGCCGCCGGCGCCCGGCAAAACCCGGAAGCCGCTCCCGGCAAATTTGTCCGCCTGACCTTCAGCGATACCGGCTGCGGTATTCCGCCCGAAAATTTGGGCCGTATTTTTGAGCCGTTTTTCACCACCAAGGAACTGGACCGCGGCACCGGTCTGGGCCTGGCCACCGTCTATGGCATCGTCAAGCAGCATCGCGGCTGGATCGAAGTGGCCAGCCGGGTAGGCGAGGGCACGGCCTTCCGCATCTTTTTCCCCGCCTCCGCCGAGAAGAGCGGCGCCTTGCCCGCGTCGCCGGGAGAACCAAAGGTCATGGGCGGCACCGAGACCATTCTGGTCGTCGAGGACGAAGCGCCGTTGCTCAAGTTGATGCATCATATCCTGGAAAGCTACGGTTACAAAGTCCTCGAATCCTCCAACGGCAAGACCGCCCTGGAGATTTGGGAGCGCCACAAAACCAGGATTGACTTGTTATTGACTGATTTGATTTTGCCGGACGGGATGGCCGGACCGGAGCTGGCCAAAGTATTGCAGGCCGCCAAGCCGGCCTTGAAAGTCCTTTACACCAGCGGCTATAACACCGAACGGCTGGCCAAGGAATTTCCCCCCGGCACACGGGTGAATTTTGTGCAGAAACCCTTTCATGCCCGCAAATTGGCGGAGGTCGTCTATGCCTGCCTGAACAGCAAATAGCGCTTAATCTTAATCTTAATCTTAATCTCCGAGGAGTCGGTCTATGCCTGCCTGAACAGCAAATAGGGTGTCAACAATGGGAAGACTTTGCCCGCCTGCCGGGCGCAAAACGGTCCGGGAACGGTTCCAACCCGGCATTTTTCGCCGGGATTATTCTCTTTTTGGCGTTTTTTATGCTTCCGAACCTTTGGCACGCTTCCTGATGTGCAAACGGGCGATGAATAGCATACTGGTCATTGACGATACGGAAGATATTAGAAATCTCATCGCCGCCGTGTTGACCGACTACGGCTTCACCGTGCGTGAAGCGCCCAACGGCCAACGGGCTGTCCAAATGATTGCCGAAGAGAAGCCGGATTTGGTCATTTGTGACGTCAACATGCCTGCCATGAGCGGTTACGAAACCCTCGCCGCGGTGCGGGAGTCCTCCCAGACGGCCTCCATTCCATTTATTCTCATGACTGGTTCGGTCAGCCACGACGGTTTTCGCCGCGGCATGGTCTCAGGCGCCGATGATTACCTGGTCAAGCCCTTTACGTCCGATGAATTGATTGAAGCCGTGATGTCCCGCCTGGAGCGGCAATCGGAGTTGCAATTGGAAGCCGACAAGCGGGCGCAGAAGCTGCACGAATACGCGGCGCACTATGCCTTCCCGGAACTGGCCGGCAGCCTTGACGACACCATTGGCTCCGCCATCGCGTAGCCTGGCTTGATTTGTTCAGAGAGAGCGCCCCAACTGCCGACAGGTCTTGGAGTGCGTGCGCGCCAGCGCCGCTTTCCCCCTCGATCCCGCCGCTGTGTCTGGGAACACACAGCCCAGCCTCATGCTTTTCCCAGCCGATACCAGTGATTATTTGAAAAAGCTTCGCAAGCGCGCCCCATCCATCGCCGAAGTTTTCAAAGGGTATGGACAAATTGTCCCTCCCCTTGCCCTTGAGTTTGAAACGGCGGGCGGACAACCTTGACCATGCCATGAAGGGATCCTAAAAAGACCAGATCGCCTTCGCTTCATTCAGGAGCGCTTCCGGCAAATCGAGTTGTATCGTGATACTCATGACGCTGTTTTCTTGTTGCAGGTCCCAGGTTCGAGAATCCCGCCCTTTCGGGCTGCCACCGTTGCCGGCGACCTCTATAAACCCTGCGCTTGCCTGCGGTTACAATGTCCCACAACCGCTTATCCCCTGTCAAACCCTCAATCACAACAATGCTGCAACGTGACAGGCTGTGCTCTGACTCGATTTTACGGCTCGATGGAATCTCGCCCTACCGTCTCATTTCTGCCTGCTTTGCCCTTTTAGAGCATTTTAAATAAAAATGTAGGCGTATGCTATTCGGTCTTGGGGAGCGCGACCGTCTCGGTCGCACTCGTCGGCGTCTCGCCGACGAGACATTCCACGGCTGCGTCTTTATTTAAAATGCTCTAGCCTTTCGCCAGCCCGGCATCTTGTCCGACGTCTCGTCCTCCGTAGCCGCTGCGGCAAAGGCAGGAATTGATGCTGGGCGGCCTCGTAGTTGGTTCTGCCAATCCCAATGGGATTGAAGCTTTCAGCCCAGGGTTGCGAGGAACGAGCTACCCTGGGGCTTGACACCGGGCGCTTTGCCATGCAAAGTCTGGCCCATGCAAACGGATTGGGCTTTGGAAAATTTGAAAACAATTCGCACCCTGATGGAGCGGACGGCCGTGTATCGCCGCGCCCTGGGGCCCGTGATGGTGGTGGTCGGAGTGACCGGACTGGCGGCGGGCGCGCTCGGCGCTTTTTTGAATTTGCCGCCGGCGCTGCCGTCGGTCGGCTATTGGATGGGCGTGGCGGCGGTTTGTCTGCTGGAAGCGTGTTGGATGATTCGAGGTCAGGCGCTCAAAGACGCGGAGAGTTTTTGGTCGCCGCCGATGCGGCGGGTGATGCAAGCGGTGGCGCCGGCATTTTTCGCCGCGACTGTCGCCGGGCTTCCATTTGTGTTCCTGCACTGGGAGGCTGTCAATGCCGTCTTGCTCTTGATGCCCGCCTGGATGGTGTTTTATGGATTTGCGATGCACGCCGCCGGATTCTTTATGCCACGGGGTTTTAAACTGTTCGGCTGGGGATTTGTCTTGGGGGGAGCGGTTGTTTTCGCGGCCATCATTATCGGCGTCAAAGATGGTTTTTGGCTGTCGAATCAGACCGTTAATTGGCTCATGGGGGGAATATTTGGCGGGGCGCATCTGGCCTATGGGCTTTACCTCCACCTTACCGAAAAGGGTGGGAATGCTTCGTGAACCCGAAACCGTTCCTTCAGATTGACCGTGTCATTCACGAAAAAGGGCGCCTTCCGATCATGTCGCTGCTCGCCGCCGCGACCGAGTTGTCCTTCACCGAGATGCGCGACACGTTGAAAATGACGGATGGCAATCTCAGCATGCATCTGAAAACCCTGCAGGAAGCCGGTTTTGTCGCCCTCACCAAATCCTATCGCCGTCACCGGCCTCTGACCACTTGCATGTTGACCCCGGCCGGTCGGAAAGCGTTTGCGGCCTACATTGATTTGCTGGAGCAAATCGTGCGGGAGGCCCGCGGCGCCAAATAATGGGCCGAGGATTGAACATTTTTGCCCCAGCGCCGTCAGATTACTTTGTAATGCAAAGTTAAACCGTGAAAATCATTCGTGCCCCACACATGGGTATGTGTTTTGGAGTGCGGGATGCCATCGCCCTGGCCATCGGGCAGGCCCGCGCGCAGCCCCTCACCATTCTGGGGGAGTTGGTCCACAATGAAACGGTGCTGGCCGATCTTCGCAGACGGGGCATCCGCATTGAAAATCAGGCCGCGAAGGCCGGGACTCCGACGGTGATGATCACGGCGCATGGCGCGTCCGACAAGGCGCTGCAAGCGCTGGCCCGGAGCGGGCGGCGCGTGCTGCAAGCAACGTGTCCGCTGGTCCATTACGCTCACCGCGCTGTCAAGAAACTTGTGCAGGACGGTTTTCATCCGGTCATTGTGGGGCAGCGCGGGCACGTGGAAGTGCGCGGGCTGACCGAGGACCTCGCGAAGTTCGACGTGATCCTGACCGAAGCGGATGTGCATGGGCTGGCGGAGCGGCCCCGGTTCGGCATCGCCGCGCAAACGACCCAGCCCGTGGAAAGAGTCCGGCATCTGGCCGAAATAATTGGCCGGCGATTTCCGGGTTCCGAGATGCGGGTTGTTGACACAGTTTGTCAGCCGACCAAGCAGAGGCAGGCTGCCGCGATTGAGATGGCGCGGAAATCGGAGGTGGTGATTGTGATTGGCGGAGCGCATAGCAATAACACGCGCGAATTGGCGGCGACTTGCAGCCGGTTTTGTCCGCAGGTGCATCACGTGCAACAATCGGACGACTTGCGTGCGGAATGGTTCGCCGGAGTTGAGACGGTGGGCATCACCGCCGGTACTTCGACGCCGGATTGGGTCATTGACGAGGTGGCGGCCGCGATTTCCCTGCGTTATTCTCAAGCCTTTGCCGCTCAATCGGTTAGACGAGTCCAACCAGTCCAAGTCCCTCAGACACTCGTGTAACTGGTTTGTAAACCCCTTGCCGACAACTAGTTATGACTATTCAACCAAAAAAAGCGGAAAAATTTCACTTTTTTTTGACTTGAGAAATTCAAAGTCTTTCAAACTGAGAGGCAGGGTTGGGTCATTCCTGCCTGTCCGTTCCGCGGCAAAGGGCAATAATTTCCCGTTCAACCGCCTGCAATCCTGCTAAAACGCTGTTTTTGGCCCTTTTTTCATGCTGGCATAGCGACTGCTAAAAGTCGGAAAGGTTTATGGCTATGATTGATGCTTTGTTCGGCGATTCAAACTATGTGGCCGCAAAAAAGATGCTGGATCTCAATGTCCTGCGCCATGAAGCCATTGCCAGCAATATTGCCAACGTCGAAACGCCCAATTACAAGCGCCTGGATGTTTCCCCGTCTTTTGAAAGCCAGTTGAGCCAGGCTGTGGCGAGCCGGGATGCCGGGCAAATCGCCGGGCTGCAACCGGAGTTGGCCGTGGATAATCAAGCCATTTCCGGGCGGAGTGATGGAAACACCGTCCAGTTGGAAACCGAAATATTGAAACTCAACCAAAACATGGTGGAACACTCGCTCGAAACCCAGTTGGTCAGCGCCGCGCTCATGAAGATGCGCCTGGCCATCACCGGCAAGAGCTGATTAAATTATGATCCAACTCCTTTCAGGCATCGATAGCACCGCGTCGGCCTTGGACGCCGAACGGATTCGCATGGACGTGATCTCCGAAAACATTGCCAACATCAACACCACCAAAGGTCTCGATGGAAAACCCTATCAGCGCCAGCAAGTCGTGTTTGAATCCGTTCTGAGCGCGCAACAAAACTCCGAGAGCAGCGGTTCGGTCCCGCAAACCACCCAGGTCGTTCGCATTGCCAGGGACAACCGCCCTGCCCGCATGGTTTACAATCCCTCGCACCCGGACGCCAACGCCCAAGGCATGGTCGCCATGCCCGACATCAACATCCACGAGGAGATGGTGGACATGATTGCCAGTTCGCGCGCCTACGAAGCCAACATCGCCGTGGTCAGGAATGCCCGCGCCATGGCCCAGGAAGATCTTTCCATCGGCAAACACTGATAACCGAACTCCGCACCCATGGACGCTCTTTCAGCAATAAAAATGACGGCTGGCGCGCAACTGAGCGGCCCGTTGAGCGACGCGGCGCAGAACGGCATCGTGCCGTCCATTCCGGCGCAGGATTTACAGAGGCTCAATTCCGACCTTGCCCCCCAATCCGTGACCGCTGCTCAATCCGGCGGTTCGTTTCAAAATCTGCTCGGCGAATTCGTGGGCGAGGTCAACGCCAGGCAGATCGCCGCCGGCGATGCCATAGCCGGTTTGATGAGCGGGAAGAACGTCTCCCTGCACCAGGCCATGATCTCGATGGAGGAAGCCAGCGTTTCCTTTCAAATGATGGTCGAGGTGCGCAATAAACTTCTGGATTCCTACCAGGAACTCATGCGGATGCAGATGTGATGAACAATCCCATTTCCCCAACAACCCAATTTCATTTGCCATCTCCGGCCATTGATGCCGGCGCTTTTGTTTCATGAATAAAAACCTCTCTCAAATCGCCCGGCAACTCGCCGCCATCTGGCAGCAACTCGGCCTGAACCAGCGCATCAGCGTCGTCGCAGCCACGGTCATAGTGTTGGCCGGCCTCGCCGTCCTGGCGTTCTGGTCCAGTCGCGTGGATTACACCCTCCTTTACGGCAAACTGGACGAAGGGGAGGCCGCCAAAGTCATCGCCGCGCTCGATGAATCCAAGGTCCCCTATCAAATCAGCCGCGGCGGCGGGTCCATTCTCGTGCCGGCGGACAAAGTGTACCAGGTCCGGATGCAGATGGCCGGCAAGGGGATTCCCCGCGGTGAAGGGGTCGGCTTTGAGATTTTCGACAAGGCCAGTTTTGGTGTCTCCGATTTCGTCCAGCGCGCCAACTATGCCCGCGCCGTTCAAGGGGAACTGGCCCGCACCATCAGCCAGCTCGATCAAGTCGAATCCGCCCGCGTCATGATCGTCATGCCTGAGAACCGGCTGCTGTCCGACAGCCTGCGCAAACCCACCGCTTCGGTCTTTGTCCGCGTCAGGGGCAACGCCCAATTGCCTCCGTCGGCCATCAATTCGATTCGCTTTCTGGTGGCCAACAGCGTGGAAGGCTTGCAGGTCAACAATGTTTCCGTGGTGGACAACCAAGGCAACGTCCTCTCGGAAAATCAGGAGAATGATTCCGTCGCCGGTTTGTCCGCCAACCAGCTCACCGCCCGCCGCAATTTCGAACAATACCTGACCAAGAAAGCCGAAGGCATGTTGGAGAAGGTGCTCGGTCCCGGCCAGGCCGTCGTGCGCGTCGCGGTCGATCTCAATTGGGACACCATCACCCGCACTGAAGAGAAATATGACCCGGACGGCCAGACCCCCCGCAGCAGCACCATCAACGATGAAGAGACCGATTCGGACACTGCCGCCGCAACCGGGGGCGCTCCGGGCATGGCCGCCAACAGCGTCGCCGCCGAAGGCGCCAGCAACGCGCCTGCCGCCGTCCTTCCGGTCAACAGCAGCCGCACCAAAAAGAAAATCACCACCAGCACCTACGAAATCAACAAGATCACCAGCAACATGCTCCAGGCCGCCGGCGGGGTGAAGCGCATTTCCAGCGCGGTCTTCGTCGCGCAACGTTTTGAAGGCAAAGGCCCGGACCGCAAAGCCCTGCCGCGAACGCCCAAGGAACTGGATGACATCAAAAGCATCGTGAAAAGCGCCCTCGGCATCCAGGAAAATGACCCGACCCGCAAGGACGAGATCACCCTGGAAGAAATGCCGTTCAACGATCAGACAGCGACCGAAATAACGCAGCAATTCGAGCAGCAGAACAAATGGCAGGTTTGGATGGATCTGGCGCCAAAGCTGGTTTATCCCGCGCTGGCCATTGGAATCATTTTCATGTTCTGGCGCATGTTGAAGAACACCAAAGTGGACGACATCCCGCTCGGAGTTCCCATCGGCCACGGCAACGGAAACGGCAGCGGACGTTACGGCAAGCCCGGCACTCCCGGCTCCGGCATGGTCACAGTCGATGTGTTGAATCAATTGATCCGCGAGAACCCGGCGAACATGACCCAGGCGGTCCGCTCGTGGATGACCCGCACCAAACCCAACAACTAAGCTTTTCGCGATGAGTTCTTGGTCTGAAACCATCACCCTGCCCGCCCCTTTGCGGGACGCAATTCCGGCCGGCCCGCCGCCCGGGATGCCCCCGATGGATGCCGCGCTCCGGGAATCCTGGCAGGCTGGCTATGAACAGGGCCGCATCGAGGGGGAAAAAGCCTTGAGCGGGCAATTGCTCAAACAACGCGCCGAGTTGGACGAACTGGTGCATGGCACGCTCAACTCCCTTCGCCAGGCCGTCCCGCAGGTCGTCCGCGACACCGAAAACATGATGGTCTCGCTCGCCCTTGAGGTGGCGCGAAAACTGGTGTCGGACATGCCCATTTCCGTGCCGCTGGTGGAGGCCGCCGTTCGCGACGCGCTGACCCATGTGGAAAGCTCGGCCCAAGTCACCGTCCGCCTGCATCCGGCCGACCTGGAATTATTGCAAACGGCCGGTTCTCCTTTGCTGGGTTCGGCCCAGGCTCCGAATGATTTTCGCTTTCTCAGTTCGGTCGAAGTCAGCCGCGGCGGCTGCCTGGTCGAGACCCGTTTCGGAACGGT